>OGQU01003007.1_pt1 | contig 9897 bp, 9 predicted proteins | sample 1553341 | NCBI WGS metagenome assembly OGQU01 (sample SAMEA2579920, study PRJEB22360) | human gut metagenome | biome: human gut; feature: human-associated habitat; material: faeces | place: Denmark | collected 2008/2010 | reverse complement strand
GGGTTGCGCTCGTTGCGGGACTTAACCCAACATCTCACGACACGAGCTGACGACAGCCATGCACCACCTGTATGGGCTCCTCTCGGCCACGGGGTCTCCCCCGCTTCACCCATATGTCAAGCCCTGGTAAGGTTCTTCGCGTTGCTTCGAATTAAGCCACATGCTCCGCTGCTTGTGCGGGCCCCCGTCAATTCCTTTGAGTTTTAGCCTTGCGGCCGTACTCCCCAGGCGGGACGCTTAATGCGTTGGCTGCGGCACGGGGGGATCGTCCCCCCACACCTAGCGTCCATCGTTTACGGCTGGGACTACCAGGGTATCTAATCCTGTTCGCTCCCCCAGCTTTCGCGCCTCAGCGTCGGTCTCGGCCCAGAGGGCCGCCTTCGCCACCGGTGTTCCACCCGATATCTGCGCATTCCACCGCTACACCGGGTGTTCCACCCTCCCCTACCGGACCCAAGCCGCGGAGGTTCCGGGGGCTTCGGGGGGTTGAGCCCCCCGCTTCGACCCCCGGCCTGCCGGGCCGCCTACGCGCGCTTTACGCCCAATGAATCCGGATAACGCTCGCCCCCTACGTATTACCGCGGCTGCTGGCACGTAGTTAGCCGGGGCTTCTTCTGCAGGTACAGTCTTGACTCTTCCCTGCTGAAAGCGGTTTACGACCCGAAGGCCTCCGTCCCGCACGCGGCGTCGCTGCGTCAGGGTTCCCCCCATTGCGCAAGATTCCCCACTGCTGCCTCCCGTAGGAGTCTGGGCCGTGTCTCAGTCCCAATCTGGCCGGTCGGTCTCTCAACCCGGCTACCCGTTGTCGGCACGGTGGGCCGTCACCCCGCCGTCTACCTGATGGGCCGCGGAGCCATCCCCTCCCGTCGGGGCTTTAGCCGGGGTGCCATGCGGCACCCCGGGGTATCCGGTATTACCCGTCCTTTCGGGCGGCTATCCCGGGGGAGGGGGCAGGTTCTCCACGTGTTACTCAGCCGTTCGCCACTCGCTTCTATCCGAAGATAGGTGCCGTTCGACTTGCATGTGTTAGGCGCGCCGCCAGCGTTCATCCTGAGCCAGGATCGAACTCTCCGTCCAAAATATATGGGCTTCGAGCCCGTCCGGTCCTCTCAGTCATTCGCTGATCGGTTCCGTTCGATTCATATGGTTCTAGTATAGGAAAAGGAATTTCTCGGGGCCGCCTCTCGGCGGCCTTGCGAAAAACAAATCCAAGTTAGACCATTTCAAATGGTTCGATGTCTGCCCGGATGCGACACTGAAGTAAGTGTCCATCCTCGCAGTATCCGGTTCTCAAGGTGCACGCCCCGCGGCTGATCCGGTCCGACCGGGCCGCGCGGCAAGGAGATATATTGCCAGACCGGAGGGGCCCTGTGGGACGTCAATTCCACTCTTCACAAGTCCTACACAATACATTGCTTCCTATATAAGTCATAGAAAGGCTGGTGCAGAAATACTGCACGTATCAGATGATGACCCTTCGGTTAAGAGATATATAAAGATCGGTCACCTGTAAGTGTCTATCTACCCGCGCTTTTGCTATATAAACCAGCGCTTCAGATAAAAAGAGGGAGCGCCGCGCACAACGCGACACTCCCCTAGCGATTCAAGAGAATCTATTAGGCCTCGAGAGCCTTCTTGGCGATGGTAGCCAGCTCGTTGAAGGACTCGATGTCCTCGTAAGCCATTTGAGCCAGGACCTTGCGGTCGAGCTCGATGCCGGCAACCTTCAGGCCGTGCATGAACTGAGAGTAAGAGATGTCGTTCAGGCGAGCAGCAGCGTTGATACGGGTGATCCAGAGAGAACGGATCTCGCGCTTCTTGTTGCGGCGATCACGATACTGATACTGCAGGGAGTGCTGGACCTGCTCTTTAGCATGCTTGTAAGTACGCGAAGCGGCACCGTAGTAACCCTTCGCACGATGCATAACGGTACGGCGCTTCTTCTTGGCGGCAACAGCGCGCTTAATACGTGCCATGTTCTATCAACTCCTAGACGGTAAAACGAAAAACGGGAACGCGAACTTAGGCGAGACGCGACTTGATGACCTTGCGGTCGGCAGCGGCGATCTCGGTCTCCTGACGGAAGCCACGCTTACGCTTGGTGGACTTCTTGCTCAGGATGTGGCTCTTGAAAGCCTTGGCGCGCATAAGCTTGCCGGTACCAGTCTTGCGGAAACGCTTCTTGGTGCCGCTGTGGGACTTCATCTTAGGCATGAAATACTCCTTAATCGGTTACAGAACACTAGTTACTTGGTATCGCTTGCCGCTTTATCCTCATCGAAGGCGCCCTTAATCGGGGCGAGCAGCATAAGCATGTTACGGCCTTCCATCTTAGGCTTGGACTCGACCGTAGCGTAAGGCTTGAGATCCTCGGCGAGACGCTCGAGAACGTTAAGGCCCTGCTCCGGGTGAGCCATCTCACGGCCGCGGAACATGATGGTGATCTTAACGCGTGCGCCCTTCTTGAGGAAACGCAGAACGTGGCCCTTCTTGGTCTCGTAGTCGCCAACGTCGATCTTGGGTCGGAACTTCATTTCCTTGACCTCGACCTTGGACTGGTTCTTACGAGCAGCCTTGGCCTTCATGGCCTGCTGGTACTTGAACTTACCGTAGTCCATGACCTTGCAGACCGGCGGCTCCGCGTTGGGAGCGATCTCGACTAGGTCGAGACCCTGATCGTCGGCGACGCGCTGGGCATCGCGGATGGCGAACAGGCCGAGCTGAGAGCCATCGACGCCAATCAAACGGCACGAAGATGCAGTGATCTCGTCGTTGATGCGGGTGTCATCAGACTTAGCTATTTTCCCTACCTCCATTCATAAAAAAATAACCCGGCGCTTCTCAGCAACCAGGTCGTACACATAGAGTTCCTCGATTTGAGGAAGGGAATCTAAGTTGTATGACCAGTCAGCTGCTCATTGGCGCCAAAAGGTGGGAACCCTCGGGTTCCTCTTTAGGGCATTGCGGGAACAACGCCTTGCGAATAATAACACGTACAGCGCGTTATCACATTACGTACACGAAAAAGGGGGCCGCAACCCCCTTGAACGTTCACTTGCATGTATGGTGCCCGAGGCGAGACTCGAAGGGACTTCGCTTCGCGAAGCCCCGGGCTTCGGGCGCATGGCGCCCTCGCCACGCTCCGCTACAAACAGGCCACAGGCCTGTTTGCTTAACGCTCCGCGCGCTCACGCGAGTTCGGCACGAAAAAGGGGGCCTTGACCCCCTTGAACGCTCACTTGCATGTATGGTGCCCGAGGCGAGACTCGAACTCGCACGTTGTTGCCAACGGTGGATTTTGAGTCCACTGCGTCTGCCAATTCCGCCACTCGGGCACGTAATGCGTGAGTTAGTTTATCACAGCTTTCTACCGATTAGTCCGAAAATGGAACTTCGAGCATTTCGATGAGTTCGACCGTGCGTAGCATCTCGCGCTGACGGCATCCGCGACCGTCGACCGAAGCCTCACCCATCTGGTTATCGTAAGGGTCCTCGCGCATGCCGTCGAAAGAGGGCTCAAACTCTGCCTGGAATCGATTGTTGGCCACCATACGCCATGGGTCGAGATTGCCAAAGTAGTGACGGCGGCGCCACTCCTCCCCCATCCTGCGAGCAGAAGATCCAAATGACACGTCGGCGTTGAGCCAACCGGTCTGCGGCGTATAGAACTCTGCCCAGTCGTGCGACCCCACCGAATCGGGCGCAACGTAGAGGCCGCTCTGCCAACGGGCAGGCACGCCCGCGATACGGCACATGGTGATAAACGTGAGCGCCATAACGCCGCAATCGCCGCGGAGCGAATGCGCGCAGTCATCGGCAATAGATCCCAAAAGCAAGTACGGCGGCTGATAGCGATAGTCGATATACTGCGTCAGGTAATCATAGATAGCACGGGCGCGATCGAGCGGATCCTCGAGTCCGCCAACAACGCTGGCCGTCAGCTGCTGCAGATACGGCGTAAATGCAATGTGCGGACGGTCCTCGGAAATATCCTCGGGCAGAGGCGCGTCCATACGCGGATGAACCGGAAGTGTGCCACCGTAGACATCACAATAAGCAGCATCGATGTGATAACGATAAGTCACCGAGAATGAGCGCTCACTCGAAGAAGACCACGAGGCGGTACGCGCCGAAGCGTTCGCGGGAGCAACAGCACCCTCCGGCGTCATGTCGAGAATCTCGACCTGAGACTGTTGGCGGCAGGTGGCGGCTACGGGAAGCCAAGCGCGAACGGTCTCCCCCTCTAGAGCGCCGGGGACAGACAAGGACGCCTTAAGCGTAATAACGCGAGTCAATCCGTTTTGTGACTCCATCTCCTTGAGCATCTCGTTGCGCAGTGCAATTCCGTCCGTAGGATCGGGACGCATGCCGGGGACCTCTTTGGGATATACGCGAAGCGAATCGAGGAAGTTGTCGAGAACGAACAGCTCGCCATCGATAAAGCGCCAGTCAATACGCTTACGGTCAATCAGATCGTCAAACTGCTCCTCGGTAAACTCAGGCCACTCCTCGCGAATCATCGCAATAGCCCGATCGCGTGACACCGAAAAATGAAGCGGCGTCTCAAGCATGCGATACCGCTCGGCACGAACGCAGGCAGCAAGCGAGGGATCGGGATTCTGCCCCAAAAGACGATCACAAGCCGCAACAGCCTGCGTCAAATATCCGGCATCCTTGAGACGAAGAATCTCGGGCGGCAGTCCAATATCGAGATGACGGAAATCATCACAGCAAACATCAACAGAGCAACCAACAGGACCCTCGTCAATGACCTTCCCATCCGAAGGCAGCACATTAATAACAGCCATACCAAACTCCAAGTCATTAGAACTCTTGAAGCCCATTGTAGCGAGATAAAAAAGAAAGCCCCAATAAAGGAACCCTCAACACCGATAAACGGTACCTCTAAAAATGAATTCAGCCCAGTAACCCTGTAGCGAGTTAACAAAGGAGGCCCCGTTTCCCCGGAGCTGATTCCGTCGCGCGACTTCTGGCGAAGCCAGGTGAGCGCAAAGGAAACAGTGTAGGGAGACGGGGCTTCCGGTGGGAAGTTTAGCGACGCTTACGCCTTGTTGACGGAGCCAAACTCCTCCATGAGCTCCTTGGTGCGGGCAACGATGTTCTCGCGACCAGGCTTGAGGAGCTTGCGGGGGTCAAAGCCCTTGCCCTGCTGATCCTTGCCAGCCTCGATATACTCGCGAACGCCCTTGGCGAAGACGAGCTGCAGATCGGTGTTGACGTTGATCTTGGAGATACCCAGGGAGATGGCCTTCTTGATCTGATCCTCGGGGATGCCGGTGCCACCGTGCAGGACGAGGGGCAGGTCGCCGGTCTGAGCCTTAATCTCGCCCAGGCGCTCGAAGGAAAGGCCATCCCAGTCGGCAGGGTACACGCCGTGGATGTTGCCGATACCGCAGGCGAGGAAGTCGACGCCCAGGTCAGCAATCTGCTTGCACTCAGCAGGATCAGCGAGCTCGCCGCTGGAGGTCACGCCGTCCTCGGTGCCGCCGATGCCGCCGACCTCGGCCTCGATGGACATGCCCTTGGAGTGGGCAAGCTCAACGAGCTCCTTGGTGCGGTCGAGGTTAAGCTGGAAGGTCTCCTCGTGAGAGCCGTCATACATGATGGACGTGAAACCGGCCTCGATGCACTTGAAGCAGTCCTCGTAAGAACCGTGATCGAGGTGAAGGGCGACGGGAACGGTAACGCCCGTGGCCTCGACGGCAGCCTTGACCATGTCGGCGCAGACCTTGAAACCGCCCATCCACTTAGCGGCACCAGCGGTGCACTGAAGGATCAGCGGAGACTTGGCCTCCTCGGCGGCCTGGAGAATAGCCAGGGTCCACTCGAGGTTGTTGGTGTTGAAGGCACCGAGACCGTACTTGCCGGCCTCGGCCTTCTTGAGCATGTCTGCTGCGTTGACGAGCATAAAAGAAACCTCCTGTAAGGTTGCTCCGATAACGCCTGAGATTTTACCACGACATACCCGAGCATAAACGTTCGTTTGTTCACGAATACCATCCGATTGGACAAATTTTGACCGTTTGCCCCCACAGAATCGACCCACTGGGGAAAATAGCTTGACGATTGAGCGGTCTTCGTGGTTCGGACGACGGCTTCGAGCCTACATCTGCATAAACGGGTTCTGCATAAGTTCGCGCGCCATCGTGGTCGAATCGCCATGGCCCGTCAAGCAAACGGTATCGGGCGGAAGCATCTTGGCAAGTTTGGAGAGCGAGCGCATAATCGCCGCCTCGTCACCGCCGGAAAGATCGGTACGACCGTGGCTGCCCGGGAAAAGCGTGTCGCCCACAAAGGCGATGTTCCCCCGCTCGGTCGCGGCGAACAGGACGATGCCGCCCGGCGTATGCCCCGGCGTCTCGATCACCTGCAGGCAGACGTCGCCCACCTCGATTGTATCGCCCTCGGCAAGCAAACGCGTCGGCTCACCCGGATCGGGTGTCTCGATACCCCACATGGCGCGCTGCTCCTCGATATTTGCGCGAGGTACCGTCACGTCCTTAGCGCACAACTCATATAGCGCGCTGTCGCCAACGACAGCTCGAACCCCGGCAACCCCGCCAACATGGTCGGCATGACCGTGCGTGCAGACAGAGCCGAGTACGCGCACCTCAGGATGCGCGGTGCGGATATGCTCCACAAGACACTCGCCCTCCCACGCCGGATCGACGATTAAGCACTCGTCATTCGAAATCACGGCGTAACTGTTGGTCTGAATGGGGCCGTTGACGAGCGCCTCAATCGAAGCCGCACCTCGGGGTGTCAGGTCCAAAGTCATATCGCCCATGCGCATACCCTCCTTCTAAAATACGTTCGAGGCACCAAACGATGCCTCGAACGTAACCAATATCTATGATGCTGAGAGGCTCTCGCACCTACACACGGCGCTTGAGCTGAGCTCCGCCTTCGCCGGGCATAAGACGGCGAGCGTCGTAGACCGAATCGACACTGCTGATGGAAGCCAGCAGCGGATCCAGGCCACTCGCATCCGAGATCTCGACCATAAAGCGTAGGGTTGCAATACCCTCGCGGTTGGTCGACGTGGCGGCCGAAAGGATATTGCCGCCCGCATCGCCAGTGGCAATGGTGACATCCTTGAGCAGGCCCATGCGGTCCAGGCACTCGACCACGATCTCGACCTGGAAGAGGGTGTCGGCAGCGCCGTCCCACTCCACTTCGATCATGCGCTCGGGATGCTCCATAAGGCCCTTGACGTTGGGGCAGTTGGCGCGATGCACCGAAACGCCACGGCCGCGCGTGATGAAGCCGACGATATCGTCGCCCGTCACCGGATTGCAGCAATGCGCCAGACGGACCAGCAGGCCGCTGTTGCTCTCGCCCTTGACGATAATGCCGTTGCTGGCGCTCTTGCCGCGCTTTTGCGGCTTGCGGTTGGAGCCTCGGGCCGGCTGCTTGACGACCTCGGCGATAGCCTCGGCCTTGGTGAGCTGTTCCTCGGGCTTGGGGTCCAAGATTTGCTCGACCTTGTTACCCACAGCGCGCGGGGCAACCTTGCCGGCGCCGACGGCGGCAAACAGGTCCTCGAGCTGCTTGAAGTTCAGCTGCTCCGCCACGGCGTTGAGCGCACGCGTGGATCGCGGCGTAGAGATGCCATACCCGCGCTTGCGCAGGTCTTTGGCCAGTATATCGCGGCCGGCAGCAGCGTCGTCGTCCTTGGTCGCGGCGGCAAAATAGCGGCGGATCTTTGACTTGGCGGAAGGTGTCTTAACGATCTTGAGCCAATCACGCGACGGCTTGGAACTCTTGTTGGTCAGGATCTCGACACGGTCGCCCGTCTTGATCTCATGCGTGAGCGGGGCCACCGCACCGTTGATCTTAGCGCCGACGCAGTGGTTGCCCACCTCGGTGTGAACGGCGTAGGCAAAGTCGAGCGGCGTGGAGCCGGCACGAAGCGCCATGACCTCGCCCTTGGGCGTAAAGACAAAGATCTCCTGGTCGAACAGATCGACCTTCAGCGAGTGCAGGTATTCCTTGGCGTCGGTGATCTCATCAGACGCAGCCCAATCGAGCGAATGTTTGAGCCAGTTGATCTGGTCGTCCAGACGCTGGGCATCATTGGTCTTAGACGCAGACGATCCGCCCGACTTCTTATAGAGCCAGTGGGCGGCAATGCCGTACTCGGCCTGCTCATGCATCTCGTAGGTTCGAATCTGAATCTCGAGCGGGCGGGCCGTGGGGCCGATAACCGTCGTATGGAGCGACTGGTAGTTATTGACCTTGGGCATGGCGATATAGTCTTTAAATCGACCGGGCATGGGGTGCCACAGCGTATGCACCGCGCCGAGCGTGGAGTAGCAATCGCGCACCGAATGCGTGATGACGCGCAGTGCCACCAGGTCGTAGATCTCGGAGAACTCCTTGCCCTTGCGCTTCATCTTTTGGTAGATGGACCAATAGTGCTTGGAACGGCCGTTGATCTGGAAGTCCTTCAGGCCAATGCGGTTGAGCTCATCGGTGAGCGTCTTGATGGTCTCGGCCAGATAGCGCTCGCGAACCTCGCGCGACTCAGCCACCATGCGCGCGATGCGCTGGTAGGCGTCGGGCTCCAGGTAGAAGAAGGACAGGTCCTCGAGCTCCCACTTAATAGAGCTCATGCCCAGGCGGTCAGCCAGGGGCGCATACACGTCCATGGTCTCGCGAGCCTTAAACAGGCGGCGGTCCTCACGCAGGGCTGCAAGGGTGCGCATGTTGTGCAGACGGTCGGCAAGCTTAACGATGATGACGCGGATGTCCTTGGACATGGCGAGGAACATCTTGCGCAGCGTGAGGGCCTGTTTCTCGTCCATGCTGTCGACTTCGATGTTGGTGAGCTTGGTCACGCCATCGACGAGCTCGGCCACCGTATCGCCAAACAGGCCGGAAACATCGGCAAGCGAAGTCTCGGTATCCTCGACGGTATCGTGCAGCAGCGCGGCGCACACCACGTCACAGTCCATCTTAAGATCGGCCAGAATGATGGCCACCTCGACGGGATGGTTGATGTACATCTCACCCGAGCGCCGCTTTTGGTTGCAATGCTTCTCGGCAGCAAAGCAGTAGGCCTGCTCAACCTTAGAAAAGTCGTCCTCATTCATATATTTGAGGCACAGACGCTCCAGCTTGTCGTAGCTGTCCGCCATAATCTCGGGCGGCAGCTCATCGGCATGCTTATAGTGCTCCATCTCCGAAAACGGCTGGAGGGTGGAATCATGGGCGGTACGGGCTGCGGCATCCATCGAGGTCCCCTTCCCCTAGGCCCGCGGTACGATCGGGCGGTTAACTTTGGCTAGCATATCAGAAGCGCACGAATCGAGCGCCCAGCTCCGGAAAGCCGAAAACTCCATGCGCGAGCGCAAGCCCTCCAAATAGCGAATTGACCTGCTCAATTGCACGCGGCCGGGGGTTTCGGCCATCGCGATGCGACGGGTGTCGTCAAACCCCGAAACGCGACAGAAACCAAGCTCTTCGAAGATTCCTAGGCCGCTTTCCACCGAGCGCTCGTCGACCGGCGTGCGGGCATCGATGGCAAGGCACATCTGCGCGATGTCGATATCGCTTGCGCAGAATGAATCATCCCCGGTCTTGCCGCGGTTGGAGCGCCACATGGTCTGCAGCGCGCGATAGAGTGTGACGAGCTCGTCGCGCTCGGGTGCGTAGCAGTCGAGCAGGCGCTCGTTAATGCGGGCATCGCGCGACGAATAGAGCAGGTGGATCACGGCGGGGGGGGCCCCCCCGCCGGGAGATGGCCCGCACGCCGGGCTTGCAGGTGACACTGCCCAATTCAGCGGACGACAATGTGATACGCAATGCACTGAACGAAACCGAATCATAAAGATTATCTGTCATGGAACATCATCATATTTCGGCGGACCGGCT
>OGQU01002998.1_pt1 | contig 9920 bp, 9 predicted proteins | sample 1553341 | NCBI WGS metagenome assembly OGQU01 (sample SAMEA2579920, study PRJEB22360) | human gut metagenome | biome: human gut; feature: human-associated habitat; material: faeces | place: Denmark | collected 2008/2010 | reverse complement strand
AACTTTCCAAGCTGCATGGGGATGGTTTGCAAATCGCTGTTGTCAATTATGAATCCGCTTGGCGATTGGAGAAAGAACTGCTTGCCTTTGATGCCGACCTTATCATAGCAGATGAGGCACATAAGATCAAAGAAAATCGTACATCGCAGTCCAAAGCCATGCACCATCTGGGGGATCAGGCGAGATATAAGCTACTTCTGACTGGAACACTCATCACCAACAAAGAACTGGATGTCTTTTCCCAGTATCGTTTTCTGAATAAAGAGATCTTCGGGACAAGCTTCTATGCTTTTCGCAGTCGTTATTTCGATATGTGCGGCTATGGGAACCATGTTCCGGTTTTCAAAAAGTCTTTGCTGGAGGAGTTCCTGCAAAAACTGCATTCCGTTGCCTATCGTGTGACCAAAGCGGAATGTCTGGACTTGCCGCAGACCACAGAGGAGATCCGTACCGTAGAACTGGAACCAAAAGCCATGAAGCTGTATAAACAGCTGGAAAAGGAAAGTTTTGCAGAGCTTTCAAATTCCGAAGTATCAGCAGTGAATGTACTGACAAAAATGCTGCGTTTGTCGCAGATGACAGGCGGTTATCTCACAGACGATGCCGGAAGTATCACTTCTGTCAGCACAGCAAAACTGGATGCTCTGTCCGATATTCTGGACACCATGCTTGCAGAAGAAAAAAAGCTGGTCATTCTGGCAAGGTTTGTCCCAGAACTGGACGGCATTCAGGAACTGCTGAAACGAAAACAGATTGGCTATGCGTCTGTGCGTGGCGGTGTTTCTAACCGTGCCGAAGAAATCCGGAGATTTCAGGAAGATGCAGAATGCCGTGTATTTGTTGGGCAGATCGCAGCGGCAGGACTGGGCATTACTTTGACAGCAGCATCCACGATGGTGTTCTATTCGCTTGATTACAGCATGAGCAACTTTGAACAGGCAAAAGCAAGAATCCACAGAGTCTCTCAGACAGAGAACTGCCTGTACATTTATCTGATTGCAAAGAATACTGTGGATGCTAAAATCCTCCATTCTCTGCGGGATAAGGTGGATTTAGCGAGAACGCTGGTAGACGATTATCGGAACGGAATGAACCCATTTCAGGAAGGAGTTTGAAATGCAAACACAGAATATGTATGAACTTGCGGAGCATCTGAAACAACTCCGTGAGGAAAAGAAGAATGCAGAACAGCGATTGAAAGAAATGAACGCTGAAATTGAACAGGCAGATTATCAGCTTTCTATGCAAATGGCAGAAACAGAAACCCAGAATTTCACCCGTGCCGGAACGATGTTTTCTCTGACCACCAAGATCCGTGCCTCTGCTGTGGCAGGACGCAGAGAAGAACTGTATGCAGCTCTGAAAGAAAACGGCTACGGTGATCTGGTCTATGAAACTGTCAATGCTAACAGTCTGTCTGCTTTTGTCAAAGAGCAGATCGCAGAAAATCAGGATACTGTACCAGAGTGGCTGAGCGGTCTTGTCCATGTCTATGAGCAGACCTCTGTATCTGTTCGTCAATCTGCAAAATGAAAGGATGAAATCAATGAAAAATGAAATGATGGAAACCAACCAAACAGGCTTCCTTGCTCTGCAGGACTTTGATCTTGCCAATGTGATGTGTGCAGAAATGGACGGCTTATCTGCTGCATTTGAACGAGTCAAGATCCCATCTGGCGGCGGTGTGATGTTTGAAATTCCCGGTGAGAATCCAGAGGAACCGGACACGGTAAAAACATTTTCAGCTGTGATCCTCTATCAGCATTCTTTGAATGCCTACTACCAAAGCGAATATCAGGGCGGCTCCAATCCGCCGGACTGCGGCAGTTTTGACGGGCATCATGGGGAAGGAAATCCCGGCGGCAGCTGCGATTCCTGCCCACTGAATCAGTATGGATCTGGAAAAAATGGTGCAAAAGCCTGCAAGAATCGCCGTCGTCTGTATCTGCTTCGGGAGGGCGATATTTTTCCGGTAATTCTGTCTCTGCCTACCGGTTCTCTGAAGTCCTTTACCCGTTATCTGATGCGTGTGATTCCCAAATACAAGAATTCCAATGCTGTGGTAACAAAATTTACACTGAAAAAAGCAGTCAGCAGCACAGGCATGAGCTATTCTCAGGCACAGTTTGCTGTAGAACGGGTGTTGTCACCGGAAGAATATCCACTGATCGCAGCTATGACAGAACAGGTCAAGGCACTTAGTAAAAATGTGGGCTATGATACAGAAGATGCACTGCGTGTGGACCCGGAAACCGGCGAAGTCATGGAGCCGCTGAATTGAGGAGAATGCTATGGAGAATTACAGATGTGTCACTTCGGTGCAGGAAATTCAGCAGTATATCGGCGATGCAGCAGTTGTGGCTTTTGACTATGAAACTGCACCGGATGAGCCTTACCGCATCGAAGAAAAGGCAGCTCTGGATCCGCAGAAAAACCATATGACCGGATGCAGTTTTTCTGTCAAAGAGTATACCGGAATATATGTCCCAGTGGCTCACAAAGTAGGAGAAAATATCGAACTGACATCTTTTTTGCAATTTCTGCGAACTTTTCTCACGGACAAGTGCATCGTTAAAGTTGCTCACAATATTGCCTTTGAATCTGCAATATCCTATCATCAGAATATCGTGATCCAGCCGCCGGTGTATGATACCATTTGTGCAGCACAAATGACCTTGAAAAGCAACTACGCATTTCGCAAACTTGCTGACAGCGGTCTGAAAAAACTGGCGGAAGAACTGTGCCATGAATCGCTGCCCACTTTTTCGGATGTTACAAACGGCAGACACTTTGACGAACTGGATGCACAGGATGCAGAAACAATACGCTATGGCTGTGCGGACTCTGATTTTGCCTTGCGGCTGTATCATATTTTCAACAGCTGGTTTGACCGTTTTCTGCCGAAACATCGGTACCTTGTGGAAGAAATCGAATCACCTGCAGCGGTGTACTTAGGGCTGATGAAATACAACGGCGTGCCTGTGAATGCAGATTTGATGAAAGTGCGTCAGCAGGAGGCAGGGGAACAAATGGAACATATCCGCAATGAAATTGCAATATGCATTGGCGATGTTCCGATTGGTGCAAACTGCAGCACTAAAGCTTTCAAGGAGTATCTGTATCAGACTTTACAGCTGCCTGTTATGAAAATCACAGCATCCAACAAAGAAGCAGCAGACGATGCCACAATGATCCTGCTGAAGGAATGGTGTGATGCCAATCGTCCGGAACTCTCTCCATTGTTTACGTTGGTACAGGAATACCGGAAATGGGGCAAGATCAAGTCCACCTACATTGACGGCTATCTGAAATTCCGAAACGCTGCAACCGGAAAGATCCATCCGGATTTCTTTGCATTGTCCACTGAAACAGGCCGCATGAATTGCCGCAATCCCAATTTACAGAACTGTCCCAGAAAAAGCAACGATCCCATCGGTGTCCGCAATTTTATTCAGGCTCCGGAAAATCATCTGATCTTGTCTCTCGATTTTTCGCAAATCGAACTGCGTGTGGGAGCATTCTACTGCCGGGACAAGACGATGATGGAAACCTATCAGAACGGCGGGGATATTCATGCGGCAACCACTGCCGTCATTTTTGGCTGTACCTATGCAGAAGCACAAAACAAGCATCGACCGGAATACAAGGAACAGCGTACCATCGCCAAGAACGTGAACTTTGGCACATTTTACGGGCTATTTCCAAAGGGACTGCAGAGCACATTGAAGTTCAAAGCAGGCGTAGAGAAATCTATACCGGAATGTGAAGAAATCATTCGCAATCTGAAGGCCGGCTATCCGGCTTTGACGGGCTGGCAGAATGAAACAAAGATGATCGCAAAGCAGAAACTGTATACAGAAACCTGGCTGGGACGCAGAAGGTATCTTCCCAATATTCGCAGCGACAACTGGGGACTGCAGTCCTTTGCGGAACGATGTGCCTTGAATACCCCGATTCAGGGAACGGCTGCGGATATTCTGAAGCTGGCAATTGTCCGTATTTTAGAAGGACTGCCGTCACGCCCATGGCTGAGACCGATCCTGCAGATTCACGATGAACTGACGTTTCTCATTCCGAAAGACAGATTGCAGGAAGCAGTGGCTTTTGTGAAAGGCTGTATGGAACAGCAGCCGTTTCCGGAGCTTGATCTGCCCCTTGTGGCAGAAGCATCTGCCGGAGAAAGCTTCGGCAATTTAGAGGAACTGGAGGAATGAACTTGGCAGAAACACACAACAAGGAAGGATACTTCTCGCCGACCGAATTTGAAGCAATGAAAAGAATAGAGAGCGAGGAGAAAAAGGTACGGAGACTGGCGGCATTCCGACCGCTTGTATATATCTGTTCTCCCTATCGTGGCAATACCAATGAAAACATTGAAAATGCCCGGAAATACAGTCGTTTTGCGGTAGTACATCACAGTATTCCCATTGCACCGCATTTGCTCTTTCCGCAGTTTCTGGACGATACCCTAGGGGAAGAAAGGCAAACTGCAATGTTCATGAATCATGTGCTTCTGACAAAATGTGTCCAGCTGTGGGTATTCGGCAGCAGCATTTCTGAGGGTATGGAACAGGAAATACGATGGGCAAAACGCAGGCATATGCCGATTCGATATTTCACAGAAGAGATGGAGGAAGTTGTATGAACATATCGGCACAGGACGTGATCAATGCGATCTTTCATCCGGATGATACCGTATGTCTGCGTATTTTTGATGATCGGAAAGAAGGCATCTTTACCGGTGCCAAAATGTCCGTGGAGGCAGGAAAATTCTTTGCAGTAGAGTCCACTCTGAAAGAACATAACCAGAAAAATCATGGCATCTTTTTTGTGGTGAACTCCGGTGGTCAGACCGATGACAGCATTACTCGCATCAATGCACAGTTTGTGGAGATGGACGATAAAACTTTCGAGGAACAGCAGGCACTCATCGATGCGTTTCCGCTGCCGCCGTCTATGGTTATCAGAACAAGAAAATCGCTGCATACATACTGGTTTGTCAAAGAGGCAAAGGTGTCCCTGTTTCGTCCCATTCAAAAGGCACTAGTGCAGCATTTCGGCGGAGATTCTGCCTGTGTCAACGAAAGCCGTGTCATGCGTCTGCCGGGATTCTATCACTGCAAGAAAGAACCGGTCTTGGTGGAGTGCATCTCGTTTCACCCGGAACGAAGATACACACAGGAACAGCTGATAGAAAGACTGCCGGTTTCGCAAGAAGCAGAAGAACAATCAAAAGTACCGCTGCATGGCGAACAGAAAGGGATCGGCATTGTAGAAGCAGAATGCGATTTTATCAAGTACTGCCGGGACAATGCAGCTGTACTTTCTGAACATGACTGGTATGCGATGATCTCCAATTTAAGCGTGTTTGAAGGCGGTGCAGCGGTCATACATCAATACTCCAAGCCGTATCCGAAGTATTCTTTTGAAGAAACGCAGAATAAGATCCAGCATTTTCTCAGCAGCGGAACCAAGCCTATGACATGCCGTACTATTGCAGAGAAAGGATTTCATTGCCCGAAGCTGAACAGCGGACAGTGCAAATGTAAATCGCCTGCGGCTCTGTGCTTTCAGCCGCTTTCCATTGATGGCATTCGGGCACTGCTGCTGCAGCAAAAGGTGCAAAATGCCGTGGTGGAAGATTTGCAGACTGCACGAAACTTTGTGTCGGAATATCTTTACAATGTGGACAGCGTGACTGCCGAATCGATGATCCATTACGATTTAAAGCAGCATTTCGGTTTCAAAAATGCAGATGTCAAGGCGCTGCTTGCTCTGCAAAAAGAACTGTACAAGGCATTTCAAAACAAATCCGAAACACGGAAGCATCGCTCCGGCATGGAAATTCCCGACTGGTATGAAATGACAGAACGGGGTCCGAAGTTTCTGCCCGGTGTGCTTGCAGAATACATGACACAGAATGCCCCCGTGTTTTATTCCGCAGAGCAGTATTATTGCTATGAAAATGGCGTTTATCATAGCATTACGGAACTGACAGCAAGAAATATGGTACGGGATAAAATGCTGACCAGATACACAAAGCTGTCTCAGATCAATGATACCGAAGGACAATGGAAGATGCAGGTGCAGAAGGATATTCGGGAACTCAATCCCAATCCCTATCTCATCAATGTGCGAAATGGACTGTACAATGTGCTGGACGAAACCTTATCGGAACACACCGCAAAGTATCTGTCTACGGTACAGCTGAATGTGCGATATATGTCCGGTGCAAAGTGTCCCAGATTTCTGCAGTTTCTGCATGAATCCGTGGAGGAGGATCAGGTGACGCTGATTCAGGAGATGCTGGGCTACTTTCTCATTCCGGTCAATCATGCCCAGAAGTGCTTTATCATTGTGGGAAAAGGCGGTGCCGGGAAGTCTGTGCTGCTGCGGGTGCTGAATGAACTGCTGCTGGGAAAAGAAAATGTGTCCAATGTAGCATGGCAGGCATTGAATGATCGATTCAAGACCGCAGAACTTTTTGGCAAGTGGGCGAATATCTGTGCAGAGCTGCCCACAAAGGGCATTGAAGACAACGGCATTTTCAAGGCGTTGGTCGGAGAGGATTATCTGACTGTGGAAAAGAAAAACAAAAATCCCTTTTCTTTTCAGCCCTATGCGAGGCTGCTCTTTTCCTGCAACAGCATTCCGAAGAACTATGGGGACAAATCGGAGGGCTTTTACCGCCGTCTGATCATTGTCCGGTTCAATCATTCTGTGCCGGAGGACAAGCGAGATCCGGAACTTCTGGAGAAGTTCCGCTGTGAAGCAGATGGGATCTTTCAATTTGCCTTAGAAGGACTGCGGCGGCTGATGCAGAATCATTTTCATTTTTCAGAAACAAAGGCAAATGCACAGGAACTTCAGAAATACCGGGAAGACAGCAACAGTGTGCTGGCGTTTGTTCGGGACTGCTGTACTTTGCAAATGGATGCAGAAGTGGGAAGAATGGAGTTCTTTGCACGGTATAAAGCATACTGTGACAGCTGCGGCATGGCTCCATACAGTCAGCAGAATTTCAACAACGAACTGGAAGCAAATTTTCCCACGGTCGTGAAAGCAGCAGACAGAACCGGAAAACGGAGAACGTGGAGAGGCATCAGCTTTTCAGAAAGCCATGTGTAGCTTGCCAGGGGAGAGGTCTGCACAGCTTTCTGACAGGGTTTACAGGCTTTGCAGGGAATTCCCGTAATCTTTTATATATTTCCTATTTTATATCCCCATATATTTTCTCATTTTTTATGAGTATAATAGAAATTTCCCTGTAAAATCAGTAAAGAGGTAAGAGGTGAGCAGTTTGAAAGAAGCGGATATCGTAAGGGCGATTTTGAGGTATCTGAAAACCGTGCCGAATTGTTTTTGCTGGAAGGAGCATGGCGGGATGTATGGAACGGCAGGAATCCCCGATGTGATCGCCTGCATTGGCGGCAGGTTCTTTGTCTTTGAAGTAAAAACGGAGAAAGGGAAAGCAACTGCTTTGCAGGAATCGGTTCTTCGCAAAATACAAAAATGCGGCGGAAACGCTGCCATCGTCCGTTCTGTGGAGGAGGTAAAAAGAATGCTGGAGGAGATCACGGCATGACAGCAAAAGAATACATGAAACAGGCACAAAGACTTCTTAGAAGGATTGACCGAAAACAAAAGGAAGCAGATGTTCTTCGTCAGAAACTTTCTTTTCCCAAATCACCTGCCTATTCTGATTTGCCCAAACCCGTATCGCCGGAATCTCACGCCGTGGAAAGCGGCGTTTCTCAGATCTTATCCTTGGAGGAAGAAGTAAAGACTGCAAAAAAGGAACTGGAAGCTCTGAAAGCCGTTTTTGATACTGCGATAAAAGCCGTCACAGATACGGAGCATCATGATATTCTGGCAAAGCGTTATCTGGAATTCAAGGACTGGAATCAGATCGCAGAAGAAATGGGATACAGTAAACCTTCCTGTTATCGTTTGCACCGGGAAGCCTTGGCAGGGATGAAAAGTTGATAGTTCATGATAGTTCATAACACTTGATGATAGTTTGCATATGTGGTATACTGTAAAGTAGGAAAACAGGAGAAAGCGAAACAGCCTTTGCGGAAGAAATTCTGCGAGGGCTGTTTTTCGTGTCCATAAAGGAGAATCGATATGCTTGCAAAAGAAGTTTTAAGAAACAGTATGGATCTAAACAGACGCATCAAGGAACAGAGTGTGATTTATCAGGATTGGAAAGCTATGGCGATGGAAATCGATGAAGATGAAATACATGAGATCGTGGAGGCAGCTTGGGACGATCTGATTGCATCGATTCGGTTGAAACGGGAACTAGAAGAACTTATCATGGCAAATCACAATGCCGACCAGCGTGAGATTCTTCGTTTGCGGTATCTTTACGCTGCAACATGGGATGCCATTGCAGATGAACTGAATGACAGCGTTGCCTGGGTGAAGGAACAATACCAAAAAGCATTGAAAAAACTCTCTGCAGAAACCACAGAGAGTTGCAAAGGCTGTGACTGCTGTGCCGAAGAAATGTAAGAAGCCCTGCAAGCACCCAGGCTGTCCCAATCTGACAGACGGCTTGTACTGTGCAGAGCATCAGCCCTTGCACCCAGACCGACCGTCTGCCGCCAAGCGTGGATACGGCAGCAGATGGCAGCGACTCAGCAAGGCGTACCTCCGCCGGCATCCCTTGTGTGTGCGGTGCAAAGCACAGGGACGGTTCACAGCAGCAACTGTGGTCGACCATGTCATTCCTCACCGTGGTGATCCGCATCTGATGTGGGATGAAAGCAACTGGCAAGCGTTATGCAAGCCCTGCCACGACCGGAAAACTGGAAACGAGGACAACAGACCTGAGTATAAGTATTAATGGCATAGAATCCAAAAATAATCTTTGGCTGAGTATTCTATTATCCCTTCTTTCTTTAATGCATCAATCATGGCTTTGATATCTTTTTTATATAATACTGTTGAATAGTCTGCATTTAATCTGTCGCAGATATTATCCTTTGAAACACATGGATGTGAACTAATTAACTCGATTATTTTATCTCTAACATCTTTTTCTTCATCGCGTTTTAGGGATTCTAATATAGTTGTACCGGTATCTATTATTCTTGCCCATTCAAGAAGAGTAGATTCCTTCAAAACCATTCTTGCTTTAACCAAAGCTCTTGTTTCTTTGTCAATCTTGTGTTTTTCTGCCGCTTCTAATACATAGATTGGATCATCGGCTTCATATATACGAAAACGCCCATGTGCCAATGCACACCGGATGTAAAAAAAGATGTCCAGAAATTCAGCAGACCTTCCGCTGGAAATAAAGACAATTCTGTTTTTGTCTCGTTTTATATGGAACCTGCCATTAAGTCCACAACTCCGTATTTTTTCTTGCATATCTGAGGGCGTAACTGTTGTGTTGTCCGATTTTCGCTTTTTATCTCCGGTTGCCTTAATATAGTTTACGTCTTCTTTTAATTTAGCCGCTCTGAGAAGATAATGCTTGAGTTTAGTATTATTCCAAGGTTTATCTCCCCATGTTCTCCTATGGTTATTCATGCCGGTTACAGAGGAACTGACAAGAGAACAAGGCGTGGAAAACACATAAAATTCTATTATTCTTTGGAAATTTTTGCTGAATACCATCTCTAACTTATCATTTACCCAGTTAGGTGCAAATGCTGTGATTTCATTTGGCATAAATATACCTCCAACAACGAGCTTTATCCATTATAGCATAATTCGACAAAATTCGCAATGGAGAGGGGTTGGAGGCTTTCGGTGGGGGGATAAAAATCTCTAATTGTGAATTTTTTACAGACCGGCGTTCCCTCTCACACACAAAAACCAAGGTTCAAACGGGGGATTAACCCCGAAAATATGCAAACAAGCCGAAACCTACGCAGTTTCGGCTATTTTTCTCTCAAAAAGGAAGGTGA
>OGQU01002992.1_pt1 | contig 9927 bp, 14 predicted proteins | sample 1553341 | NCBI WGS metagenome assembly OGQU01 (sample SAMEA2579920, study PRJEB22360) | human gut metagenome | biome: human gut; feature: human-associated habitat; material: faeces | place: Denmark | collected 2008/2010 | reverse complement strand
TGTTCTTTTATAAGCGTGTGTGCCTGCTCCCTTATTTTTTGTTCGATTTCTTTATCGTATATCGGGGCACCGCATCTTTCGCAATATGGAGTCTCTACTTCCAACTCAAAACAATAGCCTTTTCCTTGATATTTTCTTTTAGTTTTTTTATAAATCCATTTTTGAGATTTATTTCCACATTCAAAGCATCGGATTTTTCCCACTTATTTTCTCCTTTCTTTCTTATTTTTCCTATTTATTTTGTTTTTCTTGCAATAACCCAACCTACAGTAGCCGCCCCAATTATATGGCGTAGCGTTCTGCCAGTATCTGCAGGATAAACACAGATTACTTGGCGGCTGATGATTTATATTCACTCCAATGTGTCCCATTTTGTCACCTCACAATCAATAAGAAAATGCCAAATAAATTTTCAATAGCCATGATATCCCAGTTAATTGCGCTTATCTTTACAACTTCTACACCGTACAAACATTCTTTGTTTAATATTTGAACTAACAGGTTCAACTCATCGTAACTCCCTACGCGAATTGTTAGCTGGGGATAAATGGATTTACCTGATTTTGTTCTTAGAATTTGCACATCGTTTCTACTCAACACAGAAAAAACTCTTCTTCCATCATTTAAACAATTTGTGTATTTTAATGTTGCTTTCATTTGTAGTCCCCTTGTTTTGTTAATATGTTTGTTTATACTCTATCATCTGACACATATGATGAATTTTTATAAGAAAAAGGCTTACGCCCGAAGACGCAAGCCCTTATTACACTGCTTGTTGATCAAAAAATATATCAATATCTTTTATAAGATTAGAAGACGCAATTTCTGGCGAAATTCCCTTTCTAGCATTTAACCAAGGAACTTCCATTGTCGGACCATGTACCCATGCTTCTATTCGGTTGGGGAACAGATGATATTCCATATTTTCTAAGGATTCATTTAACAACGCCAGTGTCCAACCATAAGCATAGTAGACTAATTTTTGCAGTTTTTTAAGAGACATAGACTCCTTGGATAAGAAATATTGTGCGACCGTATTCAAACGAGACATGGGGAACCTCTTTTATTTTTTATTTTTTGCTTCTCTCTATTATTCCGCGAAATACCTCTTTGCAATTTCTTTATAAAACAACTCTTTCGTAAAATCGATTGACTGTGAAAACACTTCAAATTTGCAAATTTTTTGCAACTTTTTTGCATAAGAATCTAAAGATTTGGGACGTAATCCGTCTTTCTCGCTTTTTTTAATATCTTTGTATATGTCTTTCAGTTCACCATCTGAAACACCGTTGAACAACTCAAACATACTCTATCTCCTTTTCTTCTTTATAACTTGTGTGTTGCACCTATTTATAAAAAATCCTTTTTTGGTATATTAGTCATCAAAATATCTCTTTATATCTTCTTTTGTAATCTCATTACGCTGCCCATTTACGTATGCGTTTATCCACGGATCTTGGTTATGTGTCAGGTTCACTAGAAATGTAGCTGAACAATATGCAAATTTATCAACGACTGCCTGTATCATTTCTTTGTCATCATCACTAATAATATCCTCATAGTAAATACGCTCTGTATTCCAGATATTCTTTTTATCAAATTTCACATAGTAATCTATTGTTGGGATATCCATGCCACCATACCTCTTATATTCTCTGTATATTTCCGGTACAACGGGTCCGAAATCCCATGCTTCTATTTTTTCGTCAAAACATGGAGGACAGTCATTTATCAAGAAAAATGCTTGTACAAAATACAGTAACTTTTGTAGCTTCAGGTTAGATACCCCGTAATCTTTTTTGTTGCTATACACAATAATGTAATGGCTCACATCTCTAACAGGATAGGTATAATGTTCCTCTTTTTTCTTTCTCTTTATTTTTTCTTTAAATTTTTGCGATGCTTTTGTCATAAATGTCCCCCTTTCACTCTGTAATAAATCGATGCTATCTATCAGTTTGATACTAATTCCGATCACTCCATATTTATTAATCTCTTGTTGCGAATAATATTTTCACATAGTAATGGGGGTAAAATCTTTATCTTTAACAATTCCTTTCACACAAAGTTTTCTTTTTAGCTCCTTAAAATTTTCAGAACGATATAAGTTTGTCACTTTTGTCCAAACACATTCCCTTGTTTTAATATTTTCAAATCGAATCATATCGTATTTTTGTATCCGAGACTTTTTCTTATCATATAAACGATATTCCATTTGTTTACTTTCGTTTTTTATGTCCGCAAATGGACCTGGTTGCAATCTCATATAATGCTTTCATATCTCCATTTCATATTCTTTTCCTTTCCATTTTTCTATTCCTCTTTGTTTTGTAATAAATCAATGCAATCTTCTAAGTATACGATTTGCTCTTTCCAATGGTCTAAGAGCATACCTTCGACTTGTTTCTTGGCATTCTCTACACTATCAGCAATAAATGTGTCATAATCTATATTTAATTCATTAGATACACAGATATATTTATTATTATTATTTTCATCCTGAACAAATGCTGCTATTACCTTTTCATCGCCATAAGGTAACTTTAAGTGCAGTTTATAGCACTCTATTCCAAATCTGTTTTTTTCTCCGATTTCCCAATATTTCATTTTTTTATCCTTTTTCTTGATATACTTTTCTTTGCATGTTATAATATTTATGTCATTCCAAATTAGTGGAATGCGGATTGAAATTATCTTTTTATTTTAGACGGCGGTTAATTTTTACAACCGCCTTCTTTCTTTTTAAAATTCAAAATCTTCCGGCACAACGGAGATAACGATACCTTAACGCGCCCCTCCCTTTCATGCATATTAAAATACTGAATATTATGGACAAGAATATCGTCAAGTTGTTCTTCGGTTATTTCCATTTTTGCAGATAAATCTATGAAATTCATCGATTTCATTTCCATTTTCCCAAGTGTTTCCATAACCTTTTTTAATTCTGGATATTCGGAAACCTTTTCGTTCATCTCTCTTAGCAGCCGGTTTCTTTTTTCCATAGTATTAATCAGATGGTATAGCATATTATATCCGCCCAAATATGCCATTTTTTGAGGATTATCCCCATTTTCCAATTCTTTTTCAAAAGCCTTATAGAAGGAATCTTCATTATCCCAAAATTTAGATAACTGTTCCATTTTTTGTCCTGTTTGGATATAATCACACATTGCAATCGCCAGCTCATTTAATTCTACACCCATATCCTTTAGCTTCTTTTCCATCCCTACATATTCCTCTTTTTGTTTGCCAGACAATTCTCTGTAACTTCCATATCAACCTGCACTTTTTTAATAGCATCTCCTAATGCTAATCCTCTGGCACACCATCGGATACACATCATCTGATATTTCGTTTCTGCAAAATGATCAACAATGATATCCCAGATATCCGTTGAGTATTCTTTTATATCCATAATCGTATCTTTCTTTTTTCGTGACCAAAAATCTGTTCCATCTGTTCTAAGATCAACATAATCCTGGAATTTTTTGCGGTTTTGTTTATAAAATTGGCAAATCAATTTGGCACATATTGGATTCACAAGGTATTTTTCTTGATAACTTTCAACATCTGAACAATCTGGATACATATTATACTTCTCCAGACTCTGAGCCACAGTATCACTTTGTTCCGGAACGGAATCAGTATTCATATATCCCACGTCTTCCTCTAACTCTGGCAATGTCATTGCTTCTTGGCAAAGGGTATCGCATTTTTCATTATAGGTATTTCCGTTATGCCCCTTAACCCAGTTCCATTCTATTTCAAAGGCTACTGCAAGTTTATCGAGCTTTTTCCACAAATCTATGTTCTTCTTTTTGCGAAACATCCCATTCATTGTTTTAATGACATACTGCGAATCAGAAAAAAGTTGTATATGTGTGCCTTTTTCTATTTTTTCTAAAGCTTTTATGACAGCCATAACTTCCATACGATTATTTGTTGTGCTGCGAAAACCTCCCGATATATCTGTTAACTCCCCAGTACTATTATTTATGATAACAGCCCCATATCCACCCCTACCACCTGGATTACGTTCACATCCTCCATCCGTATAAATAATATAATCATATATTGCTCTCATTTTTCATCACCCTTTTAACCCAATAATTCAAAATCATTTACCTTAGTTACATAGATCATCGTAATTTTCTCCATCTGAGAAATCACAGAGCCAAGGAGTACTTCGAACACTTCGTTCCATCCGCATACGCCGCGCTATTTCTGCCTTCTTCTCCCTTTCCTGTCTTTCTGCCTCTTCCTTTTCTTTTTTTATCTTTGGCTCTTCTATCTTATCGCACAGCCGGGATACAACAGCTTTCACCACATGGCTGTCGATTTTCGAAAATTCCTCCTGTATAACTCGTTTATTATCTTCTATTTCCTGTTCAGTCCAGTTTTCTGGATAACCAATACATTCGAAGATTCTGTCTGATATGCTACCTTTTACCATTGTTTTTCCTCCATTTTCTCGTTCCTACCTGGGTTATGCATTATACCAATCGCCATTTTCTACAATGATACAGAAATCATCATCTTTTTCTGATGTAACAAGAATCCAAGGATTTCCATCTCCAGCCATTACAACAACATTGATGCCATTTAAAATGTAACTTTGCGTCCACGTCGAAACAATGTCATGATGATCCTTGTCAATAAGGTAATCTGCAATCAATGGATATAAAGATTCAATTAGGATATCATCGATGTTATTATGTCTTCCAATACAAATTGATTTCTCAGTTTCAATTGGATGTTTATCGTCATATAAAAGAACGTCTTTATCCTGTGTTGTTGCAGTAGAAAATGGACGAATACCATTCGCACTCATTTTTGCAAGCTCATTTAAAAATCCAATAAATTTTACAGTTTTCGTATTAATTTCCATGTTAACGTCCTTCCTTTCTAATATGTATAAAAATTCTAACATCTGTGATAAGATAAGAATTTTTATAAGAAAATCATTTTAAACCATTTCTTGTTCTACCAAATCATACAGTTTATCGCCACTTTCAATATACCTTGACAGCTCCCCTGGGATTGCTTTTCCATATTTCAGTATATACACACAAAAAAAGACCGGATAATCCGACCTTTCTTATATAAGTATCCTTATTGTAATGTAGGACCAATGTCATCAGTTTCTTTTTCTACTTCTTTGAATTCATTATTTCCCCCTTTCTGATTTCATCAACCACAATGCAAATCTATTTCATGTAATTTGGATAAAACGCCTTTATATAATCACTCTCTTCCGGTTTTTTTGAACTTTTAATACCGCATTCTATCATCATCCGAACAAATTCTTCATCAGATAATGACTCAAAAAATTTTTGGATATAAGTATATCTTTTTTCTAATTCAACCGTCATAATAACCGCCTCTTTTTATAATTATACTTTCCAGCGTAAGCTCCATCTTAATTAATCTGCATTACCGAAGAAAATGCTACCTTAATAGTCGAATTCGATAATCTCACTTTTAACCATTCTCTATTTTTTGTAGTTCCCGTGACTATACCATATTCACCCTTATGAGAGCTTGATTTGCTGATAATCCTCACTCTATGACCTATAATTTTTAATTGTTCGTTTGTCATAATATTTTTAGTCCTCCAGCTGGTATCCCTTACGCGGAGCGAAGGCTGAATGCCGGATTTTTCCGGCGTGCTTAACTCTCTTGGTTGGGGATATCGTTATCTCCGTCCACCATTGACGTTACACGAATTCTACAATTCATCCCACAGCCTAAAGAGGCAGAGAATCCTTGCTTTTTATTTTTCTTTTTTTTAGAAGCTCCATCTGAACTGCGGTTCAGACGGAGAGGTTCACTATCTTACAAAACACAAAATCTCAAATAACATAAAAAAGCACAAAAACAGTAATAAATATTCGATAACTATAGCTCTATAATTGATCGTGTTGACTTTTACCACTTCTACTCCATAGAGACATGCATCATTTAATTTCTGAATCAGCATATTTAACTCAACTAGCGAGAAGTCTCCCGCCTCTGCAGGCGGAGAGATGAATCGCCATTTATGCCATTAGCCAGTTACCATTGGGATGTAACCGCTTCAGTTTTGATAATGGCCATTGTTTATATGTTTTTCCGGGCTGTGATATATAACAGCCATTTTTATCAATTAAGTAGGCACTTGTTCCAGTAAAGCTACAGATGAAAAGCTTCTTTCCATTAGCAAGTACACTATCCCATAACTTAAATCCATTCACCTGTGTTGTATTTTTCTTATTACGGACTGCCTTCGTATTTGGATTCTTCCTTCCTTGAAATTATCTTTTTATCTTAATTTCGTCTAAGGCAATTCCTCATTAGAATTGCCTTTTTCTTTGTTCTCCTTTCTGTTCTTGATATCCTTCCTTTTTATTTCGGCAGCCCACTGTCCGGCATAAGCAAAGAACAAAATTAATATCAATAAAATATTAGTATCCAATACACTCATTAATTTCTCTAGGAAAACAAATTCTCTCAGATTTGGAGTCATGACAATTATTAGTAATGCCAAAGCTTTTAAAAAAAATGAAATACTCTTTACAATTTTATTCTGTTTTGCGAAAGTATCGATAGCCATTGGTATACTTAATATTAATACAACTAATGCAGCTACAAAACTAATCTCATCTTCCAAGACTATCACATGGTTATACAGCAAACCATGGCTGTTATTGACTATATACAGGAACAACGTGACTATTAAAAGGAACATGATCAACAATCGCTGCTTATTTCTCATCATACATATATCTCCTGTTCATTTAATGTCATAAGCGTCATACAGATCATCTCTACCCTCAATATAACGAAACAAGTCTCCTGGAATTGCCTTTCCATATTTTAATACAATCTTAGGAACCATCATATATAATGTATTTTTTGCTCTCGTCACTGTAATTGATTTTTTTTGGTAATATTACTACATATCTGCAAATCTATCAACTACCTGCTGGCATAAAGAGATTGCATCTGCAATTTTAGAATCAGATTCAATGTTTTCTGGACTCAAAGACAATAAAATCTCAATAAATTCAGAAAATTCATCGTAGTCAAAATCAGTATCCATTTCGTTATTTAAAATTTCTTCATGATGAGAAGCGATATTGTCAAGAGCATTGTCCATTTCTTCATTCAAACTACTATCTGCACCAAAACCGAAATAGCCATTTTCCATCATTTTGTCTACATTTTCTTTGCTCATTTGTGCGATGTTATTTCTGGCTTCACTTTTTGTTTGTTTTTGGTGCGTTCCTTCTTTTTTAAAATCGGCAGTACCTTCTTTTTCCCGATTACTTTCCTTTTTTTCAGCCTCCACACACTCTTTTACGATTGCTTTTGCTATCTTTTTGTTATCTGCTTTATGTACAGCTTCGATGATCTTTTCCTGTGTCTGCTGAGGCAGCTTTGTCATACGTGCAGCATCACTGATAGACATCTGTCCTTTTTCCGTTACTTCTCTGATTGCTTTATTATCACTATCAAATATTGCTTTATACATGGCCGCATAGCGTTCTGAAACTTTAAAGTATCTTGCGGCGATCTTAACAATGTTTGCATCTTTTTCTTCCCCGTTTGTTACAAGCTGCTTTAAATATTCAATGATCTTAAAACGATGTGGTGTCTCATCATACCCTTTGCGAACATCAATGTTCGTTGTTTCTACAATCAATCCTTTTTTTGCCTCGCTTAGTCCACTAAGAACCATACATGGGATTTCATCGTATCCTTTGATCACTTTTTCCTGCCGTAATTCTTTTATTGCACGATATCTGCGGTTTCCCGATAAAACTTCGCATTTTCCACCATCATCCATACAAACGGTAAGTGGAGTTAAAAGACCGTATAGGCGGATTGATTGCTTTAACTCTGGAATCTCATCCATTTCAAAAGACTGCAAAGGTGTTTCATATAACAGATTGATGTCTACGCCCTTGATCTCTGTTTTGGTAAATAACGGTTCCATTGCTTCTTCTGTACGGTTCATTGCTGTTCTTTCTAATTCACTCATTTGTTTCCTCCTTATGATTGGTTATTACAAATTTACCTGTTTCCAGTGATACGGTATACAAGATTTGATTGTCTTTGATGTTCTGCTTTGTTTTTTACAGCATACTCAAATGCATTCCCAACAGAATAAATATAAACATGAGACTTAGCTCTTGTTATTGCAGTATATACTATCCTTCTTGTGAGCATATTTTTACAAGAATCCGGTAGCACGATATGCACATCTTCTATTTCTGAACCTTGCGATTTATGGACAGTGATACTGTAAGCTAATTGCATATTGGAAAAATCATCACGAGATAAAGTTAAGATCTTATCAAAAAAAATGACTGTAGCAATTCCATCACAATAAGAAGATATTGTTCCAATATCCCCATTAAAATACCCCTGCTCATAATTAGTCTGTGTCATAATAATCCTGTCACCTATGTGATATCTTTCTTTATTATGAGAAAAACAGTAGCTGAGATCAGAAACAGACCCTTGTATCTTTTTATTTAGGGCGTACACGCCGGATACATCTTTATTTTTAATAGGGCTTAAAACAAAAGACTGCCTGTATATCAGATTTTGCATCATTGCTTCCACAGCCTCCTTATCAGAAGAGTAATGACTTAAGGAAAAAGTCTTATCGGTTTTTATGTTTGTTATCCCTTTTAAAATCGCTGATGCATTCTCACATATGGTACCAGATTGTCTCATAATTTGATACAATCTGTAGACTTCTACTTTACCACAGTCAATAAGATCTGCTAACACTTTCCCATATCCTACACTTTCTAACTGATTATCATCTCCGCATAATATCAGTATCGTTCCATTTTTTACCGCAGCAAAAAGATACGATGCCGTTTCCAGGTCTAACATAGATACTTCATCTACAATAATCAAGCCGGCATTTATCGGATCTCCTTCACTTTTGCAAAGTACAGTATCACCGCATGGGCGTAGATTTAATAATTTGTGTACGGTTTGTCCATTTTCCCCACATGCTTTTTTTATTACTTGAGCCGCTGCACCCGTAGTAGCGGATAATTCAATGACACTATTATGATTTTCTGCTTTATAAGCTAAAAGAAGTCCTTTGATGATAGCTGTCTTTCCACTGCCAGGGGGTCCTGTGATGATCTTGATGCCGCTGGTCTTTATTGCTGGGAATACAGCTTTCTGTCCTTCGTTGTATAAAAACCCGTTTATTTCTTCAATCTTTTCTATATCAATATCATGAACAACCGTTGTTTTATTTTCACATAACCGAACAACATGTTGAGCTACTTTTTGTTCCTGCTGTAATATCTTCGTTTTGTAAATGTAAGCTTCTCCGTTTATAGTATCGATTGTAAGATAGCGGCTCATGTCTTTTATCACACTGTATATGACCGATACAGGGATAACCTCTTCCGGAAACGCCGATCTTTTTAAAAGATACGAAAGCCGTTTGTAAAGACCCTTAAAGGTAACACAGGTATCTCCTGTACTTATAAAACTATCAATTGCGTAAGTGATAAAGCCTTGTAATCTAGCTTTCGTGTAAGGTCTTACCTTCTCTGCAATCTTTTCAGCTGAAAAAGGATCAATCCCATACCATGTCCGGAAAGGATTTATACGAAGTTGTTCATAAGAAAGATTAGAATTTACAATCTTTTCGATTACTTCTTCTTCTATCCCCTTTGTTTTTAAAAGGTCTAACAGTTTTTTTTGTCCTGATATTCTCCTTACCTTCATAAGCAGTTCGGAGATAACAGTAGCTGATATCTTGGGCAGTTTTTCAGATAATATTTTCTCTGCATCTTTTCTTTCTGCAAAACGTATCACATCGTTTCCCATTACAAGGAGCATATTTTCTTTAGTTTTATCTGGCAGTTTTTTTTCCAGACAGTTTAAGAAAAAAGAGGCTTCTCTTCT
>OGQU01002991.1_pt1 | contig 9927 bp, 7 predicted proteins | sample 1553341 | NCBI WGS metagenome assembly OGQU01 (sample SAMEA2579920, study PRJEB22360) | human gut metagenome | biome: human gut; feature: human-associated habitat; material: faeces | place: Denmark | collected 2008/2010 | reverse complement strand
TGGGCTTCCATATCGAGGGAATCCACGGGCTTTGTTGCGCTTTTTTTACAGCGCCATAAATTTAGCATTTTTCTTTCTTTTTGAACTTTGTCAGATTGATTATCAAAGCAAAAAGTGCCATAAAAAGAACTGCCACTACGAGAGTAACTGTCGATAATTTAATAAGGCTGTCAGTTAAGCCATACATGGATCTTGTGAGTGCATTATACACAGTGTCATTATGTATCGCAAGCCCATCATAATATTTTGTACCCTTTAGGATAGCACACGGAACAAGAATGAGCATTGAGGAACAGAAAAGTGAAGTACCTACCCAATAAAGCAAACCGCATATATGCTTTCTGTTTACTGCTGCCGTAACGCCTATAAATATAACAGCCGTTGCAATAAGAGCTATCCTTATTTTTCTCGCAAGCAAAAGCAGATCTTTAAGCTTTGTGGAAATGCCATTAGGTTTATTTATATGGCTCAAAAGCATAACGTCAAGGTCGGATTCAATTGCCTGTTCCACATTTTTTATTGTCTTCTGCTTTATGTCTTCAAGTTCCTGAGTATATTCAACGCCTTCTTTTTTAGCCCATTTTGTATAATCGTCTGAGATATTCTTTTCAAGAAGCGTAAAGTCTGCCTTAAACTCAGGAAGTCCACTCTTTTTGCCAAGAATATAACTGAAAGTATCTTCAACATAGCTATAAATAGCGTTTGATACATCAGTTTTGTTAATCGACTTCTTCAGGGTATCAGCTTCAACACCAGTGTAGGCATATTGTTGTTCACAATATGTCTGTATCTCTTCGAAAGCCGTGTCCTCGATTTTTATCTTGTACATACTGTTCGTATAGGTTGTCGGTTCAAAGAAAATATTGTCTGCCGCAAACAGAAGTGACAGCGCAAGGAATATAAACGCCAAAAACAGCGAGATTATCAGATTAGGCAGGTAGTTGTATAGCTTTTTGTTTTTCACAGATCTTACCCTCCTAATTCTTATATTCTTTGCTTACGACTTTGCAGATAACATATAGCCTCTGATCTGAAAGACCCATATAGCCATTGTTCCAGCAAGTGTAGAGTATCAGATCATCTACAGGTGGATCTGCGGTCACGTCATAATACAAAAGGGAAGTATCTGTGTCTGGAAGTACCTTAGTTTCTGTGACCTCATAAGTAAATTTACCATAATCTGTTTTTAGTATCACTTGATCACCCACTAGAATATTAGGTAAATATCTGAAATAAGTGTGGTTATGTGCCGCAAGGACAACTCTGCCTGTAGCACCTATATATGCAGAATAGTTAGATTGCACAACCCCTTTTGCTAGGAGATCATCAGAGTCTCCCCAGTAAACAGGCTCTTTGTCAATGCCTGCCTTATCATTCTTTACGGTCAGCTCGGCATATTTGTCGCCGTAATACGGATAGATTATCTCATGCTGTTCCGTCTTTTTATCAGAATCTGGCACTGTGACTTTTGTTAATCCCTTCATAGGCAGTGCGTCTGCATTTCTGTATTTATTATCCTCTGATGGGTTTTTCAAATGAGCGTTCTCATTGAACGCTATTGCTGCATATCCTTGCAGCTCTATGAATTTTTTATAACTTACCAGCGTCATGATAGACAAACAAAGAGCCAAAACTAAAAGAGGCGTCAAGACCATTACAGCCACTGACGTCCTCTTATTTTTTTTCAGTTTGTTTGCGTCAGACGAGGAAGCTTTAACCTCTTTCCTGACCATATCTTAGCACTCTTTGTTCTTCTTAACAGCTACTGTAATACCAAATGCACTAAGAGCAAGTGTAAGAACCGCAGCAACCTGAACAGCTGTCATGCTGTTTGCACCAGTATTAAGTGAACCGTTACCTGTGTTTGTTCCAATGTTTGTATTGCCATCTGAATCAACAACCTGAACGTTCCAATCCTTGCTTGTAAGCTCATCTACCTTGATAGTAACACCAAAGTGTTTACCTGTAGCTACGCAAGCATCAGCAATAGCCTTTCTGCTATCCTCGCCCATTTCCTTAAACACCTGTCTAAGCTGATCGTTTGTTAGTGAAGCAAGATCTGTTCCTGCACCAAAAAGCTTGTCAGCAACAGGCTGAACATATGTAGCACCACAATCAGAGAGAGCCTTTACCATGTAATCATAGTCAGCAGAGCTGAACTTTGAAGCGTGGGAATCAAGGTAGTTCTTAAGCTCTGATACATGGTTAGAAGGAACACCTGCTGATTTAGCTGCAGAAACAACATCGGCAGAAGAAGCTGCTGATGCGCTTACAACCATTGTTGAAGCAATGATGAACGCAGTAACAGAAGCCGAAATTGACTTAAATATCTTTTTCATAACACCTATCACCTTTCGTAATAATTTCGTATAACAATATTATACACTATTAAAATTCGATTGTCAATATTTTTATTGGTATTTTTTTCAGAAAAAAGCAAATATTTTTACGATAATTTGAAATAGTTATGTGTAAGTGCGTATATGCGCTATTTCATGTAATTGTATATCGCTGGAAAATGTAAAAGATCCTCGGCATTCTCAAATAAAAGACGTATAACATTACTGCATTGGTGCTTTTATGATTTTTGTCAGAGCTGATCTCAAAGCATTTAGATATAATTTCTACATTAATTATTATAATTATACGCCTTGACACGATATCATGCCATGGTGTATAATTCTTGTGTATAATATAATTGATGTAATGTGCAAGGAGGATATATGAAAAATTATCTCAATGAAAGCCTTTCAGCTCAGGAAAGAGCTGAAGCACTTGTAAATGAAATGACCGTAGAGGAGGCGGCTTCACAGCTAAGATATGACGCTCCTGCTGTTGAGCGGCTCCGCCCCCCCCTCCCTTAATCGGCATTCCTGCCTATAACTGGTGGAATGAGGGTATCCATGGGCTTGCACGAAGCGGTGTTGCCACCATGTTTCCACAGGCAATAGGTCTTGCGGCTATGTTTGACACCGACCTTGTGTTCAAAGTGGCAGATATAACCTCTACAGAAGCTCGTGCCAAGTATAATGAGTATTCAAAGCGTGATGACAGGGATATATACAAAGGTCTTACCCTTTGGGCACCTAATATAAATATTTTCAGAGATCCACGCTGGGGCAGAGGTCATGAGACTTACGGTGAAGACCCTTATCTTACCGCAGAGTGCGGCAAGGCATATGTAAAAGGCTTGCAGGGCAGCGGCAAGGTACTGAAAACTGCCGCTTGTGCAAAGCATTTTGCAGTACATAGCGGACCTGAGGCTGTTCGCCATGAATTTAATGCAGAGGTTAATTGGAAAGACCTTGAAGAGACCTATCTTTATGCCTTTGAGGAGCTTGTGAAAAAAGCAAAGGTCGAGGGTGTAATGGGTGCTTATAACCGTGTGAATGGCGAGCCGTCATGTGCTAGTGAGTTTCTAATGGGCAAGCTCGACAAATGGGGTTTTGATGGCTATTTTGTTTCTGATTGCTGGGCAATAAGGGATTTCCACGAACACCATATGGTGACGTCTTCTCCTGTAGAGTCGGCCGCAATGGCACTTAAAGCAGGTTGTAATGTGAACTGCGGTTGTACGTATGTACACCTGCTTTCTGCTCTTGACAAGGGGCTTGTGACAGAAGATGAAATCCGGGCTTCCTGTGTTGCTCTTATGAGAACTCGCATAAGACTTGGTATGTTTGACAAGTCAACGGAATATGACAACATACCATACAGCGTTGTTTCTTGCCCTGAGCATAAAGCTGTATCCTACCAGTGTGCAGTGAAGTCCATGGTGTTGCTCAAAAACAAGGGTATTCTTCCGCTTGACAAAAAATCAATATCAACTATCGCTGTAATAGGTCCAAATGCCGACAGCAGAGCGGCTCTCGAGGGCAATTATAACGGCACAGCCGACAGGTATGTTACTTTCCTTGAGGGTATCGAGGACGCATTTGATGGCAGGGTGCTTTATGCTGAAGGCTGTCACTTGTATAAGGACAGAGTATCGGGTCTTGCACAGGCAGGAGATAGATACGCCGAAGCTGAGGCGGCAGCGGCAAATTCTGATGTTGTGATACTTTGCGTTGGTCTTGACGCCACTATTGAGGGCGAGGAGGGCGACACAGGTAATGAGTTTTCATCAGGTGACAAGAACGATCTAAGACTTCCTGAAAGTCAGCGCGAGCTTATAAAGCGTGTCGCAAAGATCGGCAAGCCTATGATAGTGGTATGTGCGGCAGGAAGCTCAATAAACATCGAGCATGATTGTGACGCTCTTATCCACGCATGGTATCCAGGCTCAGAGGGCGGCAAGGCTATTGCGGATATTATTTTTGGTAAAGTGTCGCCATCAGGAAAACTGCCTGTTACATTCTATAATAGCGCCGATAAGCTACCTTGCTTTACTGATTATGCTATGTCTGATAGAACATATAGGTACACGAGAGATAACATTCTTTATCCATTCGGCTATGGCCTTACTTATGGAGATGTTGTTGTTACATCGCTTAGTTATGACGATGGCAAAGTCAATGTAGAGGTAGAAAATAACGGTGCCGATACTTGTGATGTTATCGAACTTTACATTAAATCACATTGTGATAATGCTCCGGTTTATCCTGTGCTGTGCGGCTTCAAGAGGATTTTTGTCAAAAAAGGTGAAAAGCTTGATGTTGAAATCGAAGTACCTGACAAAGCTTTCACAACAGTGTCAGATATCGGCGAGAGAAAACAGTTTGCAAAAGAATTCACCCTCTATGTTGGTACGCATCAGCCTGATGAACTTAGTTGTCAGCTTAGTGGTACAAACTGTATGAGTATCGAGATAGAACGATAATGAAAAGAGATCTTACAAACGGCAGTATCATAAGCTTGCTTCTTATTGTTTTGGTGAAAGAAATGAACGCCGCCTGAAAGGCTGTCTGAACATATCATTTCAGATGATAGGCTCTGTTACTTTGGTGACAGAGCCTATCACATTGTGCTTTTCCAATGAGATTTTGAAACTTTTGCATACTCCAATTAAAATAATGCTGTTGACATCTGATTATGTTAGAATTATCCTGTCATGAATTCCGACATACTTATGATACAAAGACTGGTAAATAGTTTTGGAACGACTGTAATGGCGGCTTTTACAGTAGCCGTTCATAATTGTTAAATTAAGCTGTCAGCTTATATGATTTTCCAACAAATACTTGGCTGATTTTGTTTATCTTATTGTATGTTATAACAAAAAACCATTTTTTTGTTGAAATACAAAAAAACGTATCGTTTAAAGTTGACTTTTTGAATAGAATGTGATAAAATTATTATTGTACGGTTTATTTTTTGGGAAAATAACGAAAATATCAACAATAGGGTGAATAATTCAAATGAAAAAAAATTACACTATCAAGGATCTTCTGGTACTTCTTCTCGGAAAGGTTTGGTATATCGTTGCCGCTTCAATAGTGTGTGCGATACTGGCCCTTTTCGTATCAAAATTTGTTATGAGTAAGCAGTATCAGTCACACGTTTCAATGTATGTTAAAAGTGCTGATAATCAGTCAACGGGTCAGGATAAGACTAATGTTGACTTACAGGACATTAACGCTTCAAAGTCATTGGTACAGACCTACATTGTTATACTTACTGATGACCCGGTAATGAACGAGGTAAGCGATAAACTTCTTGAGATGTATACTCCTGAACAGCTTGCTCCTTATTTTACTGTAACAAGCGGCAGGGTTTCAAATGACGGCCTGAGAAATGCTTATAGCATGACCGCTGTAAATCAGACAGAGGTACTTCAGATAACTGCCACAACAACCAATGCAAAGCTTTCTTCTGACCTTTGTAACATCATGGCTGACGTCGCTCCGAGCTTTCTTATAAGAGTTATCGGTGCAGGCTCAGTTGAAAAGATAGGTGATGCTGAGGTTTACAATACACCTGTTTCTCCTAACACCACTAAAAATGTTGCCCTTGGCTTTGTTGGTGGCTTGATGGTGGCTGTTCTAGTGATACTTGTTATCGACTTCTTCGACAACACTGTAAAGAATTCTGATGAGCTTGGTGAAATTTATCAGAAGCCTATCGTTGGTGAGATAATGAATATTGGCGGAAAGACTTCTAAAAAGGATGAAGGTTCTTCTGCTGACAGAAAGAAACAGCTTCTGTTCAATAATAAGGATATACCGTTTAATATTGTAGAGAACTACAAAACAATGCGTACAAACCTTATGTTTACACTTTCTACAACACGAAATAAGATAGTTGTCGTTTCTAGCCCTAATCCAAGTGAGGGTAAGTCTGTAACAGTTGCTAACCTTGCAGCTTCAATGGCTGAAACAGAAAATAAGGTTCTTCTTATTGACGCTGATATGAGAAGACCTGTTCAGCACAGAAACTTCAAGTTAAAAAACAATGTTGGACTTTCAACAATACTGAGTGGTGAAAGCACATTTGATAAGTGTGTGCATGAAACCAAGAATGGCAATTTTGCTGTTCTTACATCAGGCGTTTTGCCTCCAAACCCGTCAGAGCTTCTTGCTTCTGAGAAAATGCGTGAATTGCTTGAATATGTTCAGCATAAGTATGATTATGTTATTGTCGACGGAACCCCGCTGCTTCCTGTAACTGACGTAATGAGCCTTGCAGATGAGGTCGCAGGCGTTCTTCTCATTGCAAGATATGGCAGAACTACATATCAGGAAATAGAGGAGTCTATGAAGAAGCTTGAGATAGGCGATTGCAATCTGCTTGGTTTCGTTCTTAATGATATTTCCGCAAAGAACGGTTCTCATTACGGATACAAGTATAGCTACAAGTATAAATATGACTACAGCTATAAATACGGTGGTAAGGATGCTTCTGCCGAAAGTTAAATGACATGGAGATGTTAGATTGACTACCGATTATCACAGCCACATACTGCCGAATATTGATGACGGCTCTGACAGCATCAAAACATCACTTAAAATGATAAAAATGATGAAACAGCAGGGCATAGGTATAATTGTGGCAACACCGCATTTTTATATGCACAGGGAAGCTTCTTTAGACAGTTATCTTGTCAAACGGCAAAATGCTTATGAGAAGCTCATGGCATCTGACCCTGCCGTGAAGGATATACATATTGGTGCTGAGGTGGCTATAGAAAAGGGCATCAGCGTATTAGGAGAACTTGAAAAGCTGTGTATCAGCGGAACAAGACTTATTCTTCTTGAACCACCCTTCACTCAGTATAACAGTTGGATCGTCGAGGAGATAGACGAGATAGCAAATTCTCGAAGGCTTATTCCGATAATCGCCCATGTACATAGATATATGGGCGTTTATTCAAAGTCAGATCTGAAAAGTCTGATGTCTGTGGATGCAGTTTTTCAGATAAATGCAGAAGCTTTTGAGCATTTTTCCACAAGACGTTTTGTTAATAAGCTTATTTCAAGTGGCAGAGATTTTGTCTTTGGAAGCGATGCTCATGATCTTGATGATAGAAAACCTAATTTTGATCTTATAGCTAAAAGATCTGGAAGTGAAAATATAAGACGTTCTGATAAAGTACTCATGTCTGCTATGGCTGACGAAGAAAGAATGTTTGCTTTTTAAGTATAGAAAAAATATTGATGATATTATAAATAGCCTGCACTGTGCCATTGAGGGGTGGCCATGGTGTGATCTTATTCATTGCTTTAATTGAGCGGAGGTATGTTTTATTTATGGAGAAAACAAGTGAAAACACAGTTCAGGTGTGGAAAAACAAAAAGATAAAACATTGGATGCTTATTGCATTCTTTCTGTGTTTCTATGATATTGTTGCCGTAAATCTATCCTACATTTTCGGACTTTTCATCAGATTTGACCTTACTTTTTCTGCAATACCAAAGGAGTATATGCTTGCCTATGTAAAGTTTGCTCCAATATATACAGCTTTCTGTGTTGTGGTGTTTTTTGTGTTCAAGCTTTATAATAGTTTGTGGAGATTTGCTAGCATTGGCGAACTGTCAAGGATATTTTTGGCCTCGATAGTTACTACCATATTCCAGGCTGTGGGTATAACATTACTCTTCATGAGAATGCCTGTGGCTTACTATATAGTAGGAGCGGGAACTCAGTTCGTGCTTATAACAGCAGTGCGTTTTGCCTATAGATATATCACCCTTTTAAGAGCAAAACAGGTAACAAATCAGGTGGCAGTGCATAATGCAATGGTCATTGGTGCAGGTGCTTCGGGTCAGATGATCCTTAAAGAGCTTACGATGTCAGAACGTGCAAATGCAAGACCACTCTGCATAATCGATGATAACCCAAATAAGTGGGGAAGAAATATTGGAGGAGTTCCTATCGTCGGTGGCCGTGATTGCATTATGGAAAGCGTCAAAAAGTATAATATTGATCAGATCCTTTTTGCAATTCCAACTGCATCACCTGAGAATAAAAGGGATATCCTTAATATTTGTAAGGAAACAGGCTGTGAGATGAAACAGCTTCCGGGCGTTTATCAGATAACAAATGGTGAGGTGCTTCTCAGCAAGATGAAGCCTGTTGCGGTCGAGGATCTGCTTGGAAGAGAGCCTATCAGAGTAAACATGGACGAGATATTCCAGCACCTTAAGGGTAAGACCATTTTGGTAACAGGTGGCGGTGGCTCTATCGGAAGCGAGCTTTGCCGACAGATAGCAGGTCATGAGCCTAAACAGCTTATCATATTTGACATTTATGAAAACAATGCTTATGAAATAGAGCAGGAGCTTAAACGTAAATATGGCAGTAAACTCAATCTTGTGACGCTTATCGGCTCTGTTCGTGACAGCAGACGTATCAATGACGTTTTTGAAAAATACAAGCCTGATATCGTTTATCACGCTGCAGCACATAAGCACGTTCCGCTTATGGAAACAAGCCCTAATGAAGCTATCAAAAACAATGTTGTTGGTACATACAAGACAGCCTATGCCGCTTTGAAGCATGGCACAAAGAGGTTTGTGCTTATAAGCACTGATAAGGCTGTAAACCCTACTAATATTATGGGTGCAAGTAAAAGACTCTGCGAAATGGTCATCCAGAGCATGGACGCTATCAGCAAGGCAGGCAGAACAGATCTTCTACCTTTGCTCCATGCACACGTTGATGAAATGACAGACGGTATGCTTGAGAACGATCCGATGGACGAGATAGCTGTTGATAATATAGAGAGCAGTGAAGCGATTAAGATCGAAAGCGTTGGCAATAAGGACAGAAATGGCACACAGTTTGTTGCAGTTCGTTTTGGAAACGTTCTTGGAAGCAACGGCTCTGTGATCCCACTGTTCAAAAAGCAGATAGAAGCAGGCGGTCCTGTTACTGTTACTCACCCTGATATCATAAGATATTTCATGACTATACCTGAGGCTGTGAGCCTTGTTCTTCAGGCAGGCACATATGCATGGGGCGGCGAGATATTTGTCCTTGATATGGGTGCGCCTGTGAAGATAGACACACTTGCGAGAAATCTTATCAGACTTTCAGGATATAAGCCTGATGTAGATATCAAGATAGTTTACTCAGGTCTGCGTCCTGGCGAGAAGCTTTTTGAGGAGAAGCTTATGGCAGAGGAGGGCATGATGAAAACGGATAATGAGCTTATCCATATCGGAAAGCCTATACCGTTTGACACAGAAATGTTCCTTGGTCAGCTTGGAGAGCTTGCTCGTGCAAGCTATAACAATGACGAAAATATCGTTGAAATGGTCGAAAAGATTGTTCCAACATTCAGTCCTGTAGGTGATAAACCAACAGGAAATGAAAAATATGGCAGAAACGATGTTGCAGTTTCTGCGGCGAAATAATAAAAGATCCATATTTCAGCACTGCGGGGATTTCTGCGGTGCTGTTTTTATGCCTAAAATTTCACACTTTTTCTTGATGTGTTATGTTACAATAGATAGTTGACAAAACAAATTGAAAAACAACTTCCAAAAT
>OGQU01002981.1_pt1 | contig 9966 bp, 8 predicted proteins | sample 1553341 | NCBI WGS metagenome assembly OGQU01 (sample SAMEA2579920, study PRJEB22360) | human gut metagenome | biome: human gut; feature: human-associated habitat; material: faeces | place: Denmark | collected 2008/2010 | reverse complement strand
CCTGCCTGCGCCGGCCGGGCGCCCCTCCCCCCCCCCCCAGCCGTATCCTGAGCCCCGAAGTGGTGGGCCAGGAGCACTACGAGATCGCCCGTGCCGTGCAGAAAGTGCTACAGCGCTATAAGGAGCTGCAGGACATCATTGCCATCATGGGTATGGACGAGTTGAGCGAGGACGACAAGCGCACTGTCAACCGCGCCCGCAAGGTGCAGCGCTTCCTGTCCCAGAGCTTCCATGTGGCAGAGCAGTTCACGGGTATGCCCGGCCAGTATGTGCCTCTGAAAGAGACGCTGCGCGGCTTCCGCATGATCCTGAACGGCGAGTGCGATGACCTGCCCGAGAGCGCGTTCCTCTTCGCGGGCACCATCGACGACGTGTTCGCCAAGGCGAAGAAAGGGTAAACCATGACGACCTTTCATCTGACGGTGGTCACACCGGACGGCTGTGTCTTTGATGGACAGGCCGAGCGGGTGGTCTGCCGCGCCATTGACGGCGACCTGGCCATCCTGGCCAAGCACGGCGATTACTGCACCGCGCTGGGCATGGGTGAGGCCCATATCGTCAATGCCGAGGGACAGAGCCATCGGGCCGCCTGTATGGGCGGGATGCTCACCGTACTCGATGGCGAGGCCCGTCTGGTGGCAACCACCTGGGAGTGGGCAGAGGACATCGACCAGGCCCGTGCCGAGGCTTCCAAAAAGCGGGCGGAAGAAATTCTGGTCCGGAAGAACCTCGACCGCCGGGAGTACGAGCTGGCGCAGGCCCGCCTCAAGCGTGCCCTGGTGCGCACCTCCATCCACCCGTAACCCCAAAAAGCAAAGCGCCCTGTGTTTCCGGTGGGAAACGCAGGGCGCTTTTGTGTCACTCCTCCAGCCGCCTTTGGCGGCAGCCCCCTCACAGAGGGGGCCTTTTGGCCTCCCTCCAGGAGGGAGGTGGCATCGCGGCAGCGATGACGGAAGGAGTTTACATCATGTTTGCCTTTTCGATCAGGCTGCGGATGTGGTGGGCCAGCATCTCCACGGCGGTGCTGTTCTCGCCGCCGTTGGGCACGATGATATCCGCGTTCCGCTTGCTGGGCTCCACAAAGGCCTCGTGCATGGGTTTGACCGTGGTGAGGTACTGGTGGATGACGCTGTCCAGCGAGCGGCCCCGCTCTTTGACATCCCGCAGGATGCGGCGGAGGATGCGCTCATCGGCGTCGGTATCTACATAAATTTTGTAGTCGAACAGCTCGCACAGCTCCGGCTCCACAAAGGGCAGGATACCCTCCACGATGAGGACGGGGGCGGGCTCAATGTGCTGTACCTTGTTGCTGCGGTTGTGGTCGGCGTAATCGTACACCGGGCAGTCGATGGCGCGGCCTGCTTTCAGCTCCTGCAGGTGGTAGATCAGCAGGGCGTTATCAAAGGCATCCGGGTGGTCGTAGTTCAGTTTGCAGCGCTCCTCAAAAGGCAGCTCGTCGTGGCGCTTGTAATAGCTGTCGTGGGAGATGAGGCGGACTTCATCCTCCCCAAACCGCTCTTTCAGCCGCAGGGCCAGCGTGGTCTTGCCGCTGCCGGACCCGCCGGCAATGCCGATGATCAGATTCTTCATACTCCAAATATCCTCCTGCGCTCTGATTCCGGTGGAAAAAAGTGCCGAAATAAGGTATACTATCTGTTAGTTGCTATGATACCACACTTCGGCTGTTTTTGACAGAGGCCATTTGCGCCTCGAAAGGAATTTTGATGAAAAAAATCGTATCGGCTCCCTATATCGACCAGACGGAACGCTGGGTGAACGGCTGCGAGAGCATCAGCTCGGTGATGCTGCTGCAGGCGATGGGCATTGCCATTGACCCGGACACGTTCATTGAGCGGGACCTGCCCCACGCGCCCTACTGGGATTATGATGGAAAGCTCTACGGCCCGGATCCCTATGAAGTCTACCCCGGCGACCCCCACGACCACACCGGCTATGGCTGCTATGCCCCCTGCATCGTCAAGGCACTGCAGAGCGCGCTGGATCACGAGGGGGCGGCGGACGCCTTTGAAGTAGTGGATGAGACGGGCAAGACGGCGGCTCAGCTCTGCGAGTACATTGACGCCGGGATGCCGGTGGTCTTCTGGGCCACGCTGGATTTCACCCCGGTGCCGGAGGAGCGGGACCACTGGCTGCTGGCCGACGGCACGGATTTTGCATGGAAATGCCACGAGCACTGCCTGCTGCTGGTGGGCTATGACGACGAGCACTACTGGTTCAATGACCCATGGCACAACCATGGTGTCTGCGCCCAGCCCAAGGCGCTGGTGGAGGATTGCCATGCGGCACAGGGGATGTTTGCGGTGACGCTGAAACGGAAATAAACCAGGAACGAAAGGAACGCTATGAAGACAGAAGAGTTCAAACAGAATGTCAAAGACCGGGTCCGCGTTTTTGAGGATGGCGGCATCCGGCTGCTGAAAAAGGGCAAACGGGGCATCATCCGGGCCATTTTTGGCCGCACCGGACTGGTGCTGGCCCTCTTTTTTGTGCAAGTGCTGCTGCTGTTCAGCGTGTTCCGGTGGTTCACCGCGCTGGTGCCCCATCTGTTGGGCGGCAGCATCGCGTTCACGGCCGTTATGGTCATCTACCTGCTCAACAGCGATATGGACAACAGTGCCAAGATCACCTGGCTGGTGGTCATTGCGCTGGTGCCGGTCCTGGGCGTGGTGCTGTTCTGGTGGACCAAAGGTGAAGTCGGCCACCGGATGCTCAAGCGCCGCCTCAAGCAGCTGGAACAGGATACCCGGGAGCAGCTGCCCCAGGATGCCCAAACGCTGGAACGGCTGAAAGCACAGGAGTTGGGTGCGGCCTCGCTGGCCTACTACCTGCGGGGGAAAGGCGGCGGCTTCCCGGTGTATGAGAACACGGCTGTGACCTATTTTCCCAGCGGCGAGGCCAAGTTCGCGGAGTTGCTGTGCCAGCTGGAAAAAGCGAAACAGTATATTTTCCTGGAGTATTTCATCATTGACGAGGGGCTCATGTGGGGCCGGGTGCTGGAAGTGCTGGCCCGTAAGGCCGCTGAGGGTGTCCATGTGCGGGTGATGTACGACGGCACCTGTGAGTTCACCACCCTGCCCCGGGACTACCCCAAGCGGCTGGAGCGGCTGGGCATCGCCTGCAAAGTTTTCTCGCCGCTGATGCCCTTTGTCTCGACCCATTATAATTACCGAGACCACCGAAAAGTGCTGGTCATTGACGGCAAAGTGGGCTTTACGGGCGGCGTGAATCTGGCCGACGAGTACATCAACCATGTGGAGAAGTTTGGCCGCTGGAAAGATGCCGCTGTCATGCTGGAGGGCGAGGCGGTCCGCTCTCTGACGGCCATCTTTTTGCAGATGTGGGATATCGCCCAGGAGCCGGAGTTTGAAGCTTACCTCAAGCAGCCCATCCCGGCCCCGGCGGGGGCCAAGGGCTTTGCGGCCCCTTACGGCGATTGCCCGCTGGACGGGGAACGGGTGGGCGAGCTGGTTTATATCGACCTGCTCAACCGGGCCCGGAAGTACATCCACATCATGACACCCTACCTGATTCTGGACGGAGAGCTGGAAACAGCCCTCAAGTTCGCGGCGGAGCGGGGCGTGGATGTTCACCTCATCCTGCCGGGCAAGCCGGACAAGCGCATTCCGTACGCGCTGGCCAAGACCCACTATGCGGCCCTCATCCGCTCGGGCGTCAAAATTTCGGAGTGGGTGCCGGGCTTTGTTCACGCCAAGGTCTTTGTGGTGGATGACCGTGAGGCCGTGGTGGGCACCATCAATCTGGATTACCGCAGCCTCTACCACCACTTTGAGGATGCGGTCTGGATGGTGGACGCCCCCTGCATCCCGGCCATTGAAGACGACTTCCAGCGGACACTGACCCAGTGCCGCACGGTGGAAGCCACCACACAGAGCATCTGGCAGGGGCAGACCCTGCTCCGCCTCACCGGGCGGCTGGTCAAGGCCATTGCGCCGTTGCTTTGAAAACAAAAAGGCCCCCGGCAGTGACGATGCCGAGGGCCTTTTTGCATTGGTGAAACCAATGAGCGAATTACAACTTTCCTGATTTCAGTATATGCAAAATCGGGAAAATGTCAAGTACACATTACTGATATTTTTTATCCATGGAGAAGCCGCGGCCCCGCACCTCTGTGACCTGGCTGACGATGAGGAAGCAGTCCGGGTCGATGGCGTGGACCAGCTTTTCCAGGCGGGGAAGTTCCCGGCTGGAGATGACGCTCAGCAGCACGGCACTGGGGTCATGGGTGTAGCCGCCCGCACCATTCAGGATGGTGACACCGCGGTCCAGCTGGTGCAGGATGGCGGCACAGAGCTCGTCCGCCTTGGTGCTGATCAGCTTGACCTCGGTACGGCTCTCACCCCAGAGCAGGACTTTGTCCAGGACCATGACCTGAATGATGATGGCCACGATGCCGTACAGCAGTTGCGGCACCGGGCTGAACGGGATCTGGATCAGGATGACGGCAATGTCAAAGATGAGCATGGTGGCGGACACGGGCCAGCGGAACCATTTTTGCAGCACCAGCGGCGGGATGTCCATGCCGCCCGTGGAGGCCCCCGCCCGGATGACGATGCCCATAAAAGCCCCGACACCGATGGCGGAAAAGACCGTGTTCAGGAAAAGGTCCTCTGTGAGCACACGGCCATGGAGCATCGTCTCGGCAAGGCCCAGAAAGATGGGGCTCAGGATGCTGCTGGCCAGTGTGTTGAGGGCAAAGGCCCGGCCCAGTACCACCCAGCCCCAGACCAGCATGGCGAGGTTGATGAAGAGCAGCAGCCCCGAGACGGACAGGCCCGTCAATCGCCCGATGGCCAGCGCGATGCCGGTCGCGCGGCGGGTGAGGAGGCCCGCCGGCTCGAGGAACAGGGCAACGGCCAGCGAGTAGAGCGCGTTGCCGAAGATGATGGCAGCCCAGTTCCGGATCAGCTGCTTCCAGTGCGGATTCTGATTCATAGCGTTTCCTCCCATATCTCTTCTATCATACCGGAAAACGGCAAAAAAATCCACGCCCGGCGGCCTGCCGGAGCGTGGATTTTTGTTCATTTGACAGATGAAAGTTTGATTTTTTACTCTTCGTCCAGCAGGCGCAGGCCGGCGGTATCGGTGACGGGCAGCGAGAAGACGATGGAGCCGGCCTTTTTGTCGGCGTTGTCCATGATGGCTTTCATGATGGCGTTCTTCTCGGAAGTGCGGCTGACGATGAGCACCAGCTCTTTTTCGTTCACGAGGTCGATGCCCATGAACTTGGCTGCACCCTCCATGCCGGTGCCTTTGGCGTGGATGACGGTGCCGCCGCCGGCTCCTGCGGCCCGGGCCGCGTCCATGATAGAGCCGGTGTAGCCCTGATTGGCGATGACCAGCAGCAGGTCGTAACGGGTATCTTTCAAGGTGCTTTCCTCCTTCAGCTCAAGGGTCTGGTGTTCGGTGAGGAACAGTAGGGCGCGCTTGCCGCCGATGCTGCTTACCGGGACGATGAATGCGATGCCGGTACCCGGCACATCAATGCGCATCTGGCGGCGCAGGGCTTTCTGGATGCGGGGCCAGCTGTCCGCTGTGATGATGGCAAAGAGCACAGCTTTTTCGGTCTTTTCCAGCCCGAGGGTGGAAAGCGTCTCCTGAACGGCAGTGCCGGCACCCACGGTGCGGAGGCTGACATCGACGCCGAAGCTCTTATACAGCTTCAGAAAGGCGTCTGTCGTGGGGCGGTCGGTGATGGTGACCAGCCAGTAAAGCGTATTCACGGCAAAGCCTCCTTACAGTTCGATGATGGCGTCGTCCGGCAGTTCGGCCAGCAGGGCGGCAGGATCCAGCAGAGGCTGGGAGCTGCGGGCCTTGCGGGTCTTGAGCTGGGCCACAAGGCCCATGAGCTGGACGGTGATGAGGGGCGTCATGGCGACCATGGCCACCACGCCGAAGGCGTCGGTGACGATGTTGCCGCCTACGGCGATGCAGGCACCCTGCGCCAGCGGCAGCAGGAAGGTGGCCGTCATGGGGCCGGAGGCCACGCCGCCGGCGTCAAAGGCGATGGCGGTGTAGAGTTTCGGCACCACAAAGGAGATGCTGATGGCGAAGAGGTAGCCCGGGATGAGGAACCACAGGATCGAGATGCCGGTGAGGACGCGCACCATCGCAAGGCCCACCGAGAGGGCGACGCCGGCCGAGAGGGCCGCGCCCATCGTCCCGGCGGAGATGGCGCCGTCGGTGACTTCTTCGACCTGTTTGTTGAGGACATAGACCGCAGGCTCGGCCCGGACGATAAAGTAGCCGATGAGCATCCCGATGGGGATGAGCAGCCACCGGCTGCTCTGGCCGCCCAGGACCTGACCGAGGTAGTTGCCGGCGGGCATGAAGCCGATGTTCGCGCCGGTGAGGAAGAGCACGAGGCCGATGTAAGTATAGGCGAGGCCTACGCCGATGCGGCCCAGCGTCCGCCGGTCGATGTGAAGGGCGGCGAGCTGGAAGATGCCGAACATCACGACGATGGGCAGCAGGGAAGTGGCGATCTCGTGCAGATAGGTGGGCAGGCCCTCGCTGAACAGCTGCCACAGCTCCACCGAGTCGCCCACTTCGGGGATGACCGGCGGCACATAGCTGCTCTCGCTGGCATTGAAGAGGATGCCGAGGATGAGGACGGCGAGGATGGGACCCACGGAGCAGAGGGCTACGAGGCCGAAGCTGTCGTCCGCTGCATGGCGGTCGGAACGGATGGCCGACACACCGACGCCCAGCGCCATGATGAAGGGGACGGTCATGGGGCCGGTGGTGACGCCGCCGGAGTCGAAGGCCACGGCCAGAAACTCTTTCGGCACAAATGCAGCCAGAAGGAAGATGGCGGCGTAAAAGATGACCAGCAGCCGGGGCAGCGGGATGCCCAGCAGCATACGCAGGAAGGCCATGACGAGGAAGATGCCCACGCCCACAGCCACCGAGAGGATGAGGGTCATGTTGGGGATGGAGGGTACCTGATTGGCAAGCACCTGTAAGTCAGGCTCTGAGATGGTGATAAGGAAGCCCAGCAGGAAACCTACGCCGATGATGAGAAAGAGGTTCTGGCTCCGGGTGAGCATGGAGCCGACCCGCTCGCCCATGGGGGTCATGCTCATCTCGGCACCCAGGGTGAAGAACATGATGCCGACGATGATCATGGCCGCGCCCAGCAGAAAGCAGAGCAGGATGCTCGGAGAAACAGGGGCGATGCTGAAACAGAGCACCAGCACGATGGCCGCGATGGGCAGGACGGCCTGCAGTGCCTCCAGAAGCTTTTCCCGAAGCTTGGGGATGGATGATTTGATAATGATGTCCACCAGCCTTTCCCGCCCAGAAGCAGTGCCGCCGGGCGTTGGAATTGAGAGATATTTCCTTGTTAAGTATACAAAAACAGACAAAAGTCCGTCAACAAAAGACCGGCTAAGATTGGCAAAGAAACAGAAATGTTACAAAAAGAAAAGGCTGCTTGACAGGCAACCTCTCAGTCTGCTTCGCAGACAGCTCCCCTACCGAGGGGAGCCTCTGGCGAAGAGAAAAAGCTTTACGAAATGCCAAGGCCTCTCCTCGATAGGAGCAACAACGACGACCGCCGCCAGTGGCGGAAACAGGGAGTCGCTGTTGGGGCCGCGGCCAGCAAGACGCAAGCAAAGCGCTGCGGATGCTGGGTGCCGCAACCCGGGCAGTGGCATCGCGCAGCGATGACGGAGAGGTTTATGACAAACAGCCTTTTGGATCTGCGATATTAGATGCCCTGCTTTGCCAGAACGTCAGAAGTCGGGGTGGAGAACACCGGAATACCGGCGTAGGGGTCGGGAGTGTTGTCGGCGGGCAGGGCCTTCATGTAGGCGTCCATGGACTCAGCCACCTTTTTGGCGATGGCCACGGCCTCCACGACGGTGCGCGCGCCCATAACGGCGTCGCCGCCGGCGAACACGCCCTCGCGGGTGGTGCTGCCGTCCTCGTTGACGGTGAGCAGGCCGCGCTGGTTGGTCTCGATGCCAGTGGTGGTCTTGACGAGGGAGTTCTCAGAACCCTGGCTCACCGAGACGATGACGCCGGTGTGGGGGTAGAAGGTCTCGCTGCCCTCTATCTGGGTGAACTTGCCGTCCTCGCCCTTTACGGTGTCGCGGCAGATGATGCCGTTCTCACGGATCTCCACCGGAGCCTTGCAGAAGCGGAAGCCCACGCCCTCGAGCCTGGCGTACCGCACTTCATGCTCGGAAGCGCTGATGCACTCCTCGTCGCGGCGGGCGTAGCAGGTGACGTGGCGTGCGCCGTTGCGGATGGCCGTGCGGGCGCAGTCCATGGCGGAGTTGCCCACGCCGATGACGGCGATGTCGTCGCCCAGCTGGAAGGCCTTGGAGTTGGCCAGATAGTCGATGCCGAAGGCCGCGTTGCCCAGCGTCTCGCCTTTGATGTGCATGGCGTTGGCCTTCCACAGACCAGCGCCGATAAAGACGCTCTTGTAGCCGTCCCGGAAGAGGTCGTCGATGGTGATTGTCTTGCCGATGGCAGTATTGGGGCGGACGTGGATGCCCTTCAGCTCGAGGTGGCGGTACTGGAAGTCGTCCAGCACGCTGTCGGGCAGGCGGTAGTTGGGGATGCCGTACCGCATGACGCCGCCGATCTTGTCGCGGGCGTCGAAGATGGTGACATCGTAACCCCAGCGTGCCAGCAGGACGGCGACGGTCAGGCCCGCAGGGCCGGAGCCGACGACAGCGGCCTTCATGCCGTTTTTGGGGGCGGGGCCGGAAGTCATCTTGTTGGCGTAGGTGGTGGAGATGTAGTCCTCGATGATGGAGAAGTGGACGGGGTCGTGGCTGGGCATCCGGTTGCGGATGCAGTGGCCCTCGCACTGGTTCTCGTGGTTGCACACGAGGCTGCACACAGTGGTCAGGGGATTGTTTTCAAACAGCATCCGGCCGGCGTCGTCGAGGTGATTGTCCTTGAGCAGGCGGATGACCTCGGGGATGTTGGTGTGGATGGGGCAGCCCTGCTGGCACATCGGCTTTTTGCAGCCGAGGCAGCGGTTGGCTTCGTCCAGAACGTGAAGTGCCATGGTTCCTCCTTGTACCTGTCGAACAGGCGGTGTTGTATCCAAGTATCTTTACTATAATACACCGAAACTGTCTCGGCATACAAGTGCCGAAATGACAAAATTTGCAGAAAAATTTCTGTCATTACGTCAAAAAGATATTTTTTTGACGAAGTAGACCGCCCATGGCCTCGGGTGAAACGCGGCAGAGCGTACCAAAATCAGCGGCGGCAAGCTGCGCCTCGGCCATCCGAGCGGAAGCATCGCCTGATCCCCGCAGACGGGCCAGCGAGTGGGAGACAGGGAGGGTGCAATTTTTTAAGAAAGGAAGGGCATCCTTCTTTCCGCCCAGAAGGTGGAGGTAGGGCGGAAGGGAGGGGAGACTGTCGGCGGTGCAGCCCAGCGCGGCGTCCATGGCGAGGCGGCGCATCCGCGCCCGGGGGTAGCGGACGGTGGTGAGGGCGTCCAGCAGTTCGTCGTAGGTGGTGCTGGTACGGACCGCGGCTTCCAGACGGTGCTCCAGTCCCTCGGAGACGCCGCGGATGTCTGCAAAGGGCGCTTTGCCCCGGCAGGCAGACCGGAGAAGAGCCAGCTCACACCGCCCGGCGGCGGAAAAATCGGTGTACTGCCCGGCGGCGTAAGCCTCCTGATAAAGCGGGAAGACCGCCTCGGGAACGTAAGGCGCGACGGCGTCCGCTCCGCCCTCGGCCCAGAGCTTGCGAAGTGCGCTGGCGCTGGCGAACTGCCCGTGGGCAGAGTGGAGCACTTCACCGTGGTTCGCGCCTTGCCGGGGCAGGGGATAAGCCTCCATCCGAGGCGCAAGGCTGCGGATGGCCCGGCAGTATTCGACAGCGAGGTTGTTGTTGGGCTTGTCCAGCAGGGCGGCGACCCGCTTGTCAGATGCAAGCTGAGCCGCTGCGGCC
>OGQU01002976.1_pt1 | contig 9976 bp, 9 predicted proteins | sample 1553341 | NCBI WGS metagenome assembly OGQU01 (sample SAMEA2579920, study PRJEB22360) | human gut metagenome | biome: human gut; feature: human-associated habitat; material: faeces | place: Denmark | collected 2008/2010 | reverse complement strand
CCTCGTCGTGCTGGTCGCCGACCACGGCTATCCCTATCCGAAGACGCTGCCCTACAACGTGCCGCTGCGTCACCGGATTCCGATGATCTGGACGGGCGGTGCCGTCGCCCGCCCGCGCGTCGTGGAGGATTACGCCGCGCAGATCGACATCGCGGCGACGCTGCTGGCCCAGCTGGGCGTCGCGCACGACGATTTCGATTACAGTAAGGACATCTTCGCACCGACCCCCCCCCGCAAGTTCGCCTACTACACCTTCAACGACGGTTTCGGCGTCGTGGACGCTTCGGGCGAGGCGGTGTGGGACGCTACGGCCGACCGGGCGGTGACGGCTACGAATTCCGAACTGCTCGATGTCGGCCGCACGATGTTGCAGACGACTTATACGGATATCGGCCGCCGCTGAAAATACCGCATTTTAGGTATTGCGGTACGGACCTTGCCCGAATATCTTTGTGCACAGAAAATAATACCTATATTTATGTATAAAAATGGTGGATATACGGGCGATGACAGGATGTGCGATCTGGTGTGCGACCGTTACGCCGTGTTGCAGGTGATGAGCCGTTTCGGCATCGCACTGGGGTTCGGCGACAAGACCATCGCCGAGGTGTGCGCCGAGAACAAGGTCGATACGGCGACGTTCCTCGCCGTGGTCAATATGCTGATGAATTTCGGCAACGGCGCCGAACTGGCCGGCGAGGTCTCGGTGCGTTCGCTGACCGACTACCTGCACAATTCGCACAGCTATTTCCTCGATTTCCGCCTTCCGGCCATCCGCCGCAAGCTGATCGAAGCGGTCGATTGCGCCCAGAGCGACGTGTCGTTCGCCATCATGCGCTTTTTCGACGAATATGCCGCTGAGGTCCAGCGCCACATGTCCTACGAGGAGCAGACCGTCTTTCCCTATGTCGAGTCGTTGCTCGCGGGCGAGAAGAGCACGGCCTATTCGATGGATATTTTCCGCCGCCAGCACGATCAGGTTGACATCAAGCTGCGCGAGTTGAAGAACATCATCATCAAATACTACCCTTCGGGCAGTACGAACGAGCTGAACGGCGTGTTGTTCGACATCTTCAACTGCGAGCACGAACTGGCTTCGCACAACGCCGTCGAGGACGAGATCTTCATTCCGGCCGTCGAACGGCTGGCGGCGACGGGGCCCCGCGTCGTGAAGCCCGAGCCGCTGAGCGCCCGCGAGAAGGAGATCATCGTCTGCGTGGTGAAGGGCATGACCAACAAGCAGATCGCCGACGCCCTCTGCATTTCGGCCCACACCGTCATCACCCACCGCCGGAACATCGCCGCCAAGTTGCAGATACACTCCGCGGCGGGGCTTACGATCTATGCCATCGTCAATAAACTGGTCGAACTCTCCGAGATCAAGGACACCATAACCGACTCGCTGTCATGACACACGAACACCATCACCACGATCATACGGTCACCTCGCTCAACAAGGCTTTCATCTGGGGCATCGCCCTCAATGTGGGCTTCGTCGTCGTCGAATTCGCCGTCGGCCTCTGCTACGGTTCGATGGGACTGTTGTCCGACGCCGGACACAACCTTTCCGACGTGGCCAGCCTGCTGCTGGCCATGCTGGCGTTCCGGCTGGCCCAGGCCCGGGCCACGCCCAAATACACCTACGGCTACAAGAAGAGCACGGTGCTGATCTCGCTGCTCAATTCCGTGATTCTGCTGATCGCTGTCGGCGTCATCGTCGCCGAGAGTATCGGCCGCATGCTGCATCCCGAGCCGGTCGTGGGCGGCGCCATCGCCTGGACCGCAGGCGTCGGCGTGGCGATCAACGGCTTCACGGCGTGGCTCTTTATGAAAGACAAGGACCGCGACCTGAACGTCAAGGGCGCCTACCTTCACATGGCCGCCGATGCGCTGGTGTCGGTCGGGGTGTTGGTTTCGGGCCTCGTGATTTCGTGGACCGGCTGGACCGTCGTCGATCCGATCGTGGGTCTCGCCGTCGCCGGGGTGATCGTGGCTTCGGTCTGGTCGCTGACCCGCGACAGCCTGCGTCTCTCGCTCGACGGAGTTCCCGGCGGTATCGACATCGCCGAGATCGAACGGAAGATGGAGGCCGTTCCGGGTGTCAGGGCGGTTCACCACATCCACATCTGGGCCATCAGTACGACTGAGAACGCTCTTACGGCCCATGTCGTGCTCGACAGCCTTTCCCGGATGGAGGAGGTGAAGCACGCCTTGAAGGAGCTGTTGGGCCGTTCGGAAATCCCTCATGCGACGCTCGAATTCGAGTCCGTCACGGAACGATGTTGCGATTTGCACGACTGAATTGTATAGTTGGACGAAATCGTTTGATCGAAAGACTGAATTCCGGCCTTAAACATTGGGGTCGGAGTTGGTTTTTTCAGAAAAGCGTGCAATCTTTGTCCCCGGAAGAATGAATTCGAAGAAGAGTAGAAGTGACGCAACTTTCATGAAGGGGGACGGCCGGCTGTAAAGCCGGTCGTCCGCTTAAGAAGCGGATCTCAGAGGCGGCGGTAGGGCGGGCGTTTTAGAACCGCTTCTGCGCTTCGACCGTTTTCCCGTTTTTTATTGCCCGCCTGCTTAGACGCGGAACTCAGGGCACCGGGTCGTAGCCGCTTCCGCCCCACGGATGGCATCTGGACAGGCGGCGCACGGTGAGCCACAGTCCCTTCAGGGGGCCGTATTTGCGCAGCGCTTCGAGGGCATATTGCGAGCAGGTGGGGGTGAAGCGGCACGACGGGGGCGTGAGGGGCGAGATGCAGAGTTGGTAGAACCGCACCAGCACGATCAGCGGAAAGGCGCACACCCGCTTAAAGATGCTCCACGACCGATTCCAGAATCCTGCGGACGGCATTTGCGACGGTTTTATACGGCAGCACCTCTTTCGACGAGTAGATCAGCGCCAGGTCGAGGTTGACCGGTGCGCCGTTGTGTACGATCTGTTTCTGCAAGCGGTAAGCCTCTTTCGTGCGGCGGCGCAGGAGGTTGCGTTTGTTGGCCCGTTTGTGGAATTTCTTGGGGACGGAGAACAGCACTTCGACCGACTGTTCGGTGTCGGGCTCTGCGAACCACACGTAGCGGAACGGGAAGATGAAACCGCTCTCGCCGCTCTCGAACATGCGGCGCACGGCTCCGAGCGAACGGAGCCTTTCGGTGCGGTGCAGTGAGTTTGCGGACATGGCGTCGGGGGGGGCCTTCAGCCCCTTATTTGCGGGTTTCTGCGGCGGGACGGCGCGTGCGGCTCTTCTTGGCCAGCTTGTTTTGCTGGTTGCGGATGAACTCCTCCTTGCGGGCGTCGGTCACCAGTTCGACGGGGGCCGGTTCTTCGCCTTTCTGCACTTTTTGCAGGAAGATGTCGATGGCCTTGACCATCGAGGGGGCTTCCGGCGTCGGGGCGTTGGCCAGCACGGTGATTCCGGCACCGATGGCGGCCCGCAGCGTGCTTTCGCCGAATACCGCGATGGCCGGCAGGTTGTCGGTGCCGAATTTCTCGACGAGGGTCTTGATGTCCGACGGCGAATAGAGCGCCAGCAGGCCGTAGTCGTCCAGCTTCACGTCGTCCAGGTCTCCGGCGACGGTGCGGGCCAGGATGACCGGGCTGACCGACAGCTTGAGTTTGGCGAGCGTTTCGGGAAGCTCCGGACGGTGGGGTTCGCTCAGCGCCAGCAGGAGTTTTTCCTCCTTGTGCTTGATGATCAGTTCGACGAGCGAGGTGAACGACCCGTCGGCGAACGATATTTTGCGTTTGCGGTAGACGATGTATTTTTGCAGATAGAGCGCCACGGCCTCCGTCTGGCAGATGTATTTCATGGTTTCGGGCACGGTGATGCGCGCCTCTTCGCAGATGTGGAAGAAACTGTCTACCGTCGTGCGCGATGTGAAGATGACGGCGGTGTGCGAGAGTATTTCGACCCGTTGGGCGCGGAACTCCTTCAGGGAGACGCCGACGACGCGGATGAAGGGCTTGTAGGCTATCTCCACGTGGTATTTCTGGGACAATTCGTAGAACGGGGATTTTTCGATAACTGCGGGCCTCGGCTGCGAAACCAGTACACTCTTTACTTTCAACGTTGCGAATAATTTAGGTTTGTTGTTGCAGGGTCATCTCACCGTGAGCAGCCACAAAAGGCTGATTGGTAAGATTTCCACCATGCAAAGGTACAAAAACCAATGCAAAATCGAAATTTTTTTGGCAATAAACAGATTTAGTGTCTCCCGGAGGTATAGACCGGCCGTAACGGCCAATTCGATGATAATGATGCAGAACCAGACGTTTCCGGTGCCCCGGGGGCAGAGTGCGAATAGCAGCAGCGCGGGCGAGGTGACGATCACGCCCAGGGAGAAATAGGTGCGTTTCAGCAGTACGAGTTGCGAGATGAAGGGCTGCGAGAGCGTGACGGCTCCCGTCAGACGGACCACGGTCATCTGGTAGAGGACCACGCTGTAGCAGGCCGCCGTCGCCAGCAGGCTCAGGGCCAGCACGGCGCCGTGCGACAGGGTTTCCAGCTGGCTCGGCATCAGCGAATCGCCGTATTTGACCGCCATGACCCCTATGAAGAGCATGCCGATGGTCGTTGCGATGTTCAGGAACCGCGAAAAGCCGCTGCCGCCCGGTTCTTCCGAGAGCCGTTGTCCGGTGGCCGTGTCGCGCGAGATGCGGTCGAGCAGCGTGCGCACGTCGCCCAGATTGCGGTAGAGCAGCATGGCGTAGATCGCGGCGAGCAGCAGGACGAAACTTTGGAAAGCGGCGTTTTCGGTGAGTGAGGCCGGAGGTGCGGTTTGCATCTGCGGCGGTTGGACCGTGACCGAAGCCTCTCCGAAAAGGGCCGCCGCCGTGGTGTCGCGCCAGACGGAGGGCGTCTCCGTTTCCGCCGTGCGGAAATCCGCAAAGAACAGCGTGTCGGCCGGCGCCAGTCCGATCGAGTCCGCAGCCAGTCCGATCGAATCTGCTGCCAGCCTGATCGAGTCCGCCGCCGGCGCGGGAATGCTGTCCGCGATTCCTGCGAATGCCGTGCTGTCCGGTGCACTTGCCGTCGGGGCTGCCGCAGGTACGGTTGTCACGCTATGTGCCAGCGAGTCGATCATCAGGCGTAGATGCGTTTGAGGGTGATGCGGATGGTGGTTCCCTTGCCGATCTCGGAGTCGATGACCGCGATCCGGCCTTGGTGATACTCTTCGACGATGCGGCGCGAGAGCGACAGCCCGAGGCCCCAGCCGCGGGTCTTGGTCGTGAATCCCGGTTCGAAGATGCGTTTCCAGTTGCTCTTGGGGATTCCTTTGCCGGTGTCTTTGACGTCGATGATGACGTGCTGGTCGTCCGAGGAGATCCTTACGTCGATGGCCCCGTGTCCTTGCAGGGCGTCGAGCGAGTTCTTCATCAGGTTTTCCACGACCCATTCGAACAGCGCGGCGTTGATGTTGGCCTGTACCGGGGCGATGGCCAGCCCGTTGTAGTCGAGGGTGACGTTGCGGGGAATGCGTTTGCGGAAATACATGACCGATTCACCCACCACTTCGTTGATGTTGGCGGGGGTGAGGGGCGTTTCGGACCCGATCTTCGAGAAGCGGTCAACGATCTTCATCAGGTGCGTGAGGTCCTTGTTCATCTCCTCCACGGCCGTCTGGTCGATGTTCTGCGAACGCAGGTATTCGATCCACCCGAGCAGCGACGAGGTGGGCGTGCCCAGCTGGTGGGCGGTCTCCTTGGCCAGTCCGATCCACACGCGGTTCTGCTCGTCGTGCTTCGACGAGCGGAAGGCGATGAACCCCAGCGCGATGAAGGCCGTGATGACGAGCAGCTGCACGTAGGGGAAATAGTAGAGCGATTTGAGCAGCGCCGACTGGCCGTAGAAAATGATGTGGTAGTGTTGCGACGACCAGAGGAAGTTCACCGGGATCGGAGTGTTCTCCTGGGTGAACTTGTCGATCTGCTTCCTCAGTCGGTCGGGATGGTCGATGATCTTGTCCGGAACGAGGTGCGAGTTGATGACTTCGAGGTTCTCGTTGGTGATGATGAACGGAATGTTGTTGCCGTTGGACATGATGTCCGTCACGAGCGGGTCCTGAATGGTGCCGCCCAGCACATCGCGGCTCACGCGCTCGATGGCGTGGGCCCACAGGGCCACGTCGTGCTGCTCCTTCCATTTGAGCCGCTGGGCCATGTTGTTGGTGTAGAGCAGCGACACGGCGCCGAGCGTCACCCCGACGACGATCACCACCAAACGGTTGCGGAACGAGAAGTATTTCGTGCTGAGCTTCATGGCGCGGGGTTATTTGCGCTGGGTGTCCTGCTCGCGGGTGATGCGGGCGTACTCTTCGGGATTTTCCAGCACCCCGATCGCCTGCTTCACCTCCTTGTCCCCGGGCAGCGAGTGTTCGATCACACCCGCCTGATAGCCGTAGCGCATCACGATGTCGTTGTTGATCGCCTCGACGACCTGCTTGCGGTAGGTTTCGAGATTGGTCTGCGTGTCGTCCTTCAGCTCGGCCTCCACCTGTTCGAACTTGTTCTTGAGTTCGGCGAAACGGTCGTCTTCGGCGGCTTTTTTCAGCACTTTGAGCGCCCGGCGGGTGTCCGATTCATAGGGCACCTTTTTCCCTTTCATAAACTCCGCGAAGTCGGCGTAGTCCCGGTCCGTGATCGAGAAGGTGCGCACGTCGATCTCCCGGCCCGGGTTGCGGCGCATGTATTCGTCGCCGAAATCCTCGATGAATCCCAGCGTGTAGAGCGTCATGGCGAAGCGCGAGATGTACTCCGGATCGGTGCGGATGTCGGGCATCACGCCGCCGCCGTCATAGACCTTGCGGCCCGCCTTGGTCGAGAACTCCGAGATGAGCGAGTCGGGGATCACGCGCACCGAACCCTCCTGCGAGTGGGAGTAGTCGATGGCCTGGATGCAGCGGCCCGAGGGGATGTAGTATTTTGCCGTCGTGAGTTTCAGCATGGTGTTGTAGCCCAGCGGGCGGGTCGCCTGCACGAGCCCCTTGCCGAAACTGCGCTGGCCGATCAGCACCGCGCGGTCGAGGTCTTGCAGGGCTCCGGCTACGATTTCGGCCGCCGAGGCCGAATTGCCGTTGACGAGCACGGCCAGCGGCAGGTCGGGGAGTATGGGTTCCGAGTCGGTGCGGAACGTCTGTTTCGAATCCTCCGAACGCCCTTTGGTGCTCAGCACCTCCGTGCCCTTGGGGACGAACATTCCCAGAATCTTGACCGCCTCCTGCATGATGCCGCCGCCGTTCGAGCGGTAGTCGAGAATGAGCCCTTTCAGGTCGCCTTCCCGGCGCAGCCGTTCGACGGCCGCACGCATCTCCTCGTAGCACCCTTCTGTGAAATCGCTGTGGCGGATGTAGCCGATCCCGTCGGCGGCCCATCCGACGTAGGGCACGCCCGGGATGGCGATGCGTTCGCGGCGGATCGTCGCCGTCTGCTGCGTGCCGTCGAGGTGTTCGACGGTCACCCGGACCTTGCTCCCCGGTTCGCCTTTGAGGCGCGTGGAAACTTGTTCGGTGGTGAATCCCTTGGCGTCCTTGCCGTCGATCGAGAGGATCTTGTCGCCGATTTTCAGCCCGGCCTTGTCCGCCGGCGAACCCTCATAAGGCTGGGCGATGCGCACGTAGTCCTCCTTCTGGCGGATGAGCGACCCGATGCCGCCGTACTTGCCCGTGGTGAGCAGTTCGAAATCCTGCATCCCCTCTTCGGGAATGTACTCCGTGTAGGGGTCCAGGTCGTTGACCATGCCTGCGGCGGCCCCCTCCATCAGCTTGTCGGGGTCTACCGGATCGACGTAGTTGAGCGACAGCTCGCGCATCATGTTGACGGTGATCTCCATGTTGCGTCCCAGCCCGAAGTCGTTGCGGGCGGCGAAGGTCAGGGCTCCTGCGGCGGCGACAGCCGCGGCCGCGATGAGCGGGTAACGGTATTTTCTAATCATTGCGCGTCATGTGTATGTACGAATCGAGGCGGTATTGCACCCGGGCGACGCCGCGGCGGATGCCGTCGAGCACGATCCATTGTCCGTACTGTGAAACTCTTATTTCGTCTTCGCCCAGCAGCATGAGTTTTTGCAGGAGGGTGTCGGCACGGAAGACCATCACCCCGTCCTCCTCGCTGCGGAGCGAGAATCCCGACGAGCGGAATGCGTTGACGATCTGTTCGCGGTTCTCCTCCACGTCGCCCTCGACCTTGCGTTCGACGAACCCGAATCGGGGGTAGAGGGCCGCCAGCACCACGATCGCCGTGAAGAGCATCAGGTAGCGGTCGGTGTGGAACATGGCGTAGAGCGTGTCGTCGAGCGACAGCGCCGAGGTGCCGGTCATCAGCATCAGTCCCATCAGGACTATACAGAGAACGCACAGGGCGCAGAAATATTTTAGCGAGCGGACGAAGTATTTCATAGCGGAAATTTTTAATTTTTCATTTTTCATTGAAGTTGCCGATAGCATCGGCAACCTCCTGCATCAGCCATTTGGGGGTCGATGTGGCGCCGCAGATGCCCACCGAGCTTGCACCGTCGAACCATCGGGGTTCGATTTCGCTCGCCTCCTCGACGACGTACGTCCGCGGATTGGCCCGCCGGCACACCTCCGAGAGTACCTTGCCGTTCGACGACTTGCGGCCGCAGACGAAGACCACGGCGTCGAAGCGTCCCGAGAACTCCGCGAGGTGCTGTTCGCGGTTCGATACCTGCCGGCAGATCGTGTCATCGATCCGCACCCCGTCCGGATGTGCTGCCCGGCGGCGCATCTCGGCACCCAGGGCCTCGAACAGGGCGATGCTCTGGGTCGTTTGCGACAGGAAATAGACCGGCCGCGTAAAGTCGATCAGGCCGAGGTCTTTCTCGCCCTCGATGACGATGGTCGGTGCCTGCACCTGTCCCGTGAGCCCCACGACTTCCGCATGGCCCCGTTTGCCGAGGATCACGACCTGCCCTCCGACGGGGTGCATCTGTTCGTGTGCCTTCACCACACGGTTCTGCAAACGGGCGACCACCGGGCAGGTGGCGTCGATCACCCCGATGCCGAGCTCCTTCGCGCGCGCGTAAGTCGTGGGCGGTTCCCCGTGGGCGCGGATGAACAGCCGCCGGCCGCCCAGTGCGGGCATGTCGGCGTGGGTTACGGTGCGCAGCCCCAGCCGTTCGAGGCGCTGCACTTCGATGCGGTTGTGGACGATGTCGCCCAGCGAATAGACCGTACTCCCCTCGGCGAGGGCTTTCTCAGCCTCCGAAATAGCCCGGACTACGCCGAAGCAGAAGCCCGATTTGTCATCGATCTCTATTCGCAACCCTTTCACTGTGCCCTGCGCACGGCGATCCGTGCTCCTATCTGGTAACTTGTTCGAATTCCTTCCTGAACCACGCCATCTGCTCGCCGACCGTCATGCAGCTGTTGTCGAGTACGATGGCGTCTTCGGCCTGCCTGAGCGGCGATATCGCACGCCCCATATCGGCCTTATCGCGTTCGCGCACGTTGCGTTCGATCTCCTCGAGCGAACGCCCCGTGGTTTCGGGCACGGCGCGCCACATGATGAGCATGTAGGGGACGCACATGGCCGCGAAGAGGAGGAAAGTGCCTCCGGGGGTCAGCGTCTCGAGCATCCAGGGGGTCAGTTGGCCGATCAGGTAGGTTCCGACCCAGAGCGAGAGCCCGGCGATCGACATGGCCAGTCCGCGGATGCGTGTGGGGTACATCTCGGAGAGCAGCACGAAGATCACGGCGCTGATCGACACGGCGCAGCAGAAGACGTAGGCCAGGAAGAAGACCAGCAGGAAGGTCGGGGAAAGCCCCCAGGCGGCTCCGGCGAGGAAGTAAACGCCGATGCAGAGCAGCGAGAGGATCATGCCCGACACGCCCCAATAGACCAGTTGTTTGCGGCCCACGCGGTCGATGATGACGAGCGCCAGGACGGTGGTCAGCATGTTCACCACGCCCACGAGCACCTGCGAGAAGAGCGAATCGCCGCTCGACAGCCCTGCATTTTCGA
>OGQU01002974.1_pt1 | contig 9986 bp, 9 predicted proteins | sample 1553341 | NCBI WGS metagenome assembly OGQU01 (sample SAMEA2579920, study PRJEB22360) | human gut metagenome | biome: human gut; feature: human-associated habitat; material: faeces | place: Denmark | collected 2008/2010 | reverse complement strand
ATAACCGTCGTCTAAAAATGTCTTGGCATGGTCGTACTCCGTATAATATTTAGCCCATACGACAATAAAGTGTTCCTCAAGATATTCGTCTGTCCAACCTCTTGCTTCTGCAAGTTCGCTGCCGGAATACATAGCTTTAACACGCGCCGTTTCATCTTCATCGACCTTTATTTTCTCAACGCGCAGGGCAATTGTATATTCCTTGTCAGCCTGACCTTCGATCGCGCTCCGAACAGTTTTTATTGGCTCCAGATGGTTTTTGCAGCCATGGGTCAAACAGCCCAATTTCATATGCAGCGAATCCGCAAAGACCTAATACGGCTATGATGGCAGCAACTAAAGCCGCAATTCTTTTAGAGCTTTTTTTCGCCAAACGGGTTCCGTTGTAGAAAAGCGCTTCGCCGACATACTTGTTGTCGATTTTGCTCATAGCTTCGGTAAACTTCTTTGAGTTCATATAAACACCTCCTTCTCGATCAAGTACTTTTTCATTTTCCGACGTATGCGCGTCAGCCGGACAGAGATATTTTTCTCTGTAAGGCCTACTAACTTGGCTATATCCTTGCAGCTGTCCGAAAACCAATACCGCCGCATGAAGATTACACGATTTTCGGCGGTCAGCGTATCCAGAAAACTTTCGATTACCCGCGCCAGCTCCCTTGCTTCAAATTCGGTTTCTACTGTATTCGGGGCTGCTAAGCAGGCTTCGATCTCCTCCATAGCGATTGCATACGTACTGTTTCGCCTGGCGGCTTCTTTCCTGTAATACATTTTCAGAGATATGTTCCGAACGATCTTGCAAAGGTAGGTCAGCAGCGGATCAGGCTTTTCCGGCGGAATCGCGTTCCACGCTCCCAGATAAGCGTCGTTTACACATTCTTCTGCGTCCTGCATGTTGTTCACGATGTTGTATGACAGTTTGCGGCAGACTTTGCCGTACTTATTGCCAAGCTCCTGTATTGCTTGTTCTGACCGTTCGAAAAACAATTCCACGATTTTTTCATCTTCTATCATTTTATCGCCTCCTTTACGGCTTCACCTATATACTACGGTTTTAGCGGCAAATACTACATCAGATGCAAAATTTCGCAATAAAATTATATCACATTTTTATAAACATGACGTGACAAATCGGAACAAGGTGCTTTTGCACTTTGCTTGCAACTTGAAAAAAAACTTTATGTCATTGTTTCATAATTATATAGAAAAAGGACGCCTTCCAGTGAAAAGCGTCCTTTTTATTGATCAAAGTATGGCGCGTTGGTTATACGTCACTACAAATCCTTTTATAATGCGGATTTGCAGCTATATTACTTTGATGTTTCCCATAAACTGCCGGGATTTATTTCCTGCTGGTATCGTCGGACTGCTCCTTAATTTCAGTCTGCTTTTTCAGCCTGAGGGATAATCGCGGCTGCTCAGGCTGCGGCTCGGGCTGCTCGTGATACTCGGGAGCCTCAAACCAGAAGGTACTCCCCTTCCCTACCTCGCTGTCTGCGCCGTACTTGAATCCGTGCTGCTCCAGCACGTTCTTTACGATGGAAAGTCCGATACCGCTTCCCATTTTGGCGCGCTTGTGCGTCTTGTTCCGCTCGCTGACCTTGTAATATCTGTCCCAGATGTATGGCAGGTACTCCGGCGCGATTCCGTCGCCGTGGTCGGTCACTTCAAACCTTATCAGCCCGCCTTCCTTACGGAACAGCCGCACGATGACCGTGTTGTCGTCCCCGGTGTAGGTCACGGCGTTGTTTATCAGGTTGTAGACCACCTGCTCAAGCTTTGTTATATCCGCGTTGATAACGATATTATCCTCCGCTTCCAGCTTGATTATTATGCCGTCGTTCTCTTTCAGAATGTCAAATCTTGAGATAACTCCGGACAGCCGTTCCGACAGGTCGAACACCGTCATGTTCATCTCGGTAACGCCTGCCTGAAGCTTCGACAGGTCGAGGATATCATTAACCAGCGAGGACAGGCGGTCGGTCTCGTCGATTATGACTTTAAGGTGTCGTGCGCGTTTTTCCGGGTTGTCGCCGGAAAGGTCGCGTATCATCTCGGCATACGCCTTTATCATCGTCAGCGGCGTGCGCAGGTCATGGGAGATGTTCGCCATGAGTTCCCGGCGGAGGTCGTCTGATTTTGCGATCTCCTTTGAAGCCTCCTGAAGCGTGGAAGCAAGCTGTTGGATCTCGTTGAAGTCGTGATCGTCAATCACTGCGTCGAACTTTCCCTGCGGAAGATCCTTCGCATGTTTGTTGATGTTGATTATCGGGTTGGTTATCTTGTTCGCAAAGAACAGCGACACGAACAGCGTCAACATCATCATAATCAGCGATACGAATAGGAACTGCCGCTGGAATATAGCCACTGTTGTACCGATAGGCTGAAGATAGCTGCAAATGAATATATACGCCTGCGGGTCGTCTTTGGTGCCGATGTAGGTGCACATCATCAGCACGGTGTTATTTTCGCGCTCGTCCCTTATCTGGTCGTAGTATACGCCGGTGTCCGAATCAAGCGCCGCCTGCTGGTACTGCGTTTTCGACAGCTGAGACAGCGACTGGCTTCCGCCGAGATAGTCAACGTAACCGATGCGGTATGGCGTTGAGACCTCGATGTACATTTTATTCTTGCGTGCAATGTTGGTCACTACAGTGCCGAAATTGTCGGAATCTCCGAGGCTCCAGCTAGTTTTGATGTACGCCATAGACTCGGCAATCTCATAAGTTTTCATCCACTCGTAGAACGACGGAAACAGCACTATCAGGAACACATAGGTGAACGCCAGCATTGCAATGACTATAGCTTCGAAGCGCGCCCAGACATTAAATTTAATGCTCCTGCGGAATTTCATCAGTCAGCCTCGAACTTGTAGCCCATTCCCCTGAGCGTTACAATATAGTTGCGATACGGACCGAGGTTGTTTCTGAGCATTTTGATGTGGGTGTCAATGGTGCGGTCGTCTCCGAAGAAATCGTAGCCCCAGACTTCCTCGAGGAGCTTGTTTCTTGTGAGCGCGATGTTCTTATTGCGCACGAGATAGAACAGAAGGTCGTACTCCTTCGGGGTGAGGTTCGCCTTTACTCCGTCGATGTACACGTCGCGGGAGGTAAAGTTGATCTCCAGCCCGCCGAACTTCACGGTTTCGGGCGCCGGAGCCGCTGGCGCCTGCTTAGCCCCCTGATTGCGCTTAACTATCGCGTTAACGCGCGCCATGACCTCCTTCGGAGAGAACGGCTTTACAACGTAGTCGTCAATGCCTATCTCAAATCCGAACAGCTTGTCGTACTCCTCGCCGCGGGCGGACAGCATAAGTACCGGGATCTGCTTGATCTTGCGGATCTCCTTGCATGCGGAATAGCCGTCAAGGCGCGGCATCATTACGTCCATTATGATGATGTCGTAATCGTTGTTCTTCACCATCTCGATAGCCTGCATTCCATCGCACGCCTCGGATACCTGATGACCCTCAAACTCGGCGTACTCCTTGATCACCTCGCGGATATTCTCCTCATCGTCAACAACAAGAATTCTGTACATAGATCCATCTCCTGTCAAGTATTGATTCTAACCGTTTCTTTTCACAATAAATTTTTCTGCTAAAAGCAGGCGCCATTTTCAGACGCCGCCTTACAAACTAGTTTGATTATACACAGAAAATATGACAGCGCTGTGAAAATACACTGAATATCAGCTGTGAATTTACTCCGCGCTTTCGGCGCTCTCGCCGAAGAACTGCACGACCTCGCGCATCATTATCTCTGTGAAATCCGGGATACCAGTATCGTACTGAGCAGCGGACGGTTTCCTCAGCGGAAGCTCCGCGCCTGAGCCGTAATGAGCCGCCGGAAGCGATATCGTCACCGTCACTCTGCCGTTTTCCTCCGTCATGTCGAACCACCCGCCGCTGACCTGCACAAACCGCTTGATTATCGGAATTCCGTAGCCCATCCGCTGGTAGCTGAAATTTACGTCAACGCTGCCGCTGAAATCCTTGCTGCTGAACATGGAACTTTCATTTACGACGCGTATCTCTACGAACTTCCTGCCGCGGGACTCACGGTAACACACGGTAAGTATCGGCTCGGTCTCCTTCGGGGAATACAGCAGCGCGTTCTGAACTGCGTTCACCAGCGCGACAACGGCGCGGCGGCTGTCGGCGTAGATGTACAGACTGCCCGGGTCTATCAGCGCTTCTATGCGCCTTCCGCACTTGGCGAGCGCAGCGTTGCAGCGTTTCGCGAGATTCTCACAAAGCTCGCCTGCGTCTACGACCGTTTCGCGCTGGGTGCGGTACAGCATTTCAGCGTAGTTGAAAGCATTCTCGCACACCGACGACAGATTAGACATCGCCGTTTCTATTCCGAGCACCTCGGTCAGGCGCGTGTAATCCTTCGCCTTTACCATGCCGTAGCGCAGATTCGCGGCGTGCTTCCAGATTGCTGCGGAGTTCATCTCCACCGCGTTATAAAGCGGCAGTATGTCAGAAGGTCCCTCGGTGCGCTCCATCATTCCGCGCACCGACCCGGAATCCAGGATCTCGCCGATATACGCTATCGTTTCACCTATTCCGTTCTTTATCGGGTGGAGCCTCAGGCAGTAGAAATGCTCGTTTTTGTACAGCGTGGTATCCATCACTATGCCAAGAGGTTCCGGCACCGTTTCGCGGACGCTTTTCAGCACGCACTCGCCAGACTCAAGCAGAGAGCCTTCGCAGCTCACCACGCAGAACCTGTTGTCAAGGCACACGACTTTGCTTCCGCTGAACAGGCAGAGATACGGCTTGAAAATCTCCTCTTTTGAAGTTACCTGCATACCGCCTCCGTCACTGCATGAGATCTTCCATCTCGTCGATGAGCTCGCCGAACAGCTTGAGCGCTTCCGTCACCGGTTTCTTGGAAGTCATATCCACTCCCGCGCCGCGCAGCAGCGATATAGGATCCTTCGAGCAGCCGCCGCTCAGGAATCCGATGTAATCCTTGACAGCGGACTCGCCCTCCTTGAGTATGCGCTGGCTGAGCGCGATCGCAGCAGAGAATCCTGTGGCGTACTGGTAAACGTAGTAATTGTAATAGAAGTGCGGGATCCTTGCCCACTCCATGTCAAGCTCATGGTCGATAACGATATCCTCGCCGTAATACAGCAGGTTCAGCTTCCTGTACATGTCGCAGAGCGCTTCCGCAGTAAGGCTCTCACCGTTTTCGACCTTCTCGTTTATCATCAGTTCGAATTCCGCGAACATAGTCTGACGGTAAAGCGTTGTACGGAACTGCTCGAGGAAATAATTGATGAGGTACGCGCGGCGCTTCTTATCCGTGGTGGTCTTGAGAAGGTGCTGCATGAGCAGGCTCTCGTTGCAGGTAGAAGCAACCTCGGCTACGAAAATCACGTAATCCGCGTAAACAACGGGCTGATTTTTATTTGAAAGGTAGGAATGAATAGCGTGACCCATTTCGTGCGCCAGTGTGAACTCACTGTCAAGAGTATCCTTGTGGTTCAGCAGGACGTACGGGTGTACCCTCGCGCCTGCGGAATACGCTCCGCTGCGCTTGCCCTCGTTTTCGTAGATGTCTATCCAGCGGTTCTCGATTCCCTCGCGGAATATCGCGCGGTAATCCTCGCCCATCGGCGCCAGGGAGTCGCAGACCTCCTGCTTTGCCTGGTCGAACGGGATCTTGACCTCGATGTCGCTTACGATAGGCGCATAGAGGTCGTAGGCGTGCAGCTCGTCAACGCCGAGCAGCTTTTTGCGCAGCTTCACGTACTTATACATGTAATCCATGTTTTCGTGAACCGCCTCGATGAGCTGCTTGTATACCTCAACCGGTACCTCGTTGCCGCTGAGCGCTGCCTCGAGGGTGCTTTCGTATCTTCTCGCCCTTGCGTTGAACGTCAGGCACTTGACCTGGGAAGCAAGCACCGCCGCGGAGGTATTCTTGAAGTTCTCGTAAACGCCGTAAAGGCTCTCGAACGCAGATTTTCTCAGCGCGCGGTCGTTGGAATGCATGAGCGGGATATAGCTGCCGTGAGTTACCTGATGCTTGTTTCCGTCCTTATCGACTGCGTCCGGGAACTTCATATCGGCGTCGTCCAGCATTGAGAATATCGTGTCCGGGGAATTCGTCATGTCGCCTGCCAGAGCCATTATGCGCTCCTCTGCTTCGGAGAGGATATGCGCCTTCCTGCGGCGTACTCTGTCGATGCACAGGCGGTAAAGCTCCATGCCGGGCTGCTCCTTATAGAAGCGCTCCATGGTTTCGTCATTGATGGAGAGTATCTCGGGAGTTACGAACGCGGACGCTCCGGAAATGTCTACGAACAGCATCTCAAGACGGCTTACCATGTCCTGGTACTTCGCTTCGCGGGTGTCCTCGTCGTTTTTGCGCTGAGCGTAGTTTATCATGTTCTCCAGAATGACGGTCATATCGTCGTCGTATTTCAGGTATTCCAGCAGCTTTGCGGAATCTGTGGAGAGAAGCCCCTTATAGGAAGCGATCTTCGCCGGGAATTCCTTCGCCTTGCTGAGATCCTGCTCCCATGCGGCGTCGGTGGCGTAAAGATCCTCGATCGACCACTTGTGCTCTGCTGGTATCTCGTTTCTCTGTGGGATCCTTTCTGACATATCAAATTCTCCTTTATTTCATTCGTTTGGATATCTTGGGTTTCAGTACCTTTTCATAGAACGGGTAGTACAGCCCGAGGAAAATGTCGTATAGCACGAACGCGACTGCGCCCAGCCCGAGCAGCACCCACTGACCGTACTGTCCGAACTCGCCCATGTCCTCAAGAAGCTGCGACATCCCGAAAATGTTTATCAGCACAAAATAGCATGCGATCGCCGCCGCGGCATACAGAGCCAGCTTGCTGACCCAGCGCAGCACGGGATATTTCAGCTTCATGAGGTACTGTCTCACGATAGGATAGTAGCCAAGCAGGAAAATATACATCATGCTCGCCTCGTAATTCGCGGTGAACAGCATGGTAAGTATCCCGACTGCGGCGTAGCTTACCAGCCCGTACCGCACGCCGAGGCGTTCCCTCACGACCCATATCAGGACCCCGGCGACCGCCGGGCTGACATACTCGAAACCGGGTATCATTCCCAGGCAGAACATCAGTGCGAGCGACAGTCCGCACATTATTCCGCACAGGGATACGATGTAGGCAATGCCCGGGCTTTGTTTCTCAGCCATTCAGCGCCTTCTCCTGACCGTAGTACTTCATGCTTTCTTCCTTGCGCTCCCTGCCGACCTTCAGCAGCTCCTTCAGCGTGGGCTTGTCGTCGTTCACCATTGCGTCGCGGTACTCCGACAGCTTCTCGATTATCGTGTTGATCTCAAAAAGCAGGGCGTCCTTGTTGCACAGGAACAGGCTCGACCACATTTCTTCGTTCAGCTTTGCAACTCTCGTCAGGTCAAGGAAGCTGCCTGCGGAGAATCCGTCCGCGCGGAGCAGCGAGGGGCTCTTGACGTAGGCGTTGGAAACAACGTGGGCAAGCTGCGAAGTGAACGCGATATTGATATCGTGCTGCTCGGGCGTTGCGATAACCACCTGACCGAATCCCATGCAGCTTCCCAGCGTGGATACGAGGTCTATGGCTATCTGCGGAGTGCTCTCGGTCGGGGTCAGAATATAGCTTGCCTTTACGAACATATCCGCCTTGGAATAATCGAATCCGGAGTTTTCAGTACCCGCCATCGGGTGGGTTCCGAGGAAGTACACGCCCTTCTCGTCCAGTATCGGGGTGCATCCGTTGACTACGTACCCCTTTACGCCGCCGACATCTATTACTATCGAACCTTTTTTGAAACGGTCGGCGTTTTTCTTCACAAACTCCACTGTCGGAACCGGATAGAGCGCAACTACGGTAAGATTAGCCTCGCCTAATCTGGACTCGTCGATCTCCTCGTCGATCGCGCCCTGCTCGAGAGCCTTTCTTACGGTTTCCTTGTCGGTATCCATTCCCATTATATGATGGAAAGTATTAGCTTTCAGAGCCTTACAAACAGAGCCTCCGATAAGGCCAAGTCCTACAACTGCTATATTCATTCTGGAATCGTCCTTTCGCGGTTTCCCGCTTATATATTTTTACAGATTATATTTTACCACAAATCATGGAAAATTTCAACCACTTTGCACAAAAAAAGCCGCAGCTCTTGTCAAAGCTGCGGTTTTGTCTGTTCTAAATCTATCGTGTTCTGGCTTTCCTCAACGGGGACTTCCTCCGGCTCGTCGTCTTTCGGGCGCAGAGGGTCGATAACGTCAAGAAACAGATTCTGTATCACGCGGTTAAAGTCAATGCTGATATCCAGTACCTTGCTCTCCTCGGCGAATCCGCCTGCCATGGAGCTGTGACCGCCGCCGCTCCCGACTGTTTTCAGTGCTTGCTCCGCGATTTTCCCTGCGTTCAGCTCGTCAAGCTCGGAGCGAACCGAGAATTTGAAGCCCTTCGCCTTGCGGGAATACACGACTGCGAATGTTACAACGTCGAGATTCAGAATAAAATCGGATATAGTAGCTACGAATGCGTCCGCGCACTGGAAATTCAGGAACGCGAATGCCACGCCGTTCAGAATGTCGATGTTCTTCATCGAATCAACGAACGCTTCCAGCTCGTCGTACTGTATAACTCCCGACTGAAACTTGCGTATCAGCGAATTGTCCGCCCTCGGGAACAGATACTTGTATACATCAATGTCAAGCTCTGTAACGCCGCGGGTGAAATCCGCCGTATCCATTTTCAGACCGTACAGCAGCGCGGTCGCGACGTCCTTCGGCATATCCATCTTGTAGGACATGTAGTAGTCCGCGATAAGCGTCGCACAGCTTCCGACTATGCGGATATCCTTGTATTTGTAATCAGCCGGGCAGAAAGTCGGGTGATGGTCGATACAGGCAACTTCATTGCCCACGAGGTCGAGTATATTCGCGTTTCCCTTCTGAGAATCCACCGTGATTATATAATCGTCGCTGGTCATATCCTCAAGTTCGGTATCCTCGGTCATTTTGATCCCGAATTCAGAGACCATATTCGCAGTCGCGGTACGTTCGACATTTCCGTGATGGCATATCGTCGTAGGTATCTTGAAACGCTCCAGAAGAACTTGCAGGCCAAATGCGCTGGCTATCGCGTCAGGGTCTGGAAAGTTATGCGTTTGTATAAACACCCTGTGTCCTTTGAGCAGGGTTATCAACTCACTTAATTTCGGAGACATGCATGCACTCCTTATAGCAGTTAATTCCGGAGGAGCCTACAAACAACTCCACACCAGTTATCACTATTTTATCACATTTTCCTCAAAAAATCAATAGATTTTTATGAAATAGCCGCAGGTTTTAAGCTAATTTTTAGTATAACATACGTTACGCAAAACCGCATTTTAGCTAACTTCACAAAACGGGCAGCCTATAATTGTATATATCTACAAACGGAAAACCGCCGCTTCTTTCCGGCGGCGGTCACGTTATAATTTATACTTGCCGCATGAGATACGCTCCGCGAGTTTTTCGCGCTGTGTGGCAGGGTGTTCTGCTCCGGCGGACTTCATAAACCACAGAGTCTGCCGGAGTGCAGCCGCAGTCGGAGGCACAAGAAGCAGCGCCGCAGTGTCGCGCTCCCCGAAAAGCGACAGAGCCAGGGAAGCCGCGCAGAGTATACCTGATGCAACAGACAGCACGATGTTCAGTGAGCGCTCCGAGCGCTGCGGATCCTGCTCCGGCTTTTGTCGGCTCCGGCGGGAGGGGGAGAAAAGTTCGATAAGAGCCGCAATCAGCACCAGCACGCCCGCGCCGCCTATGCCGCGTATCGCGCTTGGAAGGTCGAACGTGATGTCGCCGGAGCTTATGAAGTACACCGCGCAGCACATCGACAGCACGACTGCGGATACGCTCCAGCAGACCAGTCCCCTGGTCGCGCCGCGAAGCGGTCTGATCAGCGCCAGAACAAGCTCCGCCGCCATTCCGGCAGCAAGGAATATCGGAATATT
>OGQU01002968.1_pt1 | contig 10008 bp, 9 predicted proteins | sample 1553341 | NCBI WGS metagenome assembly OGQU01 (sample SAMEA2579920, study PRJEB22360) | human gut metagenome | biome: human gut; feature: human-associated habitat; material: faeces | place: Denmark | collected 2008/2010 | reverse complement strand
ATATTAAAAATAAAATTGTAATTGATGTAATTGATAAGTATGTCAGTAATTAACACATACAAGAGATAAATTGAAGTTAAATAATTATATTTTATTAAAGTACTTTTGATAAGTATTGTTGACACACTTGTATTTGGGTGTAGAATATATAAGCTATTAAGTATTCAGATGATTAAATATATTAAACACACAGGAGGTATATATGAGTGTATCTAATAAAAAATCGATAGATATGACAAGTGGAGCTTTGTGGAACAAAATACTTCTGTTTGCTCTTCCACTTGCGGCAAGCAGTATATTACAGCAGTTGTTTAACTCTGTTGATACGGCGGTAGTCGGAAGATTTGCAAGCAGTCAGGCACTGGCGGCTGTTGGAAGCAACAGTTCTTTAATATCACTTATGATTAATCTTTTTATAGGAATATCATTAGGTTCAAATGTTGTTATTGCTCGTTATATAGGAGAGAAATCAGAAAAAAACATACACGCCGCAATACATACAGCAATACTTGTTGCCATTATAAGCGGATTTTTTGTTATGATTGCAGGTCAGTTCATAGCAAAACCTGTGCTTCTTCTTATGGGAACACCGGAGGATGTTATTGACCTTGCCGTGTTGTATCTTAGAATTTATCTTCTAGGTATGCCATTTATTATGCTGTATGACTTTGGCTCATCAATTCTTAGAAGTACGGGCGACAGCAGAAGACCTCTTTATTGTCTTATTGTTGCAGGAGTTATTAATACACTTCTTAATCTTGTGCTTGTTATAGTGTTCAGATTAGGTGTGTCAGGAGTTGCGATTGCAACAGTTATTTCTAATATAGTAAGTTCTTCAATGGTTATATATATTCTTACACACGAATCAGAGCCTATAAAGCTGGAATTAAGACAGCTTAAGATATCTGTTAAGGAATTAAAGAAAATATTGGTTATAGGTATTCCGGCAGGACTTCAGGGAATGATGTTCTCAATAGCCAATGTGTGTATACAGAGCACAATTAACAGCTTTGGTTCAAGTGCAGTTGCAGGTTCAGCGGCGGCACTTAATTATGAATTCTTTGCATATTTCCTTGTAAATGCGTTCGCTCAGGCGGCAGTAACATTTACAAGCCAGAATTATGGCGCAGGGGAATATAACAGATGTAAGAAAATATTCCGCATATCTTTAGTGTTTGCGCTTGTATCGTGTGGTATTCTTTCGGGTATATTTGTTATGGGAAGGGAATTCTTTCTTCGTATATATACGACCGATGCAGATGTTCTTGTATTTGCGAGGCAGAGAATTATCATTGCAACAACGCTGGAATTATTAACAGCAGTATATGAGATAAGCGCAGGAGCTATGCGAGGTCTGGGATATTCACTGCTTCCAGCGGTAATTACCTGTGTTGGTTCGTGTGTTATAAGACTTATATGGATATCAACAGTATGTAAGGTTGTACACGTATTCTGGGTGCTTATGATTATATATCCAATATCGTGGGTAATCACAGGAATTGCTATGATGACAGCTTATTATATTGTCAGAAGAAAATGTTTCACATTCACCCATTGACACGGTAGGCGAATGGGTATAATATCATACAAAAAGATGATAATAAGAAAGGAAGCAAGGAAATGATAATATCATCGAAAGGGCGTTATGCCCTAAGAGTAATGGTATATCTTGCAGTTCATCATAGTGATGAGTATATACCATTAAAGGAGATATCAGATAAAGAAGAATTGTCAAAGAAATATCTCGAGACAATTACAAGAATGTTATCAAAAGCAAATCTTATAGAAGCAGCAAGCGGACACGGCGGTGGCTACAGATTAACAAGAAAGCCAGAGGATTACAGCGTTGGTGAGATATTAAAGCTTACCGAAGGAACACTTGCTCCTGTAACCTGTCTTAATGAGGAGACTTTAATGTGTGAACATTCGTCTTCCTGCTATACGCTTCCTATATGGCAGGGACTTGCAGATGTAATTAATAACTATCTTGATAATATGACACTCGCAGATGTTGCGGCAACAGCAATTGATAAGGCGGGTAATAAGACGGCATATAATGCCTGATAATATATGCGGCATTGTGCTGGCACACTTGGCACAAAGCAGTCCTGCGTTTAAATGAGTGTGCAGAAATGAGGAGTATTATGTCAGATAAGAATTTATTAAATGTTAAAGATTTATATGTAGATGTAGAAGATAAGGAAATTCTTCATGGTGTTAATCTTTCAATAGGCAAGGGTGAAACACATGTACTTATGGGACCTAATGGAACAGGTAAGTCAACACTTGGCTATGCTTTAATGGGCAACCCAAGATATACAGTAAAGAGTGGTGAGATATGGTTTGACGGTAAGAATATTACTGATGAACCAGTTAATGAGAGAGCTAAAGCAGGAATGTTCTTATCATTCCAGAACCCACTTGAAGTTCCGGGTGTTACACTCAGTTCATTTATAAGAAATGCCCTTGAATTAAAGACCGGCAAGAGAACAAGATATATGGAATTCAAGAAAGAACTTGAAAAGACTATGGAGCTTTTATCTATGGACAAGTCTTATGCAGAGAGAGATCTTAATGTAGGCTTTTCAGGTGGTGAGAAGAAGAAGGCAGAGATATTACAGCTTCTTATGTTAAAGCCATCATTTGCAATTCTTGATGAAACAGATTCAGGACTTGATGTTGATGCTGTAAAGACTGTATCAGCAGGTATAGAAGAATACCAGAAGACATGCAAGGGAAGCCTTCTTATAATTACACACAGCACAAGAATACTTGAATCTTTATCAGTTGATTATACACACGTTATGATTGAGGGGAAGATTATAAGCACAGGTGATGCTTCACTTGTTGATAAGATTAATGAAAATGGTTTCGCAGAATACGAAGCAGAATAGTCAGCCATAATCATACGTTGATATATGAAAGGAGTTTACATCGAATTATGAAAGAAAAGACATATGTAGATGATATAGATAGAAACATATATGATTTCAAGAATGATGATAAGGACACATATAAGTTAAATGCTGGTCTTACTCCTGAGATAGTTGAGAAGCTCTCAAAGGAGAAGAATGACCCTGCTTGGATGCAGAATTTCAGGCTTGAGTCATTACAGATATATAATAATATGAAAGTACCTGACTGGGGACCATCTATAGAAGGTCTTAATATGGACAATATAGTAACTTATGTAAGACCTAATACTAATATGAAAGCTAAATGGTCAGAAGTACCAGAAGACATTAAGGATACATTTGAAAAGCTTGGTATTCCACAGGCAGAAAGAAAGTCACTTGCTGGTGTTGGGGCACAGTACGATTCAGAGCTTGTGTATCACAATGTAAGACAGGAAGTTGCTGAGATGGGTGTTGTGTATACAGATATGGAGAGTGCGTTAAAGGGTGAATATGCAGATATGGTGCGTACACATTTTATGAAGCTTGTTAAGCCTACTGACCATAAGTTTGCGGCACTTCATGGTGCAGTATGGTCTGGTGGTTCTTTCGTATATGTTCCAAAGGGAGTATCAGTTGAGATACCATTACAGTCATATTTCAGACTTAATGCACCGGGAGCCGGACAGTTCGAGCATACACTTATTATTGTAGATGAGGGAGCTGATTTGCATTTCATAGAGGGGTGTTCAGCACCTAAGTATAATGTAGCTAATCTACACGCCGGCTGTGTTGAGCTATTTGTAGGAAAGAATGCCAAGCTTAGATATTCAACTATAGAGAACTGGTCTAAGAATATGTATAACCTTAATACTAAGAGAGCTATTGTTGAGGAAGGTGGTACAATTGAGTGGGTATCAGGCTCATTTGGCTCACACGTATCATATCTTTATCCTATGAGTATTCTTAAGGGTGATAATTCCAAAATGGAATTCACAGGAATTACATTTGCAGGAAAAGGACAAAATCTTGATACAGGTGCAAAGGTTGTCCATACAGGAAAGAACACAAGCTCATATATTAATACTAAGTCAATATCAAAGGATGGTGGAATTAGTACATTCAGGTCATCAGTTATAGTTAATTCCAAGGCAGAGAATTCCAAGGCTTCTGTATCGTGTCAGTCACTTATGCTTGACAGCATATCACGTTCAGATACAATCCCGGCAATGGATATTAAGACAAGCAAGGCGGATGTCGGACACGAAGCACAGATTGGAAGCATAAGCGATGAAGCAGTATTCTATCTTATGTCAAGAGGAATGACAGAGGAAGATGCAAGAGCCTGTATTGTAAGTGGATTTGCAGATAACGTATCTAAGGAGCTTCCACTTGAATATGCAATTGAAATGAATAATCTCATAAGACTTGAAATGAAAGGCAGTATAGGTTAATTGTGCTGATAAGATGAGCAGGAATGGAGAAATTTATGAATAATAATGAATATAGAATAAATGCACTTCCAGCAAAGACATGGTACCAGCTTAATATGAATGATACACGTCTTTTATGGGATGATAATTTAGTACCTTGTGATATGGATACAAAAGGCTGTGATAAGGTATGTTCAGATGTTAATGCTAAAGATTACAGTGATATAGAAAATGCAGTTCTTACAGGTGCAGGCAAAGAAGCAGATGTGTTATTTGAAGCAGGCGTAACTAATACATTACTTGTAAATGCAGATAAAGAAACTAACGGCCAGACATTATATATTAATGTCAATGGCAATGATAAGAGCCAGTCAGGAAAGATTATAGTTAATGTAGAGGATAATGTTACATTTACAATAATTGAGAACTTTAAAGGTGAGAGCAGTACAGAAGGCAGGGTAGCATTAAGAACACTTATAGATACAGGTCTTAACAGCAAGGTACGCCTTATTCAGGTATATATGCAGCCAGAAAGCATTGATGTATTAAGCGATACAGGATGCAGGCTTTCAGATAATGCCTCATTTGAGATTGTTCAGGTATTCGTAGGCAGGGGCAGCCTTTATGATGGAATAAGGACAGAGCTTATAGGCAATAATTCTGCATTTACAGCAGATATTGGATACCTTGGAGCTAAGAAGCAGAATATAGATATTAACCTTATATCTAATCATATTGGAAAGAAGACTAACAGCGGGATAAGAGTTGATGGTGCATTAAAGGACGAAGCTTCTAAGCTTTTCAGAGGTTCTATTGATTTTAAAAATGGTTCTTCTGGTTCAGTTGGTGCAGAGACAGAAAATGTACTTTTACTTGGCGAAGATGTCAGAAACAAGACAATACCTCTTATACTCTGTGCAGAGGAAGATGTTAATGGTTCACACGGAGCTACAATCGGTGAGCTCGATGAGGAAACATTGTTCTATTATGCTTCAAGAGGCATTGATAAGAAGAACGCTGAGGATATAATGACTAAAGGAAGAATTGAAGTTATTATAAGAAAGATTAATGACGAGGACACAGAAAAGCTTGCAGAGGAGCAGCTTGAAGAAGTGTTGCAGTAATGGAGGCAGTAATGGAGATTAAAGAGCAGAAAGATTATAGAAAAGATTTTCCACTTCTTAATAATAATTCTTCTATATATATTGATAATGCGGCAACAGCACAGAAGCCACAGTGCGTAATTGATGCTGAAAGCAGATTTTATGAGGTTAATAATGCCAATCCTCTCCGTGGCTTTTATCCATTAAGTCTTGCCGCTACTAAGGAATATGAGGATGCAAGGGAGGTTGTAAGACAGTTTCTTAATGCGGACTCTGATAAGGAGATAATCTTTACAAGAAATACAACAGAAAGCCTTAACCTTGTTGCATACAGCTATGGTATTAATAATCTTAAGGCTGGAGATGAAATAGCAGTTTCAATAATGGAACACCACAGCAATCTTCTGCCTTGGCAGATGGTTGCAAGAGTGACAGGTGCAACTTTAAGATATTTGGAATGTGAGAAGGACGGAACATTAAAAGATGATACTCTTAAAGAGGGAATTAATGCTAATACTAAGATCGTTGCAGTTGCACAGGTTTCCAATGTATTAGGCTGTGTCAATCCAATTAAAAAGATAGCCAAAATAGCACACGATAATGGTGCTGTTATGGTTGTTGATGCGGCACAGAGTGCACCACATATGAAGATTGATGTAAAAGACTTAGATGCTGATTTTCTTGCATTTTCAGGACATAAGCTTATGGGACCTATGGGAATTGGTGTACTTTATGGTAAGGAAAGCATACTTAAGAATATGCAGCCATTTCTTACAGGTGGTGAGATGATTAATTCAGTTACTAGAGATGGTGCAACTTATGCAGAACTTCCACACAAGTTCGAGGCAGGAACGGTAAATGCGGCAGGAGCTGTTGGTCTTGCAGCAGCAATTAAATACATTAGTGAGATAGGCTTTGATTATATACAGCAGAAAGAAGAAAAACTTACAAAGATTGCTATTAACGGACTTAAAGGTCATAAGTACATTCATATATTAGGCTCTGACGATTATAAGAACCATACAGGAATAGCAGCATTTACAATAGATGGGGTTCACCCACACGATGTAAGCGAGATATTATCTTCTGACGGAATAGATGTAAGGGCTGGACATCACTGTGCACAGCCACTGCTTACATTTCTTGGAGTTAATAATGCGACAAGAGCAAGCTTTATGTTCTATAATACAGAGAAGGAAGCAGAAGCATTTGTTGAGAGTGTGCTTAACGTAAGAAGGAGAATGGGTTATGATGAATAGAGGCTTTTATAATGAAATACTTACAGAACATAATATAAGACCAGAATTTAAACACGACTTAGAAGATGCCAATATCGTCCTTGAGGGTGTAAATCCTAACTGTGGTGATGATATATGGCTTAAGCTTAAGGTTGAAGACGGTATTATTAAGGACGGAGCTTTTGTTGGAGATGGCTGTGCTGTATCCCAGGCATCGGCTGATATTATGCTTGGAATGATAATTGGAAAGACTAAAGAAGAAGCTTTAAAGCTTGGAGATTTATTCTTTAAGATGATTAAGGGTGAAGCAACCGATGAGGAGATTGAAGAATTAGACGAGGCATCAGCACTTAAAGATATATCACATATGCCTGCAAGAGTAAAATGTGCTGTACTTGGCTGGCATACATTAGATGAGGCATTAAATAAGGAGTAATATGGCAAAGTATATTATGGCACTTGATCAGGGAACGACAAGCTCAAGATGTATATTATTTGATAAGGCTGGCAATATCTGTTCAATGGCACAGAGGGAATTTGAACAGATATATCCTAAGCCGGGCTGGGTGGAACACAATCCAATGGAGATATGGTCAACACAGTATGCAGTTATGTCTGAGGCTATGGCACTTTTGGGTGCTAAGCCTAATGATATAGCAGGCATTGGAATAACCAACCAGCGTGAAACCACAATTGTGTGGGATAAAGAAACTGGTGAGCCTGTATACAATGCAATTGTATGGCAGTGCAGACGTACAGCCAAGGATATTAATCTGCTTGTAAAAGATGGTTATGCAGATGTAATCAAGGCAAAGACAGGACTTGTGCCAGATGCGTATTTTAGTGCAACTAAGATTGCGTGGATACTTAGTAATGTAGCAGGAGCAAGGAAAAAGGCAGAAGAGGGCAGATTGCTATTCGGTACGGTTGACACCTGGCTTATATGGAAGCTTACAGGCGGTGCGGTGCACGTTATACTAATGCTTCAAGAACTATGCTTTTTGATATTCATAACAGGTGCTGGGATAAAGAGCTTCTTGAAAAGTTCAATATACCAGAGGTTATGCTTCCTAAGGTAAAGCCTTCAAGCTGTATATATGGTTATACAGACCCTTCTGTTCTTGCTGGAAATGTTGCAATAGCAGGTGCGGCAGGTGACCAGCAGGCGGCCCTTTTTGGATAGTGCTATTTTGAAGTAAAGAATACATATGGAACAGGCTGTTTTCTTCTTATGAATACAGGGGATAAGCCGGTGGATTCTAAGCATGGTCTTATAACTACGATTGCGGCAGGAAGTGATGGCCAGCTTCATTATGCACTTGAGGGAAGTGTATTTACAGGCGGTGCAATTGTACAATGGCTTCGTGATGAGATGAGGCTTATAAGAAGCTCTTCACAATCAGAAGATTATGCAAGAATGGTAAATGACACCAATGGAGTATATATTGTTCCTGCATTTTCAGGAATGGGTGCACCTTACTGGAATCCTTATGCAAGAGGCTGCGTTGTAGGCTTATCAAGAGGTGCTAACAAGGAACATTTTATAAGGGCATCGCTTGAGTCAATAGCATATCAGACATATGATGTGTTAAAGGCAATGGAAAGTGACACAGGACATATAGTTAAAGAGTTAAAAGTAGATGGCGGGGCAAGTGCCAATGATTTCCTAATGGAATTTCAGGCAGACATTCTTGGAGCTAAGATAAGACGTCCTAAGTGTATAGAAACTACTGCACTTGGTGCAGCATATCTTGCCGGTCTGGCAGTTGGTTTCTTTAAGAATCTGAATGAGATAAGAGATAACTGGCAGTTGGCTTCCACATTTGAGAGCAGTATGGCACCATCAGACAGGGATAATCTTCTCGCAGGCTGGAGAAGAGCCGTAAAATGTGCCATCTCTTATACAGATGAATAAAACTGAATAAAAAATATATTGTTTTTGCTTTGTTATTGTATATAGTGTATAATTTTATGCATATATATCAGGGAGGAAGAGGTTTTGGATAATAATGTACTAAAGGCACTTAATGTAATAGAGCAGGTCAACAATGTTATATTAGGAAAAGATAAACAAATAAGAGAGATTATGGCGGCATTTCTGGCTGGAGGACATATACTTTTGGAGGATATTCCGGGTGTTGGTAAGACAACACTTGCGACAGCATTTTCTAAGGCAATGGCACTTGACTGCAAGAGGGTGCAGTTTACTCCGGACGTGATGCCGTCTGATCTTACAGGGTATTCAGTATACAGAAATGACTTAGGTCAATTCATATATCAGCCGGGAAGCGTGTTCTGTAATCTGCTGCTTGCTGATGAGATTAACAGAACATCACCTAAGACACAGTCAGCACTTTTAGAGGTTATGGAAGAAAGAAAGGTAAGCGTTGAGGGCGTTACCAGAGAAGTTCCAGAACCTTTTATTGTTATTGCAACACAAAATCCACTTGGTAATGCAGGAACACAGAGCCTTCCAGAAGCACAGATGGATAGATTTATGATTACTTTATCAATCGGTTACCCTGATTATGAAAGCGAACTTGATATGGCTATGTCTGTAGGAAAGCAGAGCAGGACAAGTGATATGACACCTGTGGTAAGCATAGATGATTTTATAAGTATGCAGAATGAAATATATGATGTATATATGAACGAGAGCATATACAAATATATAGTTAATCTTGTTACAGCTACAAGAAAGTCACGTTATATAGAAAGAGGTGCAAGTCCTAGAGCGACTATAGCACTTGTAAAGATGTGTAAGGCGTGGAGCTGGCTTAACGGAAGGGATTATGTTGTTCCTGCGGACGTTATTGCACAGTTTGAGTATGTTATAACACACAGAATAATTCTTAATATGGCGGCGAGAATGGACGGTAAAGACAAGGCAGAAGTGATTAATGATATTTTGAAATCAGTTGCTAAGCCAGCAGTAGGAAAGAAGGCATAATGACAGGTGTATTTTTGATTATTATACTTGCTGTTGTGTGGTATGTAGCAGGCATATTTCATTCATTTGCACTTATGCTTTATGTAGCTGTTAATCTTCTGCTAATAGCAGGTATGTATATATTAACCCGTATATATAAAAGAAATGTTGCATTTGATTTTGATGTTAATCTGGCAGAGGAGTTAAAGAATTCTGGCTGCCAGTTAAGAATTAATGTAAGCAATAAAACAGGAATACCAATCACGAAAATCAGATTAGATGTAGTCGTGTCATATTGTGATAAGAAAGGTAAAGAATACAAGAAATACCGAAAGAACGTAAAGCTGTACGGAGGCTGTAAGGGCAGGAAGGATAATATGGATTTATCTGTCAGCCTGCCATATTGTGGAA
>OGQU01002952.1_pt1 | contig 10032 bp, 9 predicted proteins | sample 1553341 | NCBI WGS metagenome assembly OGQU01 (sample SAMEA2579920, study PRJEB22360) | human gut metagenome | biome: human gut; feature: human-associated habitat; material: faeces | place: Denmark | collected 2008/2010 | reverse complement strand
TGGTAATCAGCATGGTTTCGTACTTTGCCATTTTGTAGCACCTCCTTTTGGACTTGAGGGCCTCAGGGTCCTGAGGCCAAGGGTACACGGAGCGCGGCATCGCGCTCCGTGCGGCGTGTCTGTTCAGACAGCAATTTATTATAGCAAGTACGGACGGAATTGTCAAGCGTTTTGTATCATAATTTTGCATAAAAATAGGGAAACCTGCACGATGCAATTTTTAGCTGCCTTTTTGCCGGATTTTTGAAATTTGTTTTGATTTTAACAAACAAAAGCGTTATAATAAGGAACCAGCAGGGCAGGGAGGAGTGGTGCTCCACCGGCGCGCGGCCGGGCTGCCCTGCCAGAGTAAAAGTGTGTGAAAGAAGGTTAAACCCATGTATTCTGTCTTCCGGAACCTCGCCATCATCATGATCAGCGCCAAGTTTTTCGGGTTGGTGGCCCGCAAATGCAAAGCGCCGCAGGTGGTAGGCGAGATCATCGCGGGCCTGCTCATCGGGCCCTGTCTGCTCAACCTGGTGCACACCAGCGATACCATTGAGATCTTTGCGGAGATCGGTGTGGTGCTGCTGATGTTTACCACGGGCCTTGGCACCAATTTGAAAGAGCTGCTGCGGGCCGGCCCCATTGCGACCCTCGTCGCCTGTGTGGGCGTGGCGGTCCCGCTGGGCGGCGGTACGCTGCTGTACAGCCTGTTCTACGGTTTTTCTGCCGTGGGCAGCCCGGAGTTCTATAAGGCACTCTTTATCGGTACCATCATGACAGCCACCAGCGTGTCCATCACGGTGGCCACCCTGCAGGAGCTGGGCCATTTGAAGAGCTTTCTCGGGACCACCATCGTCAGTGCCGCTGTCATTGATGATGTCATCGGCATCGTGGTGCTGACCTGTGTGCTGGGGGCCAGCTCCGGCACGGGCACAGGTCTTGGCAAGGTGTTGCTGAACACGGTGCTTTTCTTTGTGGCAGCCATCATCATTGGTGTGGTGTGTCACCGTGCTATGAAGTGGTTGGACAACCGCAACCCCCATACCCAGCGTATCACCATCGTCAGCATGGCGTTCTGCTTTGCGATGGCCTATATTGCGGAGCAGTATTTCGGCATCGCGGATATCACGGGCGCGTACATTGCTGGCATCGTGCTCTGCTCCATTCAGGATGCCCCCTATGTGGAGCGCCGGGTGGATATCAGCAACTACACGCTGTTTGCGCCAGTCTTCTTCGCCAGTATCGGCCTGAAGACCGATATCAGCGGCCTGACGGCAGAAATCCTGCTGTTCAGCGTCTGCTTTGTGGTCATCGCCCTCATCACCAAGATCATCGGCTGCGGTCTGGCCGCAAAGCTCTGCCGTTTCAACTGGGGCGATTCCCTCAAGGTGGGTGTCGGCATGATGACCCGCGGCGAGGTGGCCCTGATCGTGGCCCAGAAAGGCCTGGAGGTCGGCGTGGTGGACCCGGTCTATTTCACTGCCGTCATCCTGCTCATCGTGGTCTCCTCGGTCCTGACGCCGCTGGTGCTCAAGGCCCTCTTTACCAAAATGCCCCCGCAGCCCCACCCGAGCCAGGCATAACAGAAGCATAAGAAGAAGCATAAGAAAAAATCCTCCGACCCGTGTCGGAGGATTTTTTCGATATCAGAAATTTTACAGCGTCTTGCAGAACTCTTTCAGGTAAGCGCGGAATGCCTCGCCGATCTCCGGGTGCTGCAGGGCCAGCTCTACCTGAGCCTCCACGACCTTGAGTTTGTTGCCCATGTCGTAGTGCTTACCGGTGAACTCCACTGCCGTCATGCCGCCGTGGCTGCGGGCGTACTCGGCCATGGCGTCGGTCAGCTGGATCTCGCCGCCGGCACCAGGCTTGGTATGGGCGAGGATGTCATAAATCTCCGGGGTGAGCAGCACGCGGCCCAGGATGGAGTAGTTGCTGAACTCCTGGCCCTTTTTGGGCTTCTCGATCATGTCATCCACAAAGAAGTAGTTGTCGTGGATGGGGGTGGTCTTCAGGCTGCAGTAGCGGCTCACATCAGCCCAGGGCACCGCGCTGACACCGGCACAGGGGCGGCCAAACTCTTCGTAAGCACGGATGAGCTGGGCGCAGACCGGGTCTTCGCCCCAGATGACGTCGTCGCCGTAGATGACCACGAACGGATCATCGCCCGTAAAGGCTTTGGCGACGCTGACAGCGTGGCCGAGGCCGAGAGTCTGCTTCTGGCGGACAAAGTAGATGTTGGCCATGTTGGCAATGCCAAGGCACTCTTCCAGCATCTTCTCCTTGCCAGGAGCGGCCAGCTTTTCCTCCAGCTCAGGGCTGCGGTCAAAGTGGTCTTCAATGATGCTCTGGTTGCGGCCCAGGATGATCAGAATATCGGTGATGCCAGAACGCACGGCTTCCTCCACCAGATACTGGATGGCAGGCTTGTCCACGATGGGGAGCATCCCCTTGGGCATTGCCTTGGTGGCGGGGAGCACGCGTGTGCCCAGACCCGCAGCCGGGATGACGGCTTTCGTGACTTTTTTCATGATTTGGACTCCTTCACAATTCTCTATAATGCGCAGCTGAGATCTCAGCCGGAAACGATGTCAAGCAGGGCCTGCATATTGGGCCCAAGCAACAGGGTGAAAGCGCTGCCCAGAACGAAGAGCAGAGCCAGGCTGCCAAACACGGCGGCCAGGCTGGTGCCGCCCTGTGCGCTAAGAACGGCCCGACGCTGCTCGGCATCCGGAAACTCGTTCTGGATGCGGCGGATGCGGGCGGCCGCGCTCTTGCGGTAGAGCCATTTGCCGTACATGCCCCGCAGCACCATCAGCAGAAAGCCCAGGAACGAGCACACCCGCGAGAGCATCAGCAAAGCGGAATTGCTCAGGCCGGGGGAGAGGCTGCTGCCGGTGATCTGCAGCATATCAATAAAGTAAGGGGCTGAGAGCAGCAGCTCGGCAAACAGGAAACCAAACGCGGGCTTCCATGCCTTGCGGTAGAAGAAATAGAACGGGCCGAACAGCAGGGCGGAAAAGCTCATGGCGATCTTGCTGTGGGTCAGCTCCATCCGGCTGTAGGTCGTCATGTAAGACGGAGCCGAGCGGCCGATGTAGGCATTCCAGTCCTTGCAGGAGATGCCGTCCATCTGCTCTTCCTTGCCAAAGGCGGCCTGATAAGCCTCCTTGAGCGGGTCGGGCACATTGCCCTCCTCAAACTGGCGGTAGAAGCTGGCATAATCAAAATTCTGCTCTTCTTCCGCGCGGTCGTTGGGCTGCTCCGCACCCTCCGGGGGCAGCTTGGCCCCGCAGCAGCGGCAGTGTTCTTCGCTGCGCAGGGTGCGCTCGCCACAGCTGGGGCAGGTGCGCAGCTCATTTTCCTGGTACGGGAATTTCCATTCGTACCCTGCTGCGTGGGCCGGGCTGTGGATGCAGCGGCCCAGTTTCTCGTAACAGGTGCGGTGATAAGGCGCGCCGCAGTCGGGGCAGACAACGATGTCGTCCCGGAGGGTGAGCGGTTGGCCGCAGCCCTCACACGGGCAGCCATAATATTTCGGCATAAGTTCCTCCCATAAAATAAGGTAGTTGCTGTTATTATACTCCCCCAAAAGGGAAAAGAAAAGGTGAAAATCTTCAAATTTCCAGCATGATAGTAAATTTTCCCCTTTACTTTACCATGAATTCTCGGTATACTAATGAAGTATCTGTGTATAAACTGTATCTTTTACCGGTTTCAATATATAAGAGAGGACTAGACCATGATTACCACTGACGAACTGAAAGTGCAGCTGGCCGATTACGGTACCGCTGTCAAGGATCTGGAAGAGGCTCTGGCCATTGATGCTTCCCGCAAGCGTGTGCAGGAGCTGGAGCATACCATGTCCCGCCCCGGCTTTTACGATGACGCCGAGCTGAGCAAAAAGGTGTTTGACGAAGTCGGCGACCTGAAAGGCAAGCTGAATCGCTTTGAAAAACTGCAGGGCCTGTACGACGACGCCGAGACCATGCTGGTGATGCTGGACGAGGAGTACGACCCCGAGATGGTGCCCGAGGCGGAGGAAGCTGTCAATGCCGTGGGCAAGGCTGTGGACGAGCTGCAGCTGATGACCATGCTGAACGGCGAGTATGACCACAGCAACGCCATCCTGACGTTCCACGCCGGTACCGGCGGCACCGAGGCACAGGACTGGGCCGAGATGCTCTACCGTATGTACAACAAGTGGGCGCAGGCTCACGGCATGACCGTCGAGGTCCTGGACTATCAGGACGGCGACGAGGCCGGCATGAAGAGCGCTTCCATGATGGTCAAGGGCGCCAACGCCTACGGCCTGCTCAAGAGCGAGAACGGCGTCCACCGTCTGGTGCGCGTCTCTCCGTTTGACGCCAACGCCCGCCGCCAGACCAGCTTCGCCTCGCTGGAAGTGATGCCTGAGCTGGACAACACCATCCAGGTGGACATCCGCCCCGAGGACATTGAAATGCAGGTCTACCGCTCCTCTGGTGCCGGCGGCCAGCACATCAACAAGACTTCTTCCGCAGTCCGTCTGATCCACAAGCCCACCGGCATCGTGGTCAGCTGCCAGACCCAGCGCAGCCAGTTCCAGAACCGTGACTACGCAATGGAAATGCTGAAAGCGAAGCTGTATCAGATCGCAAAGCAGCAGCACATGGACAAGATCGAGGACATCAAGGGCGTCCAGAATGAGATCGCCTGGGGCCACCAGATCCGCAGCTATGTCTTCATGCCCTATACCATGGTCAAGGATCACCGCACCAACTACGAGACCGGCAACGTCGATGCCGTGATGGACGGCGACCTCGACGGATTCATCTTCGCTTACCTGAAAGCCGCAAGCCGTGGCGAGCTGCAGGACACCTGATCATCCCTGTGAATCACAAAACCGCTCATGCGTTCTTCACACGAAGACTGCATGGGCGGTTTTTCTGCTGTTTATGATTCAGTGCCCCGCTTTGCTGGGAATCTCCTGCAACTCAAAACGGTACTCCTGCGGGCAATCCGGGTACTTTTCTTGATCCACCTTGCTCAAAAACATCTCCAGCGGGCGGAGCCAGAGCCCGCCGTCACCGTAAAGCTTGCGGTAAATGACAAACGGGGCCCCGGTCTCGGAATCGTTGGCGACCCCCTCCACCAGATAATAGTCCCCTTTGAAGTGGCGGTATACCCGCCCGATCTGCAATTCACGCATGAGCAAAACTCCTTTAGGCTAGGTCTGCCAGAATATCCGGCCAGAGAGCTTCTTCCTGCCGCTGGGCCGCGAAGAAGCAGTCCAGATACATTTTGTTGGCAGCGGCCAGAATGGTGCTGCGGAGGAGCCGTTTCTCGGTGGTGGCATCCACAGCGAGGTCCTGGATGGTATTGTGCGCCCCGAACACAAAGGGCAGGCAGTTTTCCATCTCGTCGCAGAAGTAGTTGTAGGCTTCCTCGGCGGTGCAGTGAGCGCGCTGCATCTGGAACAGCGCGTCGATGTTTTCCATCGAGAGCACGGTCTTGGAAACCGCAATATACATGAGAGAAGCAAGCTGCTCCCGGGTATACTTCTTTTTGACGGGGTGACTGATGATGCCTTTCTTCACATAGTTGCTCACCATGGAGGGGGTGAGCTCCACCCCGGGGAAATCCCGGAAATAGCCGTTGATGAACTGGACGGTCCAGATACAGCCCCACCTGGGGCAGGTCACTGTACCGGGGCAGGGCAAAGCCTGCGGCACAGGCCGCAACGCGGCGGTTCAATTCCTGTTTCATGCTGTCAGTATAGCGCATTTTAAAATGAGGGTCAACGGGAAAACAAAAACTTTTTAAATAATTTTTGAAATCTGTTGACAGGTTTTTGAAAAACTGATATAGTGTTTTTACAACCAGAGAAAAACGCGGCAGACGTCCGCTTGTAAGATAGGGAGAATTGCTATGAAAACCAAAATCGTTGTGGACTCGGCTTCCAGCCTGTACGCATTGAAAGGTGTGGACTTTGCCTGCGTCCCGCTTAAGATCATCACTGACGATGCCGAATATTTAGACGATGGCACGCTGGATGCTGTGGGCATGGCCCGGACCCTGCGCACCTATAAGGGCAAAACGTCCACTTCCTGCCCCAATGTCAGCGATTGGCTGGCCGCCTATGAGGGGGCCGATGAGGTCTATGCCATCACCATCACGGGCACTCTCTCGGGCAGCTACAATGCCGCCCAGCTGGCGGCGGAGGAGTACCAGCAGGAGAACCCCGGCAAGCGGGTGTTCGTGCTGGACAGCCTTTCCACCGGCCCGGAGCAGTACCTGCTGGCGGAGCACCTGCAGAGCGAGCTTGCCGCCGGGCACGAGTTTGACGCCGTCTGTGAGGAGATGCTGCGCTACCACAAGCACACCCATCTGCTCTTTTCGTTGGAATCGCTGGCCAATCTGGCCCGCAATGGCCGGGTGAAGCCCGCCGTGGCCGCTGTGGCGCGGATGCTGGGCATCCGGGTCATTGGGCAGGCGAGCGAGATCGGCGAGCTGGATGTTCTCTGCAAGACCCGCGGGGAGCACGGTGCTCTGGAGCGCATCGTGCTGGAGCTCAAGGACCACGGCTACAACGGCGGCAACCTGCAGATCTCTCACTGCGACACCCCTGCGGCGGCCGAGCGCCTCAAGCACATGGTGCAGGCGGTCTTTGACGGGGCTCAGGTGACGGTGACGCCCTGCGGCGGCCTGTGCAGCTACTATGCAGAGCTGGGCGGCCTGCTGGTGGGCTATGAGGACGGCGAAGCCTGAGCTTGATAAAACCGGAAAAACGCGCTATACTATCTTCATTCCAAAGAAACTGACCGGGGAGAGAGGTGGCGCGGATGTTCTTTCGACTGCCGATCGTAAAATTTTTCAGCAGACTTCTCAACAGGGCTACCATTACGGTGGCCCTTGTTCTGTTGCAGGCGGGCTGGCTGCTCTGGGCGTTCAGCTACCTGACCACAGGCCGGATATGGGTCAATGCGGCACTCCGGCTGCTCAGTCTGTTCATCGTGCTGTATCTGGTCCGCAAGGATGAGGACAGCTCTTATAAGATCATCTGGATCGTTCTGATCGGTCTGCTGCCGCTGCTGGGCGGAGCCCTGTATCTGGTGTTTGGCAACAAAGCACCCTCCAAAGGGATGCGCCGCCGGATGCAGAGCGTGGAGAAAGCCCACACGGGAGATCTGGCCCAGCAGCCCGGGCTGGCGCGGCAGCTGGCGGGGGATCATTTTTCTGGCCTGAGCCGCTATGTGGCCCGGTACGGTCCGTTCCCGGTATGGGATAAGACACAGGCGCGGTACTTTCCCTGCGGAGAGGCCATGTACCCGAAGCTGCTGGCCGATCTGGAAAAAGCCGAAAAATTTATCTTTCTGGAATACTTCATTGTCCGCTCCGGCAAAATGTGGAGTGGCGTGGAAGAGATTTTGATGCGCAAGGCCGCGCAGGGGGTGGATGTCCGCCTGATCTACGATGATTTTGGCAGTCTTCTGGGCCTGCCCAAGGATTTCGTGGTCCGGATGGAGCGGCATCACATCCGCTGCATCCCGTTCAACCCGGTGGTGCCGCTGGTCTCCGTGGTGATGAACCACCGGGATCACCGCAAGATCGTGGTGGTGGATGGCAGTGTGGCCTACACGGGCGGCGTCAACCTGGCGGATGAATATATCAACGCGGAAAAACGCTTTGGCTACTGGAAAGATGCCGCCATCCGGCTGGAAGGAGCCGCCGCCTGGAATTTTACGGTCACATTCCTCAACGTCTGGAACGCGTTCCGCCCCAGTGAGACGGATTATACCTCCTTTGCCCCAACGCCGGAGCAGCTGCCCGAGACTTCGGACGGGCTGGTGCAGCCCTACGCGGACAGCCCGCTGGACGAGGAAAACGTGGCGGAGACGGTTTACCTGAACATTCTGGCCCAGGCCAAGCGCTATGTCTATCTCTATACGCCCTACTTCTCCGTGGGGCAGGAGCTGCTGGGGGCCATGAAAGGCGCGGCCAAGCGGGGCGTGGACGTCCGGCTCATCCTGCCCGGCATCCCGGACAAAAAGCTGGTCTTCCGGCTGACCCGCTCCTACTACGTGCCTCTCCTCCGGGCCGGGGTGAAAATATACGAGTACACGCCCGGTTTCCTCCACGCCAAGTGCTATGTCAGTGACGACCATGTGGCCGTGGTGGGCAGCATCAATATGGATTACCGCAGTTTGTTCCTCCACTTTGAGTGCGGCACCCTGCTTTACCGCAACAGCCAGATCCTGGCCCTGCGGGACGATGCCCTCAACACCCTGCGCAAATGCCGGGAAGTGCAGCTCTCGGACTGCCAAACCAACCTGCTGGGTACCCTGCTGGACAGTGTGCTCCGCCTGCTCAGCCCCCTGATGTGATTCGGTTGGATTTTGAACCATGAATATTCTTGGGAGCCTCCGGGTAAACTTTCCCCAAAAGCCTCCGCCTGATCAGGGCGGATGGAAAGGGGAGCGTAACAAATGAAACTGAAACACACGGCGCTTTGGAGCGGAGTGGTGGCAGCGGCGCTGCTGCTGACGGCCTGCGGCAAATCGAATTCCGGCTCCGGCAGTATGAGCTCGTCCGGCATGAGCAGCAGCACCGCCAGCACGGCTCAAAATGGGGCCTGGAAAACCGGCCTGGGAGTCCTGACCGAGACAACGGACGACCACCGCACAGGCAAGATCGACCTTGTGGCGGCGGCTGTCCTGCTGGACGGTGAGGGGAAGATCATCGACGTGACCTTTGATGAGCTGGAGAGCACCATCTCTGCCGATGGCAGCGGGGTGCTCTCCATGCCTACGGATACCCGCACCAAGCGCCAGAAAGGGGACGATTACCCGCTGGCGGCGGCCTCCGGCATCAAAAAAGGGTGGACGGAGCAGGCGGATGCCTTTGCCGACTACCTCAAAGGGATGACAGCCGAAAAAGTTGCCAAGCTGGAGACGGAGGAAGACGGGAAGCCCAAGGATGCCGACCTGCTTTCCAGCTGCACCATTGCCGTTGACGGTTACCGGGACGCCGTTGCGAAGGCCTGCGCCAACGCCGAGGCGCTGGGTGCCGCCAAAGGCGACCGGGTCTCGCTGGGGATTGAGGCAGCCAACGCTTCTTCGGACGTGACGGCCACCGATGACAAAGATGTCAACGCGCAGGTGGATGTGACGATCGTGGCCCTGACCACCGATTCCGATGGCCGGGTGACCAGTGCCATCGGGGATATGGCGGAGCCCGCCCTGACCGTGATGTCGGACGGCAATGTCATGGCTCCGGACGCCGTGAAAACCAAACTGGAGCAGGGCGACAGCTACGGGATGCGGGATGCTTCCTCTCTGGGCAAGGAGTGGTACGAGCACAGCGAGGGCTTCTGCTCTTACCTCAAGGGAAAGACCGCTGCAGAGATCGCAAAGCTCCCGGCGGAGGACTCGGATGCGGACCTGGCTGCCCTGTGCACCATTGATGTGACCGATCTGCAAAAAGCCGCCGCCAAAGCGCTGGAAGAAGCAAAATAAAGGATGATTTTTGAAGCCGCTCTGCAAAGGGCGGCTTTTTGCGATGTTTTGGAAGAAACTTTGGCAGAATGCTCGAAGTTGCGGCGTGCTCTTTGGATAGAATGCCAGCCAAAGAAATGGTACATCGCATATGCCCGCCAGCACGGCATCAAAGTGCTGGCCAACATTGAGGCGGCGCTGGCAGAGTAACCCCGCGGTTCTTGTGCAGATTCACCGCCATAAGGGCGGAATGACCCTCTCAAACCGTCAAACTGCGAAAAAACGCGTTTGCCTCTTGCAAAACGGAGGCAAACGCGTTATTCTATAGTCACAGTTTAACAATTTAGCATGGTAAAGCGGTGAAACGAAGCCGCCCGCCCCGATCGGTACGGGGCTGGTGCCATGGGACCATGAGAGGGGAGTATCTTATGAAACGAATCGTATCTGCATTTCTGGCCGGTGCCATGGCACTGAGCCTGGCTGCCTGTGGTGGTGCTTCCAGCACGGCTGCTTCTTCCACGGCTTCCAGCGCGGCGGCTGGTTCTGCCGCTGCTTCCGCTGTCTCGGACGC
>OGQU01002943.1_pt1 | contig 10059 bp, 9 predicted proteins | sample 1553341 | NCBI WGS metagenome assembly OGQU01 (sample SAMEA2579920, study PRJEB22360) | human gut metagenome | biome: human gut; feature: human-associated habitat; material: faeces | place: Denmark | collected 2008/2010 | reverse complement strand
GATGCCGTGCCGCAGCCGCCGGAGCGGTGCTTAAGCCGTAAGGCGGGAATTATGCAGTGTTGCCTTTACAGCGCACAGGGGGTAAAGCCGTCCTTGCCCAGCACCTGGACCTTCGTGTAGCCCAGCTCCTTCAGCTTGGCGGCGGCATCTTCAAAGCCGTAGGTCAGCGCCTTGACGTCGTGGACGTCGGCGGTCAGCACGACATTGCCGGACAGCACAAGCCAGTCTTTTAAAATCGCGTCGGACGGGAAGTAATCCTTGCGGAAGCCGCGGTACGCCGCAGAGGTGTTGACCTCGAGCACGCAGCGATTGCGGGCGGCGGCCATCAGGGCAGAGTTTGCAGCGGCAGTGTAGCGGGGGTCATTCTCGTCAAAGAACTTGTTGCCGCTGTTGATCTTCTTGATGAGGTCAAAATGACCCAGAATCGTCGGTTTTTTCTCGGCGACCTTGGCTACGTTGGCAAAGTATGCCTCGGCCACGGCCAGACCGTCGCCGTCAAAATCGTCGTCGATGCAGGCGCGCAGATCCTCCTCGCGCCAGTCGATCTCATAATACTTGCCGGTCTTGGGCCCCTTGACATAGTGCGTGCTGCCGATCCAATAGTCGTACTGGGTCGGGTCATCGTCGCTGAACAGATCCCATTCCAAGCCGCACAGAATGTCCAGCTTGCCGGCGTAGCGCTCCTTCAGCTTAGCGACCTGCGCCTTGTACAGGGCGGTACGGCTCTGGGTCATACAATATTCCAGATCACAGGGGGTGTGGCTGTGCCCGCTGAAGCCCAGCGTTTGCAGACCGTTCCGCCATGCCGTGACCGCAATCTCGTCCAGCGTGTTCTTACCGTCGCACAATTTGGAATGAACGTGTACAGAGCTTTTCAGGTATTCGCCTGCCATAGTTACTGCATCCTTTCCTGCTTGACCTTATGGTCAATTACGTGTCGTTTTTCGAGTTCCTTCGTGATGTCCTCTACGGAAATGCCCAGCTCGATCATCAGCACCATGACGTGGTAAGCCAGGTCGCTGATCTCGTAGATGGTCTCCTCCCTGTCGCGCTTGGAGCCCGCAATGATGACCTCGGTGGATTCCTCGCCGACCTTTTTGAGGATCTTTTCCAGGCCCTTGTCGAACAGATAGGTGGTGTAGCTGCCCTCCTTCGGGTCGGTCTTGCGGCCCTCGATGAGTGCGTACAGGCCCTGCCAGGTGAACTGCTTCAGCTCATCGGAGACATAGACCGGGTTGAAGAAGCAGCTCTCCGCGCCGGTGTGGCAGGCGGGGCCGGATTTGACGACGTCGATGACGAGCGCGTCCTTGTCGCAGTCGGCGGTGATGGAGACGACCCGCTGCACGTTGCCGGAGGTCTCGCCCTTGCGCCAGATCTCCCGGCGGCTGCGGGACCAGAATACGGTGCGGCCCTCGGCAATCGTCAGGGCCAGCGTCTCGGCATTCATGTAGGCGAGGGTCAGCACCTCTTTGGTATAATGGTCCTGTACGATGGCCGGGATCAGGCCGTTTGCGTCAAATTTGAGAGTCTTGGAATTTTCGGTGATTTCCATGGTGGACACTCCTAAAGTAATATAGTTTAGTGTACCTCTTTTTGTGGGTTTTGGCAAGAGGTAAAGTGTAGGTTTGCTATTATTACGCAGCAGGGGCCGGGCATGCCCGGCCCGCGGCTTTCCCGCAAGAGGACACTTTTGGGAATGTTGCGGGCCGCACATGTGCGGCCCCTACCGGGTGGCTGCATGGCGAAGGGGCGATCACACCCGCATCTCTACCCCGTTCTCCCGCAAATACCGCTTCAAATCGTTGATTTCCACCTGCTTTGTGTGGAAGATCGACGCGGCCAGACCGGCATCTACTGCCGGGTGATTGCGGAACAGCTCAAGGAAATCCTCTTTTTTGCCTGCGCCGCCGGAGGCGATGATGGGCACGGCGCAGCGTGCGGCCACGGCGTCCAGCAGCTCCAGATCAAAGCCGTTCTTCACGCCGTCGGTGTCGATGGAGTTCACGACCAGCTCGCCTGCGCCGTTTTTGACGCCCTGCTCCAGCCAGTCCAGCGCGTCGATGCCTGTGTTCTCGCGCCCGCCCTTGGCGAACAGCATGAATTTGCCGTCCACACGCTTAATATCGGCGGACAGGACCACGCACTGGTTGCCGTATTTCTGCGCGGCAGCCGGGATGATGCCGGGGTTGCGGATGGCCCCCGAGTTGACGCTGACCTTGTCCGCGCCGCATTTCAGCACGCGGTCAAAGTCGTCCAGCGTGTTGATGCCGCCGCCGACGGTCAGCGGGATAAAAATCTGGCTTGCGACCCGGCGCAAAATATCGGTGAACAGCCCGCGCCCCTCGACGCTGGCGGTAATATCGTAGAACACCAGCTCGTCCGCGCCGGAGGCGTTGTAGTACCGCGCCATCTCGACGGGATCGGCCATGTCCTGCAATCCTTCAAAGTTAACACCCTTGACCACGCGCCCGTTTTTGACGTCCAGACAAGGAATTATGCGTTTGGTTATCATACATTCACTCCCCCTTTTGTCAGAGAGGAGTTAGGAAATGTCTCTGCTACGGAGACTCTCCTCTCTCCTCACTTGCTTTCGTACAGCCTCACGGCCTCGGCCAGATCAATCGCTCCCGTATAAATCGACTTCCCCAAAATGGCTGCGTGGCAGTGCATGGCGGAAAGCTCGGCCAGCTCGGCCATGGCGGCAATGCCGCCGCTGGCCGTGACCTCGATGCCGGGAATCGTCAAAAGCTCACGGTACAGCGCCATATTGGTGCCCTGCATCGTGCCGTCCCGGGAAATATCGGTGGCAATAATGGCCTTGACGCCCGCATTGGCGCAGCGGCGGCAGAATGCCACGCCCGGCTCAGGGGTGACCTCCTTCCAGCCGTTGACAGCGACAGCACCGTCCTTCATGTCAACGCCAACGGCAATCTGTGCGCCGTATTTCTGTGCCATTTCTGCCGTGAAATCGAAGTTTTTTACGGCTGCCGTGCCCAGAATGCAGCGGTCCGCGCCAAGGTCAAGATACCGTTGGATGCGCGCCTCGTCGCGGATGCCGCCGCCGACCTCGATTTTGAGGCCGCCCAGCTTGGCAATGGCGGCAATCGTCTGCAAATTGGCCGTGGTGTCGTCCTTGGCGCCGTCCAGATCGACGACATGCAAATATTTCGCACCTGCGTCGATAAATTGCTGCGCCTGGGCGACGGGGTCTGCGTTGTAGACGGTCATCCGGTCGTAGTCGCCCTGATAAAGCCGCACGGCCTGGCCGCCGCGCAGGTCAATGGCGGGGTATAGCTTCATGGTACTTCCTCCCTCTCGCTTACAGCTCGGCAAAGGCTTTTAACAGCCGCAGGCCGGTATCACCGGATTTTTCGGGGTGGAACTGGGTGCCGTACACCAGCCCCTGCCGCACCGCGCCCGTGACGGGGATGCTGTAGTCGCTCGTCGCCAGTGTCGATGCAGCGCAGTTTTTGGCGTAATAGCTGTGTACGTAATAGACGTACTCGCCGTTTTTGACGTACTTGAACAGCGGGTCGGCCTCGCGCCCGGGCACAATGTCCATGGCATTCCAGCCGATGTGCGGCACCTTGAGCGCCGGATCGGTCAGGTCGTCCGCCAGCGGGCAGACCTCGCCGGGAATCAGGCCGAGGCCGCGGTGCTCGCCGTACTCGCAGCTTTTTTCAAACAGCAGCTGCATGCCTAAGCAGATGCCCAGCAGCGGCTTTTTCTGCGTTTCCTCGCGCAGAACGGGCACAAGGCCTGTGGCTTCGAGCTTGGCCATTGCGTCGGCGAACGCCCCGACGCCCGGCAGCAGGATATGATCCGCCGCCCGCAGGTCCGCGGCGGCGCGGGTCACCCGCACCTCTGCGCCCAGGCTTCTGACGCTGGACGACAGGCTGAACAGGTTGCCCACGCCGTAGTCAACGATTGCGATCATGTATGGTTCTCCCCCTCTGTATAAAACTTATCCATGGCCCAGCGGGCCGGGTTGGTGAGAATGGAATCATAGCCCTTCAGGCGCGGTGTCTTGCGCTGCGGGAGGGGCATTTATTCACCCAGGATCTCATCCAGCGCCGCAAAGAACCGCTGCATCTGTTCGGGTGTGCCAATCGTGATGCGCAGATAGTCCGAGATGCGCGGCGCGTTGAAGTGGCGGATTAAAATGCCGCGGGCGCGCAGCTTTTCAAAAATTTCCACACAGGGCATACGGTCCGTGGTCGCGAACAAAAAATTTGTGGCCGAGTCAAACACCGTGAACCCGCGGCGGCGCAGCTCGTCGGTGGTGTGGGTGCGCTCGGCAATGACCTTTGCCGTTACATCGGCAAAATAGGCCTCGTCGGAGATCGCCGCCGCGCCCGCGGCCTGGGTCATGGCGTTGACGTTGTAGGGGCTGTAGCTGAACTTGACGCGGTTCATGTCGGCAATCAGCGCGGGCTGCGCAATGCAGAAGCCCAGCCGTGCACCCGCCAGATTGTGCGTTTTGGAGAAGGTATGGGTGATGACGAGGTTGTCATATTTTTCCAAAAGCGGCAGACAGGACGACCCGGCAGGCGCGAACTCGACGTAGGTCTCGTCCACGATCACGATGTTGTCGGGGTTCGTTTGCAGCACCTCCTCGATGGCATCCACCGGGGCCAGCAGGCTGGTGGGCGCGTTCGGGTTGGCAATGACAATCGTTTCGTGCAGGCCGCAGTATTTTTTCAGGTCGATGGTCAGGTCAGCCTCCAGCGGGATGATGTGCTGTGGGATGTGCAGTAAATCACACAGCACCGTGTAAAAGCTGTAGGTCACATCGGCGAAGGCCAGCGGCGTGCTTTCGTCGCAGAACGCGCGCAGGGCCAGCAGCAGGTTCTCGTCGCTGCCGTTGCCGCAGAGGATATTCTCCGGGCGCACGCCCCAGTGGCGCGCGATGGCGGCGTTGAGATCGCCGTTGGTCAAATCAGAGTACAGCCGCAGCCCCGGCACCGCCGCGGCCACCGCCGCCGCCACGCCGGGCGCAGGCGGGTACGGGTTTTCGTTGGCGTTGAGTTTGACAATGTCAGCGATTTTAAGCTGTTCGCCGGGGGTGTACGGCTCCAGCGAAGCGAGGGTTTTGGTAAAATAACGGCTCATGGGTATTCCTCCCCGTCCGAAGTGTAGAATTGATCGTGGGGCCATTTGGCGGGATTGTTTTGTATGTATTGGAAGATTTCATCATAATCCCGCGGCCCGCGTATGACATGATCGTAGTAGGATGTTTGAAAGATGGAATGGCCGAGGTGGCGTGTAGTCCCCGTTTTGATGGCACGAACCATTTGGTGAATCGTAGGGCGGGATGCCCCCATCCCGCCGCCGTTCCCGGGTGCATGGATATGAAAAAGAATGTGCAGATGGTTCGGCATGATAACATACGCATCCACGGTGACATTGTCGTAAACCGTTTCCGTGCGGCGAATTAAATCGGCCACAATTTTCCCGGCAGGCAGCAGTTGAACCCGCGGCGGGATGAGGGCATCCCGCCCTACGGATGGCGGAAGGTCAACAACGATCCGGGAAAGAATGTGCGCCTTATTTTTGGTACACACCGTTATAAAATACGCACTCGGTTCACTATAATCATGCTGCTTCAACCTCGGATGCTTCCTTTTTGGCAAGCTCATTCCTCAAACCGGATCGTCACACTCTTGGCATGGGCATGTAACCCCTCGTGCTCGGCAAAATTGGCGATGCGTCCCTGCACCTCGCCGAGGGCTTCGCGGGTGTAATAGATAAAGCTCGACTTCTTCACAAAATCATCGACGCCCAGCGGGCTCGAGAACCGCGCCGTGCCGCTGGTGGGCAGCGTGTGGTTCGGGCCGGCAAAGTAGTCGCCCAGTGCCTCGGGCACGTTTTTGCCCAGGAAGATGCTGCCCGCGTTCTGCACCGAGTTCAGCACCGCGAACGGGTCATCGACGCAGATTTCCAGGTGCTCCGGCGCAATGATGTTCACGGCCTCAATGGCCTTGTTCATGTCGTCGGTGACAATAATTTTGCCGTTCGTGTCCACGCTGGCGCGGGCGATGGCGGCGCGGGGCAGCTGCGGGATCTGCACCTCCAGCTCCGCCTGCACGGCCTTGGCTAAATCCCGGCTGTCGGTGACGAGCACCGGGCTGGCCAGCTTGTCGTGCTCGGCCTGGCTGAGCAGGTCGGCGGCGACCCACGCGGGGTTGCAGGTGCCGTCTGCCAGCACGAGAATTTCCGACGGGCCTGCGATCATATCAATGCCGACCTTGCCGAACACCTTCCGCTTTGCCGTGGCCACGTAGATATTGCCGGGGCCGACGATCTTATCCACGGCGGGGACGCTTTCGGTGCCGTAGGCAAGGGCTGCCACGGCCTGTGCGCCGCCCGTTTTAAAAATCAAATCAATGCCCGCAATGACGGCGGCGGCCAGAATCGCGGGGTTCACCTTGCCGTCCCGCCCCGCGGGGGTCGTCATGACGATCTGCCCGACGCCCGCGACCTTGGCGGGAATGACGTCCATCAGCACGGTGGACGGGTACGCCGCCGTGCCGCCCGGCACGTAGACGCCCGCGCGCTGGATGGGGGTGTACTTCTGCCCCAGCACGATGCCGGGCTTGTCGTTGACCACAAAGTTTTTGTGCAGCTGCTGCTCATGGAAGTGGCGGATGTTCTCGGCGGCCATCTTCAGCGTCGTGATGAACTCGGGATCGGTCCTTTCCAGCTCGGCAAAGGCTTCCTCAATTTCGGCCTGGCTGACCCGCACGTCGGTCAGCTCGGCGTGGTCGAATTTGGCGGCGTACTCGATCAAGGCGGCGTCGCCGCGGGCGCGGACGTCCGCAATAATCGCATCGACGGTGGCCTCCACGTCGGCCTCGGCGCGGATGTCACGGTTCAGAATTTCCTCGGGGCGTACCTCATCAAAGTCATACAGACGGATCATTTTGCAAGGGCCTCCTTCATCTTATTCAGCAGCTCGGTCAGCTGGGCGTATTTGAACTTGTAGCTTGCCTTGTTGGCAATGAACCGCGCCGAGATCGGCATAAACTCCTCGATCACGGTCAGGTCGTTTTCTTTTAAGGTCGTGCCAGTCTCGACAATATCGACGATGACGTCGGACAGGCCCAAAATCGGGGCCAGCTCAATGGAGCCGTTCAGCTTGACAATGTCGATGTCGCGTCCGCGGCGCTCGTAGTGGTCGCGGGCAATGTTGACAAATTTTGTAGCTACGCGCAAGGCGCGGCTCTCGTCGTCGGTGAAGCCCGCAGGCCCGGCCACGCACATCCGGCACTTGCCCATGCCGGTATCCAGCAGCTCATACACGTCTGCGCCGGACTCGGTCAGAATGTCCTTGCCGACGATGCCGATGTCCGCCGCGCCGTGCTCGACGTAAATCGCAACGTCGCTGGGCTTGACGAGGAAGTACCGCACACAGGCGTCGGGGTTCTCGACCACGAGCTTGCGGGTGTCGTTGTAGTCCTCGGTGGCGCTGTAGCCCGCGCCCGCCAGCAGCTTGTACGCCTTGTCGCCGAGGCGGCCCTTCGGCAGGGCAATGTTCAGCCAGCTTTTCTCGCGGCCCTGCTGCTGCACGGGGGGCAGCGGCGCGGCCAGGCGTTCCAGCTCGTCTAAGTAGATGGCAAAGCCGATGGCGTTCGCCCCCGGCGTGAACCGCTGCATCAGGTAGTCATACCGCCCGCCCTTGAGCACCGCGCACGGGATGCCCGCGACGTAGCCGGTGAACACAAGGCCGTTGTAATACTCCATTTCGTCGGCCATGCTCAGGTCCAGCCGGATGCCGCGGCCCGCCTCGCCCAGTGCATTCTGCAAAGCCTGCAATTCCTCCAGCGCCGCGCGCTGGGTCTCGCACCGGCAGGCGGCGCGGGCGGCGGTCAGCGTTGCACCCAGCGGGCCGTGCAGGTCGAGCAGGCCGGTCAATGCGGCAGCGGCGGATTCGTCCAGACCCGCGGCCAGCGCGGCGGTGCGCAGCTCGTGGGCGTTCTTGGCGCGCAGGAAATCAAGCAGCTTCGCGCGTGCCTCGGCGGGGACATGCAGCGCGTCCAGCAGGCCGGTCAGGTAGCCCATGTGGCTGATTTCCAGCACGGTGGGCACATCCAGCGCGGCCAGGCTTTGCAGGGCCAGCCGCACCACGGCGGCCTGTTCGTCGGCGTCCACCGCGCCCATGCTCTCCAATCCCATCTGGTGGATGGTCTGGAAGGTGTGGCTCTCGCGGCTGGGGCGGCAGACCTCTTCATTATAATAAAAGCGCTTGCACTCCCCTGCCGCGGGCTGGGCCGTCTTGGCGATGGACAGCGTTACGTCGGGCTTGATGGCCCGCAGCTTGCCGTCCAGGTCGGTGAAGGTGATGACCTGTGCGTCCGGCAGAAAGCGCTGATACTCCTGATACAGGGCGTATTCCTCAAAGCGGGACGCGCGGTATTTGCGGTAGCCGGCCTGCTCATACAGGGCACGCAGGCGGAAGGTCGCCTGTTCGGCGGGGGTAAAGCGGTTGAGTTCGATCTCCATAACATTCCTACCTCTCTGATCCGATACAAATTCTATTATACTTTAGTGCAGTAAAGTTGTAAAGTGGGTTTGTAGTAATTTCACGGACATTTGTGCGCGGAAAGCCATAGGCGCGGTGTAGGGGTCAGGTATGCCCGGCCCCTACAGGGCGGTGAAAACCGTAGGGGCGGATTCCATATCCGCCCGCGGGGCGTCGGGGACGCCGCCCCCTACAGCTGCGGGAGGAGCGTGCCCGCCCGCACGGTAACGCAAAAAACAAAAAGGCGCACCTTTGCCCTAAAACAAAGATGCGCCTTGCGCGTTTGGTGTATCAGCCCTTGCAGCCCTGCTCCTCCCAATCGCCGGCCACAGCGGGGTCAACGATCTTGGTGGGGTCGATCTTGCCGTCCGGCGTGCGGGATGCCTCAACATGACCCAGCTCCACGGGGTTCACGTTGGGGGCATCAAAGTCGGGAGTCTTTGCTTATGTGTGATAAAGAAGCAATAGAAGTGCAAAAAATTTTGCCGTTCCTATCCGACACTTGGCCATTGTGTCGGATAGGTCGGGCGGTTATTCGGGCAAGTCAATCTTGCCGACAAAGCTGTAATAAATCTCAATGTCCTGCCTGCGGGTGCCGTTCTCATCATAGCTGCACTCATGCACCACAATTTTCTCGATCATTTCCCGCAAGAGAGTGGGGGTCAGTTCTTCAAAGGCAAGGTGCTTGCGGACAATGCCCATAAATTTCTCGGCGTTGACGGTAGCTGCCTGTGACTTGTCCAGTTCGGCTTGCAGGGCGGCGGCTCTCTTTTTCAGCTCCGCTTGCTCGGCTTCGTAGTCAGCCGACAGTTCCATGAAACGCTCATCGCTGATTTTGCCGTTTACATTGTCCTCATACAGCCGCTTGATAATGCGGCTGATTTCAGAAATGCGTTCCTGCGCCTGTTCAAGCTGCTTGATGGCTGCGGCGGTCTTTCGCTTGCCGCCGATCTCGTTCTGCTGGACAAGTAGTTTCACAAACCGGCTCTCATGCTTGGCTGCGTATTCGGTCACTTGCCGGAGATTTGCCAGGACACCAGCGGTCAACAGATCGGTGCGGATAAAGTGCGCCGTACAGTTGCGGGTGCGCTTCTTGTAGCTGCCGCAGATGTAGCAGTCCTGTTTGCGGTCTTTGTTCTGATACCGCTGCTGATACAGCACATGGCCGCAGTCGGCGCAGAACAAAATCCCGGAGAACAGCCCCACTTCATCGTAGCGGTTCGGGCGTTTGCGCTGTTTGCGTAACTCCTGCACCCGTTCCCATGTTTCCTTGTCGATGATCGGCTCATGGTGGTTCTCGAAAATGGCCTGCTTCTCGACGGGGTTCTCTATGCTGTGCTTGACCTTATAAGAAGGCTTTTCCGTTTTGAAGTTCACCAGACATCCGGTGTACTCTCGGTTTTCGAGGATATGAACGACGGTGTTGGTCGCCCATTTGCACTCATAGCCTGGGTGATAACGGCGGGTGCTGCCTGTCCGCTGATATTCCAGCGTCCCCGGCGTGGGGATTTGCTGCTCCGTCAGCATACGGGCAATCT
>OGQU01002938.1_pt1 | contig 10072 bp, 9 predicted proteins | sample 1553341 | NCBI WGS metagenome assembly OGQU01 (sample SAMEA2579920, study PRJEB22360) | human gut metagenome | biome: human gut; feature: human-associated habitat; material: faeces | place: Denmark | collected 2008/2010 | reverse complement strand
TATTCTGAAGAATGGCGGGCTTGTAGCATTTCCGACGGAGACAGTCTACGGACTGGGAGCGGATGCGTTGAAGGAGGAGGCAGCGAAGAAGACTTATGCTGCAAAAGGCCGTCCATCGGATAATCCGCTGATCGTGCATATTGCGGATTATGAAGATCTGAAGGCAGTTGCGGTGAATATACCGGCGAAGACGGATGCCCTGGCAGCTCATTTCTGGCCTGGTCCACTGACGATGATCTTTGAGAAGAGTGAGGTTGTACCGTACGGAACGACAGGCGGACTGGATACCGTTGCGGTCAGGATGCCGAGTGATCCGGTGGCAGCGGCTGTGATCCGGGCAGCAGGTGGATTCGTATCTGCACCAAGTGCCAATACATCAGGAAGACCGAGTCCCACAACAGCACAGCACGTCAGTGAAGATCTGGACGGAAAGATCGATATGATTCTTGACAGCGGAAGTGTGGATATCGGTCTGGAATCAACGATTCTTGATATGACTGTAGAACCGCCGATGATCCTGCGTCCGGGGGCAATCACTGCGGATATGTTTGAAGAAGTGATCGGCCCGGTCAGTGTGGATGAGACAATCCTTGGAAGTGAGAGCAACAAAGCTCCGAAAGCACCGGGGATGAAATATCGTCATTATGCTCCGAAGGCAAAGCTGATCATTGCCGAGGGGGACATCCGGGAGGAAGTTCTTGCAATCCGTCAGCTTGCATATGCCGCACATCGCCAAGGCGAGCGGGTTGGAATTATTGCAACCGGGGAGACACTTCCATTTTATAAGTATGGAATTGTAAAGAATATCGGGACCCGAGAGAATGAGAAGACCATTGCAAGGAATCTGTACCGGGTTTTGAGAGAATTTGATGACGAAAAGGTTGACATTATCTACAGTGAATCCTTTGCCATGCAGGGGATTGGAAGTGCGATCATGAACCGTCTGGAAAAGGCGGCGGGACATTTAAGAATCAGTGCATCTGCAGTAGTAAAGCAGCAGAGATACCGGAGAGTTATTTTCGTAAGTAATACAGATTCTTATATCGGACCGATGGCAGCGGAGCTTTTGAGGAACAAAGAGCTGGAACAGGAGTATGTGGTTGATTGCAGCGGACTTGTGGTTTTGTTCCCTGAACCGGTGAATCCAAAGGCAGAAGCAATCATGAAGAGTGCAGGCATGACGCTGGAAGGTCATGTGGCGAAGCAGTTTGACAGTGAGAGTCTGCAGCCGGATACACTGATTCTGACAGTAGATGAGAGTACAAAGAAAAAGATGATTTCAGAGTATGAAAACACAGAGAACGTATATACGTTAAGTGAATTTGCAGGAGAGGGAGAAGAGATTCCAGATCCTTATGGAAAGCCGCTTACTGCATACGGTGAGTGCTTTGAAGTCCTGAAGAGACTCATAGATCAATTAGAAGAAAAATTAAATTCATTTGCAAAAGGAGAAGAATAATGGCAAAAGTACATGTAATGGATCACCCGTTGATCGCGCACAAAATCAGTTATATCCGCAGCGAGGAAGTTGGAACGAAAGAATTTCGCGAGATGATCGGAGAGATTGCACAGTTGATGTGTTATGAGGCAACCAGAGATCTGAAACTTGAAGATGTTCAGATCAAGACCCCGATCTGTGAGATGACAGGAAAGTCTCTTGCAGGAAAGAAACTGGCGATCGTGCCGATCCTTCGTGCAGGACTTGGAATGGTTGACGGATTCCTGACACTGATTCCGGCAGCAAAGGTAGGTCATATCGGACTTTATCGTGATCCGGAGACACTTGAACCGGTAGAGTATTACTGCAAATTACCGGCAGACTGTGAAGAGAGGGAAGTTTTCGTAGTAGATCCGATGCTTGCAACAGGCGGTTCCAGTGTGGCAGCGATTCAGATGCTGAAAGATAAAGGCGTAAAGCATATCCGTTTTGTATGCATTATCGCAGCACCGGAAGGTGTTGAGCGTATGAAAAAAGAGCATCCTGATGTAGATCTCTATATCGGTTCTCTGGATGAGAAACTGAACGATCATGGTTATATCGTACCGGGACTTGGTGATGCCGGAGACCGTATCTTCGGTACAAAATAAGAGGACAGACGAAGGAGCTGATGCAGATGTCTGATAAGAGAACAGATTATTTATCATGGGATGAATATTTTATGGGTGTTGCGATGCTTTCGGGAATGCGTTCAAAAGATCCGAATACGCAGGTGGGATGCTGTATTGTCAGTCAGGATAATAAGATTTTGTCCATGGGCTACAACGGACTGCCGATCGGCTGTTCAGATGACGAGTTCCCATGGGCGAGAGAAGGAGAAGATCCGCTGGATACAAAGTATGTTTATACGACGCACAGCGAGCTGAATGCAATTTTGAACTACAGTGGCGGCAGTCTTGCGGGAGCGAAACTTTACGTGTCTCTTTTCCCGTGCAACGAATGTGCAAAAGCTATCATACAGTCAGGGATCAAAGAGGTGATCTATGACTGTGATAAGTACGCACATACTCCGGCGGTTATGGCATCAAAAAGAATGATGGATGCAGCAGGGGTCAGATACCATCAGTATCATCGCACGAACAGAAAGATTGAGATTGAATTGTAAATGATGCAGGTACGCTTCCGGGCGTACCTGTTTCGTAAAAAGGAGACAATATGATTCGGACAGTACAGTTATCAGAAATTACAGAAAATATCAAAGAAATGTGCATTGAAGCAAATCATTTTCTGTCACCGGATATGGCAGAAGCAATGAAGCAGGCACAGCAGAACGAAAAGTCACCGCTTGGAAAGCAGATCCTTGGACAGCTTCAGGAAAATCTTGAGATAGCCGCACAGGATATGATCCCGATCTGTCAGGATACAGGAATGGCAGTTGTCTTTCTGGAGATCGGACAGGAGGTACACTTTGAAGGCGGCAGCCTGGAAGAAGCAGTAAATGAAGGTGTACGGCAGGGATATGTGGAAGGATATCTCCGTAAATCCGTTGTAGGGGATCCATTGATCCGTGAAAATACAAAAGATAATACTCCTGCGGTTCTTCATATCAGGATCGTGGAAGGTGACCGGGTGAAGATCAAGGTTGCACCGAAAGGGTTCGGCAGTGAAAATATGAGCCGTGTATTTATGCTGAAGCCGGCAGAGGGAATCGAAGGCGTGAAAGATGCAGTTCTGACAGCGGTGAAAGATGCGGGACCGAATGCCTGTCCGCCGATGGTAGTCGGTGTTGGGATTGGAGGCACATTTGAAAAATGTGCATTGATGGCAAAAGAAGCACTGACAAGAGAGGCAGGAAGTCACTCGGAGATACCTTATGTGAAAGATCTGGAAGAAGAGCTGCTTGAAAAGATCAACGGTCTTGGAATCGGACCGGGAGGTCTTGGCGGCACAACGACAGCAATGGCAGTGAATATCAATACTTATCCGACTCATATTGCAGGACTTCCTGTTGCGGTAAATATATGCTGCCATGTCAATCGTCATGCAATAAGAACAATATAATTCCACGAGCTTTCATTGTGGACAGAGTGATGAAAAGAGGAAGATTTTATGGACAGGCATATTACAGCACCGATCAATAAAGAAACTGCAAGATCATTACATGCAGGAGACTATGTATATATAACAGGAACGATGTATACCGCGAGAGATGCGGCACATAAAAGAATGTATGAGATTCTTCAGAAGGGAGGAGAACTGCCGGTTGACTGGAAGGATCAGGTGATCTATTATATGGGCCCATCCCCGGCAAGAGAAGGCAGACCGATTGGATCAGCAGGTCCGACAACAGCAAGCAGAATGGATAAATACGCACCGCAACTGCTGGATCTTGGATTGGGAGCAATGGTTGGAAAAGGCAAAAGAAACCAGGCGGTTATCGATGCAATCGTAAGAAATGGTTCTGTATATTTTGCGGCAGTAGGAGGAGCAGGGGCTCTTCTTTCCAAATGTATTACTTCCGCAGAAGTGGTTGCTTATGATGATCTTGGAACCGAGGCGATCAGAAAGCTTACAGTAGAAAACTTTCCGGCGATCGTTGTGATCGACAGTGAGGGAAATAATCTGTATGAAACTGCGATCAAAGAATACAGAAAAGTGGAGGAATAAGATTTATGAAGAGAATCCTTCTGATGGTATTCAGAAATCTTTGGTTTGTTCCATGGGCATGGTGCAAGCTGTGTTATCGGGCATCCCATACAGATAAATATACGGAAGAAGAACAGTATTCCTTCATCCGATGGGTGGATCTTCATGCAAATAAAGGAGGGAATGTAACGATAGATGTGCATGGAAGTGCGAACCTGCCGTCAGAAGACGGGTTTATGTTTTTTCCGAATCACCAGGGACTGTATGACGTACTGGCGATTATAGAAGCGTGTCCACGACCATTTTCAGTCGTTGCTAAAAAGGAAGTGGGAAATATTCCATTTTTAAGGGAGGTCTTTTCATGTCTTAAGGCATTTCTGCTGGATAGAGAAGATGTGCGTCAGGCAATGAAGGTGATCATAGATGTATCGAAAGAAGTCGAAAAAGGAAGGAATTACCTGATTTTTCCGGAAGGTACACGCTCTAAAAATGGAAATAAGATCGGTACATTTAAAGGCGGAAGTTTTAAAGCTGCAACAAAAGCAAAATGCCCGATCGTTCCGGTGGCACTGATTAATTCTTTCGTGCCATTTGATCAAAATACGATTCGTCCTGTAACGGTACAGGTGCATTTCCTTAAGCCGTTGAAATATGAAGACTATAAAGATATGAAGACAACGGAGATTGCAGCACTGGTAGAAAAGCAGATCCAGGAAACGATCGATGCGAATGTAGAAGAATAAATAGAATCAGAATCATTTAACTCCCAATTTTAATAATATCCTGTCCAGCTCTCTTCGTCATCGTCGACATCAACAGAATTGTCCGGGATCGTATCGGTACCATCGGAAATGCCCGGGATTGTAGTATCATTGTCGGCCTTGTTGCCGGAAGTACTGTTGGATGCATTTCCGCTATTACCGGAATTGTTGCTTGAATTATTGGAAGAACTGTTATTTCCTTTGCTCTTGCCGCCTGATTTGCTGTCGGAAGACGAAGACTGTCCATCCTTGCTGGAATCATCGTTCTTTCCGTCGGTCAGGTCAAGATCCGGCAAGGAATTATCGGAATCTTTTGAATCACTCTTTTTCTTCTTATCAGATTTTTTATCTTTAGAAGTGGATTCCGTCTTCTTATCGGATGTTCCTGAAGTGATGCGAATGGCTGCAAATGTGGCTATTGCCAGAACGCAAACAGCGATCACCGATATAATAATCAGTTGCTTTTTCTTTTTGGGATTCATTTTCTTTCGTCTTCTCGATCTGCTCATGGGATACTCCTTATTTAAAAAATTTTACTGGTGAAATATAATTCTTATAGTAACTTATTTTATAAAAAATTACAATGATGTTAGGATATGATTTGCTAAGAGAGCAGAAAATAATGTGTTATCAACAAAAAATGCATTGAGAAATGTTGAATAAAATAGTAATATGAAAATGTACAGCTATCGAATTGGATAGTGTGCGGTTTTAATCTTTAGAAATACCAGTTAGATATAAGGAGGAGAAGAGAAAATGTACAAAAAAAAGTTGCGAAGGTTGGGCGTGGCGTGCATGACAGTAGCTATGGTACTCATGACAGTCAGCTTCCCAAGTGTAGCGAAAGCTGAGGAAGGGACATCAACGCAGGCAGACGGGGTAACGAGTTCTGAACTGGAAAAAGGAAAGGTTCTGGTGCAGGTGGATCAGAATGTGTTGAAAGCAAATGCGATTAGCAATTCTAACGAGTTTCCGCATCGAAACGGTGATGGATCTGCTAGTTGGGCATTTGATAACGAGAATCATTGGTGGCATAGCAGATATACGTTCCCTGAAAGTGCTGAAAGTCCTAATTATTTTAAAGGAGAGACTTTAAGGAATACAGCTGCTATTGCAAGTGAGAATCCTTGGATTGGATCTGGATTTGGACGTGAAATAACTTTATATAAAATAACATATACAAGAAGAGATTGGTCAGCTCAAATGGCCTCAAATGGTATAAAGAAATTCAAACTCTATGTGAGTCAGAATGGAACAAATTGGAGTGAGGTGAAGACAAACAAGACTGAACTTAAAGATGAGCGTGGTGAACAGGAAATTATATTGACAACACCTACAAAGGCAAAATATTTTAAATTAGAGGCATGCTCAAATGCTCAGAAGCCAAATGGATTTGGAGCGGGAGATTCAGTAAGTGCAAAAAATATTAAAGTTTATGAATTGAAAGATATGTCATTAACAATTGCGAAGAATAATAATGATAGTTATAGTGTGACGACAGATGAACCAATGGCTGATGTTGTGGCCACGTATACTGGAATTGGAACTTACGGTAGTGCAACGTTGAGCCAGACACCTATAGTTGTAGGGAAAAATGCAATTGATATAAGTCAGCAAATGACGGTGGGAACATCAAATGATATTGCAATTACTGATGCTAATGCTACTTTTGCGATACAGTTTACAATGCATTTAACTGATGCAGCATCGGGAAATATCGATTTATTATATAAGGCTGATACACCAACATGGAGTAAAAATGAATTTTCAGTTAGTTTTAATACAACAACCGGGCAGATAGGGGCAGGTGTTTATGGATCGAGTAATGGTTATTTATCAGTTAACAATGCGTCTAATCCATTAAGTGAGGCAGACTGGCGAGACAAAGATGTAAGAATTACTATTATAAAATCTGGAAATAATACGATGTATTTGTGGGTAAATGGTGTTGTTGGAGGCTATCAGGATCATGGAACTCTCACAGGAACAATTAGTTCGGGACAGCCAATGCATGTAGGTACGGAAAAAGTAACAGGTGAGTTGAAAGATTTCGGAATTTACCAGACTATTGATTCAGGTGTACTTACTGCTGCTGCAGCAGGAACAGAACCAACAAAGGAACAGTTAGAAAATTCGGCATCTGACACTAGCAAGACATTATATGCAATTACTGCTACACCAACAATAAAATCAGGATATACAGTTTCGGCTACTAGTACAGATGGAACGGAAACTTTAGGGGCTACAGATACTAGAGCTACAAAAACGGTTAATATGACGCTTACAGCGGGAAGTGATGCAACTATCGTGAAAGCACCAGAAGCTATATATGTAAAAGTTGACGATACTAATACAAAATTGGTACCAGTGAGTGAGGTTGGAACGTTGGCAACTGATGGGGCAAGTGCATCCGTTAATTATCGATTCGAAGACATGCGTATTGGTGGAGCGTTAAGAATTGATGGAACTAAAAATGATTATTCTAAGACAAGTATGCGTTATGGCTATGATTTTAAAATTCCTATAGGCTCTACGTTCGCAGGATGCGAATGGTATTATGGAACGAATGCAACAGGATTGAGTCAGATACTTAAACCAGAAACGACTAAGAGTATAACCAATCCGGATAATAAGGGAAGCGATGTTTATCGTTCTAATATAGTATTTACGAACGTGGCTAAAAAGAATTTTGGAGATTATGTAAATGCCAGAATTTTAGTGAAATATGAGAAAGACGGTCATATCTACAGTAAAATGGGATTGAATGTAGAGCAAGATACGGTTAATGCTATTGCAGAAAGAATTGTAAAAGATGAAAACTCGTCAGAAAGCGACAAGACGTATGCAAATGGAATTTTGAGTAAGGAGAACTAAGAGAAGTTATGAAAAAGAAAGCATATAGCGATCCATATATGGAGCTTGTATTATTAAATGGTGAGGATATCATCTGTGCAAGCGAGACGGCTGCAGATAATGATGCTCCTGCACCGTTCTCAGATGATGGAACAGGATCTGGGTCATTAGACTACAGCACCCCGGTAGAATAAAAGCAAAGATATAAAGAACGATTAATAGCTGCAGCAGATTTGTCACAGGATGAATTTGCTGTAGCTTTTTTGTTTATTTCCTTTATAATGAAATAAAAGTACTTATGTAATGAAAATGGATATAAGGAGCAGGCAGAGCAGAAAATATGGAAATACAAAAATCAGATAAAGAACAGGAAAAGTTGAATATAGAAAAAGTCTTGGAAGAAAAAGGTTATTTAATGACAGCACCTTTTGGGACAAGTATGCTTCCGTTCATAAGACCACAGAGAGATATTATCGTCGTGAGAAAGTACCAGGGAGAAGCAAAATGCCGGGATGTTATTTTATACCGGAGAGTGGGCGGCAAATTAGTTCTTCACCGTATTCTGGAAGTCGGTGTCGACAGTTATGTACTTTGTGGTGATAACCAGTATATAAAAGAATATGGAATAAAAAAAGAGCAGGTATTAGGAGTATTAGAGGGAGTTTACAGAGACGAAAAATATATCGACTGTAAGAAAAGCAGTGGGTATAAAGTGTATGTAAGATTGTGGTGCAAGTCGTTGTTTATGAGAAGAATTATATTAAAAGTAAAGTGGACGTTTATAAGAGGAGGATCCTATTTGAAAAGAAAAATTTGCAGAAAAGCAGGATAGATAAAGCGTCTGACAGCATGTGACAAGTTATACTCGTGATTCGGATCTGAATACAGCCATCGCTTTTTGTAAAAAAAGTAACAGTTTAGCCTTCCGGCTGAATCACAATATAAAAGACAGAGAATTTTTATTTTTTTGAGGAAGAACTTATCCACAGTTTCTTCCTTATTTTTTTAAGATCCTCTATCTAGCAGAGCTGTTTTTGGACTTTTTGATTAAAAGACTTTATCAGGAATAAATTTTGACCGTGTTTTGTGGATAACTATTTTGATAAGTTGCAAGGAATCTCGGGGAAGTAAAAGGCAATCGTTATGTAAAAAAAGTATGTCCTGGATCTTGAGGTGAACCCTAAGGTTATTGAATTACGGATTTATCCAGACAAAAATGAAAAACTGACAATTCCGTCAGAATATCGTAGTGATGTGCTATAAAGAAAGAATTGCAACAATATGAAACCAGATACACTGAATTGATTATACTGGGGCGAGAAGAGAATAAAAAAACTTCGCATGAGTATGCAAAAAATGATGAAAAGACATTGTTAAACTGATTGGAAAACTACAAGTCTGATCATCTTTTATTTATGTACGATTTTTCAGTTCCTTTTGACAATAATATGAGCGAAAGGGATTCATGAAAAGTAAAAAATCGGCAGAAGATGTTTGGAGGTTTCAGAAAAGAAAGTGGAAACGAAAGATATTGTTCAATTCTCACTATTGTAGAAACGTTAAAAAGAAGAAATCTCGGATTAATAGAAAACTTAAAGAAACTTTTTATCGGAATCCCGGCTGTTTTTTAGCCGGGGTAAGGGTGTTGGGTCAGTCGGAAGGCTGAACTGTTACAAAAGGATAAGAAAAAACAAAAAAGGCATTGACAATTATAGAATCTTTTTGTATAATAAATCTTGCACTGTTAGTGCTAATTGAATAATAACTGTAGAAATGCAGTTGAGTTCAGTCGGGAGAAATACTCAAGAGGCTGAAGAGGTGCCCCTGCTAAGGGTATAGGTCGGGTGACCGGCGCGAGGGTTCAAATCCCTCTTTCTCCGTTTGGTATCATCTGAAAAACTACTGGATAGCCAGTAGTTTTTATATGTAAGAATTATAAGGTGATATCGAGAATGATATAAGATCAATTTGGAAGAAAATGAAAAAACTTTGAAAAAAGTGTTGACATTGAGGAAAACAAATGATATTATATCTAAGCTGACTCGTGAGAGCGAGCGAAGCAAATAAAAACTTTGAAAAAAGTTAAAAAAGTTAAAAAAGTTCTTGACAAAGAGAAAAGCTTTTGATAAAATATAAAAGCTGTCGCTTGAAAAGAACAGCAGAAAAGAACCTTGATAACTGAACAATAGACAACAACAACCCTTGAAAATTTCTTTAAGAGAAAAATTCAAAGAACGGTTTGAAACAAACCAAAACAACAGTAAAAAGGGAAGAATTAGCTAGCAAGTTGGTTCTGAACTGGATACAAACACTTTTAACGAGAGTTTGATCCTGGCTCAGGATGAACGCTGGCGGCGTGCTTAACACATGCAAG
>OGQU01002936.1_pt1 | contig 10073 bp, 8 predicted proteins | sample 1553341 | NCBI WGS metagenome assembly OGQU01 (sample SAMEA2579920, study PRJEB22360) | human gut metagenome | biome: human gut; feature: human-associated habitat; material: faeces | place: Denmark | collected 2008/2010 | reverse complement strand
GCCTGTTTCCGCGAATGGCAGGTGACCTATTCGGTCGAAGGGCTCGAAAAACTCGATCCCAAAGGCCGTTACCTCTTCGCCTCGAACCACCCGTTCGGGGGGATGGATGGCATGATGCTGGCCGACAAGCTGATCGACCGCTTCGGCGATGCGCGCGTGGTGGTCAACGACCTGCTGATGCACCTCGAACCCCTCCGCCCGCTGTGGATCCCGGTCAACAAGCACGGTTCGCAGAACAGCCTTTACGCCCGCAAGTTCGACGAGGAGTTCTTTGGCGAGCTGCCCATCCTCACCTTCCCCGCCGGGCTGTGCTCGCGCTGCATCGGGGGCGAGGTGACCGACCTGCCGTGGAAGACCAATTTCCTGAAGAAAGCCTATGCCTCGCAGCGCCAGATCGTGCCGGTGTTCGTCGAGGGGCGGTTGTCGAACTTCTTTTACCGCGTCGACCGTATCCGCCGGATGCTGGGCGTGAAATTCAATATCGAGATGCTGTGGTTGTCCGACGAGATGTTTTCGCAGAAGGGCAAGCATTTCCGCATCCTCGTGGGCGACCCCATCCCCGTCGCCGAGCTGCAACGCTACGGCGCCCTCCGCGACCAGGCGGACTACGTACGTAAAAAAGCGTATTTTTTGGAAAATATGCTCCTCCCGGCGGAAAATAACGGGTAAATCGGTATTTTTGTCCCAAGTTATGCAAGCACGAGAAATGGAACCTATCATACCTCCCGTCGACCGGGAATTGCTCCGCGCCGAGCTTACGCCCGAGCGCAAAGCGCGCGACACGAAGAAGGCCGGGAACGAGATCTATATCTTCCCGGCGTCGGAGTGCCCGGCGCTGATGCGTGAAATCGGACGGCTGCGCGAGATCGCGTTCCGCGGCGCCGGCGGCGGTACGGGCCGGGAGGTGGATATCGATGCCGAAGACCTGGCCGAGGACGGGTATTACCAGCTGATCGTCTGGGATCCGGCGGCCGGGGAGATCGTCGGAGGCTACCGTTTCATCATCTGTACGGACGAATATCCCCGCCACCTCTCGACCGAACACTATTTCCGTTTCAGCGACAAGTTTCGTCGCAGGTACCTGCCCCGCACCATCGAGCTGGGACGCTCGTTCGTGCAGCCCTCCTACCAGGCGCGCGGCAACGCCAAGAGCATCTATGCGCTGGATAACCTTTGGGACGGCCTCGGGGCGCTGATCGTGCTGGATCCGAATGCGAAATACCTTTTCGGCAAGGTGACGATGTATACGACCTACAAGGCCGTGGCGCGCAATGCGCTGATCTGGTTCCTGCGCCGCTATTTCCCCGACCGCGAGAACCTCGTGGAGGGCATACACCCGTTGAAGCTCGACCTGGACGACCCCTATTACGAACAGCTTTTCACGGGGCGTACCTATCAGGAGAACTACCGGATACTGATCCAGAAGATCCGCGAGTTCAACGAGAATATACCGCCGCTGATAAATGCCTATATGAACCTTTCGCCCACGATGCGGGTCTTCGATACGGTGTCGAACCCCGATTTCGGCGGCGTGGAGGAGACGGGCATCCTGGTGACCATACGCGATATTTATCCTGAAAAGCGCGAGCGCTATACCCGCTGGCTGGGTTGGCAGGCCGATCTGAAATACCGGCGGGAGTTATTCCGCGAGCACATCCGCGGGCATTTCGACCGGATCAAGAAGAAAAGAAACGGCTAACTCCTCGTTTTCAATGACAAAGCCGCACGGAGACAACCCGTGCGGCTTAAATTTTACTGTTATTTTCCGCGGGAACGCAGTAAAACGGGATTCGCGGCGTTTATATAGACAGTATCATAAAACAATTCGCCTTATGAAAAAATTATTCCGGCTCTTCCTTTGCCTGGCGCTGTTTTCGGGCACCGCGGCGTGCAGTGATGACGAAGCATCGCAGAACCTGATCGTAATTAACGGCGGGGAACATTTCCTGTCGCTCGACGGACTGGCCCGCGCAGGCAAGATTTCCGTGCTGGCTCCCGCCCGTGGCGTGTGACGAAGGCTGCGGGAGACACGTGGTTCACGCTTTCCGCGACCGAGGGCCCTGCGGGATATTCCGAGGTCGAACTGAGCCTCGACGAGAATCCGGGTGCCGCACGCAGCGCCCAGCTCGCCTTTGCATGCGGGGATGCGATCGTACCCTTCCGCCTGTCGCAGGGAGCCCTGTCGGCCGGCTATGACTCTCCCGATTATTATTTCTACGTGACGTTCGGGACGATGCCTACCCTGTATGCGGGCATTCACCTGCTCTCGCACGACAAGCCCAGCTACGTATTCTATTCGCGCTCCAGGACGTTCGATCCGGCGGAGTTCCCGGGGCGTGCCGAGGTTACGATCGCCGCAGACCGAACGGCCGATGCCACGCAGGCCGAAATGGAAGGAATGGCGCGCGAAATGAAGCGCCGTATCCTGGAGATCAACAGCGCCGACCCGACGGCCGTCTTCGGCCTCTATGTGGACGACCTCCGCTGCCGGATCGGTTACGACTGGTTCGTGGCGCAGGGGATCGACTCGGCACGGGTCAAGGTGAGTATGCTTTCCGACGGTACGGGAACTTATAACAATTTCTACAACTACTTCGGCGACGCGGCGACGGCCGAACAGAACTGGGATACCTATGCCGCCGAGGTAGAGGCACTCGACTGGAACCACGGCGGACGTTATCCCGAGACCCGTTCTCTGCCCGAGTTCGAAAGCTATACCTGGCCCTATTACCTTTCCACCCGCCCCGACTACCGGCTGGTGGTGCAGGACGGTTCGCTGCTGGAAAGTTCCTGTCCGTTCATCACCGAAAAGCTCGGGGAGATGGAGATCGAAAGCATCCAGCCTTACGAGATGCTTTCGGCGTTGCCCGAGTCCGCCCGTAAGCGGTTTTACGACATGGCGGGATTCGATTACGACGAATTCGCGGCCCTGTTCGACGCTTCCCCGAAAAAGAACCTGGTCATCATCGGTACCAGCCACGGGAGCGAGGAGAGCGCACGGCAACAGCGCGACTATGTCGCACGGATCGTGGAGCAGTACGGCGAGGGGTATGACATCTTCTTCAAGCCCCACCCCGCCGATACCTCGTCGGCCGGTTACGAGACCGAGTTCCCGGGGTTAACGCTGCTGCCCGGCCAAATGCCGTTCGAGATATTCGTGTGGGCGCTGATCGACCGCGTGGACATGATCGGCGGCTACCCCTCGACGGTGTTCCTGACGGTGCCCCTCGATAAAGTGCGGTTCATCTTCGCCGCGAATGCCGAGAGCATGGCGCGACCGCTCAACATTCTGTTCCGCGACGCGACGGACGTGGAATGGATGCAATAGGTGCCTTTAGGCAGTATATGGAAAAGCCGGGCTTCGCAGGAAGCCCGGCTTTTTCGTGGCCTTTTCGTGGCGGGTTTACCGCGACGCCGCCAGCGACGACGGGGTGACGCCCTCGGAGTTTTTCGCCCAGTCGCCGCGGGCGCGGAGCACCTGCTCGACAATGTCGCGCACGGCCCCTTCGCCGCCCCGGAACTCCGAGACGTAACGCGAAGCCTCGATCACCTCAGCCGCGGCGTCCGCCGGGCACACCGGAATTCCGACCGCGCGCATGCACTCCAGGTCGGGGATGTCGTCGCCCATGTAGATCACGTCCTGCGGGTCCAGACCCTCGTTGGACAGGTATTCGCGGAGTGCCGTGATCTTATCCATGCAGTCGATGTAAAAGTGCCGGATGCCGAGCATCCGGAGGCGGTTTTCGAGCGTCCGCCCGCGGCCTCCCGTGATGATGCAGACCTTGTAACCCATTTTGATCGCATAGGCCAGCGCATAGCCGTCCTTGGCATTGTAGCGGCGGATGAAATCGCCGTCGGCCGTGGGGATGATGCCCCCGTCGGTCATCACGCCGTCAACGTCGAACACGAACGCCCCGCAGCGTGCTATATCTTCTTTGAAGTTTCCCATATGCTTTGACTTATAGTTGAATAGATGTTTTTCAGTCGGAGGTCGAACGACAGCAGGTTGCCGTGGCGGGCCTTCGTGGCGAAGTCGTTGCGCACGGCGGGTCCCGTCTGCACGTCGAGCGGCGAGCGGGCGTCGCAGGCTTTGGCGGCGGTCTCGGCGATCAGCGGTTTCAGCACGTCGAAATCCAGTCCGGCGTCGTGCACGATGCGTTCGCCCACGGCGTACATGTGGTTGGCGAAGTTGCAGGCGAAAACAGCCGCGAGATGCACCTTTGCCCGCTGCTCGGAGGTGGCCCAGATCACCGAGCCGGAGAGCTTCCGGGCAAACGCTTCCAGCTCGGGGCGCAGCTCGGCCGAGGGGGTTTCGAGGAAGATCGGGATGACCGGGAAATCGACCTCGCGTCCCTTGGTGAAGGTCTGCATCGGGTAGAAGACCGCCCGGCGGGCGAATTTCGCGGGAATGGCCGCGAGGGGTACGCTGCCGGCCGTGTGGGCGACGGCTGCACCTTGGGGGATGGGGAGCGTCGCGGCGACGTGCTCCACGGCCCGGTCGCTCACGGCGATAAGGTAGATGTCGGCATCCCGGGCGAGCATTTCCGGATGCGTCGCCCAGTCGGTAGCCGTGAGCTTCGCGATGATGCGGGCCCGTTCGGCGTTCCGGGCGAAGATCTGCACGAGTTCGAGGCCGCTTTTCGCAACCGCGCGGGCCAGCGCTTCCGCCAGGTTCCCGCTGCCGATGATGACGACACGTTTCATGGAATTAAGAATTAAGAATGAAAAATTAAAAATCGAACTTTTCCCGATTCTCGTTTCCGGGATGTTTCCTGGTCAGGGTCTCATTTTTAATTCTTCATTTTTCATTTTTAATTTATAGCAGTTCTGTCAGCCGCACGTTCTCCTGCGACTGGCGGGCCGAGTCTTTCAGCATCTCCAGTTCGCGGTCCACGCGGGCGAGTTCGGGCGTCTGTCCGAGGTCGAAGGTGGTCTGTCCCGACCGTTCGACCGCTTCCAACACCCCGTAGACGGTCATCGACGCGATGTCGTGGGCCGGAGTGATGGCCGTTTCGCGTTCGCCGTCGCCGCTGCGCACGGCGATCAGCTGCCCGGCCTGCACCAGCTGGAACAACACGTCGTTGACGATGCGCGTGGGCAGGCCGAGCCGTGCGCGGATCTCGTCCGCGGGCATGGCCCCGCCCTTGTCGCGGAAGTTCCGGACCACGGTGAGCATCACGGCCAGCAGCACCTTGCGGCGCTGGTCGTAGCTGATCAGCAGCGATTCGCGCTCCTCGCCGAAACGCGCTATGTTCTGGTAGGCGAACGACAGCTCGCCGCCGAAGAGGAGTATCTCCCATGAGGTCTGCATCCAGATCAAAAACAGCGGCAGGGCCGCGAAACTGCCGTAGATGGCGTTGTAGGAGGTCATCCACCGCTGGACGTAGACATAGCCCCATTGGAACAGCAGGAAGATGGTTCCGGCGACGATGCCGGCCATCAGGGCGCTTCCGAAGCGGACTTTGGCGTTGGGGATGATGATGTAGAGGAAGGTGAACATCACCCAGATCACGATCATCGAGGCCAGCCGCGACAGCAGTTCGAAATACCAGCTGTCGTCGAATCCCACGAGGTCCTGGGCGTATTTGCCCACGGCATTGGCCACGATCCAAAGGATCGGCACGATCATCACCACGGCGATGTAGTCGGTCCATTGGCGGGTGATGCTGCGTTCGACCTTGACCTCCCAGATGTTGTTGAAGGCGCTTTCGATCGACCCGAAGACCCGGATCACGGCCCAGAAGAGCGTCACGAGCGCCACGGCGGCCACCACGCCGCCCTGCGTGCGGGCCAGGGCGTTTTCGGCGAAACCGACGAGGTAGTCGATGATCTCGGGATTCTGCGGGAAGAGGGCGTAGAGGTTTTCGGTGAGGCCCTCCGCGAGTCCGAATCCCTTGACGATGGCGAAGACCACGGCGACGATCGGCACCAGCGACATCAGCGTGTAGAATGTGAGCGCTGCCGAGCGGACGATGGTCCCGTGTTCGAGCAGTCCCCGCGCCGTGTAGAACAGCAGGCGGTACTGCTGCACGAGCCACCGCACGACGGGGTTGCGCCATTCGTTCACGTCGCGCCGGAAGATCGTGTCGGTGAAGTATGTCAGGAATTCGCTGAGTTTCATAAGAGGCCGTTGGAAATCAGGCAAATGTAGTTATTTTAAGCGGATAACCCAAAAATCGTTCCCGATTTTCGTGAAAGCCAGCCGCAGTTCCGCTCCGGGATGCAGTCCGAGACGGCGCATCAGCTCCTCCGCCGCCAGCGGGAAGTCGCGTTTGAGCACCTCGGCCCCGCGGCCTTTCAGTTCGCGTTTCAACCGTTTGGGATCGTAGGGTTCGATCCGCTCGACGGCATGGACCCGTCCGAGCACTCCCTGCGGCTCTTCGGCGGCGAATCCGTAGCCGTTTTCGCTCCAGACGGCGGCCTTTCCCGCGAGGTGGAGCCGGACCAACCGGGCCTTTTGCAGGGCCACGTCGGGGACCACGAGCCAGCGGCAGCGCGCCGGATCGAACGTTTCCGGTTCGGGCGCCGTGTCGCCGGGCTGGGCCGAGAAGGAGCCGTGCCCGAGGGCCGTGGCGGTGACGAGCGGCCCCGTGCCGTCGGCGTAGACGAGCACCTCCTTGCATTCACCGTCGAGCGAGACGACCTCCACGCGGCTGTCGGGGAAGAGCCGCAGGGCCTCGCCGATGTCGAAGAGCGGGGAGTTCTTGATGCACAGACGCCCCGAAACCCGGTCGAGAAGCGGTTTCAGGGCGATGATGTCGGGCGAACAATCCTCCGGCCGCACCAGCTTGCGGCCCTCGGCCGAGCGGCGGTCGGGGTCGGCGTAGATCCAGTCGAAATGCAGGCCGTCGCGCCGGAGATACTCCTCGGCGGAGGTGTTCACGACCTCGATATTCGTCGCGCCCAGCCGCGAAAAATTCTCGGTGGCCACCCGGGCCAGCACGTCGTTGCGTTCGAGCGTCACCACGCGGCCGAAGCGGCGGCTGAGGAAAAACGCATCGACGCCCAGTCCGCAGGTGAGGTCCAGCACCGTGTCGCCTCCGATCCGTTTGTGGGCGGCGCAAGCCTCGCTCGACGCTTGCTCGAAGGCCAGCGGAGGCAGGATGCACTGTGCCGCGGCATACGACGGGAGCTTCTGGGCGGCCCGCGCGAGGTATTTGACCTGCGTGGCGACCAGCCGCGCATGGGGGACCCGGCGGTCCTTCGCCACCTCGATCGGGTCGCGGTCCCGGGCGATGGCGCGCTGCACCTCGCCGGTCAGCAGGAGGGTGTATTCTTCGGACGTTATCACGTCCGCAAAGGTACGCTTTTTTTCGGTTCGGCACTCCATGCCGCGGCGGTCGCAAGGACGAAGACGAGGTACAGGGCCGCTGTCTGCCATCCTCCGAGGGGGTAATCCGCCGCTCCGCCCGGCAGCGAGGCGGTCAGCCGGGCCAGCGCGTCGATCCCTCCGGCCGCCGTGCCCGTCACGAATCCGAACGCCGGAGCGAGAAACCCGACCGGAGCGAGCATCCACAGCGCCCCGCCGAAGACCACGACCCCGGCCAGCGCGATAGCCGGCGGATTGACGGCCAGTCCTGCCAGCGGCACGACGCCGAAGGTGTGGGAGACGAGCGGCGCCGTGGCGAGGGTCGCGGCGAGACCGATCAGGTAGGCGTCGATCGCGGCGTTCGCCGCCCGGCAGCGCGTCCGGCAGCGGCGGGGGGGCGGCCCCCCCCCCCCGCCCTGCCAGTCCCCTGCGTGCTGCAGCGGCCATTACCATGCCCTGGACCACGGTGGCCGTGGAGAGCATTGCCCCCGGTGACTACGCCGCCACCATGACGGTGGGCACTGCCCAGCAGCTTTCGCCGGATATCCTGCCGGAAAAGGCCGCCAAGCGTGCCAATGTCAGCTTTGTTTCTGATAACCCCAACATCGTGTCGGTCACGTCGGACGGCGTGGCCCAGGCCGTTGGCCTTGGCACCGCTCACGTTGCCGCCACGGTCGGCGACCAGAGCTGCCTGTACACCATTACCACCGAGCCGGACGCCTCCATGGTGGTGACGGAAATGGACATCACGCTGGCGTCCAACACCATCGCGGTGGGTGACACCACTTCCCTCTCGCTGGCCGTGCTGCCCACCAGCGCCGCCAACTATGCGGACGTAAGCCTCAGCTCCTCCAACGAGGGCGTGGCTACCGTGAACAGCTTTGGCAAGATCACCGGCATTGCCCCCGGTACCGCCACCATTACCGCCACCAGCGGCAGCGTGAGCGCCTCGGCTACCATCAAGGTCGTCGCCAGCGGCTCGGTCGTTCCCCAGTCTCTCTCTCTGAACACCAACTATGTGGTGCTCAAGCCGGGTTCCAGCAAGACCATCACGGGCAGCGTAGCCCCCTCCACGGCCTCCCAGAGCCTGACTTTCAAATCCAACGATACCAAGATCGCTACCGTCAACGGCAGCGGCGTCATCACCGGCGTAAGCACGGGTGCCACCTCGGTCATTGTCTCCAATGGCACTGTCTCCTCCTCGGTGACGGTCATCGTCAACCGCACGGCCTCCGCTTCCAGTGACGGTGACAACTCCGGTGACGGCACCCCTGCCGACGAGACTCCCACGGATCCTGTCGTCGCCGTCATTGAGAACGCGGCTTCCGATACGGTGGCCCTCTCCCAGCAGGAAGCTCCTGTGGTCTCTTCGGATGCCCTGAACGCCCTGCGCACCAACAACAAGACGCTGGTGGTCAACGGCGACGGCTACAGCCTCCGCTTTGTGGGCAGCAGCATCAAAAACACCTCTGCCCCGGTGGACACGGCCCTCACCTTTACCCCCTCGGAGCACGGCGTTAACTTCGTCCTGAACAACGGCGAGGCACTGCCCGGCACGGTGGAGATCACCTTTACCGGTGATTATGCTGCCTACAGCCGCATCTACCTCTATAACACCGTCGCCTCCAAGTGGCAATTCCTGAATGCGTTCAAAGATAACACCCTGGGCGCGGACACGGCGGGCGAGTATCTGCTCACCACGGAGAACCTCCGCTTTGCTGAGATGGACTGGACATTCTTCATTGCGGGCGGCTTTGTGATGGTCGGCATTGTTGTGGCCTATATCGTCGTCAAGAAGCGCTATTGGTTCTGGTAAGCATTCTCCCCTGTTCTGATTCGTAAAATGGCTCCTGCGTGGCTCTGAGGCTGTGCAGGAGCTTTTGCTTTGCCTGTTCTGATCCTGTGATACACAAAAGCACCCCGTTTCCAGCGGCTCCGAGGCCCAGGAAACGGGGTGCTTGTTTTGATGGAAGTTTACTCGACGGTCACGCTCTTGGCCAGATTACGGGGCTTATCGACGTCACAGCCGCGCAGGACAGCCATATAGTAGGCGAACAGCTGCAAGGGCACGATGAGCTGCAGCGGCATCAGCAGGTCTTCGTACTCGTCCAGCCGGACGATATAATCCGCCACGCCCTCAGGCACTACAGCGTCTTTCGTGGTGAACAGAATGACCCGGGCCCCGCGGCTCTTGGTCTCCTTGGCGTTGGAGATGGTCTTCTCATACACCTGCTTCTGAGTGGCCAGCGCAATGACGGGCACACCATCGGTGATGAGGCTGATGGTGCCGTGCTTGAGCTCGCCGGCCGCATAGGCATCCGAGTGGACATAGCTGATCTCTTTCAGCTTGAGGCTGCCCTCCAGTGAGAGGGCATAATCAAACCCGCGCCCGATAAAGAAGCAGCTCTGGGTGTTGACAAAGCGGCTGGCGAGGTACTTGATCTGCTCGCAGTCATCCAGCCGGGGCTTGATGACCTCCCCTGCCCGGAGCAGTTCGGCGGTCAATCGCTTCGTTTCAGCTTCTTCCAGCTTGCCCCGGGCATAGGCCAGCCGGAGCGCAAACAGGTAGAGCACACACATCTGGACCACATAGGCCTTGGTGGACGCCACGGCGATCTCCGGCCCCGCGTAGGTGTAGAGGATGTAATCCGCCGCCCGGGCAATGGAGCTGCCCACCACGTTGACGATGGCCAGCACCGGCACGCCCCGGCTCTTGGCCAGCTTGAGGGCCGCCAGCGTGTCGCTGGTCTCGCCCGACTGGCTG
>OGQU01002928.1_pt1 | contig 10100 bp, 14 predicted proteins | sample 1553341 | NCBI WGS metagenome assembly OGQU01 (sample SAMEA2579920, study PRJEB22360) | human gut metagenome | biome: human gut; feature: human-associated habitat; material: faeces | place: Denmark | collected 2008/2010 | reverse complement strand
GTCAGGTAGGTGTTCCTTACATCGTTGTATTCATGAACAAATGTGATATGGTTGATGATGAAGAACTTCTTGAACTGGTAGAAATGGAAATCCGTGAACTCTTAAGCGAGTATGACTTCCCAGGAGATGACATCCCGGTTATCCGTGGATCAGCTCTTAAAGCTCTTGAAGATCCGAGCAGCGAGTGGGGAGACAAGATCATGGAACTTATGGATGCTGTTGACAGCTACATTCCAGACCCACAGCGTGACACAGATAAACCATTCGTAATGCCTGTAGAGGATGTATTCTCTATCACAGGTCGTGGTACAGTTGCTACTGGTAGAGTAGAGGCTGGTGTACTTCATGTATCTGACGAAGTTGAAATCGTTGGTATCAAAGAAGAAACACGTAAAGTTGTTGTAACTGGTATCGAAATGTTCCGTAAACTCCTTGATGAAGCTCAGGCTGGTGATAACATCGGTGCACTTCTTCGTGGTGTTCAGAGAAACGAAATCGAGCGTGGACAGGTTCTTGCTAAACCAGGAACACTTACATGCCATACAAAATTCACAGCTCAGGTTTACGTTCTGACAAAAGATGAAGGTGGACGTCATACTCCATTCTTCAACAACTATCGTCCACAGTTCTACTTCAGAACAACAGACGTAACAGGTGTTTGCAACCTTCCAGAAGGAACAGAAATGTGCATGCCTGGAGATAACATCGAAATGACAATCGAACTGATCCACCCAATCGCTATGGCTCAGGGTCTTACTTTCGCTATCCGTGAAGGTGGACGTACTGTAGGATCAGGACGTGTTGCTACAATCATCGAGTAATTATAACTTGATATAAATTGAGTGTCAGGAGTACACTCTGTGTCCAAACGTAAGATACCCCAGAAACCTTGTGTTTCTGGGGTTTTTCTGTACTCTAAGAAAAGAATTATTCGTAAATTTATCAGATTTGCAATAGTGAAACATTTATCAGCAAGATGAAATACAGATAAATTTATAATTGAAAAATAAGACCAGCGGTGCCAAAACGGTGCCAAAAAGAAACTCCTGCGAATGTTTGCTATTCACAGGAGTAATTTTTTTACCAGCCTTTGATCTGTTTGATCTGTTCAGCACGTTCTGGATCACGATGATATTGTAATTTCAGACGGATAGTTTCCACAACTTCCTGTCTGGATTCATCATCAAGCTGATAGAACGATGTAAGCAGATTATCTACATCAGGCATACTGTTCTTACCGAAAAGGTACATCAGCGGATACATAGAATTTTTTAAGTAAGTCTTTACACGACTTGCGTCTAATGCTCCGTTCAAACCGTCTGGAAGTGTAGGATAAATCTCTTCTTCCTTAATTGTGCCAGAAAATGGACTGGCAGAACATATCTCATTCACATCAATTTGCAATTCATTCGCAAGTCTTAATGCAAAATCAAATCGAATATTGGAATCTTTTTGAATAATTGAATATAAGGTTGTAGCACTGATTCCGGTTGCCTTTGCAATTTTGCGGACATTTGTGCCTTTTTCATCAAGATATTTCTTTAAATTTTTACCGTCACCCATAGAATCCTCCTTTTTCATATATTAGAAAATTACGAAAAACATAAATCTATAAAATATCATAACACAGACGTGGAATAAAATAAAGAAAAAATAGTGTACGAAGTTCGTAAAAATGTGTTTACGAAATATTGACAACGATAGAAATACATGATATTATCAATTTACGAAAATCGTACAGATGTAGAAATACAGTAAACGTATTCTATATCTGGAGAGGAAAGGAGGAGACAATATGGCAAGTTACAATTATATGATGAGTGCTGATGAAGTGGCACAGGAATTAAACTGCTCAAAATCTCATGCCTATAAACTGGTGAAAGCTATGAATAAAGAATTATCTGCACAGGGATATATTACGATGGCTGGAAGAATACCAAAGGCGTTTTGGGCAAAAAAGATGTATGGCTATGAAATAGCAGGAAATTAGGGAGGATCAATATGGCTTACAGAGAAAAAGACACAAAAAAATGGACAGCCCAGTGGTTTGAGACAAATGTCATGGGTGAGAAGAAAAAACGCAGAAAGCGTGGATTTGAAACAAAGCGAGAAGCATTGGAGTTTGAACGAAGCAAAAAGTTGAGCAATGAGCGAAGTATGGATATGAAGCTGAGCGATTTTATTGAGATTTATTTTTCAGACAAACAAAATGATCTGAAAGATCGAACAATCAAAAATAAAAGATATATGATGCAACAGCATATCGTTCCATACTTCGGAAATCAGATGATGAGTGAAATCAAGGCTTCACAGATTATTCAGTGGCAGAATGAAATTCAGAAAAAAGGCTATTCAGATTCTTATCTGAGAATGATTCAGAATCAGTTGACCAGTCTGTTTACACATGCAGCTAAAATCTATGACTTGCCGGTTAATCCATGCAAGAAAGTGAAACGAATGGGAAATTCAGATTCAAGAAGTTTGAACTTCTGGACCCTGGACGAGTACAAACAGTTTATACAGACAATGGAGCCGGGAACAAGATATTATCTTATGTTTGAGATGCTGTTCTGGACTGGATGCAGGATCGGGGAGCTGCTTGCGATTACAAAAGCTGATATCAATTTTGAAAAGAATCAGCTTAGTATCAATAAGACTTATTACCGGACAGGAATGCAGGATATTATCACAGAACCGAAAACAAAACAGTCCTTTCGGACAATCGAAATTCCGGAATTTCTGAAAGAGGAAATTAAGGAATTTGTAGATGGTCATTACGGAATGTCGGATACAGAAAGATTATTTCCGGTTGTTCAGGAAGCGGTACAGCATAAGATGAAACGGCAGATTGAGCTGGCAGGAGTGAAGAAAATTCGAGTGCATGATATCAGGCACAGCCATGTGGCTTATCTTATTGAGAAAGGTGTGGAACCGTTATTGATTCGGGACAGATTAGGTCATAAAGATATTCGTATCACATTGAACACTTATGGACATCTTTATCCAAATCAGCAGAGAAAGATTGCAAATCTTCTGGATAATGAAAATGGAAATGCTGTTACCGGATTGGGAGAAGAAAGAGATGAATGTTGAAAAGGCAAAAGAAAAAGCCCAGATAAATAATCTGAGCAAGTTCTCTGATAATCAGATTCACTGATATACCATCTTGGCAGATTCAGTATATCACGAATCGGGAAATACGACAATTCCTGAATATCTGTTCATCAGAGACTTGCCCGGAAGGGCAGGAGGAGATGATGGAATGAATATGAATGAAAAAAATAAAATTGAGAATTGTAGAATAGAACCAAAACTGAAACTGATCAATATGGATTCAGTAGAGGTGGAACAGGTAGAATGGCTGCTTTATCCGTTTATTCCTTATGGAAAAGTGACCATTATACAGGGAGATCCAGGAGAAGGCAAGACAACGATGGTACTTCAGATCATTGCAAAACTGACCAGAGGAGAGCCGATTCTTCCTGTTACTGATACAACGAAAACAAAAGAAAAACGAAGTGATGAAGTCGATAGTGAGAATGAAGATTTAGATGCTGAAGATAATATGCAGGAACAGTCTTCTGTGTCACCTGTAAATGTAATCTATCAGACAGCAGAAGATGGACTTGGAGATACTATCAAACCCAGATTACTTGCTGCAGGTGCAGATTGTTCAAAGGTGCTGGTGATTGATGACAGTGACCAGCCACTGACAATGGCAGATGTCAGATTGGAAGAAGCAATCGTGCAGACAAAAGCAAGAATGGTTGTTCTTGATCCGATACAGGGCTTTCTAGGAGCGGACGTAGATATGCACAGGGCAAATGAGATCAGACCACTGATGAAGCGTATCGCAGTGCTGTCAGAAAAATATCACTGTGCAGTTATTTTAATCGGTCATATGAACAAAAACAGCAACGGCAAATCTTCTTATCGAGGACTTGGCTCCATTGATTTTCAGGCTGCTGCAAGAAGTGTTCTGATTGTCGGGCGAGTGAAAGATGAACCGGAAGTAAGAGTGGTATGTCATACGAAGAGTTCTCTTGCACCGGAAGGAACGTCCATTGCATTCAGACTGGATAAGAATAATGGGTTTGAATGGATTGGAGAATATGATATCAGTGCCGATGAACTTCTTAATGGAGACGGAAGAGGACAGAAAAGTCGGAAAGCAAAAGAATTTCTCCTTGAGATACTGGCAAATGGAGGAATGACTCAGAAGAAAATTGCAGAAGAAGCAGAAGCCAGAGGAATCAAAAGTAAAACGCTATGGAACGCCAAACGGGAACTTGAAATTGATTCCGTAAAACGTGGAAAGCAATGGTATTGGATGTTGCCAGAATAAAAATGGAAGATGGCAAGATTACCATTTCTTAAGAAGAGGGGATCTTGCTACCTTGAAAGGAGAACAGATGCAAAATAAAAGTGTACAGATTCCATACGAGTTATTCTTTCAGCTCTTGCAATATTTTTTGATGGATAACTACGATGGTGAAGAAATAATACGGTTGGGATTGGAGAAAAAACTGGATGCAATGGTGAATCGTGAAGTATACAGCAAATCCAAAACAGCACCAACGGAAGAAGAAAGAGAAAAGTTCCGGCAGGAATATCTGGACAGACGGGAAATACCGGAGAACTTTCGATGGTAAAGGTTCTTTCTGAACACTTTATTACAGGAGCGTGTCACGCACCTGTAGATAGCAGACAAGGAGAATGTTGGTAAGGTGTAGTCGGGAGTTGACTGGCGTAGAAGAGAATTTTCAAAAGGGAGCCCTGATTCAGGGCGCCCCTGCGGAAACGGTAGATGAAAGGAGATTGGCACAATGAGAGAAGGAAGATTAGGATATAACAGTTATAACAAAAGATATGGATTATTATCATCAGATCTATGGATTGATACAGGATTTCACTGTGGAGAATGCCTGGAAGTGTTGCTTGATGATGAATGGGTTCAGACCAGAATGGAAATGAATCCTGCAAGAGAATGGTATCTTGTAGGGACACCGTATTGTGGTGATTTGGAATATATTCGGGCAAGGATACCGGAGTAAAGGTCTCTGTACCCCCGGAGGGCGCAAGGGTACTTTTGATGGACGGTACGGCTGTCGAAAGTGCTTTTGCGTTACTTTTGACAAAAGTAACAAAACCGCCGTATTCGGCGAATATTTCTTTTTATACTATAGCTGGCAAAGATACAAATTTATGTGCCATGTCTGGCACTGGTTTTAGAAAGCGGGGTGAGGAATATGACGATGAAACGAACAATCAGTGGTATGATCGGGACAGGGTCTCTGGCTCATAACAGACGAGATTTTATAGCAGAAAATGTTGATCCAGACAGAGTGCAATTAAATATTTGTTACCGGAATGAGAATCTGAAAGAAGTCTATAAAGAGCTGTTTGATGAAGCTGTAGAACGGTATAATGTCGGGAAAAGAAAAGATCGGCAGATTACAAATTATTATGAAAAGATTCGCCAAGGAAAACAGGAAAAGTTGTTCCATGAAGTGATTTTCCAGATTGGAAACCGAGAAGATATGGCTGTTGGAACAGAAGCAGGAGATCTGGCTGTAAACGTACTGGATGAGTATGTAAAAGATTTCCAGAAACGGAATCCGACACTTCGGGTATTTAGTTGCTATCTGCATCAGGATGAGGCTACTCCACATCTCCATATTGATTTTATTCCTTATGTGACGGACTGGAAAGGAAAAGGAATGGATACCAGAGTTTCACTGAAACAGGCATTAAAAAGTCTTGGATTTCAAGGTGGAAATAAGCATGATACGGAACTGAATCAGTGGATAAATCATGAAAAAGAAGTTCTGGCAGAGACTGCAAAGCAGTATGGAATTGAATGGGAACAGAAAGGTACTCATGAGGAACATCTGGATGTCTATAACTTCAAGAAAAAAGAACGGAAAAAGGAAGTACAGGAATTGGAGCAGGAGAAAGAGCATCTAACTGCTGAAAAAGAAGAATTAACAGCACAAATTGCAGAATCCAGAGCAGATATCCAGAATTTAAAAGACGATAAGGAACAGGCAATCAAGGCGAAGCAAGAAGCAGAACAAAAGGCAGGGAGCGCAGAAAAAGAACTAAAAAGCCTGGAAGATCGCAGAGAACAGCTACAACCGATTATGGATAGTGTGAGCAAAGAAATCAAAGAATATGGAACGGTTAAAATGTTACTGCCGGAGGCGGGCACGCTAGAACGGGCAGTAACCTATCGAGATAAAAAAATTAAACCACTGTTTCTTCAAATAAAGAATAAGGTTGCTGTAATGGCGGCTCAGGTTAAAGAACTTACGAAAGAGGTGGAAGGTTGGAAGAGAAAATATCAAAAGGTGAAACAAAAATATAATGCTATTCAGAGAGAACTGGATGATATACGTAAAGATAATCAGAAATTGTCAGAAGAAAAAGATATATTACAAGGTGTTTCTGATAGGTATGATCGTGTTGTGCGTGTTCTTGGAATAGAAACTGTAGATACAGCAGTACAGCAGGATATTCAAAACGAGAAAGTCCTGGAAGAAAAGCGACGGATGGAACAAATGCCGAAGGGAAATATTCATGAAAGATTGGCATGGGGAATGAAAAAAAGCGAGATGGAGAATCAGCAGCGTAAGAAAACTAAATCAAAAAACAGAGAAATGGAGAGATAAGATTATGGAAACACACATTTATGATGAAAAGAACGGATTAAGCTATACTTTGCATGGAGATTATTATTTGCCGGATTTGGTATTGAATGAAGAAGAACCGATATATGGGAAATATGGAATGCTGAGGAAACAGTTTCTGAAGGAACACAGATTAGCAAAATATCAATATTTGTTGTTGACTGGAAAGCTGACGGAACACCTGAATCAAATTGATCAGGAGAGCAGAGAGCAGGTGGAAATGCTTATGGAACAGATGGCAGAAAAACAGGGCGTAACTGAAGAATTAAAGGTACAGAATCGGACGAAGTGGGTTAGACTGATGAATAATATAAAAGCTAGTGCAGAAGAAATGGTGTTGAAAGAAATACTTTATATATAAGTATTGTTTGTAAAGGACTGAACAGGAAAAGCATAATACTATCCGGCTTATTAAGATTTATTTCACATCTCTTGATTTTTATTACGGTTACTGATATAGTTATTACAGTAACCGTAATAAGGAGGGAATGCCATGAGGGATAATGTGAAAAGTGGTGCACTCACAGAAGTGACATTCTATATTTTGCTTTCACTCTATTCACCTAAACACGGATATGCTGTCATGCAGTTCATTGAAGAAAAAACAGGTGGGCGGCTTTCATTGGGAGCAGGCACTTTATATGGTGCATTAAATTCAATGCTGGAAAAGGGATGGATTGAGCTTTTCGGAGATAGTGAAGGTAGAAAAAAAGAGTATCTTATCACTGTAAAAGGAAAGGAGATAGCTGAAAAAGAACTTATCAGACTTCGTGAACTTGTAGGTATTGCAAGCGGAATTGTAGGAGGTACACTATGAGCAAAAAGTGTTATCGTTTTTTTGGTGGGCTATTAACGGTACAGAAAAACTGGCTGAATAAGATGGCTGAAAAAGGTTATCGCCTTATTCGAACGGGAAAATTACTCTATGAATTTGAAAAATGTAAGCCAGGTCAAGTTCAATATTGCGTGGAGTTTATAGGACAAAAATCAAAAGCTAATGCTGAAGATTACCATGATTTCTTGGAAGAAATGGGATATTCCGTATTCTATAAAAATATCAATCTTAATTATTCTGTTGGTAAAGTTCGCTGGCGTCCGTGGGCTGAAATTGGCGGTCGTGTTGCAACAAACACTACAACATTTAACAGGGAATTGCTGATTGTAGAAAAAGAAAATGATGGAAAACCTTTTGACCTTCATACGTCCTATGAAGATAGGGCAAATTATTACAGTAATTTGCGAAATCCCTGGCTTTTATTAATGCTTATGCTCGCGGTATTTGCTACTGTAAATCGGTCTGTTATTTTAGGCATAGTTGCTGTGATTTTTCTAATCCCTGTCATTATATACCAGTTGCAAATTATGAAAAATAGGCATGAAGCGAAGATGAAGGAGTGGTGATTCAGGATAACAAGGTTGGTTTAGTTGATGCAATGTAATACACTGTCGTTTGAGGGTTAGTAGCTCGTTCTTAAACTTGTGGGCAGTTTGTTGCTGATGATATAAATATTAGAGAAAATTAATTGAAAGTTAAAAAAAGAAAGTAATAAGTAAACAAAGGCTCAATTGTAAACATGTATTGGGAACGCTATAATGGAAATAAGGACAGGAGGTGTGAACAATGCGTATTGGTGAGCAGATAAAAAACTATCGAAAAACTGCGGGATTAACACAAGAACAGGTGGCAAATTATCTGGGTGTTTCTACTCCAGCGGTAAATAAATGGGAAAAGGGAAATACATATCCCGATATCTCATTACTTCCAGCTTTGGCACGACTATTGAAAATTGATATGAATGAATTGTTTTCGTTTCGTGAAGAATTGACAGAAAAAGAGATTGGACAATTTGTGAATGAACTTTCGGAAGTTTCATTGGACAGCTTTACAGAGGCTTTCGAGATGGCATCTCGTAAAATACAGGAGTATCCTCATTGCGACTTATTAATATATACGATCGCAACCGTTCTGAACGGATCTTTGACTTTGTCAGATCTTAATGACGAAGAACGAATGGAATATAATACAGCTATTATTGAGTGGCTGGAACGAACAGCAGATAGTCAGGATGAAAGAGTGAGAAATTCAAGCGTTTTTATACTTGCAACAAAATATGTCCAAATGGGGAAATATGAAGAAGCAAATGCCCTTTTGAAAAAAATTCCTGATACTGTAATTGATGCAACGATTATGAAAACAAGTGTATTAGCACATCAGGAAGGAACAGACACTGCTGCGTTATTCCTGGAGGGGAAACTGCTACAGGCAGTTGTCAATATTCAAAGCTACTTGTATAAGTTAATTGAAATGGAAGAAGAAACAGGAAATCATGATAAAGCAGAGAGAATTGCTGAGATTACAGATCACATGATATCGTTGTGTGGACTATGGAATTACGGCAACACGGTGCCATATCTGCTGATTGCTGGATATCGAAAAGATGTAGAAAAATGTGTTCAGTTAATTAAGCAATTATTAAGTGAATCACAGAAGCCTTGGAATATGATACAATCCCCTTTGTATTACAGGTATGAAGATACTGCACAGGGAAAAGCCTTTTCAGGAGTTGGAAAAAATTTTGTTCGTGAATTATATTCGGAAATTGAAAATAAGAAAGAGTATGAATTCTTGAGAGGGAATAAGGAACTCGAAGCAATTTTTGAGGAACACTTGAAATAGGTTGTAAAAATGTATGGAAATAGATATAGTTGAGAAAGAAGAAAATTTTTGACATTTCCACAGATGCGTGCTAATATGATTATAGAAAAAGAGTGCTACCGATAGACGGTTAGTCCGTTTTACTATTTAGAATATCATCAAAGATAACCGCTTAGTTTACCAGACCAGGGCGGTTATTTTTGTGGTTTATGATTATCTTTGCCTAATGTATATCCGATACTAAAGCAGGTTAAGCCGAAGCTCACTACTGCTATGAAGTCAATAATACTCATTGGCTTAGCCCTCCTTTCCACTGGATTCCTTTACAGGTTTCTATGTAATCAGAGGGTCACAGTCCCTCTGGAGAAGGACTAACCGCCTACCGTTATGGTAGCACCCATGTTTCGATTATAACAGTTAAAAATTATCGGTGCAATATAAAGTTGGTAGAGAAGTATCTAGTATCTACAGAAGAGAATCGGTTTGAGTATTCTCCGGTGCCAAAACGGTGCCAAGAAATCAGGCAAATCAAAATAGGTGGTGCAATTCAGCCGTTTTTCACTGTATTTTGGAGAGAAAACCATAAAAAATATGAGATAAAACGGGATTAAAGTATCGTGAAGGTGGACGTACTGTTGGATCAGGACGTGTTGCTACAGTTATCGAATAATTTTAGCATAACATCTTAATTATATAAATAGAGTACCGCAAGGTACATTGTGTCCAAACGTAAGATACCCCGGAACCGTAAGGTT
>OGQU01002926.1_pt1 | contig 10115 bp, 6 predicted proteins | sample 1553341 | NCBI WGS metagenome assembly OGQU01 (sample SAMEA2579920, study PRJEB22360) | human gut metagenome | biome: human gut; feature: human-associated habitat; material: faeces | place: Denmark | collected 2008/2010 | reverse complement strand
CGGACTACCTTAGCGACGAAGTCACCGACCAGCCCGGCCAGAGCATGGGGGCCTACTGGGAGCAGACCCGAACATAAAAATCAGAAGCTGGGCGGCGTTACCGCAAAGATGACCCGGACCATCTCGTCGCCAGGATTGAACCAGCGGTGGTGCGTCCCGGCGGGGATCCGGATGGCATCGCCAGCATGGAGGCGGAATTTCTCACCGTTGAGCCAGATGTCCACATCGCCATATTCGACATAAGAAGTCTCTTCCCCCGTGTGGGTGTGTTCTTTGTCCGCCGTAAAGGTCTGGGGCGGGATCTCCATCAGCACAAATTCGATGCTGCCCCGGGTGTCCGCTGTAAGCAGGTTGTAGGCGACCTCGCTGTTCCGGTTGCCGATGGAGCGGTATTCGCCCTTGCGGACGATGAGCTCCTGCTCCGGGTCGTTTTCTTCCTGAAACAAGACATAGAGCGGGAAGTCCAGCGTCTCGGCCAGGGTCTTCAGGGTGTTGATGGACGGGTTGACGGAATTGTTCTCGATCTGGCTGATCATGGAAGCGGTAATGCCCGTTTTCTCGGCCAGGCCGCGGAGGCTCAGGCCCCGCTGGTTCCGATATCTCTGGATCTTTTGTCCGATATTTAAATTGACCATAACATGTTCCTTATCTTAAAATTCGAGGCGGCAGCCCGAATCAAAATAGAATGTGGGCACACTCCTCAATAATATCATTATAGCATGTTTGGCGGCCAAGACCAAGGGCAAACCCATGATAAATTAGAATCAAACAGAAAAAACCGGCAGACAGGGAGAGGTACAGCCCTGTCTGCCGGTTTTGTTTAGAAGAAAGCTCTCATTACAGAGTGCTTAGTGCAGGAAGATCAGGCTCAGGACGAAGACGACGACCAGAGCGGTGAGGGACTGCAGCACGCTGATGATGGGGATGGTCTTGTAAGCAACGGAGGTATCCATCTTGGAGGTGGTGGTAGTGACCCAGAAGAAGTCATCGTTGCCATGGAAGACCATCATGCCGCCGGCAGCGCAGGCCAGCATGGCGATGACGCGGCCCATGGGGCTGGAGAAGCCCAGCACGTCGATGAGCGGGGTGATCATGGTAGCTGCCGTGACCATGGCGATGGTAGCGGAACCAACGCAGGTACGGAAGATGAAGCCGATGAGGAACGGAGCCAGGATGCCGATGGTCAGGCCGGAGAATGCATTGGTCAGGACGGACTGCATGGCGGAAGCTTTCAGCACGCCGCCGAACGCGCCGCCTGCGCCAACGATCAGGACGATCTGGCCAGCGGTCCGCAGAGAGTCGGCCACCAGGCCGTCAAAGCTCCAGGCCAGCTTGTCTTCGGGGTGGATGTTGTGGTAGGTGTAAGCAGCGAGCAGCATACCGATCAGCAGAGCGACGGCAGGGGTGCCGATGACGTTCAGGATGGAGAGCAGGATGTTCTCGGAAGCGACCATGTCGCCCACGGTCTTGAGGAGCATGAGCAGGATGGGGACCAGGATGGGCATAAACGAAGCCAGCGCGCTGGGCAGCTTGGCGTTCTCGTCCTCTTCCTCGGTCACGTCGCTGTCATCCGCGGGGATGTAGTAGTATTTTTTGCCTGCGGTCAGGGAAGCAAAGTAGCCCACCAGCATGACAGGGATGGAGACCAATGCACCAAACAGGATGACCATGCCCAAGTCCGCGTTCAGGATGCCGGCCACAGCCAGGGGGCCCGGCGTGGGAGGCACGAACATGTGGGTGGCGTGCAGGCCCATTGCCAGCGAGATGGCCATGGTGGTCATGGAGATCTTGGTGTCCTTGGACAGGCGGCGGGCGATGGGGCTCAGCAGAACGAATGCGGAATCACAGAAGACGGGGATGGAGACGAAGTAGCCGGTGATGGCCAGGCCAAGAGCAGCGTGCTTTTTGCCCGTGATCTTGAGGATGGTCTTGGCCATGGTCTCGGCAGCGCCGGATTTCTCCAGCAGGGTACCGGTAACGGTGCCCAGTGCGATGACCAGGCCGATATCAGCGATGGTGCCGCCCATGCCGCTGGTAAAGGCGCTGAGCATGTCCTGCATGTTCATGCCGGCCACGATGGCAAAGGTGGCGGAGGTGGCGATCAGTGCGAAGAACGGGTGGATCTTCAGTTTAACGGTGAAGAGGACCAGCACCAGAACGGCCAATACCAGGCCGAGGATCACAGATACAGTAGAGCCCATAAACAAACCTCCTCTTACTTGACGACCTTGACGAGGTACTCTTTCCAGACCTCATCGGGAACCAGACGGCCGCCGGTTGCCCAGCAGATCTGGGTGGCGTTCTTCATCACGTCGGCGGTCAGGCCCTGCTTTGCCAGGTAGCCCTTGCCAGCCTCGGTGCTCTCCAGATGGACAGGGCCGATGAACGCGGCGCAGCTGGAGGGCTCAATGAGCACGTCCTCGGTCTTGTGGAGCAGACGCATAAAGTCGTACAGCTTTGCATCCTCGATGGTGAAATCACCGGAGATGAGGTTGGAGTCAATGCGGGTGACAAAGCCGGAGGGGCTTGCGCAGGCCAGGCCGTCGGCCTCGGTCAGGCCGTCGATGCCAAAGTCGTGCACATTGACGTTCTCGTACCGGTTGGTGGCAAAGCCCAGCAGGACAGAGGGGCAGAGGGTGGGCTCCGCAAAGAAGCAATGGACAGCGTTCTTGTACACCCGCTTCAGGCCATAAGCCACGCCGCCGGGAGCACCGCCCACACCGGTGGGAATGTAAACGATCAGCGGGTGCTGCTCGTCCACCACAACGCCCTGCTCATCCAGCTGCTTCTTCAGGCGGGAAGCGGCCACGGCATAGCCCAGGAACAGGTTGACGGATTTCTCGTCGTCCACAAAGTAGCTCATGGGGTCGGCGTCAGAGAGCTTGCGGCCCTCAGCCACGGCCTTGGAGTAGTCGTCGGCATACTCAATGACTTCAACGCCCTTGCTGCGCAGCAGGTCTTTCTTCCACTGGCGGGCGTCGGCGGACATGTGCACCTTGACCTTGAAGCCGATGGCGGCGCTGCTGATGCCGATGGACAGGCCCAGGTTGCCGGTGGAGCCCACCTGCACGGTGTACTGGTTGAAGAATGCGCGCATCTCGTCGCTGCACAGCTTCTCGTAGTTGTCAGTCACTTTCAGCTTGCCAGCTGCAATGGCCAGATCCTCGGCGTGTTTCAGCACCTCATAGATGCCGCCGCGGGCCTTGACGGAGCCTGCCACCGCCAGATGGCTGTCCATCTTGAGGAACAGATTGCCGGAGATGGGGCTGCCCGTTGCTTCGATCAGGCCTTTCTGCATCTCGGGAATGGGCTTCAGCGGGGACTCGATGATGCCATTGGTGCACTCGGTCTCCGGGAAGCACTTGCGGATGAACGGGGCAAACCGCTCCAGACGCGCCTCTGCATCTGCAATGTCTGCGTCCGAGACGACCAGCTGGCACACAGCGTCGGTCATTTCAAAGGGCAGGAACTTGGGGTTGACCCACAGAGTCTCTTTCTGCTCCGCGATCTCCTTTAAAGTAGCGTCCTGCTCGATCAGCTTTGCTGCATACTCTTTGATTGCCATGGAAAAACTTCTCCTTTCACGTCTGCACGGCGCAGCACCGGGCCGGGGCGCTGCTTGAAGTCGTGCATCATACCTACCGTTAAGCGACGCTTATTCTGTGTTTAATTATACTGCATGTCCGTTAAATTACAATGCATGTTGTAAACAAATAATGAACAGATATGTTGTGCAAAGTGCTCGAATGATGTGGTAAAAGTGAAAATTTTCAGGCCGAATATAACAGATACTTCCCGAAAATACAATTCTCATCCCAGAAAAAGACAAAAATGGATGTTTAATCTTACTGAACACGGAGCGTGGCTGTACAGCAGAGCGGAACGCCCGGCAGAGAAACCCGTGGAAAACCTACCCGGAGTGTGCTACAATAAATCTGTTAAGACCAAATTGAAGGGCCTGCGGCAGCGCTGTGGGCTGCGAAAGGATGAAACGCTTACGAAAAAGCCAAAATTTACGCTGCAGCTGCAATACAACTCCCCGGTCATCCTCACGTTTTTTCTGCTCTCGCTGGGGGTGCTGTTCCTGGGGCAGTGGACCGGCGGCTGGACAACGACCCATCTGTTCTGTGTCTACCGCTCTTCTTTGAAAGATCCGCTGTTCTATGTCCGGCTGTTCGGCCATGTGCTGGGCCACGGCAGCTGGGACCATTTTTTGAACAACATGCTCCTGCTGCTGGTCATCGGCCCGCCCATGGAGGAAAAATACGGCAGCATCCCGTTGCTGAGGGGCATCCTGCTCACGGCCCTCATCTCGGGCATTCTGCAGTGCGCGCTCTTCCCCCACTCGGCCCTGCTGGGGGCGTCGGGCATCGTGTTCATGCTCATCATGCTGGCGTCCCTGTCCGGTTTCTCGGGTGGCATTCCGGTCACGATGCTGCTGGTGGCGGTGCTCTACCTGGGCCAGCAGGTGTATGATGTCATCTTTGTGCGGGACAACGTCGCCAACTTCATGCACATCGTGGGCGGCGTGTGCGGTACGGTGTTCGGCTACACCTATGCCGCGTTCCCCCGGCGGAAAAAGTCCCGCCGCAAATAAGCGCAAGCAAAAAGAGCGTCTGCTCCTGCCATCGGACCGTGATGTGTACCCGGTTTTCGGAACCGGAGAAATCTGTTATCCTGGCAGTCAGAACAAAATCGTCAAAACAGTGGGGAGGAAGCAGTATGAAACTCGAAAAAGTGGCCGTTCTGGGCGCGGGAGCCGTGGGGGCCTATGTCCTCTGGGGGCTGTCTGAGAAACCGGGCATCCGTCTGGGCGTGGTAGCCGAGGGCGAGCGTGCCCGGCGGTTGCAAAACGGCATTGGCATCAACGGCAAGGTGTATCACCCGGAGGTCTGGACCCCGGAGGAGGCCCACGGGGCCGATCTGCTCATCGTGGCCCTGAAATACGGTGCCCTGCCCGGGGCGCTGGACAGCATCCGGCAGGTGGTAGGGGAACACACCATCGTCATGAGCCTGATGAACGGCGTGGACAGCGAGGAGATCCTTGCGGCCGAGGTAGGAGCGGATCACCTGCTCTACTCGCTCATCAAGGTGGTCTCCCACAAGGAGGCGGACGGCTTCCGCTTTGACCCGGACACCACACTGGGCATCATTTACGGCGAGCTGGCCGCACCCTTTGAAAGTGAGCGGGTACAGGCCGTCGCGGCCCTGTTTGAGGGCACGGGCGTTCGTTTCCGCGCCACCGAGCACATCCGGGAGGAGATGTGGAGCAAATTCCGGCTCAACGTCTGCAACAACCTGCCCCAGGCCATTCTGGGGGCCGGTGTGGGCTGCTACCGCGACAGCGTCCACATGAAAGCCATCAGTGACGGCCTCCGCAAAGAGCTGATGGCCATTGCCGCCGCCAAGGGCATCGACCTCTCCATTGTGGACAAAAACTCCGGCCGGGGCAGTGCGGTGCCGCCGGACGCCCGGTACTCCACCCTGCAGGACATTGACGCGGGCCGCCATACGGAGATCGACATGTTCTCCGGGGCACTGATGCGGATGGGCAAAGAGCTGGGCATCCCTACCCCCTACAACGAGTACACCTACCACATGATCAAGGCGCTGGAGGAGAAAAACGACGGCCTGTTTGATTACTCCGGCAAAGATCAGGAACCCACCTGGGCAAAATAACCCAAAAGCTGCACATCCGCCGCTTTTCCCGCATACATCAGCGGGAAGAGGAGGAATGCGGTGTGGAAAAAATCATCTTTACAGCGGGCATTCTGCTGCTGCCTGCCGTGTGCACCACGGTAGGGGCGGCAGGTGCCTTTTTGTTTCGGCGCGCGCAGGAGCCCCGCACCCAGCGGATGACCTCCGGCATGGCGGCAGGCATCATGCTGGCGGCCAGTGTGTGGAGCCTGTTGCTGCCCGCCATTGAGCGGGCGGAGCAGGGCGTCTGGCCCGGGTGGTTCCCGCCCACGGCGGGGCTTGTTGTGGGGGCCGTGGGGCTGCTGCGGCTGGAAGCGCTGGCCGGGCGCTGGTTTGCGGCCGGGCCGGGGCACTGCGGGCACATGGTGCTGGCTGTCACCCTGCACAACCTGCCGGAGGGGATGGTAGTGGGCCTTGCCGCCGCGCTCGTCGCGGGGCCAGTAGGGGCGTCAGACACGTTATCGGCGGCATTGCCGGTCGCTGCTGGACGTTGTTCGTTTGCGTGAGTCATATCCACCAGCATATTCCCTGCTTCCGGCTGAAGCTGGGACAAGCCTGCGCGCCGCTAATCCAGCGCCGACACTGGCCTTGAACTGCGGGCGCCAGACCGGATGTGAACAGGCGCTGAACGGAGTCTGGGGAAACTATGAGAACTCGCGACAATTTTTGTGAAATTGGGTGACGCTCTATGAATCGCGCGCTAGTGTTGCGTGAGCTTACAAGGCGAGGAGCCTGGAGCGCGGGGGGTGAAGGATGAAGAACTCCGTTTGGAAAACGTTCATGGAATTGTCTCTGGTCCGCGGAATCGTGCCACGGACCGTGTTCGGACTGACCGCGATCGCGGCAATCATACTGGTTATTGGACTGGCGCTGAGCAAGAGCAATAAGCGCGGCCGCCTGCACCCGCTGATTGTCTCGCTGATTGCCGCCGTGCTCGCCGGCGCGGCTGGAATGCTGGTTGCATGGCTGGTGTCCGACGTGTTTATGGTGTTCGGCGTATCGCTGGGCTGGCCGGTGATCTTCACCATCGCGGGCGGCATCGCCGGCGTCGGCTTCGTGATCGCCGCAGCCGTGACCATGCGCGGAGCCCGCCGTGTGCTGGCCATCGTGCTGGTGCCGCTGGTGCTGCTGTCCACCGCGCTCGGCGTGGACTCGATTTACGGCGAATACCAGACCATCGGCACCCTCGTCGGCTACACGCCGTACGCCTCGCTCGGCTCAATCGAGGTACACAAGGCCGCGATGAGCGTCAGCGACTGGCGTAGCAAGGCGCAGAAGGGCAGCCTGCCGTCCATGCCCAGCCAAGGCAAGGTGCTCACCGTCGACATTCCGAACGCCAAATCCAACTTCACGGCCCGCAAGGCGATGATCTACCTGCCGCCCGCCGCGCTGTCCGACCGTCCGCCGGCCTTGCCAGTGATGGAGCTGTTGGCCGGGCAGCCCGGTAGCCCCAGTCGCCTCATCGACGCCGGCAACATCGCCGCCACGATGAATGCGTACGCCGCCAAACATGACGGGCTCGCGCCGATCGTGCTCGTGCCCGACCAGAACGGCGAGGCCACGCACAACAGCCTGTGCGCCGACACCACGCAAGGCAACGCCGAAACCTACCTCACCACAGACGTGGTGAACTGGGCCAAGAAGATGCTGCCCGTGGCCAAGTCGGCCCGCATGTGGGCGATGGGTGGGTTCTCGCAAGGCGGCACCTGCACCACGCAGCTCGTCCCGCGTCATCCCGAAATCTACGGCGCGATGTTGCCGGTGGACGGCGAACTCAAGCCGACCAACGGCAGCGTCGGCAAGATGGTCCAGGAGTATTTCGCCGGCGACCGCAAGGCGTACGACGAACAGGTGCCGGTCAACGCCATCGCCTCCAGCGGCACATCTGAGCAGGCGCTGTTCACCGGTGCTGGCGAACGGGACAAGGAATCGATTAGCAACATGCGCACGATTGCCGCCGCCGCGCGCAAAGCCGGCATGGAGGTCACCGAGCTGATCGTGCCCGGCGCCGGCCACGACTGGCACGCGGTGCAGGCGGTCTGGCGGCCCGGTCTCGACTGGTTTGGCGAACGGACCGGCTTGGGCGAGATGGCGAAATCGTTGAAGGAGTACCCACAAGTGGAGGTGTTGCAATGAGCGAAGAATCGCGTAAGCACAACAGTCATGCGGCGGAAAGCTGGCGCGAACTGGCCGGCGACGTGCGACAGTGGGCGGACGGTCATCGACTGGCCATCACTGCCACGGTGGCGCTGGTGGTGCTGAACTTGGTGGTGTGGCTGGTGGTCGCGATGGCCGGATTCGCGTTCCCGCTGCGGCTCGACACCAGCATGGCCGAATTCGATTTCGGCAAACTCTTCTGCACGCTGTTCTTGGCGCGCGGCGTCATCCAGCTCATTCTTGATGCCGTGCTGTGGCTCGTCATGCTGTCAATCGCCGAGCCGTGGCTTGGCCGCGCACGTACCGTCGGCACCGCGCTCGCCTGCGCGCTCGGCGGCGTGATCGTGGGCCTGATCTTGTGTGCGGCGGCCGGATGGCTGTTCCAGGACTCCCAATTCGTCTCCCGCATGCAGTTCGCCCTGAGCCCGCTGGTGTTGCCGGTCGGCGCGCTTATGGCGGCCAGCGCGTTCTGCAGCCATCTGTTGCGGCGGCGTATTCGGCTGATCGGCTACGTGGCGATTCTGGTCGCGCTGCTTTACAGCGGCAATCCTGGCGATTACTGCATTCTCGCCGCCGCGCTGATCGGACACGCGGTCGGCCGCGTGATGGCCGGGTCGCCCGCGCACGCCGAAACCGGATGGCACTGGCTGCGCAGCACCTCCTTCGAGGCGCGGCGCATGTTCGCGGCCATCGCCGTGGTGCTGGCGCTGGGGCCGGTCATCGCCATCACCTCGCATAATCACGCGGGGCCGCTCAGCACAGTCGGCCTGCTCATGAGTCCGGTCTCCGTCGACGACGGCACGCTCGCGCGCTGCCTGGCCGGCGCCACGCACAGCGGCTGCTTCCTGCAATTCGACCTATTGCGAGCCTCGATGCCGGGCGCGGTACTGCGTTCGCTGCTGCCCACCGCCGTGACCCTGGTGCTGGCGTGGGGCCTGTATCGCGGCCGTCGGTTCGCGGCCATGTGTGCCGTGGCCATCAACCTGTTCACTGCGGGAGTAGCCATCGCCTACTACCTGATCGTGCCGCTGAGCTTTGCGCCGGATGGCATGACCTCCCTGCTGCAGCACGGCGCGATCACCGCCTGCGTGACGAACACCTTGCCGCCGCTGATCTTCGCCATCGCCTTGGCTGCGGCAATGAAGCACTTCCCGATTCGCGTCGGCTGGCGCCGGCTGATCGGCGGCGTCGGTGCCATCGTGCTGGTTCTGCTGGCGTGCGCCGCCGTGTACCTGATGTACGGCATTGCCCAGCCGGACGCCTTCTCGCCGCGCGCCACGGCCTCGTCGCTGTTGGCCGAACTGCCGGGGCGCTTCCTGCCCATCGGCTTCCTGAGCCATATGAAGTTGTCGTTCGTGCCGCGTACCCCGATGGCCTCGATCGTGTATCAGGGCGTCGGCCTGGTGTTCTGGATCGTGGTGCTGGTCGTGGTGATCCGCTGGATGAGCGACGTGAGCGAATCGAACGAGCGGGCGCAGGCACGCGCCGAGCGGCTGGTCGAAACCGGCGGCGAATCGATGAGCTTCATGACTACGTGGGAAGGCAACAGCTACTGGCTCTCGCCCACGGGCAAATCGGCCGTGGCATATCGCGTGCTCAACGGCATCGCCTTGACCTGCACCGGGCCGTTCGGCGAGCCCTCCGAGTGGATGGACGACCTGACCGGCTTCACCCAGTATTGCGTGGAGCGGTCGCTTTCGCCGGTGTTCTACAGCGTGCATCGCGAACAGCGCGACGCGTTGCTGGAGGCCGGCTGGAGCTCCATCGAGGTCGGCAGCGAAATGGTCGTGGACCCGCGCGGCTGGAAGACGACCGGCAAGAAATGGCAGGATGTGCGCACCGCCATCAACAAGGCCAAGCGCGACGGCGTGACCGATGTGCAGTCCACGTTCCTGGAAGCGTCGCTCGATGTGCGCGAGCAGATCGAGGACATCTCCGAGGAGTGGGCGCAGCTCAAGGCGCTGCCGGAAATGAAGTTCACGCTCGGCGGTGTCGAGGAACTGCGCGACCCGCGCGTGCGGCTGCTTTACGCCATCGACGCGGACGGGCGCGTGCTGGGCGTCACCAGCTGGCTGCCCACCTGGCGCGACGGGCGCATCGTCGGCTGGACGCTGGACTTCATGCGCCATCGCACCGACAGTCCCAACGGCATTATGGAGTTCCTGATCGCGCGCATGGCCGAGCGCCTGCGCGACGAGGGGCTTGCGGATCCTGAGCATGCCGTGGAGTTCATGAGCCTGTCCGCGGCACCCCTCGCCGGC
>OGQU01002925.1_pt1 | contig 10117 bp, 7 predicted proteins | sample 1553341 | NCBI WGS metagenome assembly OGQU01 (sample SAMEA2579920, study PRJEB22360) | human gut metagenome | biome: human gut; feature: human-associated habitat; material: faeces | place: Denmark | collected 2008/2010 | reverse complement strand
TCTATTAAGAAGCCAAGTGAATAAGACAAATACCCTTTAAATGAATAGACACCCAGCGGGCGGAATAGCCAATATATCAAAAGTCAGGTACTTTGAAAACGCCGGTACTTAGGCGGTGTCCTTTACCGCCTTAGTATCCGCTGCGTTTGAGAGTAGCGGGAGCGTGCCTGACGTTGATATATTGGCTATTCCGCCCGCGTCCGTTGTCAATTAAAAGATATCCGTTGTCAATTGAATTTATAACCAACCAATTGTCAATTATTTCACTTTCTCCGCCAGCCACTTAACATACTCAATCACTCTCTTAGAAATCTTCACACTATTATAAGCAGCCGCATAAGTAATGTGCGATATATCCTCAATATAATTCCTCGTATAACTCACCGGAAACACCGGTTCTAGCATATCAGCTGCCTTATTATAAGCAATAGCTGCCTCATATTCCGCCCCATAAGTCCCTATTATAAAATCACCATTAATGTGAATTCTGCTCTGAAACATTATACGTCCGTTTTTTACAATCTGGCTCACGCCATTATATTTATTGACTACACACACATTTTCATATCTGAAATCGTGTTCGTCATTATTCCTGAAAATGTAATCTTTTCCTTTAACGGAATGACTGCGTATTCCAAATCTTGATAAAATGCTTGTCTGCATACCATAATCATTTACAAAATAATAACCGCCGCGGCACATAATTGTGTGGTGTGAATAATAGAAAAGGTCATCAATGGAAAATATAAGAGTATTCCCGGGTTCAAGAAAATACAAAAATGCCTTGTTGCACAGGTATATGGGTGTCTTAATATATATGCCATTGTCGCGGAAATTAATAAGACTTATGAACTTAGAATAAGGAAAATTAATATGACATTCGGCGTATGATGAAGTATGAAGGTCAATATCAACATAATATATATCAGGCTTAAAAAGTATATCGCAAGCAGTACAGTAAACCTGTGAGGCTGTATTTTCATCATCATAACTTCCGATACTTATATGTTTATTCTTATATGTTATTGAAACCCTGTAATATACAGAGCCGTCTTTTTTATTGGTCTTGTAAACACCTTTAGCCAAGTTGTGGTTCTCCTTTAACGTATCTTGATTATTATGCTATCATATATTAGTGATATGTTAATTTGATTTTATAATAAATACATTGCTATCTTAATAATATTGTATATATTACTGTCAGCCGGAAATTGTCTAATATTTATCAATCCTATAAATTATATGATAAAATTAGTAATAATTCAATATACCTATTGTTTTTCGTATCATTCCTGTTGTATAATGGTTTCTGTTTAAAGCATTTTTAACAGGAATCCGGTTAGTGATGATAAAGCTGTTCCATTTACCAGATGTTGTTCTGGCAGGTACATATGTATGTGGGAGACGGTTATGCATCAGATTTACTGTGATTCACCCCAATAAAATAAGAAGGTGGAATAAGAGATGAGTTTATTTTACAGAAGTACAAGGGATGATAGTGTAAGAGTAACAGCCTCACAGGCTATATTAAAGGGACTTGCTCCAGATGGTGGATTATTCGTACCAGAATCTATTCCTTCATTAGATAAGAGCTTAGAAGAACTTTCAAAGATGTCTTATAAGGAAGTTGCTTATGAAGTTATGAAGCTTATGCTTGATGACTTTACAGAAGAAGAGTTAAAGAACTGTATTGACAAAGCTTATGATTCTAAGTTTGATACTGAAGAGATTGCACCATTAGTTAAGGCAGAGGGTGCATATTTCTTAGAGTTATTCCATGGTGCAACTATTGCATTTAAGGATATGGCTTTATCTATATTACCACACTTACTTACAACATCAGCTAAGAAGAATGATGTTAAAAATGAAATAGTAATACTTACAGCAACATCAGGAGATACAGGTAAAGCAGCTCTTGCAGGTTTTGCAGATGTTCCAGGAACAAGAATTGTTGTATTCTATCCTAAGAACGGTGTAAGCCCTATTCAGGAAAAGCAGATGGTTACACAGAAGGGTGCTAATACTCACGTAATTGGAATTAAGGGTAACTTTGATGATGCACAGACAGGTGTTAAGAATATATTTGGTGATAAGGAACTTGAAAAGGTTATGAACAATGCCGGCTTCCAGTTCTCATCAGCTAACTCAATCAATATAGGACGTCTTGTTCCACAGATTGTATACTATGTATATGCATATGCAAGACTTCTTGCTAACGGAGAAATCAAGGCAGGTGAAAAGATTAATGCAGTAGTTCCTACAGGTAACTTTGGTAATATCCTTGCTGCATTTTATGCTAAGAATATGGGACTTCCTATTAATAAGCTTATATGTGCTTCTAATGAGAATAAGGTGTTATACGATTTCTTTACAACGGGTGAGTATGACAGAAACAGAGATTTCGTTCTTACAACATCACCATCTATGGATATTCTTATCTCAAGCAACCTTGAAAGACTTATCTATAGAATAGCAGGCAACAGTGCTGAGAAGAACAGCGAGCTTATGGCTTCACTTAAAGAAACAGGTAAGTATGAGATTACTGCTGATATGAAAGCACAGCTTTCAGATTTCTATGGCAACTATGCTACAGAGGCGGAAGATGCTGCTACTATAAAGGATTTATATGAAACTTGTGGATATGTTATAGATACACATACAGCAGTAGCTGCTACAGTTTATAACAAGTACAAGGCAGACACTAAGGACGAAACTAAGACAGTTATAGCTTCAACAGCAAGCCCATACAAGTTTACAAGAAGCGTAATGGAAGCAATCGACCCTAAGTATGCTTCAATGGGTGACTTTGAACTTGTAGATAAGTTAAGCGAACTTGCTAAAGTAAAAGTTCCTAACGCTATCGAAGAAATCAGAACAGCTCCAGTCCTCCACAACACAGTATGTGAAGTAAGCGAGATGACCAATGAAGTAAAGAAATTCTTAGGAATATAATCTAATCCTAAGTAATTTCTATTAAGAATAATTTTAACCTCAATAAAACTGCTGTGTAAATCAGGCAAAGCCCCAGATTTACACAGCAGTTTTTTATGTAATAGGAAATTTTGATAGAATTATCGCACACGGATGTGCGATGGAGCGAATACGCAACAGGACGTTGCGTCTGAGCGTTTGCGTCCCTCATAACCACAACAAAAGGAAAGTCTTAGAAATATCCAATCAGCTTTCTAGTGCCCGAAGCCCCACCCCCTTCTCCAAACACTTAATAAAGTTTATAATTTATTTATACAAAAAATTAAATTAATTGTTGACATCACCCTTGCAAAGTGATACCTTAATTATGTTGATATTAGCACTCCTAATTATTGAGTGCTAACAACAAAGAAAAGGAGGTATGTCATGGGGCTTGATGAACAGCTTGATGAGCGTAAAGTAAAGATACTTAAAGCAATCATTAAGAACTACTTAGAAACAGGCGAGCCAGTTGGTTCAAGAACGATATCTAAGTTCACAGACATGAAGCTTAGTTCCGCGACAATAAGGAATGAGATGGCAGACCTGGAAGAGCTTGGGTATATAGTTCAGCCACATACATCAGCAGGAAGAATTCCTACAGATAAAGGCTACAGATTATATGTAGACGATATGATGTCTGAGAAAGAACAGAACATAACCAACAGAGAGAACGAGGTTGCTGTTAAAGAACAGGAATTAAGTTCAATGAAGGATATGTTAGGTGAGAAGGTTGAAAAGGTAGAAGAGCTTCTTCAGAATGTTGCCAAGGTTCTTGCCAAAGATACTAATTATGCAACTATGGTAACGACACCTAAGGTAACAGGCAATAAGCTTAAGTTCGTTCAGTTATCACAGCTTGAAGCCAATAAGATATTAGCCGTAATAGTTATGGAAGGCAATCTTATAAGGAATAAGGTGATAACAGTAAGCGAGGATTTGTCACAGGAGAATTTGTTAAAGCTTAACATTCTTATTAATACAACACTTACAGGGCTTACTCTTGAACAGATGAATTTGAGCATTGTTTCAAAGATGGAAAATCAGGCAGGAGAACATATTAATCTTGTCAAAGAAGTTCTTGATGCGATTGTTGATACAATAAGCAGCGCAGATGATTTAAAGATATATACAAGCGGTGCAACCAACATATTCAAGTATCCAGAACTTAGTGATTCAACCAAAGCCAGTGAGCTTATATATGCCTTGGAGGAAAAGCAGAGCCTGTCAGATCTTGTTGTTGATGATGACAATAGTGTTGATGAACAGGATAGTAGTTCCAACAATGGTATTCAGGTATATATAGGAAATGAAACACCGATTGAATCTATGAAAGACTGTAGCGTTGTAACAGCAACATATGAATTACAGGATGGAATGAAGGGTACAATTGGTATTATTGGTCCAAAGCGTATGGATTATGAAAAGGTTGTGGAAACCTTGAAGAATATGAGGACGCAGTTGGATGATGTATTCAAGAAATCATAGAAAGGTGAGGAGATAAGGTGTCTAAGAAAGATAATAACATTAATAATGTTGATGAAGCAGATGTTAATATTAATGATACAGATGTTACATCAGATACAGATAAAGACGCTGATACTGTAGAAGCTCAGGGCTCGTCTGACGCAGATGTGAAGGCAGAGAAATCTGACAACGCAAGTGATGCGCAAGGAGCGGAGGAAACAGTTGATATAAATAATAAAAAGGACCAGAAGGACGCTGTGATTGAGGATTTACAAGATCGTTTGAAGCGTCAGATGGCTGAGTTTGACAACTACAGAAAGCGTACTGACAAAGAAAAGTCAGCAATGTTCGAGATGGGAGCTTCGGATGTAGTAAAGAAACTTCTTCCGATAGTAGATAATTTTGAACGCGGCTTTAAGTCAGTGACAGAGGAAGAGTTACAAACACCATTTGCCAAAGGTATGGATATGGTTTACAAGCAGACAATTAAGATGCTTGAAGACTTACAGGTTAAGCCAATCGAGGCAGTTGGTTCAGAGTTTAATCCTGAATTTCATAATGCAGTTATGCACGTGGAAGATGACTCTCAGGGCGAGAATATTATCGTTGAAGAGTTCGAGAAGGGTTACACATATAGAGATGTGGTTATCCGCCACAGTATGGTAAAGGTTGCTAACTAATACATCAGAATATTTAGTTGATGTATAATGGTATGAGCTTTTACCAGAAGTAAAGTATGTGGGCAGTTGTGATATAGAAAGAAGTCGTTTACAGGCTTAGGGCTTATCAGAACAATACACACACTTGTAACAAATAGAATTGATATTATTAAACAGTATGTCTATATAAGACATAGAAAGGAAGATAATTATGAGCAAGATTATTGGTATAGATTTAGGTACAACTAATTCATGCGTAGCTGTAATGGAAGGTGGTAAGCCAGTTGTTATTACTAACACAGAAGGTATCAGAACTACTCCATCAATAGTTGCATTTACAAAGAACGGAGAAAGATTAGTAGGTGATCCTGCTAAGCGTCAGGCAGTTACTAATGCTGATAAGACAATTTCTTCAATCAAGAGACATATGGGTACAGATTACAAGGTTGATATTGATGGTAAGAAGTACACACCACAGGAAATATCAGCTATGATTCTTCAGAAGTTAAAGGCTGATGCTGAGAGCTATCTTGGTGAGACAGTTTCAGAAGCTGTTATCACAGTTCCAGCTTACTTCAATGATGCACAGAGACAGGCAACTAAGGATGCTGGTAAGATTGCAGGTCTTGATGTTAAGAGAATTATCAACGAGCCTACAGCTGCTGCTTTAGCTTATGGTCTTGATAATGAACACGAGCAGAAGATTATGGTATATGACCTTGGTGGTGGTACATTCGATGTATCTATCATTGAAATCGGTGATGGTGTAATCGAAGTTCTTGCTACTGCTGGTAACAACAGACTTGGTGGTGATGATTTTGATAATGCTATTACACAGTATATGTTAGATGACTTCAAGGCTAAGGAAGGCGTAGATCTTTCTACAGATACAATGGCACTTCAGAGATTAAAGGTTGCTGCTGAGCAGGCTAAGAAGGAATTATCAAGTGCTATGCAGACTAACATCAACCTTCCATACATCACAGCAACAGCAGAAGGTCCAAAGCATTTTGATATGACACTTACAAGAGCTAAGTTCGATGAACTTACACACGACTTAGTAGAAAAGACAGCTGAGCCAGTTAAGAACGCACTTTCAGATGCAGGTCTTACAGCTTCAGAACTTTCAAAGGTATTATTAGTTGGTGGTTCTACAAGAATTCCAGCTGTACAGGATAAAGTAAAACAGTTAACAGGTAAAGAGCCATTCAAGGGAATCAACCCAGATGAATGTGTAGCAATCGGTGCTTCTATTCAGGGTGGTAAGTTAGCAGGTGATACAGGTGCCGGCGATATCCTTCTTCTGGATGTAACTCCATTATCCTTATCTATCGAGACAATGGGTGGTGTTGCTACAAAGTTAATCGAGCGTAACACAACAATCCCTACAAAGAAGAGCCAGATTTTCTCTACAGCAGAGGATAATCAGACAGCAGTAGACATCCATGTTGTACAGGGTGAGAGACAGTTCGCAAGAGATAACAAGACTCTTGGACAGTTCCGTTTGGATGGTATTCCACCAGCAAGAAGAGGTGTACCTCAGATTGAAGTTACATTTGATATCGATGCCAATGGTATTGTAAATGTATCTGCAAAAGATTTAGGAACAGGAAAAGAACAGCATATCACAATTACTGCCGGATCTAACATGTCTGATGAAGATATCGATAAGGCTGTAAAAGAAGCTGCAGAATACGAAGCACAGGATAAGAAGAGAAAAGAAGGTATTGATGCAAGAAACGATGCAGACAATATGGTATTCCAGACAGAGAAAGCATTAGAAGAAGCAGGAGATAAGATTGATGCTTCTGAGAAAGCTACTGTTGAAGCAGATATTGCGAAATTAAAAGAAGTTCTTGACCGCACAACTCCAGATAACATTTCAGAAGCAGATGTGGCAGCTCTTAACGAAGGTAAAGAGCAGTTAATGAAAGATGCACAGTCTTTATTTGCTAAGATGTATGAGCAGGCTGGCGGAGCAGCAGGCCAGGCAGGTCCTGGACCACAGGCTGATGCTGATGCAAATGCAACTTATAATGCAGATGATGTTGTTGATGCAGACTATAAAGAAGTATAAACAGATAGAAATGTGTTTTATAACACTTGTTTAAAATGTAAATATTCCTCTTTCTTACTCCTGCCTGTTTTTACAGGTGGGAGAGAAAGGGGAAATTTGTTTATCAAGAAATTCCCAGTGTATTGTATCATTCATAATTATTTTGATTTTTCAAAACACCTATGGTATCTTAACTATTCAGAAACATAAAACTTTATGAATGATAGAGTACACCAGGTTGGAGGATAAAATGGCAGAAAAAAGAGATTATTATGAAGTCTTAGGCGTAGATAAGAATGCGTCAGAGACGGAAATTAAGCGTGCATATCGAAAGGTTGCAAAGAAGTATCATCCGGATATGAATCCGGGAGATAAAGAGGCAGAGGAGAAGTTTAAAGAAGCTGCAGAAGCTTATGAAGTACTTAGTGATCCGGAAAAGAAGAGTAAATACGACCAGTTCGGTCATGCTGCATTTGAGCAGGGTGGCGGTGGAGCCGGTGGCTTTGGCGGTTTTGATTTCGGAGGAGACATGGGAGATATCTTTGGAGATATTTTCGGAGACTTCTTTGGCGGAGGCAGACGAGGCGGCGATGCCAGAAGAAACGGACCAAGACAGGGAGCGAATCTTCGTGCCGGTGTTCGTATCACTTTTGATGATGCCATTCGCGGCGTAGATAAAGAACTGGAGATTACATTAAAAGAAGAGTGTAAGACTTGCAACGGAAGTGGAGCGAAACCAGGCACAAGTCCGGAAACCTGTCCAAAATGTAAAGGAACCGGTCAGGTTGTATTTACACAGCAGTCTATGTTTGGAACAGTTCGTAATGTTCAGACTTGTCCGGATTGTAACGGAAGCGGACAGATTATCCGTAACAAGTGTAGTGACTGTTCCGGTACGGGATATATTAAGGTTCGTAAAAGAATTAAAGTACCGATTCCAGCAGGTATCGACAATGGTCAGAGTGTAAGAATTCGTGAAAAGGGAGAACCAGGTATTAATGGCGGACCAAGAGGAGATTTACTTGTTAATGTAACTGTGTCCCGTCATCCTAAGTTCCAGAGACAGGAATATGATATTTACTCTACAGAGCCAATCACATTTGCACAGGCAGCACTTGGTGGAACGATTAAGATTGATACCGTAGATGGTCCTTATGAGTATACCTTAAAACCGGGAACACAGACAGATACAACGATTCGTCTGAAAGGAAAAGGTGTTCCTACCCTTAGAAACCGAAATATTCGTGGAACCCATATCGTTAAATTTGTTGTGCAGGTTCCTGAAAAAATGAATGCAGCACAGAAAGAGGCACTTCGTAACTTCCAGGAAGCAATGGGAGAAGTTGCCCCTTCCGAAAAGAAAGAAGAAGCTCCGCACGAAAAGCACGAAAAACACGAAAAACATAAGAAAAAAGGTTTCTTTAAGAAGTAGGAGGAAAGCTTATGAAGTGGAATAAACTCACTATTGAAACAACAACTGCAGCAGAGGATATGTTAAGCTATGAGCTTTCTGAGATGGGAATGGAAGGTGTCGAAATCGAAGATCATGTGCCATTATCTGAAGAGGACAGAAAGATTATGTATGTAGATCTTCTTCCAGATGAGATTGCACCGGACGATGGTAAGGCACGTATTTCCTGCTATGTAGATGAGAAAGAAGATTTACAGGCTGTTATTGCTAAAATAAAAGCAAAAATCGAAGAATTATCTGCATTTTTACCAATGGGAAGCGGAGAGATCACTTTAGGCGTAACGGAAGAAGAGGACTGGATCAATAACTGGAAAGTATTCTTTAAACCATTTCGTTTAGACGATAATATTGTGATCAAGCCAACCTGGGAGACCCTTTCTGATAAGAAAGACGATGATATTGTAATAGAGATTGATCCTGGAACTGCATTTGGAAGCGGATCTCATGAGACAACAAAGCTCTGCATTTCTCAGCTTAAAAAATATATTAAAAAAGATACAGAACTTCTTGATGTTGGAACGGGAAGCGGTATCCTTTCTATTATCGGATTAAAATTAGGTGCGCATCACGCGATGGCAACGGATATTGATCCGAATGCAATTCGAGCAACGAATGAGAACTTTGCCATTAATGAGGTATCTGAACAGGCAGAGGTCCAGCAGGTAAATATTCTTGATAAAGAAGAAGCAGATAGTTTTTATGAAAAAAACAATGGAAAGAAATATGATGTTATTGTAGCAAATATTCTTGCAGATGTTATCATTCCACTTTCTGGAATTGTCGCTCCATTATTGAAAGATGACGGTGTTTTTATCACTTCCGGAATCATCAATACGATGGAAGAGGCAGTAAAAGAAGCAATGCTTGCCAATCATTTTGAAATCCTTGAGATTAATCATATGAAAGACTGGGTAAGCATCACAGCCAAAAAAGCTTGATTTATCAATTTATTAAAAATATAAGTAAAAGTACACTATCTTTACAGATGCGATAGTGTGCTTTTTTTGTTTCCTCTTATTTTGGTAAAATAGATTTTTTGAATACTTTTTTTGTTTTTTTACATAATATTTAAAAGGGTTTGGTCAGAATAATATAGTTAGTGTAAAAAACGTATATTACAGATTTTGGGAGGTATTCATGAATATTTTACATTCTTTTTCTCATACAGATTTGGCATTGGAATTGAAGGATGAGCTGGAGGAATCTTGTGAAAGAGAGCAGTTTTTTGAAGGAATTACCGTCAGCCACAAGGAGATTGGAAAAAAGGGGCTTAAGGAAACGGTAATTAAGATTGAAAACGAAGCCGGAGAGAAACAGCTTGGGAAGCCACAGGGAATTTATATAACGCTTGAGGGAGAAAACATGGCAGGAAATGATGGAGGATTTCATGAGGAAATGAGCAATCATCTTGCAAAACGTCTTGCAAAATTACTTTTGGGAAGAAAAAAATTATTATTTATAGGACTTGGAAATGGGGAAGTGACACCGGATGCA
>OGQU01002922.1_pt1 | contig 10122 bp, 11 predicted proteins | sample 1553341 | NCBI WGS metagenome assembly OGQU01 (sample SAMEA2579920, study PRJEB22360) | human gut metagenome | biome: human gut; feature: human-associated habitat; material: faeces | place: Denmark | collected 2008/2010 | reverse complement strand
TAACGGCGGCAACGGCGAGAGCGCGGCCGAGCAGGCGGCCCAAGTGGCCGAGGAGGAAGGCCCCATCGAGGCCGGCCAGGCGGCGGAGGACATCGTCGTTCCCGTCTCCATCACGATGCCGGAAAGCGCCGGCGCCGAGCCCAAGACCATCGAAGTGACGGTAGTCGATGGCTCCACGGTGCTGCAGGCGACGGAGGCCGCCGGCTGGGATGTGCAGGTGGAGGACAGCGACTACGGCAAGTTCGTCACCTCCATCAACGGCATCGCCAACGGCTCTGAAGGCGAGGCCTCCGGCTGGGTGTACACGGTGAACGACGAGACGGTCATGGAAGCCTGCGACGTGCGCCAGCTGGCCGCCGGCGACTCCGTGCAGTGGTCGTTCTACGTCGGCTAGCCACCCCTCCGCGCCAAGCGCGCAATCCGGCGGGCTCCTCCAAGCGAGGGGCCCGTTTTGCAAGTCCCCTATGCGAAGGAGCTTTCCATGATCATTCTCGATGAACCCTACGCCTCCGTTCCGCTGCTCGACTGGATGGAGGCCTCGGCGCATCCCGTGCTCGCCAACGGGTTCACCGAGAAGCTCGTGGCGGGCGGCCGCACGTTGAACCTGGTGGACGCCGACGAGTGCGCCCGGCGCCTGGAGGCGGGGGAGCGCATTTACACAAACTCCGAGAACGCTCTGGCCTGGATTCTCGACCACGTGGACAACCCCACGCTCACCGATGCCATTCGCCTGTTCAAGGACAAGGCGGCCATGCGCGAGAAACTCGCGCCTCTAAGCCCTGGCCTGTTCCATAAGACCGTCGATCGTGCGGGATTGGAAGCGGTAAACGTCGCCGATCTGCCGTTGCCGGTGGTGCTTAAGCCGGCGGTGGGCTTCTGTTCCATGGGCGTCTACGTCATCGAAGAGCCCGAGGATTGGGCGGCGGCCGTGGCCGACATCGCCCGGCGCGAGGACGGCTGGCATGAGCGCTATCCGGAAAGCGTCGTCGGCGGCAGCGAATACCTTATCGAAGGCTACCTCGCTGGTACGGAATACGCCCTGGACGCCTACTTCGACGAGGATGGCGCTCCCCATATCCTGAACATCCTGCGTCACGATTTCGCCGGGCCCGAGGATACCTCCGACAGGATGTATCTCACCGACGGAACCATTGTGGATGCGTGGAATGACCGTTTCACGGCGTGGCTGGGGGGGGGGGCACGGGGGGGGGGGGCCCAGATCGGCGTGGCTGGCGGCTGTGAACGAGGTGGTGGGCGCCCGCAGCATCCCCGTTCACGTGGAGCTGCGCGTCGACGGCGGCGCCATTGCTCCCATCGAGTTCAACCCCTTGCGCTTCGCGGGCCTCGGCGGCACGGACGTGGCCTTCTACGGGGTGGGCCTGCGCACCTACGAGGCGTTCCTGGAAGATACGCCGGTCGATCTGGCGGCGCTGTATGCGGCGCATCCGGGCAAGGTGTACTCCATGTCGCTGCTGAACCCGGCGCCCGAGGCCGATCTGGCGCGTCCCTTCGACGGTGCGGCGCTCTGCGAGCGGTTCAGCCATGTGCTCGCCTACCATGTTTTCGATCCGGTGACGGTGGGCTTCTACGGGTTCCTGTTCCTGGAAACCGATGCGGAAGGCACGGGGGCTGACGAGCGCGATTGGCTTTTGCGCAGCGATCTCATGGAGTTTGTGGGCGGCGCGTTATAATGATGCACCTACCCCTGTCTCCTACCACGACGGAGGTGCGCTGATGCGCGGCAATTTGCAGAAGATCATGATCGGCCTGGTGGTCGTTATCGTGCTCGCATTCATATTCTTTTCTGGCGACTCGCTGGTGAAGCTTGTCGACACCATCAAGCAGGGCACGCCCTTCTTCATTATTGCGGCGGTAGTGGCCCAGCTGTGCAAGTACCTGGCCCAGGGCCGCGGCTTTCAGGCCTGCTTCAACACCGTGAACGGGCACATCAGCTACCGCACGGGGCTTTCGCTCGTGTTCGGTACCTTCTTCATGAACACGGTGGCGCCCTCTATGAACCTGGCCGGCACGTCGCTTGTCATGGCCACGGCCACGCGCAACGGCATGCAGGCGGGCAAGGGCACCACGGCGGCGCTGCTCATGCAGCTATCCATCGATTCCGGTTTCGTCATCATCATGCTCACCACCTTCGGCGTGCTCACCTTCACGGTGGGGCTGCAACCGGGGTGGCTGGCGCTCGGGCTGGTGGCCGTGGCGCTCGTGGGCGGCCTCGTGTTCGTCATCGCCGTGGGCGGGCTGAAGCCCCAGCTGGTGCTGAAGGTGCTGCGTCCGTTCGTGAGGCTCGCCGACAAGATCCTCGCGAAGTTCAAGAAGCCGGCCATTGACGAGTCCGTGGAGCGCACGATCCACAACTTCTCCAGCGCCGCGCACCTCATCACAAAGAACCCGCGCAAGACGGTGCAATCGTTTTTGTGGACGACCCTTTCCAGCATCTGCGAGATGAGCTGCTTTGTGCTCGTTGGCTTCGCGTTCGGCGTGCACCACCCAGAAGCACTCATTTGCGGGTACGTCGTGGCCACGCTGTTCGCTATGATTTCCTTTGTGCCCCAGGGCGTCGGTGTCGTGGAGGCGGCGGTGACCGTGGCCTTCGCGCTGTTCGGCATCGGCTCGGCCACGGGTCTTGCCGTGGTCATCGTCTATCGCGGCATCGTGTTCTGGCTGCCGTTCCTTGTGGGCGCAGTGGTCATCCAGCGCATAAAGGCGTTCATGCCGCTGGGCTCGCGCGATTTGAAGGGCAAGGCCGAGACCATGGAGCACGAACTGCCCGATGCGGTGGAGGCCGTGAAGCAGGTGGAGGCCGACGAGGCCGCCAAGTGGGACTCCGCCGAGGCCAAGGCCGAGAAGGTGTCGGTGTCTGCGAAGGTTTCGCAGTCCGGGTCGGGGAAGGCTCCGAAGAAAACGAAATAGACGGGCACCGCGAAGGCGTCCGGCGCGAAAGGAAACGAGAGTGATGACGGGAACGAATCTGGCGGGCGCTGCTTTGGAAGTAGCGCAGAAGCGCGAGACGCAGGGGCTCAACCACACGCTGGGCGTTCACTTCACCAAGGTGGAACCGGGCCTCGTCGAGGCAGAGATGCCCATCACTCCGGCGCTTTTGCAGCCTTTCGGTTTTCTGCACGGAGGCGCCACTATCGCGCTTCTGGAATCGGTCGCTTCGGCCGGCGGCGAGCTGGCATGCGACTTGGAGACCGAGCAGCCCTTCGGCGTGGAGGTGACCATCCGTCACAAGAAGAGCGGTCGGGAAGGCGACGTGGCTCGCGGCGTGGCGAAACTCGCCGAGCGCAAACCGTCGTCGAAGGCCGGCTACAAGCTGTACTGGGACGTGGCCGCCTACGACGGGGACGGCGACGTCATCAGCGACGGCGTCATCGTGGTGAAGGTGGTGCCGAAAGACTACCTCGCCCAAAAGCTCGCCGAGCGCGGGCAGGCGTAAAATTCCCCTGACTTCCCCCTTGCACTGTGCGTGCTCTGTGGTATCATATCGTTCGCTGTCCGCAAGGAAGCATTTCGGGTTGTGGCTCAGTTTGGTAGAGCGCTGCGTTCGGGACGCAGAGGCCGCAGGTTCAAATCCTGTCAACCCGACCATCGAATTCAAGAGCCGGCCCCGCGCCGGCTCTTCTTGTATGGAAGGGAAATGCTCATGCGCATACTGGTCGTGAATGCGGGTTCGTCGTCGCTGAAGAGCCAGCTTATCGAGACTGACGGCAAGGTTTCGCTCATGAAGTGCCTGGCCGAGAAGGTGGGAACCCCCGACGCTTACATGAACGTGGCCTTTGCGCCCGATTTCCAGAAGGTCACCTATCATGTGGCGGATATGACGGTAGCCGAGTGCCTGAAGAAACTTTTGGAAGCGCTGGTGGACGATCCGGAGAGTCCCATCAGCGACCTTTCGCAAATTGACGCCATCGGCAACCGCATCGTGGCCGGCGGCGAGTACTTCACCAAGTCCGTCATCATCGACGGGCCGGCCCGCGAGAAACTTGAGCTGTGTGAGGAGCTGGCGCCGCTGCACAACCCGCCGGCTGACGCCTGCATCGATATGATGGCCGCGCTCATGCCAAGCACGCCCCAGGTCGCCGTCTTTGACACGGCCTTTCACGCCACCATGCCCGCGAAGGCCTACATGTACCCGCTGCCGGCTCGCTACTACGACGATTATCGTATCCGCCGCTACGGCGCTCACGGCACGAGCCACCGCTACGCGGCCCAGCAGGCGGCGAACCTGCTCGGCCGTCCGCTGCGCGACTTGGGCCTCATCACGTGCCACCTTGGCAACGGCGGCTCCATTACGGCGGTCAACCATGGGAAGTCCATCGATACCACCATGGGCTTCACGCCGCTGGAGGGTCTCATGATGGGCACGCGTTCCGGCTCCATCGACCCGGCCATCCTCACCTACATCATGCGCCGCGAGGGCATCTCCTTCGACGAGATGGATGCCGTGCTGAACCGCGAGAGCGGCGTGCTCGGCGTGTCGGGGCTGTCGGCCGACATGCGCGACGTGCTGGCGGCGGCCGATGCGGGCAACGAGCAGGCGCGGCTGGCCATCGACATGTACGTGTACCGGGTGCAGAAGGCCATCGGCGGCTTCTACGCGGCCATGACCCGCACCGACGCCGTGGTGATGACCGCCGGCATCGGCGAGAACTCCGCTGAGCTGCGCGAGCTTATTTTCGACGGGCTGGCCCACATGGGCATGATCCTCGACCGCGAGCGCAATCACGTGGTGGGCCAGATCGGCGTGAACCGCATCATCTCCATCGACGACAGCCCCATCAAGATCTGCGTGGTCACTACCGACGAGGAGATGCGCATCGCCCGCGAAACCGACAACCTCGTAAGCCAGCTGGGATAGAGCATTTTCCAAAATCTTCCGACAAAACGCCTTCTCCAATCGTGTTAGGGAAAAGGGAAGGAGAGGCCGTGGCCTCGCAAACCGACATAGAAGCTGTGTACCGTCGCCACATTGGGACGGTGTACCGGCTGTGCTACTCCTTTTTGGGAAGCGCCGCCGAGGCCGAGGATGCTGCCCAGGCGGTGTTCCTCTCGCTGGTGGAACACCCCCGCGCGTTCAACGACGCCGAACACGAGAAGGCGTGGCTGATCGTCTGCGCCCAAAACCGCTGCCGCGATGTGATGAGAAGCGCTCGCTGGGGTGGCTGAGCCCCGACGAGTACCGCCGCAGCGAGGGCTGGGCGGTGTAGGAAGGTACGAAAAGACGTCCGCACCCCCGGCCCTTCACCTTGGTGGCTTCGTTAGTGATGACGCCGCCGTTGTTCTGCTCGGCGCCGGTGCCGGAGAGCGTGACCACGCACCCCAGCGGGATGAAGGCGGTCGGCGTCTTGTCCTGCACGTGCTCGAAATCGTCGATGTCCTCGTCGAGCAGCGCCTGAGCGGAGACGATCTTGCAGCAATCGAACACCGAACCGCCGCCCACGGCGAGGATGAAGTCGACCCCTTCCTCACGGGCGATGCGGGCCCCTTCCTGCACCTTCTCGTAGGTGGGGTTAGGCATGATGCCCGGGAATTCCACGACGGTCTTCCCCGCATCTTGAAGCGCCGCCACGATTTCGTCATAGAGGCCCGTGCGCTTGATGGAGCCTCCGCCGTAAGCGAGCATGACCTTCTCGCCCATGGCGGGCAGCTCGGCGGCGAGCGCGGTGTGCAGAGCGCCTTCGCCGAAGTAGTTCTTGAAGGGGTACTGGTAAGTGAACGAGTTCATGGGAATCCTTTCTTGTCAGGATGTCTTTCAGCTGCTAAAGTGCGACTCTATCAACCGGTAGTTACTACCGCAAAAGGGCAGTGGCAGCGAAAGCAAGGAGCATTCACAAACATGACGCAGCTTTACTCCATGAAGCAGGTGTGCGAGACGACGGGCCTCACCTACAAGACGCTGAAGTTCTACTGCAACCAGGGGCTCGTGCCCAATGTGAAGCGAGACGCGAACAACCGCCGCGTTTTCGACGAGCGCGATGTCGAGTGGGTCAAAAGTCTGACGTGCCTTAAGCGCTGCGATATGAGCATCCAGGAAATGAAGGAGTACCTAGCGCTGTGCTTGCAGGGGGCCGCCAGCATTCCCGAGCGCAAAACGATGCTCGCGGCCAAGCGCGCGCGACTTGCGGAGCTACTCGTCGAGGTGCAAAAGAGCATCGACTATATCGATTGGAAACAGGGCTTCTACGACGATGTTCTGGCGGGAAGGACGGAGTACACAAGCAACCTGCTGCCTCGATAGGGCCGCACGCTCTCTTTCGCTCAAGGGGTTGCATGGCTCGGCGCGGGGCGATCCTGCCCCCTTACTCGTACCCCATGGCCGCAAGCTGGTCCTCGTTAAGGCCGAAGTAGTGGCCCAGCTCGTGGATGATGGTCTTGCCGACCTCTTCCACGATTTCCTCGCGGCTGTTGAAGCAGCGCTCGTGTGGGCCTTTGAAGATGGTGATGACGTCGGGGATGTCGTCGTCGTAGCCGTTGGCCCGTTCCACGATGGACAGCCCGTCGAACAGCCCGAGAAGGTCGTCGAATTCGTCCTCGTCGTCCTCCGCCTCGTATTCGCCGCCTGCGTCTTCCGCTGCTGCGTCGTCTTTTGCATCGCGTTCCGCAGGCGTATACGATTCGGGGCCATCTTCGTCTTCGACAAACGCTGGTTCGATGTCCCATTCCTCGTCATAGCCCACATGGTAGGCGCTTGGCTCTTCTTCCCATACGATGGCCACGTTGTTCAGCGCTTCCATGAACTGCTCGGGCATCGCATCAAGGGCCTCGGCGATGGCGGTTTCGAATTCCTCATCGGTCATGCGGTACATAGCTGCTCCTTCTGGATGCGAATGCTGAACACCCATTCTATCCCATCGAGGTTGCGGCGAACCGTAGCCCGAGGCGTGTTTTTGTCACGACGCAGCAAGCATCGCGTCATTATCCTGCCCCAGGCTACGGTGTATCGTGTGGATAACATATCGATTTCTGGCATATCGCCTGGTCGTAGCCCCGGGGCGATTTGTTGTATCAGGATAACACCGTAGCCAGACAAGGAAAAATGCCTGGCTCTTCGAACCGGGGTGGCAAAAATTTGTTTCTGGCTACGGTCGCCGCTTTTCTTTCGCGCCTTTTGCGAGAGGTGGAGGCTGAACGGCGGACGTCGTTGAAGTATTTGTGCGAAACGCGGCGCGGTGAGGGGGTTTGTGTTACCATTGCCCGCGCATTCAAAGGCGCGCGGAGGGTCCGGGCGCACTGCTCGTCGGAAACGAGACGACGGCGGGCGATTACCGATAAGGCAAGGCGACCCCTTGCCCGACCTTATGGAGGAATTGCATGAAGATTCTGGGCATGGGAGTTCCCGAGCTCCTCATCATCCTGGTCGTTATCCTGCTCATCTTCGGCCCGAAGAACCTGCCCAAACTCGGCAGCGCGCTCGGCAAGACGGTGAAGAACCTGCGTGAGGGCATGGGCGCCGGCGAGAAGGACGTCGAGGAAGCCGCCGACGACGAGGAAGTTGTCGAAGTGGTGGAAGAGGTCGTGGAAGAGCCTGCAGCCGCCCCGAAGAAGACGGTGAAGAAGGTCGTCAAGAAGAAGGCCGAGTAACCTCGCTCCTTCGACAACATCAGGCAAGAACGGTGGTGCGCCCGCTGCGTTGTGCGGGCGCACCACCGATGTATAAGAGAGAAAATAGGAATCATTATGGCTAACGACAACTACGTGCTGACTGAAGAAGGCAAGAAGAAGCTCGAGGAGGAGCTGCACTACCTCGAGAACGAGAAGCGTGCCGAGATCGGCGAGCGCATCAAGGTCGCCCGCGAGTTCGGCGACATCTCCGAGAACTCCGAGTACGACGATGCCAAGAACGAGCAGGGCATGATGGAGGCGCGCATCGCCGAGATCAGCCGCATCCTCTCCGAGGCCACCGTTGTGAACGCGCCGAAGCGCTCGAGCAAGGTGAACATCGGCTCCACGGTGACCGTGGACATGAACGGCCGTGAGCGCGTGTTCACCATCGTCGGCGGCGCCGAGTCCGATGCCCACGAGGGCAAGATCTCCAACGAGTCGCCGGTGGGTCAGGCGCTGCTCGGCTGCAAGAAGGGCGACGAGGTGACGACGACCGGCCCCACTGGTCGCGACATCAAGCTGACCGTTATCAAGATCGAGCACTAGGAGACCGGAATGGCCGAAGCGGTAGAAATCATCGAAGACGATCCCATTGAGGTGCGCCGCGCCAAGCGCGAGGCGCTGATTGCCGCGGGCATCGATCCCTATGGGCACTCGGTCAAGCGCAGTCATTCGGTAGGCGAGCTGAACGAGAAGTACGCGCACTTGGAAGACGGCGAGTCCACCGAGGATGAGGTGCTCATCGCCGGCCGTGTCATGGCCAAGCGCGTCCAGGGCAAGATCGCGTTTCTGGAGCTGCGCGAGTCCGGCTGCGACATTCAGCTGTTCTGCCGCATCAACGCGCTCGGCGAGGAGGCCTTCGCGGCCCTGTGCGATTTGGATGTGGGCGACTGGATTGCTGTGCATGGCGCCATGATGCGCACGAAGCGCGGTCAGCTGTCCGTAGCGGTGGACTCCTTCGAGCTGATGAGCAAGTCGCTGCGTCCTCTGCCCGAGAAGTTCCACGGCCTGACGGACAAGGAGACCCGTTATCGTCAGCGCTACGTGGACTTGGTCATGAACCCCGAAGTGCGCACCACCTTCGAGCGCCGCTTCAAGATCGTCTCGGCCATCCGCCGCTACATGGAGGATGCGGGCTACTACGAGGTGGAGACGCCGTTTCTGCATGCCATCATCGGCGGGGCGAACGCGAAGCCCTTCATCACGCACTTCAACGCGCTCGACCGCGACTACTACCTGCGCATCGCTACGGAGCTGCCGTTGAAGCGCCTGCTTGTGGGCGGTTTCGAGAAGGTGTTCGAGATCGGTCGCCAGTTCCGCAACGAGGGCATGGATCCGTACCACAACCCCGAGTTCACCACCATGGAGGCCTACGAGGCCTTCGGCGACCTTAATTCCATGATGGACCTCACCGAGGGCTGCATCAAGGCCGCGGCCGAGGCGGCATGCGGCACGCTGAAGATCGAGTACCAGGGAACGCCGGTGGATTTGTCCGGCGACTGGCGCCGCGCCTCCATGATGGAGCTGGCCAGCGAGCACGCCGGCGAGGAGGTGTCCTTCGACCGCAGCCGCGAGGAGCTGGTGGCCATTCTGGAGAAAAACGGCGGCCATGCCGAGGCGGCTTGGGGCAAGGGCAAGCTCATCTCCGAGATCTTCGAGGCCGTGGCGGAGGAGAAGCTCATCCAGCCCACCTTCGTCGTCGACCACCCGCTGGAGATCTCGCCTCTGGCGAAGAAGCATCCGGAGAACCCCGAGCTCACTCAGCGCTTCGAGCTGTTCATCCTGGGCCACGAGTACGGCAACGCCTTCACCGAGTTGAACGACCCGGTGGATCAGGCCGAGCGCTTCCGCGCCCAGGTGGCGGCCAAGGACATGGGCGACGACGAGGCCATGGGCTTCGACGCCGACTACATCCGCGCGCTGGAGTACGGCATGCCGCCGGCTGGTGGCGTGGGCATCGGCATCGACCGCCTGGTCATGTTGCTCACTGATGCGCCGTCCATTCGCGACGTGCTGCTGTTCCCCCACATGAAGGACGAGGTGTTCGGGGAGGGGAAGCCGGTGGGTGCGACTGAGAAGACGTCGGCCGAAGCTGCCGGCAGCGCCGACGCCGACGCTGCGGCCCCCGCGTCCGAGCCCATCGATTTCTCCAACGTCGTCGTCGAGCCCCTCTTCGAAGACGAGGTGGACTTCGACACCTTCAGCAAGTCGGACTTCCGCGCCGTGAAGGTGAAGGAGTGCGTCGCGGTGCCGAAGTCGAAGAAGCTTTTGCAGTTCACCCTGGACGATGGCACGGGCACCGACCGCACCATCCTGTCGGGCATCCATGCCTACTACGAGCCGGAGGAACTTGTGGGGCGTACGCTCATCGCCATCACCAACCTGCCGCCGCGCAAGATGATGGGGCAGGAGAGCTGCGGCATGCTGCTCTCCGCCGTCCACACCGAGCATCCGCCATACGTACAGACCAAGGCTTATTACCACAAACCTGCTGAGCCATGC
>OGQU01002920.1_pt1 | contig 10137 bp, 6 predicted proteins | sample 1553341 | NCBI WGS metagenome assembly OGQU01 (sample SAMEA2579920, study PRJEB22360) | human gut metagenome | biome: human gut; feature: human-associated habitat; material: faeces | place: Denmark | collected 2008/2010 | reverse complement strand
GATAGATAATTAAATAAAATTTATATATTTAGAGAGAGTATTAGATATATATTTATGCACATTGAAAATTTAATAGAAAGAGGTGTTAGATTATGCAAATTGTAATTTATATCGCCATTTTTCTAGTCTCAGCAATCATTTTTACCTTTGTAGGTATGGCAATAAGAAAAAAAGTAGCAGAATCAAAATTAGGAAGTGCAGAGGAAGAAGCAAGAAAGATAATTAACCTTGCACAAAAAGAAGCCGAAAACAAAAAGAAAGAAGAAATTTTTAAGGCTAAAGAAGAGATCATGAACAGTAGAAAAGATCTTGATAACGAGATTAGAGAAAGAAGAAGCGAAGTACAACAACAAGAAAGAAGATTATTACAAAAAGAGGAAAATCTTGAAAACAAAATGGAGCACATTGAGAGAAAGGAACAAGAAATCGAAAACAAGAAGCAAGAGCTTGAAAATAAGAAACAAGAAATATCAAAAACTTTGGACAAGCAAATGCAAGAACTTCAAAGAATTTCAGGATTATCTAAAGAAGAAGCAAAAAATCAATTACTTTCAGATATGGACAAGCAATTAACTTTAGAGAAAGCAAACTTAATAAAGAACGCTGAAAATAAGGTTAAAGAAGAGTCTATAAAAAATGCAAGAGAAGTAATTGGATATGCTATTCAAAAATGTGCGGCAGACCATACAGCAGAAACAACTGTATCTATAGTTCCACTACCAAACGATGAAATGAAAGGTAGAATAATAGGAAGAGAAGGAAGAAATATCCGTACATTAGAGACTTTAACAGGAGTAGATTTAATAATTGATGATACACCAGAAGCAGTAGTAATATCTGGATTTGATGCATTAAGAAGAGAAATTGCAAGAATAGCTCTTGAAAAATTGATGGAAGATGGAAGAATCCACCCAGCAAAAATTGAAGAAATGGTTGAAAAGGCAAAAGAAGAAGTTGCCGAAACAATCAAGGAAGAAGGAGAAAGAGCTTGCATGGAAACAGGCGTAATTGGACTTCATCCAGACATCGTAAACTTGCTAGGAAAATTAAAATACAGAACAAGCTATGGCCAAAATGTATTAAACCATTCAATAGAAGTTTCTAACTTGGCAAGAATTATGGCAGATGAATTAGGATTAGATCCAAAGCTTGCAAGAAGAGCAGGATTATTACATGATATTGGTAAGGCGCTAGACCATGATGTAGAAGGAACTCACGTTCAAATTGGTGTAGATATTCTTAAGAAATACAAAGAAAATCCACTAGTAATAAATGCTGTAGAGGCACACCATGGAGATGTAGAACCACAAACAGTAGAAGCTGTTTTAGTTGCTGCAGCCGATGCAATATCTGCTTCAAGACCGGGAGCTAGAAGAGAAACACTTGAAAACTACATCAAGCGTTTGGAAAAGCTAGAATCAATTGCAGACTCATTCAAAGGAGTTGAAAAATCATTTGCAATTCAAGCTGGTCGTGAAGTTAGAATAGTTGTAAAACCAGAACAAATTTCAGATGCAGATATGACAATTCTTGCAAGAGATGTTGCTAAAAAAGTAGAAGAAGAAATGGAATATCCAGGACAAATAAAAGTAAACATCATAAGAGAAACAAGAGTTGTAGACTACGCAAAATAAATTTAAAAGACGAGGGAAACCTCGTCTTTTTTTGTTTGTACAATTAGTGTACAATTCGGTACAATCCGGGGACGGAGAAAAAATTTACTAAAATGTACATGAAATAAAACTGTAATATAAATTTAATAAAAATGCAATATAATTTTACCGTAATATAGTATATAATAAAGAAAAATGTATTATAAGGGAAGATTATGAATATAGAAAAAAGTCTAATTATGCTTGGAATTATTCCAACTAGAAAGTTTGAGTTTAATGAAACAAATTATATAGCTAAGGCCGTTGCCGAGAAGTTGGCAGACAATATACTCGAACTTGGGGATTCGTATAATGAATTATATATGCGAATTTATAATTGTAATATGAGTTATGCTCAAATTGCACCTAAATTTGGAAACGTTGTGTATTTTTACCCTAATAATACGTTATACTTTGATGAAAAATTTGACATAGCCAAAATTGATGAGAAGGTTATTCAAGAATGTGTTCATTATCTTCAAAATTTCAGGAAGTTTGATGGAAGTGAGCAAAGAATAGGAGTTTGTAATTTTGCAGAATTTAAAATATATTGCTTAGGACTTAATGAAGCTGTCACACAATACATTGCTTCTAAGGCTATTGGAGAAAAGCCACATAGGAAGAATAATGAAAGTATATCGATTTATACAATAAATGATAAATATTATCCATATCTTACGAGCTTAGTAATACAGTTGTTATTCTTTGTAGGAGAGAAGAATCTTATAAAGAGTGCGATAGATGGAACAGTAGATTTTGAAAATGATTTGTATAACACATTCGAAGGAAATACAAATAAGATTTTATCAAACTTTGATGCTATTCTGGATGAAAATAATGAAGAAAAAAGAAGTGAAGAGAAGATAATACAGCTATATATGGAAACACAAAAAATGATGTGCATGACTTACTTTGACAAAATTTATATCAGAATTGATACATTAAAAGAAATAGAAGAGTATACACATAAATTAAATGAGTATGGTAAAATAGTAGGCAGAATGCTTGAAAACAATGAATTAAATGATGAAATCAACGAATATACAAATAAGATGGAAAGCAAATTAAATAAAAAATATATAGATTTGTATGCAAAGCAGTCTAAACATTCGTTAATAGTAGTATATCAAAATAAGTTATTAAACTTTTTTAGAAGAATTGCAAATTGGATTGGAAACAGAGCATAAAAAGCGTTTATATGTGAAAATTTATATGTTTGAAAAGTTGACAGTTCTTTTCAAATTACAAAAATAAAATGTTGCTATAGAAGGCAACATTTTTTTCTCATATATTTTAGTGTTTACAATTTATGATTCATATATTTGTAAAACATGAATATCTATATTAAAAAAAGAAGGATAAAAAATTCAAAATAAATACGCTTAATGCAACACGCCAAGTTGTTTTCCAAGTTCTAAAAAAAACATGCTTTGCAATAGAAAGACTATAGTCTTTTTTTACTGTTAATGCTAAACAATTAACGTTGTTATTTTCGGCTTCTAATGAATTTTCAACACTGGAGTTATTCTGTAGTTCTGAATTGGTCTCAAATATAGATGTGTCTGTTATTTGAGAAGCCGAGATTTCCGGTGTGGAACTGCAGTCAAGTGTTGAGGCATTAGCTGAGTTTTGATTAACTGGCTCTTGCTTGCTGTTTAATTCGGAAGCAAATTGAGCATTATCATTATGTTCTTTTAATTCCAAATCTGTGGCATTATTAACCATAATTTTGAATCCTTTCTTTTGATTTATAAATTTGTAATTAAATTATAACATAGTAGCGACAAATGTCAATAAAAAGTGACAAAGAATGATACGCAAAATATGAAAAAGAATGTAGTATTAATTTAAATTATGTAGACTAATTATGAAAAAAACAGGACGATGTAAAAAATATATATTTTATACTAAAAAAGGGAGAAAAAAGGCTGTTTTTATTGACTTATTTTACCATTTGTTATATAATGCGGCTGTAAAAATATTTTTTAGAAAGGAAAATATATGAGATGAAAGCAAAAAAAATCATGGCAGTACTTGTAATAGCAATAATGCTGATAGGAATTGTTAGTGTACCAGTACTTGCGTCAACTAATGAAAAAGTAATCTTAAAGAATTCCGATAATGAATATTTAATTTATTTCAAAGAATTCTGCCGAAAAGAGTTTCAATTTGCAATCAGCAAAGACAGCAAAACAGCAGAAGCAGATCTAAACTTTGTTAATTCTGCAAAAGACCAACCTGCATCAGCAGCAGGAACATTAAATGTAGCTTACATAGATGAAGCTTCATTTGAAAGCATCTTCGGAAAAAATCCAACAAGCTTAGTAGCTTATATTTGGGTAAAAGATGCTGAAGACAATACAGTAATTAAAGCAGACAAACTTGATTTAAACGAAGCGGTAACAGATAAAATGATAGAGACAGTGAACGGAACAACAAAAAGAATTGATGTTGATACAGAAAAGCAATATCAAAGAAATGTAGTAGAGGACGGAGTAAGCAAAACTGTAACAGTAGGAAAAGTAGTTCTAAATGAGAAAGAAGGAGCTAAGTACTCATATGTTCTAACAAAGTTAGACGACAAAACTACAGGTGCAAATAAACTATTTGAATTAGCAGACACGTTAAAAAACAGCATAGATGATACATACACAAATTTAAGCCTAAGCAAACAATTCTATGACTTGTATGTTAAATTAATGCCAAGCAATTCAGAATGGACAGCTGTAGAAAATTCAGAAATACTTCAACCAGAAAATACTGTTGAGGGAGACAAATATATTGTATACATCAAAGAAACAAAGGGTAATGATGAAACAGTAGACGCTAAATTCTTAACATGTGTATATAAAGAAGATGCAGGTGTTGATAAAGAAGAGAAAACTATTACAGAAACTGTTAAATTACCAGTAACATTCGATAGTGGAGCAATTTTATTTACAGTATTAGGAATTATAATTATTGCATTAGCAATATTCGTATTTATAAGAATTAAATCTAATAAAAAAGATGAGAACAAATAGTTATGAAAAAGGTCTATAATCTTATAATTGCCGTATTAATTGTAGCACTAATCGTAGTAGTAGCAATGATTGTTATAAGATATGGTGGCAATTATTTAAACGAAAAAGAGGTTTCAGCCTCACTTGAAACAATAGAAGAAGAGTTAAATAAAGAAGAAACACAGCAATCTGAAAGTTTGCCGGAGTTAGAATTTAAAGGATACAAGATAGAAGGAATAATAGAGATTCCAAAGATTAATATCAAGTATCCTATAATTGACCATACAAACGAAGAAACGATGAAAGTTTCTATAACAAAGTTCTGGGGACCACAAGCAAACGAAATTGGAAACTACACAGTAGCAGGGCACAACAATAAAGATGGCACGATGTTTGGAAAAACAAAATATTTACAAATAGGTGACAAAATAAAATTAACAAACCTAAAAAATGAAACCATTGAATATGAAATATTTAAAATATATTCAATAGATCCAGACGATGTAAGTTGTGTAGAAAGTGTGGAAAACGGTACTAGAGAAATCACTTTAATAACGTGTACAAACGGACATAAGAATAGATTAGTAACTAAAGCAAGACAAATTTTATAATTTTTAAAATATGGGGGTAAAAAAATTGAAAGCGAGAATTAATTATAGGAGCAAAAGAACCATTATAATTATAAGCATAGCAGTAGTTCTATTAATAGCAGCAATCGCTGGTACAGTTGCCTTTGTAAAAGGTAATAGAGATTCAGCAGCTGCAATGACAGACGATAACCCTGTAACATCACAAAATGATGGAACAAATGCAGGCTTACCTAATAATGGAGATCAAAACAATGGCAGTGATCAAAATAACGATGGAACAACATTGCCAACAGATGGAGACAACACAAACCCAGCAGATTCAAACAATAATGATAACAACGGTAGTACCACAAATGATGGAACTACTGGTACAAATGGTGCCAATGGATCTACAACTGGGACAACAAATGGAGCAAACACAGGTGCTAATGCTGGAACATCAACAGGAACTACAACAGCAGGCAACAATGGTGCAAACGTTCCAAACCAAGATTACGCACAAACAACAACAGTTATAACAGAAAATCCTTGGGAGACAAAAGAAATAGGCTGGAGCCCAATAAGCGTTGCAGCATATACAGCAGCATCAAAATTAAAAGTACATAAACCAGACCTAGACTTACAAAAATATGCTTATTTAGATGGGGATTCTTTAGAAGAACTACCAGTAAATACAGCTGCACAAAAAGGTGAAACAATCACTTATGTTATAAAAATAACAAATAAAGGTAACGAAGACACAAACGGAATCCGTACAATAGATTCAATACCAGAAGGAACAGAACTTGCTTCTATTTCAGAAGGTGGGGCACTAAACAATGACGGAAAAATTGTATGGAAAAACGATATAAAAGCAGGAGAAACTGTAACAGTATCATTCAAAGTAGTAGTTACAGCAGACTCTATAGATTTAATTAATAACATTGCAAAAGTAAACGGAGAAGAAACACCAGAAACAAAAACTCCAGTAATAACAGCAAACAAAACAGCACAAGTTGTTACAAAAGTAGACAAAGAAGAAGTTCTAGAAAATAGAGATGCAAAAGTTGGAGAAACAATTAGATACACAATTACTGCAAAAAACACAACAGAAGTTGATGGAACAACAGTAATAAAAGATAGCATTCCAGATGGCACATCTTTTGTAGATGGAACAATAACAGAAAAAGGAAACTTTGATAAAGAAAATGGAACAATTACATGGAATAACGTAGTTGTACCTGCAAAAGGAGAGGTTTCTGTAAGCTTTGACGTTGTTGTAAATGAAAAAACAACAGCAGGAGAAGTTGTAAAATCAGTAAGCAATACTGCAACAATTGGAAACACACCAACAGAAGAAGTAGAAACAAAAGTTGCAAATATTACAGGAACAAAATCTGTGGATAAGACAGAAGCAAAAGTTGGTGAAACATTAACATACACAATTACTTTAACAAACAGCGGAAATGGTGATGGAAAAGTAACAGTAACAGATAGAGTACCAGAAGGAACAACAATAAAAGATTCAGAAATCAATGGTTACGATTCTAAAACAAATATAATGACATGGAAAGATGTTGAAGTTAAGGCAGGAAAATCAGTAGAACTTACATTTGAAGTTATTGTAAATGATAACACAAGCATAATAAAGAATAAGGCTTATGTTGATGAAAACAAGATACCAGAAGAACCAGAAACATCTGTAAAACATCATTACACAGTTGAACACTATACTGAGAATCTTGATGGAACATATTCAAAAGTTGAAAAAGATACAGTAGTTAGTGAGGATGTTGAAATAGGAACTAAGGTAAGCTACAAGATTAATAACTACGACGGCTTTACATTTGATGAAAGCAAAACAGAAAATAAAGATTCTACAGTACCAGATAATAATAATTTAATTGTAAAATTATATTATGCAAGAAGAAATGACTTGAGTTATACAGTATATTACAAAGAGCAAGGAACAGAAAAAGAACTTGCAGGTGCAAAAGTAGTAGACGGTCAAACATTTGGAGATGTTGTAACAGAAAATGCAATTGACATTGATGGATATAATAAAGTAAATCCAACAAGTGCCAACATAACAATAACAACAGGAAAGAATGAATATACATTCTATTATACAAAGAGAAATGACTTAAGTTATACAGTATATTACAAAGAGCAAGGAACAGAGAATGAACTTGCTGATGCAAAATTAGTAAATGGTCAAAAATTTGGAGATGTTGTAACAGAAAACGCAATTGATATTGATGGATATAATAAAGTAAATCCAACAAATGCAAACATAACAATAACAACAGGAAAGAATGAATATACATTCTATTATACAAAGAGAAATGACTTAAGTTACACAGTATATTACAAAGAGCAAGGAACAGAAAATGAACTTGCTGATGCAAAAGTAGTAGATGGTCAAACATTTGGAAATGTTGTAACAGAAAATGCAATTGACATAGATGGATACAATAAAGTAGACCCAACAAGTGCAAACATAACAATAACAACAGGAAAGAATGAATATACATTCTATTATACAAAGAGAAATGACTTGAGTTACACAGTAAATTACTTAGAAAAAGGTACAAACAATGTATTACATGAAGCAAAGACAGTTGGAAATCAAACTTTTGGTGCAGAAGTAACAGCATCAGTAACAAATGATGCAATAGAAAAACCAGAAACAATAGATGGATATAATTGTGTAGAAGTAGATAAAGAAACATTAACAATAGGAACAAGCACAAATGAAATAAACTTCTATTACACAAAGAGAAATGACTTAAGTTACACAGTAAATTACTTAGAGAAAGATACAAACAATGTATTGCATACAGCAAAGACAGTTGAAAGCCAAACTTTCGGAACAGTAGTAACTGCATCAGTAACAAATGATGCAATAGAAAAACCAGAAACAATAGATGGATATAATTGTGTAGAAGTAGATAAAGAAACATTAACAATAGGAACAAGCACAAATGAAATAAACTTCTATTACACAAAGAGAACTGACTTAAGTTATACAGTAAATTACTATTATAATGGAGAATTAAAGCATAGTGTAACTTTTGATAATATGGAATATCTTGATGAAATATCAGGTGTTGAAGAGATGCCAAAATATAATGGAGTAACATATACTAAATATGATTTAAAAACATCAAGTGCAAATGGATTATTACCTTTAATAATTGGCACAGGATCAAATTATATTAATGTATATTATGGTACACCAAATGTAACAATAAGCAAGAAAGTAAATAAAACTGCAGTAAAAGTTGGAGATACATTACACTATACAATTAAAGTTACAGAAACTAGAGGATTTGTAGATGCTTCAGGAGTAAATGTAACAGATCCAATTTCAGAGGGACTAGAAAATGTTAGAAATATAACTCACAATGGAAAACTAAATGAAGGAAATGTTGAGTGGAACAATTTGGCAATAACAAAGAATTCAAGTATAACACTAGAATTTGATGCAACAGTTAGTGCTGCTACAATAGGAAAAACGATTTCAAATACTGCAAATTTAGGTGGCACAATGAGTGGAGATAGTAATACAGTAACAACAACTGTATCTGAATTAAAAGCTGCAGTAAAAGAAGTTAAAAAAGGAACAACTGGAAAAGACGCTGTGAATATTGTACTTGTAATGGATTTATCATATAGCATGAAGTCAAACAAAACATCAGATGGAGTTACAAGACTAGATGCCGCAAAAACAGCTGCAACAAAATTCATAAACTCTATATATACAAAGGATCCAAAATCTAAAGTTACAGTAACAGTATTAACGTTTAACACGGCAAATCCATTAACTACTATTAAATATGTGGGAACAGAAAGATGCACTAATAATAATATATGGCATCTACATTTGAATTGTAAAAATATAGATGGGGTTTGGTATTCTAACTGGAAAGAACAAAAAGTTGCAATTCCATATTCAGGAACTTCAAAACTTGGATTTGCAGATAAAACTAACTACGGTGCATTGGTAAACGAAATAAATAATATATCGTTACCAGCTGAGAATCCGGATGAGGGACTTGGAACAAATGTATCAGCTGCATTAGATTTAACAAAAACAACTATAGGGGACTTAAAGGATAATCATTCTGAAAATTCTAACGTAGTAATATTATTATCTGATGGTGCTCCAACAACAAGTTATTCAGGAAATTCTAGTTGGAATAATTATGAGGGATTAAGAAATCAAGCTTCAGAAATTAAAGGAAATCCTATAACAACAGAGTTCTATTCTATTCAATTTGGAACTGAAGATGGAGCATATGACTTGTTAAGGGCAATGTCATCAAATAATACTGTTTACACATCAAATAGTATAGACTCATTAGTTAAAAACTTTACTAACATATTGGATCAAAATACAACAAAAGACCCAATAGACACAGTAAACGGAAAATATACAACTACATTATCAAATCCTTTAGTAGTAGATGCTGACAATCCAATAACAGTAACTTATAAAGGAACAACATTATTTACATGCACAAGTTTGCCAAACAACGGATTAACATACGATTCTACAACAAAGACTATATCATGGGATATAAATGCATGGAACGCAGTTGAAGGCCATACTAAAGTAACTACGAATGACATTGTTATACAGTGCTATGTAGAAAGATAATGTAAAACATAATATTTTACAAAATAATAAAACCTATCAATTTTAAGTTGATAGGTTTTATTCATGTTAATGGGCATTTTAAGTAGTATGGTGTCATTTTAAATATATAGTAAAAAAATAATAGAACCGCTGTAATATCAGTGACTATAATTTAATTTTTGGTTATTTTTATATGTTTTGCATTCGTAAGATTTTCTTTAGAATTTATATTTATTTTTTTAGTACTATTAGAAAGAACTTTGCTTACATAA
>OGQU01002877.1_pt1 | contig 10246 bp, 9 predicted proteins | sample 1553341 | NCBI WGS metagenome assembly OGQU01 (sample SAMEA2579920, study PRJEB22360) | human gut metagenome | biome: human gut; feature: human-associated habitat; material: faeces | place: Denmark | collected 2008/2010 | reverse complement strand
AAATCGACTGACCTTTCTTTTTTACCCAACAATATCTTTAATTAAGGGAGACGGGGGAAAGTTTCCCGGATATCGGCGTATTGGAGTCCCTGTCCCATCTGTTGGAACTGCCGATTCAGGACATTGTGATCGGAGAGCGGGCGGGAGACCGGGAGGAGGCTGTGACGGAAGTCGTGAGACTGGCAAAGCTCCAGGAGCAGCGGAAGCGTGAAAAGAGGCTCCTGTATCTGATTATGCTGGGGCTTTTGATCTATCACTGTGTCATCGGGATCTGTTTATTTTCCGGAAGAGGGTTGTTTGGGGGAAGAGATATTGCCTGCCAGGTGGCCGGAATCTCCATGGCGGGGACGCTGACGATGCTGGGGCTTGTATACCGGTATTTCGGAAAGGAAGAGGATGTGAAAATGATTCCCTCCAGTCAATTAAGCAGAGGACTTGGAATAGCATCCCTTGCGATGCTATTGTGGAGTGTTGGAATCATGTATTTAAGCTTCGGAATGGTCCGGGCAGGAAGTGTTCCCCTTGGTATGGAACTCAGCTCCCTGGGACCGTTTTTGAACAATCAGCTTTGTGCGGGCTATGCCCTGAATGTAATATTTCTGGCAGTGGAAATGTACCGTCTGCTCATGGAGCGGACGGTACTGCATCCGGGATGTGTGATCTCACCGGCGGTCATCTATCTGGATTTCTTTTACATAGACATTCTGGGCCGGATGGATACCCTGGACAGCGTCTGGAAGGCACTGGACAGAGGGACGGTACTCATATTGCTGGAGGCAGTGTCGGGAATTGTATTTCTGTTTATACAGTCCCACCGTTCTCGTTCTCACGCATCCGATAGCCCACACCAATCTCAGTGAAGACATACTGGGGCTGCGCGGGATTCTGTTCCAGTTTTCTGCGGATGTTCGCCATGTTGACCCGGAGAATCTGATTATTATTGTCCATATAGGGACCCCAGATGGCATTCATGATGTAGCTGTATGTCAGGACTCTGCCGGAATTTTCTGCTAAAAGTGTGAGCAGCTGGTATTCAATCTGGGTCAGGTGCACCTCTTCGCCCCGCAGGCGGATCAGTCGTTTTTCGAAATCAATCTCCAAATCCAATGCCTTATACACATGACCGGGAGCCTGGGCGTGGCTGTGCCGCAGAGAAGTGCGGATCCTTGCCATGAGCTCGCCGGTGCCGAAGGGCTTCGTGATATAATCGTCCGCACCCAGATCCAGAGCGGAAACCTTTTCCTGCTCTTTGGTGCGGGCAGATATGATGATCACGGGAACATCGCTCCAGGAGCGCAGCTTTTGCAATACTTCCAGCCCATCCATGTCCGGCAGCCCTAAGTCTAACAGGATCACGTTGGGGCAGAAAGAAGTGCTGAGACTCAGTCCCTCTCTGCCGTTTAAGGCGTGCATGATCTTGTAGCCTTCCCGGTCCATGGTGGCGGTAATGAAATTACTGATACTTCTATCATCTTCGATTAAGAGAACTTTGATCTTATTCATATCTGAATCCATATCCTTTCTGGTATTTTCAACGGTTCTATCGTATGTGGTTGAGAGTACACTTATTTTTCCGAAGCGACATCTACCGACTTGGGAAGTGTGAAACAGAATTCCGCGCCATCCGCATGATTCCTGCCACTCAGCGTTCCGTGATGGGCGGTGATGATGGTCTTGCAGATGGACAGACCGATACCCATGCCCTTGCGGGAATCCGAGCTTCGGGAATTGTTGTAGGTACCCGTCTCGAACAGATTCTGTAATTTTTCTTCCGACAATCCTTTTCCGTAGTCCCGTACAATAAAAGAAACATGCTCCGGATGATCTTCCACGATGAAATCAATGGGCAGGATGCTTCCGGAATGAACGATGGCGTTTTCCAGCAGATTGATGGTGACCTGCTCAATCAGCACCGCATCCATGGGGATCATCAGAAATTCCTCAGGGATCTTGACCCGGATGGCGGCATCGGGATAGCGCTTTTTCAGCTTTTCCAAAGCTTCTCCAACCACTTCCTCCACCGGTTCCTCTGTGGTATTGATGCTTAAGCTGTCTCCCTGGATACGAGTGACGGACAGCAGATTTTCCACCATATTCAACAGCCAGTTGGAATCCTCATAGATATTGGTCATGATCGTACGCTGCTCGGTGGAGCTTAGATCGTTCTGACTTTCCAGAAACAGGGAGCTGTTGCCGATGATGCCGGTGAGCGGCGTGCGCAGATCGTGGGAGATGGCGCGCAGAAGATTCGCACGCATCTTTTCCATTTCGGCCTCTGCCAGCCGCTTTTCCCGCTCTGCGATCATCTCGGACTGGATGGTCATATGAGAGGTCATGGTACACAGGATCAGAGTGATCCCACTCATCAGCAGGAAGGTGATAGGGTAGCCGGTCAGAGTGAAATTAAGCTTATAATACGGATAGGTAAACAGATAATTGATCGCTATTACGGAAAAAAGGGTGCAGGCAATGCCGTAGCCGTAGCCCACCGTCCATCTGGCGATGATCACCAGTGCCAGAATGTAGAACAGTGCTACATTGGCATGGTTGTCTGGGACAATATGCTGATATAAAAAAGAGGCAAGTGTGGCGCACAGCATGCAGGCAGCACAGATCAGGATACTGATGGCGTGCCTGGTAAAGGGTGGTTTTAAGCGGAAGCTTTTCCGCGGTGATTTTTTATCGGAAAATGATCGGAACACGGTGTGATCCTCCATGAAATATTGTTAGTTGTTTTGTAAATTTATTATAACTATAGTACCATTACTTTGCAATGCAAGGTGTAAAGAAGTAGTTAAGGATATATGACAATCGGTATATTTTCCCCTAAAGCTGTGGCAAAAGGCAGGCAGGTATCCTCCGGAAAAGCTAAGACACAAAAAATAGGAACATATACTTTCGTTAGGTTGACATCAGGAAAAACATTAGATTAAAATGTAGTATGGTGGCGGTCCTGAAAGGGCGGACCGTCTATGTGGACAGGAGAGGAGTAGGTTATGTTTCTGACAGGATTGGCATTACTGCCGGCCATCGCACTGGTGGTATGGATCTACAGACAGGATAAGGTGGAGAAGGAGCCGAGGGGATTATTGTGGAAGATTTTCCTGTTCGGCGTGTTGTCCGTGATCCCAGCCATGATACTGGAAATCATTCTGGATGAAGTATTTCTGGTATTTGTGGATGCAGATACGCTGTGCTACGTGATCCTGGATAATTTTGTCGGGGTGGCACTGATCGAGGAAGTTTGCAAGATGAAGGCGGCCAAATGGGCGGCATGGAAGCATCCGGCATTCAATTATAAATTCGATGCCATCGTGTACTGCGTGACTTCGGCATTGGGATTTGCAGCCATTGAAAATGTTCTGTATTGTCTGGGCGGTGACATTGGGACGGCAGTGACCAGAGCCCTGTTGTCCGTGCCTTCCCATGCCATCGATGGCGTGATCATGGGATATTTCTTCGGTGTGGCGAAGGAGGCAGAACTTGCAGGCGATAAAAAACGCAGGAAACGCTTCCTGAAGCTCAGCGTGTTCATGCCGATGATCGAACACGGTATCTATGATTCCGCATTGTCTCTGGATGCGGACTGGATCTTCGTTTTCTTTTTCCTGTTTGTGATCGTGGTGGATGTCTGGGCCTATAAATTTGTGAAAAAGCAGTCTGGGCAGGACCGGGAGCTGTCTGCATAAAGATTGCGTTAAGAACCCGTGAAAATTTTATAAATTCACGAAAAACGGTAGGATCGGGTCTTTGCTTCATGTTAAGATAAAGAAAACATAAAGAAAGGAAAGACCAATATTGAAGTTATTGAATCCAAAGATCCGGCAAAAATTTGCGGAATCCTTGAAGGCGGTCCTGCCGGTAGTAGGGATCGTGATCGTATTAAGCTTTACCATAGCCCCCATTACCTCCAGTATCCTGCTGTGCTTTCTGGTGGGGGCGGTGATGGTCATGGCCGGTATGATGTTTTTCACCCTGGGTGCGGAGATGTCCATGACCCCCATGGGAGAAAAAGTGGGTGCCAGAATGACCCAGAGTAAAAATATTCTGCTGATCGTAGTGTTATCTTTTCTGTTGGGAGTGGTGATCACCATTTCCGAGCCTGACTTGCAGGTGCTGGCGACACAGGTGCCTTCGGTTCCGAACATGACGCTGATCCTGGCAGTGGCAGTGGGCGTGGGAATCTTCCTGGTCATTGCCCTTCTGCGTATGCTGATCGGTGTGGCACTGCCGCCGTTGTTAACTTTTTTCTACATAGCAGTGTTCGTTCTTGCATTTCTCGTACCGGAGAATTTCCGGGCAGTGGCGTTTGATTCCGGAGGCGTGACCACGGGTCCCATGACCGTTCCTTTTATCATGGCTCTAGGTGTCGGTATTGCGTCCATTCGTAATGACCACCATGCGGCGGACGACAGCTTCGGTCTGGTAGCACTGTGCTCCATCGGCCCGATCCTGGCGGTCATGGTGCTGGGGCTGATCTATAAGCCGACCAATGCGGATTACCAGCCGGTGGCAATCCCGGAGATCGCTGATTCCGTGGAACTGGCGCAGCTTTTTGCCCATGGGATTCCGGATTATATGAAAGAGATCGCACTTTCATTACTTCCCATTGTATTGTTTTTCGGTCTGTTCCAGATATTTGGCCTGCGGCTGTTGGGGAAGACACTGGCGAAGATCCTGATCGGCCTGGTGTATACTTATATCGGTCTGGTACTGTTCCTGACCGGCGCAAATGTGGGCTTTATGCCTGCCGGTAATTACCTCGGTCAGGTCATGGCAACCAGATCCTACAGGTGGGTACTGGTGCCGGTGGGAGCACTGATCGGTTACTTTATCGTAAAAGCGGAGCCCGCGGTCTATGTACTGAATCATCAGGTAGAGGAGCTGACGGACGGTGCCATCTCTGCCAAATCCATGGGCATTTCTCTTTCCGTGGGCGTATCCTTATCCGTAGCACTGGCGATGATCCGCGTGCTGACGGGGATCCCGATTCTATGGTTTTTGATCCCGGGCTATGGTGTGGCGATCGGACTATCCTTTTTTGTACCGAAGATATTCACAGCGATCGCCTTCGACTCCGGCGGTGTGGCAAGCGGTCCCATGACAGCTACCTTTTTACTGCCGTTAGCGCAGGGTGCCTGTGTGGCGGTGGGCGGCAATTTAGTCGCAGATGCTTTCGGTGTGGTAGCAATGGTAGCCATGACACCGCTGATCACGATCCAGATATTGGGAATGGTATATCAGTTAAAGCAGCAGAAGAACGGTGCAGGCGTATTTGCCGGTGCGGCGGATGCATTTGGTGCTTTGGATGAGAATGCCATCATTGAACTGTAGGAGGTGTGCCCATGAGTGAATTATATATGATGGTCACCATCACCAATCGTCAGCTGACGAGGAAATTCGTGGAATGCTATAAAGAAAACGGCGCACAGGTCGGCAGTGTTACCGTTGGCATGGGAACCGCGGCGAATGAGATCTTAGATTATTTCGGACTGGACGGCATGGAGAAGAGCGTATTGTTTCATCTCGTCACAGATGCTGCCTGGCGGCAGATCAAGCCTGCTCTGCGTAAGAAAATGCAGATCGATCTCCCAGGAATGGGAATCGCATTTATCATTCCCGTGAGCAGTGTCGGTGGCAAGAAAGCATTGAATTACCTGACCTGCGGGCAGGAATTCGTAAAAGGAGAGGAGTCCACATTGAAAGAGACGAAGAATGAGCTTCTGGTAGTGATAGCCAATCATGGATATACGGATCTGGTCATGGATGCAGCGAGAGAAGTACATGCGGCGGGCGGCACGGTCATCCATGCCAAGGGCACCGGAACAGAGAATGCACAGCAGTTTCTGGGCGTGACACTGGTGCCGGAAAAAGAAATGTTGTTCATTGTGGTAAAAAGTGAGCAGAAAAATTCCATCATGCGTGCTATAATGGAAAAAGCAGGACTGGAGAGTAAAGCACAAAGCATAGTATTCTCCCTTCCTGTGACAGATACTGCAGGCATGCGCCTGATGGAGGAGATGGGAGAGACATGACAAACGGCTTATCCGGACCCAGGAAGCAGTTCCTGGACGTGCTCCGGGTACTGGCAACCTGTGCAGTGGTGCTGATGCATGTACTGACAGGTGCGACAGATGTGACAGATGCGTCGATAGTGCCGGAATACCGGTCATTATTGCTGTCAGTTATGGATCTGGTGACCTGGTGTGTTCCTATATTTTTATTGATCTCGGGATATTTGTTCCTGAATCCGGAACGTACATTGACTTATCCGGTCATGATTAAAAAATATTGCAGGAGGATTGCACTGGCGATCCTCCTATTCGGCGTTCCGTATGCAGCTTCCGAGCTGGTAGTGGCGGAGCGGACCTTCCGGATCAGGATGATCCCGGAGGCACTGAAGATGACTCTGACGGGACATACCTGGTCCCATATGTGGTATCTGTATTTGATCTTGTTTTTATATCTGATCACGCCGCTTCTGAAAAAAGTGCTGCGGGTGCTGCCGGTGTGGGGTGTTGCGGCAGTGATGGCAGTGATCTTCTTAGGAAGCAGTGTGGCACCGTTTCTGAATAAGGTACTGGATGTCAACAGTATTCCGGTATTGCCGGATGGCGGTGTGTATTTCCTGTATTATCTGTGTGGATATTTCTTCGCGGTGAGAGAAGTATGTGTGGACAAGGGAAGGAACGCAGGCGGGCAGATGGTGGAGTCCGGAAGTGGTAGAAGAGCCGGAGAAAATACGGAATGTGACGGAGAAACACAAAACGTGGAAAGTCGGGCATGGAATGTATGGCTGACAGCTGCAGTAGCGGTTCTGGCTCTGGGAATGATCCTGAGCAGAACACTTGCGGGATTCTCCATTCAGATGGCATACAATTATCCGTTTACAGTACTGCTTGCAGTGCTTCTGTTCGCTGCAGGATGGAATGGGAGTATTAAAAAACACCGGATCCCCTGGCAGGAGGCGGGAGCTTTGAGCTTCGCCGTATACCTGGTACATCCGGTGTATGTGAACCTGTTGTATAAATTCGTGAAGATCACACCCTTTACGGTGTTGGAACAATGCGGTGTGCAGTCTGTAGCCGCGGGACAAGCGGTATTGATTTTGTTGCTGGCTGCATTCTGCCTGGTAGTGCTGGCACTGGCAACGGCTACTGCGTGGGTGCTGCGCAAGATCCCGGTGTTAAGAAAATATGTGCTGTAATCACTTTCGCTGCCAACGTCCGGAAGCACCGCAGGGCAGTACCAGACCGCTCTCGGTGACGGGCAGGCCGATTTCTTCGGCTTCCACATGACCGCCGAACTTTTTCGTCAGGGTGGAATTCATCATATAGGACAGCACGGCGGGCTGCAATCCTGTAGTGTACGAATTGATCAGGAAGAACAGCGCATCATCGGATAAAAGCTGTGCGGTCAGTCCTACGAAATCCCAGATATTATCTTCTATTTTCCAGATCTCGCCCTTAGGACCTCTGCCGTAGGAAGGGGGATCCATGATGATGCCGTCGTATTTGTTGCCACGGCGGATCTCACGCTCTACGAACTTCATGCAGTCGTCCACCAGCCAGCGGATAGGAGCATCGGCAAGCCCGCTGGCAGCAGCGTTCTCCTTCGCCCAGCCGACCATACCCTTGGACGCATCCACATGGGTCACAGCAGCTCCTGCAGCTGCGGCGGATACAGTGGCACCGCCGGTGTAAGCGAAGAGGTTCAGTACCTTCACGGGGCGGCCTGCCTCATGGATCAGACCGGAGAACCAGTCCCAGTTCACCGCCTGCTCCGGGAACAGACCGGTATGCTTGAAGCTGAAGGGCTTCAGATGGAAGGTCAGAGGATCAGTCTTACCGCAGGCTTCCTTCTGAAAAGGCAGGGTGTAATGGATCGCCCATTCATCCGGCAGATGGAAGAACTCCCATTCTCCGCCGCCCTTGGCACTTCTGTGGTAATGACCGTTTTTCTGCTTCCAGCCCTTATGATCGTGGGGTGTCTTCCAGATGACCTGGGGATCCGGACGGACGAGAATATAATCTCCCCAACGCTCTAACTTTTCTCCGCTGGACGTATCCAGCACTTCGTAATCTTTCCAATGATCTGCAATCCACATATAGAAACCTTTCTGCGTGTATACTTTGTAACTGATTTTTATAGGACATAGTAATAGAATATAATACCAGCAAGACTTTTTCAAGGAATACTTGCAGAGAGTGGTTATATGGTTGAAGAACTGAACGATCTTAAAGGTGGAATGACGGAAACTATCAAATCAGGCTTTCGCACATTACAGCGATAGCAAACTAATTTGTTGACGATAAGCCATTTCTTGTATATAATAAATCGTATCACTGTATACAATTTAGAAAGTGTACAAGAAGAAAACTGTGAGGAGGCTATTATGACAGGAAATACGCTAGGCTGGGTAATTGTGGCATTCGTGCTGTATTTACTCATGATGATCGCTATCGGAGCGTTCTACGCAAAGGGAAACAACAATTCCGAAGATTACTTTTTAGGAGGCAGAAAGCTGAACGGCTTCGTCGCTGCGCTGTCCGCGCAGGCATCGGATATGAGCGGATGGCTGCTGATGGGGCTGCCGGGAGCTATTTACTTAACCGGTGTCGGAGGTGACGGCTGGATCGCCATCGGACTTTTCATCGGCACGACGCTGAACTGGCTGTTCATTGCCACGAAGCTGCGCAGATATACGATCCGCGCCAACAATTCCGTTACGCTGCCGACTTATTTTGAGAACCGCTTCCATGATGAGAAGAAGGTATTGATGGCGGTTTCTTCTATTACTATTGTAGTATTTTTCCTGGTATATTGCGCGTCTGCGCTTTCTGCCGGAGGTCAGCTGTTTGAGTCCGTGTTCGGTATTGATTATCATGTGGCACTGACCATCGGTGCGCTGGTAGTTTTGGTCTATACCTTCCTCGGCGGATTTACCGCGGTATGTGTGACAGACTTTATCCAGGGTATGCTGATGCTGGTCGGTATCCTGGCAGTACCTTTGTTTGCCTATCATTTCCTGACCGGCAATGGAACCACGCTGGCAGCAGGACTGGAAGCCAGCGGTGCTGACAGTGCCAACTTTCTGAATCTGATGAAGAACGGTGACGGCAGCAACAATATCGTCAGCGTGATCTCCGGTCTCGGTTGGGGACTGGGATATTTCGGAATGCCCCACATCCTGGTGAGATTTATGGCAGTCCGGGATGAGAAGGAAATGACTAAGTCCAAGGCTACTGCCATCAGCTGGGTAGCATTATCCCTGGGATTTGCAGTATTTATCGGTATCCTGGGCAGAGCGTATCTGCCGGAGCTGGTGAACGGCAATAATGAGAAGGTATTTATTGAGATGATCAAGAAAGTATTTACCGTGGAGATGCGTGCTCCGTTCATTGCAGGATTGTTCCTCTGTGGTATCCTGGCAGCGATCATGTCCACCGCAGATTCCCAGCTGTTGGTCAGCGCCTCCAGCGTAGCGGAAGATATCTTCAAGGGACTGCTCAAAAAGGATGCGGATGACAAGACGGTTATGAATGTGAGCCGTGTCACAGTACTGGTAGTAGCTGTGCTGGCTTACATCATCGCATGGAATCCGAACAACACCGTCATGGGACTGGTATCCAACGCGTGGGCAGGTTTAGGTGCCGCCTTTGGTCCGCTGGTAGTGATGTCCTTATATTGGAAGAGAACCAACTTCCCAGGAGCGGTAGCTGGAATTGTCACCGGTGCACTTGCCGTTATCATCTGGGATTACATTCCTCTCGTGGGCGGACAGACCCTGGGCAAAGCTACCGGATTGTATTCCCTGGTAGTAGGCTTCGGGCTGGGACTTATCGCTATCATCGCAGTCAGCCTCACTACCAAGGCTCCTTCCGAGGAAATGCTGCAGGAGTTCGAGGATGTGAAAGCGAACCGGCTGTAACAGACCGTTGATGAAATAAATATTGACAGACAAAAATACTGATGGACAGTGAAGATATCTGCCTGTCAGTATTTTTATGTATTTACGTTGACGAGGGTATGTGAGGCAAAATCAGGCCGATGATACCCTTTGGCTTTCGGACCAGTGGGACTTAGCAAGAGATTTTGTCGGAATAAGCCCCGGGGATCTCGGACTAGCGGGGCTTAGAAAGAGATTTTGTCAGAATAAGCCCCGGGGATCTCGGACCAGCGGGGCACAGCAAGAGATTCTGCTAAAATAAGCCCCGGCGATATCAGAACATCGGGGCGCAGAAAG
>OGQU01002876.1_pt1 | contig 10249 bp, 4 predicted proteins | sample 1553341 | NCBI WGS metagenome assembly OGQU01 (sample SAMEA2579920, study PRJEB22360) | human gut metagenome | biome: human gut; feature: human-associated habitat; material: faeces | place: Denmark | collected 2008/2010 | reverse complement strand
ATTTGCCGAAATGGAAATGAAGGAATCGGAAAGCCGGAAGCGCTGAGTGGAAATCTTGCTGGGTATTGGAGCAGGCGCATTAACGATAAGGATAGGCTTATCTATAAAATTGATGAAAATAATGTTTTTATATTGGCTTGTCGATATCATTATAGTGATAAGTAAAAAATTTAATTAGCAAACCTCGTTTCTGTTTTGAAACGAGGCTAATTTGTTTCAATTTACAATTTATATTTTGCATGCTACAATGCGCCATAGAAGGTAAAAACAGGACGTAAGGAATGTTTTAATACTACCTATTCAGAGAGGAAAGGTAACATTATGGAGTCGAAGCAAACAATTAAATTGCATTGCTTGGAAAACAGGGTTGCATCTGGTTATGTGACATTTGGAAGCTATTGGGAAAAAGGTACATTGGTCATTCCAAATTTTAAGAATGATGGGATGGATTCTTTTGTATTACAAAATGAAAATAAAGAATCCATTCCAGTGCAGTCTCGTATCACGGCATGGTGGCCAGATGGAAGCATCAAGTGGGTAGCCCATACGGCAGATGCATCGAAGATGGGGCAAGAGGCTGCACTGACAGCACAAATCAAATTAGGAGAAGTTAGTGAAGAAACGGCTGAGCTAGTTTCCATGATTATCCGAAGAGACGATAACTGGCTGTACATAGACAATGGCGTCCTTTCTTTGAAAGTCCCAACAGGGAAAAACAAGGCAGGTACTTTGGCAGAGGATATTTTCTTAAATGGAAAGCTGCGTGTAAAAAAGGCATCGCCAGTTCTTTATCTTGAAGAACAAGGCAATGAAAATAGTACAAATTTTGATCTTGACGGTCAGACAAAGGTGACGAGAGCCTATAAAGCAGCAATCACAGCTGTAACAATAGAAGAAGATGGTCCACTTGCGTTAACGATAAAGGCAGAGGGTAGCTATCAGCATCAAAATCAAAATAAAATGAAATTCTGTATTCGCATGTACATCAATAAAGATAGTAGCGATATTCGCTTTGTTCATACCTTTTTCTTTGATGGAGACGAGCAAACGGATTTCTTAAAAGGACTTGGCATCCGCTTTGATACCGTGCTAGAGGGTCGTCCATATGAGCATCATATTCGCTTTGCAGGCGAATTGTCATTTAAAGAGGCAGCGATTTTATTAAACAGTTCTTATCCTCGTTTGCAGCCATCTGTCTTAAAAAAACAGCTTGATGGAAAAACGTGGGGCTACCCGGCAGACAGTGATGTCGAAAAGGCAGCAGCCGATCTTCCAGTATGGAACCGATATTTTCTTTATCAGGACAGTGCTGATCATTACAGAATCGGTAAGCAGACAAAGCCGCAGTGTTGTGTGCTTAGTGCCGCAGAAGGCAGACGTGCGCATGGAGCAATGGAGGTATGTGGTGAAAATGGAGGCGTCCTTCTTGGTATCCGTGATTTCTGGCAGAAATATCCGTCTGGTCTTGAGGTGACAAATCTTGCTGATGATAACGCATCCTGCACGGCATGGTTTTATTCGCCAGAGGCCAAAAGCTTTGATTTTCGTCATTATGATACGAGAAGCTACCAGATGACATCATACGAAGGATTTCCTTGGTTTGGCGCAAGCCCAGAAGGAATTGCCGTGACAAGCGAGTGCACGCTTTCTGTTTGTTCATCTTTAACTGCGGAAGATGAATTAAATACATTTGCGAATCACGTAAATAAGCCGCCAGTCTATGTGGAGTCACCAATAGCTTACCATGAAAAGCGAGCATTTGGCTACTGGAGTCTGCCAGAAAGAAAAACAGAGCCAGAAGCCTTCTTAGAGAATCAGCTTGATCAGCTATTTGATTTTTACAAAAATGAGATCGAGGCAAGAAAATGGTATGGTCTATTTGATTACGGTGATGTTATGCATACGTATGATCCGATTCGTCATTGCTGGCGCTATGATATGGGCGGTTTTGCATGGCAGAACACGGAGCTTGTTCCGACCTATTGGCTGTGGCTTTATTTTCTTCGCACAGGAAGAGAAGATGTGTTTACAGTGGCAGAGGCAATGAGCCGTCACTGTTCAGAAGTGGATTTTTACCACTTTGGACCGATGGCAGGTATCGGATCACGTCATAATGTGCGTCACTGGGGCTGCTCCTGCAAGGAACCGCGCGTTTCTATGGCAGGTCATCACCGCGTTTACTATTATTTGACAGGAGATGCGCGTATTGGCGATGCAATGGCCGATGCAAAGGACGCAGACCTTTCGCTGAAAAATATTACCTATTTCCAACAAAAGGATGAGACAGGTCCTTATGTAGTCATAAGAAGCGGTCCAGACTGGACTTCATTTTTATCAAACTGGATGACGCAGTATGAGCGCACATTAGAGCCTTATTATCTGGAAAAGATTCGTCAGGGCATTAAGGACGTGAGTAAGATGCCGTTTGGACTGGCATCAGGTCCGTCTTATCGCTACGAGGAAAATGGCCATCTGATTTACGAGGGCGAGGACGAGAAGAGTCCAAACATGCACTTGCAGATTTGCATGGGTGGCCCGGAAGTCTGGTGGGAGCTAGCAGATATGCTTGGCGATGAGACACTAAGAAAGCTTCTTTCTATCTACGGCGGATTTTATTATCTGACGCCAGAGCAGAAAAAAGAGAAGACGCATGGCTTAATTGAGAAACGTCCATTTGCATTCCCTTGGTTTGCTTCCGATATCGGTGCCTATGCTGCGTTTTTCACAAAAGATGAGTCACTTGCCAAAACGGTTTGGAAAAATTTGTTGAATGCATTGATTAAAATAGGTGACGAAGCTGGCTTCACACCAGTTTGCTACGCAACTGACGACCAAAAGAAAGCACATATGGAAATTTTGTGGATCAAGACAAACTTCGCAGCGCAGTGGGACTTGAACTGCTTCGCGATGCGCTTCCAGATACGATGGACGGTGTTCGTAAGCTCATAGAAGAAATGCCGGGAAATGAATTTCATCGGGCATAAACGTATTGCATTTCGATTTATACAAGCACAAAAATACCGACCTCTTTGTCGTTAGATGGTTCACCTAACAACAGGAGGTCGGTATAAACTTTACGGGTTACGCCAGAACCTTCTCGATGTAAGCCTTGATTTCTGGGCACTTGCAGCTGTCAAAGAATAACTCCTTGAACTTTGCACCGCTTACAGTTGCCTTTAAGAAATCCTGATCAATATTCTTTAAGATGGTCATCATATCAGTATGAGTGATCTTCTTTACACCGTCAAGGATCTTCTTATTGCGCTGCTCCGGAACAACTCTTTCCGGTGGATATCCGCCGCCTGGCTCAGTGCAGAACAGTTTCTCGAAGCAGTACTGTAAATTAAGCTCAGCGCCCCAGCCAAAGCCCTTTGCAAATGGGAATGCAGCAGCATTTCCAGCATTGATCTGGGAGAACATGTAAGCGTCAGACGGATCAACAACATGTCCACAAAGAACGCCTGGGAAGGAGTTGCATGCAAGCATAGCGCCCTCACCTGTACCACATCCTGTGATAACAAAATCAGCAGCACCGCTGTTTAAAAGAATAGCGGTCAGAAGACCAACCTGTACATAAGTCAGCTGAGCCTCATCATCAGCAGCATACATGCCGTAATTTACAACCTCGTGACCCATTGGTGTAACAACTTCCTTTAAAACAGACTCAATCATGCTATTCTTTGCAGCCTGGCTGTTTTCATTGATTAATGCAATTTTCATTTTTTTGTAACCTTTCCTATGCCGTTTTGCCAAGGATAGTTCGTCACGGCACAATTTTGTTAAAACTATCTAATAAGATAATAGGTGAGAAAAGTGATTTTGTCAACTTGAAACAGAGAAATGGTTAAAAAACCTTGTTGAAAAGAAAAAACAACAAAAATAAGAAAATATATTTAAAAATATAAACAAAATAAAAAACTGAAATCATGAGAAATAGTTTAAAAAATTAATAAAAATATAACGACCTACAAAATAAAGTAAAATTATCTGAAAATTTATTAAAAAGTCTTTCTTTACAAAATGAATAAGATGCTGTATAGTAGGCACAAACAAAGAAAGAAAAAGCCAGAGAGGGCACGGACTGCAAAGACGCAGAACACCTCTCTGGCTTTCTTTGAAAAAAACAGGAGGACCAACATGGAACAGACTAGCAAAACACCTTGGGGAACTACAGAAGGTCTGTATGATCCCAGTTTTGAACATGACAACTGTGGTATTGGTGCAATTGTCAATATTAAAGGAACAAAAACGCATCAGACAGTAGAGGATGCATTAAAGATTGTTGAAAATCTTGAGCATCGTGCTGGTAAGGACGCAGAGGGAAAAACAGGAGATGGTGTAGGTATTTTGCTTCAGATTTCTCATCCGTTTTTCTCAGGTGTCTGTAAAGAACTTGGATACGACATCGGTGATGAGAGAGATTATGGTATTGGAATGTTTTTCCTGCCTCAGAACGAGACTGACCGCCGTATGTCGATGAAGATGTTCGAGATTATTGCAAAGAAGGAAGGCGTAACGGTACTTGGCTGGAGAATGGTTCCGGTCACATCGGGTATCTTAGGCTCAAAGGCACTCGACTGTATGCCATGCATCATGCAGTGCTTCTTAAAGCGCCCGTCACGTGTGGCAAAGGGTCTTGCATTTGACCGCAAGCTCTATGTCATCCGACGTATCTTCGAGCAGTCAAATGATAATACCTATGTTGTTTCGCTTTCAAGCAGAACTATCGTTTACAAAGGAATGTTCCTTGTTGGACAGCTTCGCAATTTCTACAACGATTTACAGGATGAAGCTTATGTTTCTGCAATCGCGCTGGTTCACTCCCGTTTCTCTACAAACACAAACCCAAGCTGGCAGCGTGCTCATCCGAACCGCTACATGGTACATAACGGTGAGATCAATACTATCCGCGGCAATGTGGATAAGATGTTAGCCCGTGAGGAAAAAATGGAGTCAGAAGAACTTAAAAACGAAATTTCAAAAGTTCTTCCTGTTGTCGATGATTCAGGCTCAGATTCCGCAATGATGGATAATGTATTGGAATTTTTAATTATGAGCGGCATGCCAATGGCGCTTGCTGTCATGATTCTAATTCCAGAGCCATGGATCAATGATAAGTCCATGTCACAGAAGAAGAAGGATTTCTATCAATATTATGCAACTATGATGGAGCCATGGGATGGACCGGCTGCCATCGTATTCTCCGATGGTGATCAGCTTGGCGCTGTATTAGACAGAAATGGTCTTCGTCCGAGCCGCTACATCATTACATCTGATGACCGTATGATCTTAACATCTGAGATGGGTACACTTGACATTGATCCGTCAATCATCGTAAAGAAAGAGCGTCTTCGCCCAGGCCGTATGCTGTTAGTAGATACAGTGAAGGGACGCGTGATTGATGATGAAGAGCTTAAGGGTTATTATGCAGCACGCCAGCCATATGGTGAGTGGCTTGATTCCAATATGGTTCAACTGCGCGATTTAAAGATTCCGAATGTGCGCGTACCAGAGTTTACAAGAGAAGAGATGCTTCGCTTAATGAAGAACTTTGGCTATACATTTGAGCAGCTTCGAAGCATCGTTTTGCCGATGGCAAAGACAGGAACAGAGCCGACAGCTGCAATGGGTCATGATACTCCATTAGCTGTGCTTTCAAAGCAGCATCAGCCGCTGTTTTCATACTTTAAGCAGCGTTTCGCACAGGTTACAAACCCGCCGATTGACTCCATCCGTGAGGAGATCGTCACTTCAACTAATCTGTATATTGGATGCGCAGGAAACATCTTAAAGGATACACCTGAAAACTGCAAGATTCTTCGTATCAATGATCCGATCTTAACAGACACTGATTTGCTTAAGATTCGCAACATGAACATCGAAGGCTTCAAGGTAGCGACAGTTCCGATTACTTATTATCGCAGTACTTCCTTAAATAAGGCAATTGATCGCCTATTCATTGATGTTGACCGCGCTCACCACAACGGAGCGAACATTATTATTCTTTCCGACCGTGGCGTAGATGAGAATAGAATTGCAATTCCGTCTCTTTTAGCAGTCTCTGCGCTTAACCATCATCTTGTTGTTACAAAGCAGCGTACCTCTATGTCTGTTATCTTAGAGACAGGAGAGCCAAGAGAAGTTCATCATTTTGCAACACTTCTTGGATTTGGTGCAAGTGCAGTCAATCCGTATCTGGCACATGAGGGAATCAAGTATCTTGTTTCTAGCCATATGCTTGACAAGGATCCTTATGCAGCAATCGACGATTACAACAAGGCTGTTTTAAATGGTATTGTAAAGATTGCAGCAAAGATGGGTATTTCCACTATTCAGTCATATATCAGCTCCAAGATTTTTGAGGCAATTGGTCTTGATAAGGATCTGGTAGACAAATATTTCCCAGGAACAGTTTCTCGTATCGAGGGCATCAGCTTAAAGGATATTGAGGATGATATTGAGAGCTGGCATGCAACAGCATTTGATCCGCTTGGACTTGGCGTAGATCTGACACTTGACAGCGTTGGTGCTCATAAGGAAAGAAGCGGTAAGGAGGAGCATCTGTATAATCCGCTTACTATTCATATGCTGCAGGAAGCAACAAGAACAGGAAATTATGAACTGTTTAAAAAGTACTCAGAGAGTCTTCGTGATGATGGAAATCCGATGAGCCTTAGAAGTCTTATGGAATTTAAATTCCCTGAGGACGGAGGCATTCCGATTGAGGAGGTTGAGGGTGTTGACAGCATCGTAAGACGTTTCAAGACAGGTGCTATGTCCTATGGTTCTATCTCTCAGGAGGCACATGAGACACTTGCAATCGCAATGAATACTCTTCATGGAAAGAGCAACAGCGGTGAAGGCGGTGAGGCGTTAGAGCGTCTTACAATCGGAAAGGACGGACTGAATCGTTCATCAGCAATCAAGCAGGTTGCTTCAGGTCGTTTTGGCGTTACAAGCCGCTATCTGACGAGCGCAAAGGAAATTCAGATTAAAATGGCACAGGGCGCAAAGCCTGGCGAGGGTGGTCATCTGCCGGCAGGAAAGGTGTATCCGTGGATTGCAAAGACAAGACATTCAACACCTGGAGTTGCACTTATTTCTCCGCCGCCGCATCATGATATTTATTCAATCGAGGATTTGGCACAGCTGATCTATGATTTAAAGAATGCAAATGATCAGGCACGAATTTCAGTAAAGCTTGTATCTGAGGCAGGTGTCGGAACTGTTGCAGCAGGTGTGGCAAAGGCAGGTGCACAGGTTATTCTTGTATCAGGCTATGATGGCGGAACAGGAGCCGCACCGAGAAACTCAATCCATGATGCCGGTCTTCCTTGGGAGCTTGGTGTGGCAGAAACACATCAGTCTTTAATAATGAATGGTCTTCGTGACCGTGTTATCTTAGAGACAGATGGAAAGCTTATGAATGGTCATGATGTAGTAGTTGCTGCTCTTCTCGGTGCAGAGGAGTATGGCTTTGCAACAGCACCGCTTGTTACAATGGGCTGTGTCATGATGCGTGTCTGCAACCTTGATACCTGTCCTGTTGGTGTGGCTACACAAAATCCAGAGTTAAGAAAAAACTTCCGTGGAAAGCCAGAGTATGTAATCAACTTTATGCGTTTCGTTGCTCAGGAAATGCGTGAATATATGGCAAAACTTGGTGTGCGCACTGTTGATGAGCTGATTGGCCGTACTGATCTTTTATACCAGAGAAAGGATTTTGCAAATAAGAGAGCAAATGAGGTCGATCTGCACCGCATCCTTGATAATCCGTATAGTGATGCATCAGTAGCAGGCTATTATCATAAGAATGTATATGATTTTGAGCTGGAAAAAACACTTGATAAGAGTGTACTGATTAAAAAGCTTATGCCGTCTGTAAAGAGCAGTCATGCAAAAGCAATTGATATTCATGTAGGCAATGTAAATCGTGCATTTGGTACGCAGCTTGGTGCTGAGATAACAAGACTTCATCCAGACGGACTGCCAGAGGATACAATTACTGTTCATGCACAGGGAAGCGGCGGACAAAGCTTTGGTGCATTTATACCTAAGGGTCTTACAATGACACTTGAAGGAGACAGCAATGACTACTTTGGCAAAGGACTTTCAGGCGGAAAGCTTGTCGTATTCCCACCAAAGAAGGCAGCATTCAAGCCAGATGAAAACATCATTATTGGAAATGTTGCGCTTTATGGTGCGACAAGCGGAAAGGCATTTATCGAAGGTGTGGCAGGTGAGCGTTTTGCTGTAAGAAACTCTGGTGCAATTGCTGTTGTTGAAGGTGTGGGTGATCATGGCTGTGAATATATGACAGGCGGCCGCGTTGCCATCCTTGGACCGACGGGAAAGAACTTTGCAGCTGGTATGAGCGGCGGTATTGCTTATGTGCTTGATGAGCACAATGATCTCTACACAAGACTGAATAAGTCACTGATCAGTATTGAGGAGCTTACAAATAAATACGATGTACAGGAATTAAAGGAGATGATCACAGAGCATGCAAAGACAACAGGCTCTGCAAAAGGAAAGTATATCCTGGAACACTTCTCCGAGTATCTGCCGAAGTTTAAGAAGATTATCCCGAATGATTATAAGCGTATGCTTAATGCCATCGTTCTGATGGAGGAGAAGGGCTTAAGCAGCGAGCAGGCACAGATCGAGGCATTCTATGCAAATGCCGGAAGAAAATAAAGGAGGAGAAGACAATGGGAAAGCCAACAGGATTTATGGAATATGCCAGAGAAGATGCCCCGGCTTCTTCACCAAAGGCAAGAATCCAAAACTATAATGAATTTCACGAGGAGTTGTCTGAGACTGAGAGAAAACAGCAGGCAGCCAGATGTATGGACTGCGGTGTGCCGTTTTGTCAGTATGGAAAAATGATTTCCGGTATGGCAAGCGGCTGCCCGCTTAACAATCTAATTCCAGAGTGGAATGATCTTTTATATACTGGAAATATGAGACAGGCATTTAACCGCCTGACAAAGACAAATTGCTTCCCGGAGTTTACGGGAAGAGTTTGTCCGGCACTCTGCGAGGCAGCCTGCACATGCAATTTAAACGGAAAGCCGGTTACAACAAAGGCAAACGAGCTGGCCATCATTGAGAATGCATATGAAAGCGGCTATCTGGCGCCAAATCCGCCGAAGACACGCACAGGAAAGCGCGTTGCAGTTGTAGGCTCTGGTCCATCTGGTCTGTCAGCTGCCTACTGGTTAAATAAGAGAGGCCATGAAGTTACTGTGTATGAGCGTTCAGATCGTCCAGGTGGTCTTTTGATGTACGGAATCCCGAATATGAAGCTGGAAAAGCGTTTTGTAAAGCGCCGCGTGGAGCTTATGAAGGCAGAAGGCATTCATTTTATGACTGGTGTGAATGTAGGAAAGGATATAAGTGCAGAGGATCTGAAATCACAATATGACAGCGTGATTTTAGCGTGTGGTGCATCAAATCCAAGAGATATTCAGGCAGAGGGAAGAGATGCAGAGGGTATTTATTTTGCAGTTGATTATCTGTCACGCACGACAAAGAGTTTACTTGATTCTAATCTTGCAGATGGAAATTATATCTCTGCAAAGGATAAGCATGTCGTTGTCATCGGCGGCGGTGATACTGGAAATGACTGCGTAGGAACTTCAATCCGTTTAGGATGTAAGAGCCTGATCCAGTTAGAAATGATGCCAAAACTCCCAGATGAACGTCAGGCAGACAACCCATGGCCAGAATGGCCAAAAGTTTGCAAGACAGACTACGGTCAGGAAGAGGCAATCGCTGTATTTGGCAAAGACCCACGAGTATATCAGACAACAGTAAAAGAATTCATTGCCAATGAAAAAGGCGAAGTCTGCAAGGCAAAACTTGTCAAACTCGAAAGTAAATTTGACAAAAAAGCCGGAAGAAACATCATGGCAGAAGTCGCTGGAAGCGAATACGAAGTACCTGTTGATTTAGTATTAATCGCAGCAGGATTCTTAGGAAGCCAGCCATATGTTACAAAAGCTTTTGGCTTAGATCTCACAGAACGCACGAATGTAAAGACAGAGGCAGGACACTTTAAGACAAACGTAGATAAAGTCTTTACCGCAGGTGATATGCATCGAGGACAGTCACTCGTTGTATGGGCAATTCGCGAAGGTCGTGACTGTGCAAGAGAAGTTGATACCGCCCTGATGGGATATTCCAATTTATAAATACGAATTTGATGGACTAAAGAGACGAAAACCAGAAATTTAATATAGAAGAA
>OGQU01002872.1_pt1 | contig 10284 bp, 7 predicted proteins | sample 1553341 | NCBI WGS metagenome assembly OGQU01 (sample SAMEA2579920, study PRJEB22360) | human gut metagenome | biome: human gut; feature: human-associated habitat; material: faeces | place: Denmark | collected 2008/2010 | reverse complement strand
GGCCAGTACTGGGGCAACCCCATCTACGACTGGGACGCCATGGAGTCCGACGGCTTCTCCTGGTGGGAGGGCCGCATTCGCGCCGCCCTCGACATGTACGACGTCATCCGCCTGGATCACTTCCGCGGCTTCGAGGCCTATTGGGAGGTGCCGTTCTCCTCGCCCGATTCGTCCTACGGTTCGTGGACGCAGGGTCCCGGCCTCAAGTTCTTCAAGACGCTCGAGGAAAAGCTCGGCACGCTGCCCATCATCGCCGAGGACCTGGGCTTCCTCACCCCCGGCGTCATCGACATGCGCGACAACTCGGGCTTCCCCGGCATGAAGATCCTGCAGTTTGCCTTTGAGGGCACCAACTCGTACTACCTGCCGCATAACTACATCGCCAACACCGTCGCCTATGTGGGCACCCACGACAACGAGACGGCGCGCGGTTGGTTTGAGGGAACGGCCACCCCCCGTCAGCGCGAGCAGGCAGCCCTGTACACCCATCAGCAGGCCGGCGAACCCATGGCAGATGCACTCAACCGCACCATCGCCGCCAGCGTGAGCGACACGTGCATCTACACCATGCAGGACCTGCTCAACTTGGGCAACGAGGCGCGCATCAACACCCCTGCCACGCTGGGCGGCAACTGGACCTGGCGCATGCTCGACGGCGCCATCACCCGCGAGCTCGAGCACAAACTCACCGACTGGACCGAGACCTACTTCCGCATCCCGTCGGAAGCCGAAATCGAGCTTCCTCAATAGGAGCTACCGCGCCCGACCCCTCCCCACCGTGCGGACGCGCTTGCTTTTCCCGCGCGAGGCCACCCCAATCCCCTCGCGCGGGCTTCTTATGAATTGCAGACATGAAACAACCCATCACAGGAGAAAACATGCCCCAAATTAACCTCATGGAACTCGCCGAGCAGTCTTTTGGCACCTCGCTCGAGCAGCTCGACGACCGTCGCATTTACAAGCTGCTGGTCAAACTCGTGCAGGAGCGCTCCGCCGCCTGCCCGCTCAACAACGGCAAGAAAAAGCTCTATTACATTTCCGCCGAATTTTTGATCGGCAAGCTGCTCATCAACAATATGATCGACCTCGGCATCTACGACGAGGTTAAGGACCAGCTCACCGCCGCAGGTCACGACCTCAACAAGATCGAGGAATTCGAGGTCGAGCCGTCACTCGGCAACGGCGGCCTGGGCCGCTTGGCCGCATGCTTCCTGGATTCCATCGCCACGCTGGGCTTGACCGGCGATGGCGTGGGCCTCAACTATCACTACGGTCTGTTCCGTCAGCGCTTTGTCGACAACCAGCAGAAGGCCGTCCCCGACGAGTGGCTCGGTGAGCAGGACATCCTAGTCGACGATGACCGCTCCTACACCGTCGAGTTCGGCGATTTTGCCGTTACTTCCAAGCTCGTCAACATCGATGTGCCCGGTTACGGCCAGCCCACCAAGAACCGCCTGCGCCTGTTCGACCTGGCAAGCGTCGACGACGGCCTGGTCCCCGGCAGCTCCATCGACTTCGACAAGACCGAGATCGCCAAGAACCTCACCTTGTTCCTCTACCCCGACGATTCCGACGAGCAGGGCCGCCTACTTCGCATCTATCAGGAGTACTTCATGGTGAGCAACGCCGCCCAGCTCCTGATCGACGAGGCCATCGAGCGCGGCAGCAACCTGCACGATCTGGCCGACTATGCCGTGGTCCAAATTAACGACACGCACCCCACCATGGTCATCCCCGAGCTCATTCGCTTGCTCACCACCGAGCATGGCATCGAGTTTGACGAGGCCGTGACCATCGTACGCTCCATGGTCGCCTACACTAACCACACGATTCTTGCCGAGGCGCTCGAGAAGTGGCCGCTCGCCAGCCTGCAGAAGGTCTCCCCTGCCATCGCCGACATTATCGTCAAGCTCGATGAGATCGCGAAGGCCGAGCACGATGACCCGCGCGTCGCCATCATCGACGAGCACGACACCGTCCACATGGCCCACATGGACATCCACTTTGGCTTCTCCATCAACGGCGTAGCCGCCCTCCACACCAAGATCCTGGAGGACACCGAGCTTCATCCGTTCTACGAGATCTATCCCAAGAAGTTCTCCAACAAGACCAACGGCATCACCTTCCGCCGCTGGATCCATGGGGCCAACCCCGCGCTCGCCAGCCTGCTCGACGATGTGATCGGCACCGACTGGCGCAGCACCGGCGATCTGAGCAAACTCGCCAAGTTCGCCGACGACAAGGACGTTCTTGAGCGCCTGGCCGCCACCAAGGTCGAAGCCAAGGCCATCATGCGCCAGTTCATGGCGCTCGAGCAGGGCGTGACCATTCCCTCCAACGCCATCATCGACGTCCAGGTCAAGCGCATCCACGAGTACAAGCGTCAGCAGATGCTCGCGCTCTACATCATCTGGAAGTACCTCGATATCAAGAACGGCAACAGACCTAAGCACCCTGTCACCATCATCTTTGGCGGCAAGGCGGCGCCTGCCTACACTATCGCGCAGGACATCATCCATCTGATCTTGACGCTGTCGCAGTGGATTGCAAACGACCCCGACGTGGCTCCCTACCTGCAGGTCGTCATGATCGAAAACTACAACGTCACCGCCGCCGAGCGCGTGATCCCCGCCGCTGATATCTCCGAGCAGATCAGCCTGGCCTCCAAGGAGGCGAGCGGCACCTCCAACATGAAGTTCATGCTCAACGGCGCCCTAACCCTGTGCACGCTCGACGGCGCCAACGTGGAGATTGCCGAGCTCGTGGGCGACGAGAATATCTATACCTTTGGTGCCTCGTCCAAACAGGTCGAGCAGCTCTATGCCGACGGCACCTATGACGCCGGTGTGCTCTACCGCAAGCCCGGCATTAAACTGCTGGTGGACTTCATCACCAACCCGGCCTTTATGGCGACCGGCAACGTCGAGCGCCTGCAACGCCTGCACGATGACATTAAGGGCAAGGACTGGTTTATGGCCCTGCTCGACATCGAGGAGTACATCCAGACCAAGGAGCGCGTGTTGGCCGACTACGAGGACCAGGACGCCTGGATGCGCAAGACGCTCATCAATATCGCCAACGCCGGCACCTTCTCGTCTGACCGCACGATCTCCCAGTACAACGACGAGATTTGGCACCTGAGCTAATTTCGCTTCCCTTACCCATCCTCTTGAGAAACGGAGTCGTGGCAACACGGCTCCGTTTTTTGTGCCCGCACGTTACCCTGCGACCCAACTCGGCCAAACAATCTCGATCTGTAACAACTACTCGGTAAAAACGGTCCCAGCTGTTACAGATTGAGACATACCGGCCCCTCCCCTTGGGTTTATCTCGATCTGTAACATCTAGCAGCTGAAATTCACCTTTGGTGTTACAGATTTAGATGAAATGGTTAGCTCAGCGGAACCGTCTCGATCTGTAACATCTAACGTCCGAAATCAGCCTCACCCGTTACAGATCGAGACAAACGACCGGTCAGACAGCCCCAACACAAAGAAAGGCTCCCCTCTCGCCCAGTGGACGGGAGGGGAGCCTTATATGTGACCGCGGCAAAAGGATGGCAATACCGCAGTCGCCCAAAGGAAGGGCCTGGATGCACCGGGCCTAGATAAGGTTCTTGCCAGAGACCTTATCGAAGAGGTGGGTCGCGTTCTTCTCGAACTTGAACCAGATGGTGTCGCCAGCCTTGAGCGCGCCCTTGGCCTCGAGGTCGACGACGGGGATAATCAGGACAAACTGGCCGTCGGGAGCGGTCACGTGGACATGCTCGGTCGAGCCCATGAGCTCGGTCACCTCGACGGTACCCTGGAGCGCGCCCTCCTCGCCCTTGTCGGCAAGCAGGATCTGCTCGGGACGCACGCCGGCCGTAATCTCCTTCACGTCGCCGCCGTCCCAGTTGAGGGCAAGCTGAGCGCAAGTCTCGGGGGCGAGCGCCACGTTCATATCCTCGGTCTTGACGGTAAAGCCGTTGCCCGAGCGCACCAGCTGGGCATCGAAGAAGTTCATCTGCGGCACGCCGATAAAGCCGGCGACGAAGATGTTCGCGGGATGGTTGAAGACCTCCTGCGGGGTGGCGATCTGCTGGACGACGCCGTCCTTCATGACCACGATACGGTCACCGAGGGTCATAGCCTCGGTCTGGTCGTGAGTAACATAAATGAACGTGCCCTTGATCTCGTGGCGCAGCTTAATGAGCTCGGCACGCATCTGGTTACGAAGCTTGGCGTCCAGGTTGGACAGTGGCTCGTCCATCAGGAAGACCTTGGGGTCACGCACGATGGCGCGGCCGATAGCGACACGCTGGCGCTGGCCGCCCGAAAGCGCCTTGGGCTTACGGTCGAGGTACTCGGTAATGCCCAGAATCTCGGCAGCAGAGCGAACTTTGCGGTCGATCTCGTCCTTGGGGACCTTCTTGAGCTCGAGCGTAAACGCCATGTTCTCGTACACCGTCATATTGGGGTACAGAGCATAGCTCTGGAACACCATGGCGATGTCGCGGTCCTTGGGCGCCACGTCGTTGACGCGCTTGCCGTCGATGAGCACATCGCCCGAGGTGATGTCCTCCAGGCCGGCGACCATGCGCATCGTCGTGGACTTACCGCAGCCAGAGGGGCCAACGAGGACGACGAACTCCTGATCGTGAACGGTGAGGTTGAAGTCCTCTACAGCGAGCACACCGTCCTCGGTAACCTTGAGGTTGTGCTTCTTCTCCTCGGTCTTCTTCTTTTTGCCAAAGAAGCCCTTCTTTTTGGACTCGGTGTTGGGATACACCTTCTGAACATGTTTGAGAACGATCTCGGCCATGTCTTTACCTTTCGATATGCGGCGCCGCGCTGAGGGGCGCCGCAGAAACTTGCAAAACAGTTACGGCATCAGCCCTTGACGGCACCTGCCACCACGCCGTCGATGATGTACTTCTGGCAGAGGATGTACATGATAACGATGGGGATAACGACCATCATGATGCAGGCCATCATGGGGCCGAGCTCGACGTGGCCGTAGCCGCCGCGGAAGTACTGGATCAAGATAGGAATGGTCTTGTACTTGGTGGAGTCGAGCGTAAGGTAGGGCAGCAGATAGTCGTTCCAGACCCACATGGTCTCGAGGATGCCGACCGAAAGATAGGTGGGCTTCATGATGGGAAGGACGATCTTAAAGAACACCTGGACCGGGTTGCAGCCGTCGATCATGGCCGCCTCTTCGATCTCGAGCGGAATGTTCTTTACAAAGCCGGCGAACATAAAGACCGCCAGGCCCGCGCCAAAGCCGAGGTAGATAAAGCAGATGTTGAACGGCGTGTTGAAGCCGATGCGGTCCGCCAAATTGGACAGCGTGAACATGAGCATCTGGAACGGCACGACCATCGAGAACACGAACAGGTAATAGAAGAAGTTCGAGATCTTGTTGTTGACACGAACCACGTACCAAGCGCACATGGAGCAGCACACCAAGATCAGCACGACCGACGTGACCGTGATGATGAGCGAGCACATAAATGCCGAGGCAAAGCCCTGCTCGTTAAGGGCATGCATGTAGTTTGCGAGGCCGTTGAACGTCTCGGGCGTGAGCAGATCGAATGCCGTGGTGGTGCTGATTGCAGTTGCCTTTTTAAAGGAATTGAGCGCGATCATGAACACGGGGTAGATCCACGCGAGCGACAGGATCGTAAAGAAAATCGAGAGCGCGCGGTTGATAACCTTATCGCGTTTCATTACTGCTGCACCTCCTTGGACCTCGTGGCCTTAAGCTGGATCATGGAGATGGCCACGACCAGGATGCAGAAGATAACCGCCTTGGCCTGACCAATGCCCTGCCATGCGATACCGGCACGCGAATAGAACGTGTTGTAGATGTTCAGAGCGAGCATCTCGGTGGAGTGCGCGGGGGCGCCGCCGGTAAGGGCGAGGTTCTGGTCGAACAGCTTAAAGCCGTTGGTGATGGACAGGAACAGGCAGATGGTGATCGTCGGCATCAGGTTGGGGATCTTAACCTTCCAAAACGTCTGCCATGCCGTAGCGCCGTCGACCTTGGCGGCCTCGATGTAGTCGGACGGAATGGACTGCAGACCGGCGATGTAGATGATCATCATGTAGCCGACCTGCTGCCACAGGGTCAGGATGATAAGGCCCCAGAAGCCAGCAGCAGAGTTAAGGGCGATGAGCTGGGCGCCCACGTTGGAGAGCAGGCAGTTGATCAGAATCTGCCAAATGTAGCCCAGCACGATGCCGCCGATCAGGTTAGGCATAAAGAAGATCGTACGGAAGATATTAGTGCCCTTGAGCGCCTTGCGGGTGAGCGCCTGCGCGATGGCGAGGGCAATCACGTTGATGAGCACCGTCGACAGGAAGGCAAACGCCACCGTAAAGAAGAACGACGTGGAGAACTGTGGATCGGACAGTGCGCGCACGTAGTTCTCGATACCGACAAAGTGCGCATTGTTAATGGTAATAAACTGGCAGAACGAGAGATAGAAGCCCTGGATAAAGGGGATCACGAACCCGATCATAAACGCCAGGCACGTGGGCAGCATAAAGAGCGGCCACCAGCGCTTGAGTGCTTTGCCCATAAAAGGGTCCTTTCAATATGCAGGGGGCGGGCAAACCTACGTCTGCCCGCCCCCTGTCGCTAATCAGATAGCTTGGGCAGCAACTACTTACTCGGAAGCAGCCTTCTCGGTCTTCCAGCCATCAACGAAGGCGTTCTTGACGCCGTCCCACTTGGTGTTGTCGGCAGCATAAGCGATGAGAGCCTGCTTGAGGTTCTTCTTCCACTCCTCGGAGGGAATGTAAACGAAGTCCCAAGCGACGGTCTTCTTGCCGTCCTTGGCCATGGCAACGGCCTGCTGCGAGAAGACGTTGGTGGTTTCCTTGGCGCTCTTGAACGGGGCAGTCAGACCCATCTTGTCAGCGATGATGCTGGTGGCGGTGTCAGAAGTGACGCACCAATACATGAAGTCCTCGGTGGCCTTCTGGGCATCCTCGGAAGCCTGGGAGCTGACGCACCAGTAGTTCTCGCCGCCGGAGCACAGGCCCTGGTTCTCCTCGCCGTCAACACCGATGTAGATGGGCATCATACCAATCTGATCGTCGGTCATGCCGGCCTTGGTGAGGTCAGCGTATGCCCAAGAGCCGTTCTGATAGAAGACGGCCTTGCCGGTTGCGAACTCGTTGGTGGCGTCGTCGCCGGTCTTGGAGGCAAGCTGCGAAGGATCGCAGGTGGAGTCGGTAATGTACAGGTCGAAAATCTGCTTGAAGTTGTCGAGATACTCGCCCTTGATCTCGTCGTCCTCCTGGTTGTGCTCCTTCTCGAACTCGTAGTAGAGCGGGAGGTTGGCGAGGTGGGTGGTGTAGCGCCAGCTGGAGGAGTCATCCATGCCAGCAGAAGTGAAGGCACCCTCAATGCCAAGCTCGTCCTTGCGGGCCTGGATGTCATCGGCACAAGCCTTCAGCTTGTCGAAGGAGTTGATGTCCTCGGCCTTGTAGCCAGCCTTCTCGAGCAGCTGCTTGTTGTAGATGATGCCGTAGCTCTCCTGGACCCAGTCGATACCCAGATCCTTGCCATCGGACTGCAGAGCCAGGGAGTCGTCAATGAGCTCACCGCGGAGCTTGGTATCGGACAGGTCGGCGCAGTAATCCTTCCAGTTCTTAAGACCGGTGGGGCCGTTGACCTGGAACAGGGTCGGAGCGGAGCTCTTGGACATCTCGGACTTAAGCTTCTCCTCGTAGGTGTTGGAAGCGGCGGTCACGATCTTGACCTCGACGCCCTTCTCCTTCTTATAGGCCTTGGCGATCTCCTTCCACTCCTTGTCGACCTCGGGCTTGAATTGGAGGAAGTAGACCTCGGCAGCGTCACCAGAAGCAGAGGAGCCGGAACCGGCGGAGCCACCGCAGCCCACGAGACCCAGACCAAGAACCGCAGCCGCGGAACCAGCAAAGCCCAGGAACTGCCTTCTGCTCATTTCGTTCTTCATTACAATCCACCCTTTCACACCGTGGCGGCACCCTTTGCCGCCGCCTTCGGAGATTGGCTCGGGGACTTTGCCCCTTTTGCTGATTTGTACAATACGCTATTTGGCTAGTTGTTTGAACAAGTATTACTAGAGCGGTAGAAAAACTTCGGTGAACGGTAGTATTCAACTTGATACTTGACAAGTTTTGTATAAACAATTATTTGTTATTGAATGCAGAGAAAACGCCCGGTCAAACCGACGCATCGTCGGTTTGACCGGGCGTTTTCGTTCGCTTTGAGGGCATGAGTCTCGTCAGGCTGCGAGCTAGCCGGCTATCGCTTAGAGTTGACGCGGTAGTGGAAGATCTCGGGATGCGTGCGGGCATGCGTAACCTCAAACAGGATGCCGTCCGAGGTGTACGACTGGCTCTCCATGACGGCGACACAGTTGTATTTGCCGAGGTCAAGATAACTGCAATCCTCATCGTTGGCGAGTTCGACACTCACCGTACGACGGCTCGCCATCACCTTGACGCCGCGTTTGTGCTCCAGATAGTCGTAAATTGACTTTGCGGCGATCTCGGGCGTCAGGCCCTTGGCGATCGACTCCAAAAAGTAACCATGGTCTACTTGGCGTGCGTTGCCGTTAAGGCTTCGGACACGCACCACGCGAATCAACTCCTCGCCCACCTTAAAGCCCAGGCGACGAGAGAGTTGCTCAGTGCAAATCAAATGTTCAAAAGACTTGACCTCGGTCGATGCGACGGCATTGTTGCGCTTTGCAAATTCGCCAAACGACTCGACTTCCTCGAGTGCGCCCAGCATGTCGGTTTCGCCCTTGAGCCAAATAACGCGCACGCCCTTGCCGTGTATGGGCTGCACAAACATCTCGTCTGCCAGCATGCTCAAAGCGCGGCGGACGGTATTGCGCGTGCAGCCAAATTCCGCGGTCAGCTCGGCTTCGGTTGGCAGCATCTCCTGAAACGCATAGGTCCCGTTAATGATGCGCGAGCGTATTTCTCGGTAGATTCCTTCGTAAATCGCTTTTGGCATGACTTCACCTCTAATGAATATGTATGGCTAGGCAGGATAGCATTTCTTAAAGTTGTTTAAACCGATTATCGGCAAAGCGACAGGATTTAACCGTTGACGGTTTCTGTCGCGCCCAAACCGGTTTCGCTCAAAACTGCCGGCACGACAATCGTCTGGTCCTCTACAATGAATCCATTGTTTAAACGTTTCACCACGCGCAACGCGCCTCGATATTCGGGAGGCAGAACATGCTGCAAAAAATCCAACGCTTTGGCGGGGCAATGTTCGCGCCCGCCATGTTGTTTTCCATATCGGGCCTTATGGTCGGCGTCTCCGCCCTCGCAACGTCTGCGGATATCGTCGGCGACCTCGCCGTATACGGAACCCCTTGGTACGTTTTTTGGACTATCATCCAGCGCGGCTCGTGGACGGTCTTTAAACGACTTCCGCTCCTTTTTGCCGTAGCGCTGCCCATCGGCCTTGCCCAAAAGCAACCGGCACGTTGTTGCCTCGAGGCGCTCGTGGCTTATTTTGCCTATTGCTTCTTTTTGAGCGACGAGATAGCGGCGTTGATGTGGCGCGCGCCCAAAGACCCACCGAAGACGAGCAGCATGAAATCATCCTCGGCAAGGTCGAACAGCGCCCGGCCCGCGGCGCGATCGGCCTCGATGACCGAACGGCGCACGGGATTGCCCGTCACGGTGACCGGCGCGGCCGCGCCCAGGCTCTCCGCCGAGCACTCGTAGGTCACGCAGACGGCGTCAGCCCGCCGGGCCAGATACTTGTTTGCCATACCCGCCACGGAATTCTGCTCGTGCAGCACCACGGGCACGCCGGTCTTCTCGGCCGCCCGGGCCACGGGAATGCACACGTACCCGCCAAAACCTACGACGACGTCGGGCTTGATGTCGGCAAACCACTTTTTCGCCTTGCCCGTGGAGGCGGCGATCTTCGCCACGCCCTTCGCGAGGGAGGCCGGATGCGATCGGTCGAACCCTGAGGCCTCGAAGGCCGTGAACGGGATGCCGGCGGCGGGCACGAGGCGCGACTCCACCCCGCCGGGGGTGCCGGCGCAGCGCACGTCCCAGCCGCGGCTTACCAGCTCGTCGGCCAGAGCGAGGGCGGGGTTGATATGCCCGGCGGTGCCTCCGCCGGAAAGAACGGCCAGCATGAGCTTACCTCCTGTAATTGGAACGGTTAGATGGGCGCGCGGAGCGGGATCGGGCCGAAGCATCGATGCGACCGGATCCGCTACGACTCGAGGCGCCCGCGGAACGCGAGCGCAAAGACTCCCCCGACCGCGTT
>OGQU01002865.1_pt1 | contig 10305 bp, 10 predicted proteins | sample 1553341 | NCBI WGS metagenome assembly OGQU01 (sample SAMEA2579920, study PRJEB22360) | human gut metagenome | biome: human gut; feature: human-associated habitat; material: faeces | place: Denmark | collected 2008/2010 | reverse complement strand
TTAAGCGCAGAAGGACGAAAAGACCCCGGGACCTTTACTATACCTTGGTATTGGCGTTAGGCGCGGATTGTGTAGCATAGGCGGGAGGCTTCGAAGCGGGTGCGCCAGCATTCGTGGAGCCGCAAGGTGAAATACCGCTCTGTTCTCGTTTGACGTCTAACCTCGACAAGTCATCCTTGTCAGGGACAGTGCCTGGCGGGTAGTTCAACTGGGGCGGTTGCCTCCCAAAGAGTAACGGAGGCGCTCAAAGGTCCGCTCAGCCCGGTTGGCAATCGGGTGTCGAGTGTAATCGCACAAGCGGGCTTGACTGCGAGGACGACGGTCCGAGCAGGGACGAAAGTCGGAGATAGTGATCCGGTGCCGGCGCACGGGCGCGGCATCGCTCAACGGATAAAAGGTACCCCGGGGATAACAGGCTGATCATTCCCAAGAGTCCATATCGACGGGATGGTTTGGCACCTCGATGTCGGCTCGTCGCATCCTGGGGCTGGAGCAGGTCCCAAGGGTTCGGCTGTTCGCCGATTAAAGCGGCACGCGAGCTGGGTTCAGAACGTCGTGAGACAGTTTGGTCTCTATCCTCTGCGCTCGTTGGAATCCTGAGGAGGCCTGCCCATAGTACGAGAGGACCTGGGTGGACGAACCTCTGGTATGCCGGTTGTCGCGCCAGCGGCACGGCCGGTTGGCTACGTTCGGGAGGGATAACCGCTGAAAGCATCTAAGCGGGAAGCCTGCTCCAAGATTAGGATTCCATGGATCTTCGAGATCCTGTAGCCCGCATGTTGAACACGTGTTTGATAGGCCGGAGGTGGAAGTCCCGTGAGGGGTGGAGCCGACCGGTACTAACGGGCGATGGCGACACAACAATTCCGATCCTCTTGTGGAGGGTTGGTTCCGCGTCTTTCCTGTGCTGGATCGTCCTGGACGGCAATATGCGTTGGGATGGTCACTGAACGATACAACGGTAGGCTTTGCCTCGCGTCCGCTAGCCGGTTCCCAAACCGCCACCGATGACATGCCGGCTTGGATTCCTTTGGTTTCCTTGCCGTGGCCGTTAGATTTGCGGTGGTCATAGCCCTGGTGAGACGCCCGGTCCCATTCCGAACCCGGTAGCTAAGGCCAGGCGCGGCGATGGTACTGCACTCGAGAGGGTGTGGGAGAGTAGCACGCCGCCGCTTCACACGTTGGGGGTTCCCGTCGAGCTTACGCTCCGGGAACCCCATTTTTTTATCCCTGAACACAAGTAGGGCGCAAGCGTTTTATCGCAATGGGTTTATAGACTGGGCAACTATGCATTACTTCGTACCCAAACGTTGCACCGAGTCGAACAAGATCATGTATCACGACAAGGCAACGGCTCAGCAGGCCGCCGACCAGAGTTGGCGCGAACGCGGCACTGAGCTTTGGGTATACCGTTGCGATTTCTGCGGTACTTGGCATCTCACGCATCGCGATCCACAATCCAGCTACATGCATGTTCCGCTTAACCAGCAGCTCAAGCCACATTCCCGCAAGAAGGGCTACAAGCCCCGCAGAAGGTAATAGCAGAGCAATAGCAGGGCATAACAGGACAATACCGAGAACAAGGCAACATATAAAACCAAGGCCCGGCGGATTCATTGCAATCCACCGGGCCTTGTGTTGTATCAGCTTCGTATCAATGATACGAGCGCTGCCATGTATCTACCGCTCCAAACGGAAGCCCTGTCGCTTCGCCTGCACGGCAACGGCCTTGGCGTTCACGCCCTCGTCGATCGCATTTGCCGCAATCTGGTCGCTGAACGCGTCCACCGGCCGTTCAGTATCGCGCAAATCGTAATACTTGTGTACTTCGACGTCGAACGAATCCAAGCCGGACAGCAGCTTCTCATCGCTACTTGGATACTCGTTCTCGAAGAACTGCATGGAACGCGGCATACGCGGCTTGACGGCCGGCTCCTGATCGGGCTTGCCGATCGCAATGCCCAGCACCGGGTACGTGTATTCGGGCAGATTCAGCAGGTCGATCAGCGCGGGAACATCGTTGAGCAGCGAGCCGAGAATCACGCAACCCAAGCCGAGCGAGTACGCGGCCGTCTCCATCGCATGCAGTGCCAGAACCGCGTCGTTCTGCGCCTGCGTGAAACGATAGCTGCCATTGAGCGTGAACGCGTCGGACGCCACTTCCACGCCCTTGCGTGCGGCGATCGCGGCATTGCGATGCTCGTCCAGCACGAACACGTACAGCAGCGGCGCGGTCGCGATATACGGCTGCCCGCCGATTTCGGCAAGACGCTTCTTGGTGGCTGGCTCGGTGACGCGGATGGCGGACCAGTCGTTCAGGAACTGGCTGCTCGCCGCATGCTGCGCCACGGTCTCCAACGTTTCGACGACGTCGTCCGGCAGCGGCTTCGGCTTGAATTTGCGGATGGAACGACGCTCCAGCAGAGTGTCGACGGTTGCGTTATGAAGAATGTTGCTCATACCGCCATTGTTGTCCGCGCGGCGCGATTTTGCAAGGGAATCGGGCTAAATCCGTCTCCCTGTGAGAACATATCTACTTGAGACTGCTTTGCGATATTTGCGACGTATTTACTTGCGATGCGCCTGCCGTGCGTGCCGCCTGTCCACAATCGCCTTCGACCCGCGGCCGGACAGTTGCGATACGAGCGCGCCGAAACCGGCGGAAACCACGGCGAATACGATGCCGAGCGCCGCTTCCGCAGCCTCGTTCTTGGTACCGTCGGCACGGACGGCCTTGCGGCCGACGCTTTTCTTCCACACCATCTCGAACGCCTTGCCGAGCACCAGTCCGGCCAACGTGGGCACGACGGACTTGAAAATCTTATCGCCAAATGAATCGGGATCGTTCAGTCTCTGGTCGCGCATCGCATTCACCTTCTCGTCGACGGTGTGCAGGGCCGCCACCACGCGGTCCGCACTGGATTCCATATTCGGCATTTCACTCATGAAACCAGTGTAACGCGTCGGAAAACATGCCGGAATATGTGCGGGACACGTGGCGGAATGGGATGAAAACGCAGCTTGCGTCGGCTAGAGTAGAGACATGACTGAAACTCAACTGGGAGGCAATGCCGCTTCCGCAATCACCCCTGGCCGCTTGGTGCTGCTGCGTCACGGGCAGACCGTGTGGAGCGAATCCGGACAGCACACCGGCCGCACCAATATTCCGTTGACTGACATTGGCTGCGATCAGGCTCGTGCCGCCGGCGAACGGTTGCGTGAGGCGTTTCCCCAGGGTTTCGCGCAGGGGTGCATGTTCGCCAGTCCGTTGCGCAGAGCCCAGCAGACGGCGCAGCTGGCCGGATATGGCGATTTTAAGGTGCTTCCCGAAATCGCGGAATGGGATTACGGCCGTGCCGAGGGCCGTACGCGTCAGGATGTGAGCGCGGCGGGCGGTTTCGCTTGGGATGTGTGGCGCGACGGACCGCGGTCGCTCCCCGAATCACTGGAGGGCGATTGGGTCGAGACGTTGCCGAACGGCGAGCAGGTGCCCGTGCACAACGGTCCGGGTGAGACGGTGGAGGAAGCTGCGGCGCGCACACGTGAGGCGATCGCCACGGTCAAACCGTTGCTCGACGCTGGAAACGATGTGCTGCTGGTGGCGCATGCGCACGTTCTTCGTATCTTGACGTCGCAATGGCTCGGTGTTGATCCGCATTTCGCGCGGTTGCTGCGATTGGACACTGCGCATTATTGTGTATTAAGCCAATATAAAGGTGACAATGTCATCGAACATTGGAATTGCTGAATTATCGAACGGAACTGTTTGATATCGCTGAATATTATGGCGGTCCCTCCTTGGAACCGCCTCTTTATTGCATGCATGACTTGCCACTTTGCTGCGGCGTGCCGCAAACGCTTGCATAGAAGTATGCTCTCTAAAAGTATTGAAAATAAATGATTTTCGGGATTTCTTTCGATGGTATGACGTCTGACTTTTGAATTCATTTTGCCTACGTTTGCAAAAATCGGGGAAATGCGGCACAATAGTGGTTGTTAGGAATCGTGATGACGCGATACCGCAAATTGTTTCCCAACGAGAAGCTGGGAACAGGAATGGAAGAGAAAGGTTCGATGATGAATCGTACTATTAAGGCAGCAGTTGGAATGGTCGCTATCGCGGCAATGTCTGTTGGCACGTTGGCTGCTTGCGGTGGTTCTAGCTCAAGTTCCGATAACGGCAAGGGCAAGGTGTACTTCCTTAACTTCAAGCCGGAATCCAGCGATGAATGGAAGAAGCTGGCCAAGGATTACACCAAGGAAACCGGTGTCGAGGTCAAGGTCCAGACCGCTGCTTCTGGCACCTACGAGCAGACTCTGAAGTCCGAGATCGCCAAGTCCGAAGCCCCGACCCTGTTCCAGGTCAACGGCCCTGTCGGCTACCAGAACTGGTCGTCCTACACCGAAGACATGTCCGATACTGAGCCGTACAAGCAGCTTATCAACAAGGATGTCGCCCTCAAGGATGGGGATAAGGTCGTCGGTGTTCCGTATGCCATGGAGACTTATGGCCTGATCTACAACAAGGATCTGCTGGCCAAGTACATTGCCACTGACGGCGCCAAGATCAAGAGCGTCGATGACATCGACAACTTCGATACCTTGAAGGCCGTGGCCGATGACATCCAGGCTAAGAAGGACCAGCTTGGTGTCAAGGGCGCGTTCACCTCCGCCGGTTTCGATTCCAGCTCCGACTGGCGTTTCAAGACCCATTTGGCTAACCTGCCGCTTTACTATGAGTTCAAGGATGACAACGTCACCAAGCAGCCGGAGACCATCAAGGGCACCTATCTGCCGGAATATAAGAACATCTTCGATTTGTATCTGAAGGACTCCACCACCGAGCCGACCCAGCTGAGCTCCAAGACCGGTGATGATTCTACCTCCGAGTTCTCCCTCGGCGAGGCTGCGTTCTATCAGAACGGCACTTGGGCATGGACCGATCTGCAGAAGGCTGGCATGAAGGCCGACTCCCTCGGCATGCTCCCGATTTACATCGGCGTCAAGGGCGAAGAGAAGCAGGGTCTGGCCACCGGTTCCGAGAACTACTGGTGCATCAACTCCAAGGCTTCCGACGCGGATAAGAAGGCCACCAAGGACTTCCTGAAGTGGGTCGTCACCAGCAAGACTGGCATCAAGTCTCTGTCCAGCGACATGGGCTTCACCACCCCGTTCAAGTCCTTCAGCGACGTCAAGTCCGACAATCCGCTGGTCCAGGCCGCTGTTGAAGATCAGAACTCCGGCAAGACTGCAGTCTCTTGGAACTTCACCATGATGCCGTCCGAAGAGTGGAAGAACAAGCTTGGTTCCGCCCTCCTTGAGTACGCTCAGGGCACCGGCGACTGGAACGCAGTCAAGAAGGCGTTCGTGGACGGTTGGAAGACCGAGTACGACGCTGTTCACTGATCACCGCTTGATCAAACCAATAACTGAATAGAACAACTGCGGCCGAGAGTTTTTCCTTTCCTTCTCTCGGCCGCAGTTGGTTGTGACGACATACACGAAGGGCCGTCATCGTAATTACTTGCGATGACGGCCCTTCGTGTATGTCGCTACGTTCGCTGTATGTTGCCGGAAAATCAGCTATGCAGACGAGCGGTGGTCGAACGGACGATCAGCTGCGCGGGGAACGTCTTGAACGGTTCGTCGAGCGGCTGCTTCTCGATTAGCGCGAGTGTCATGCGGGCCGCTTCGCGGGCCATCTCGACAGGGGTCTGACGGATGGTGGTCAGGCCGAGGTCGCGCGCGTAGACGCTGTCGTCGTAACCGATGATGGAGATGTCGTTCGGCACGGTGAAACCGTTGCGTTCCAGCTGGAACAGCAGCGGCACCGCGATGCCATCCTCCTGGCAGGCGATGGCCGTCGGCATGTGGTCGAGGCTGAGCAGCTGCGTCACGACCTTGCTGATCCTGTTCCTGCCAGCGTCGGTGACAAGCACGCGCGGTTCGACGCCGTTGGCCTGGCAGCATGCCATGAACGATTCGTAACGGCCCTGCACGCTGAAGTGCAGCGTCACTTCGCGGTCGGAACGGATGTAGGCGATGTCGCGGTGGCCAAGCGTCATCAGATGGCGTGCGGCGAGTTCCGAACCCTGCTTGTCGTCGATGCGGACGGCGGCGTTGAAGCCGCGTTCTTCCGGCAGGCTTGAGTTGATGCCGATGATCGGCACGTCGATCGACCTGAGCTGTTCGATTTCGTTGCTGGCGATGTCGAAGGAAATGACGATCACGGCGTCGACGTTGCGGCGCACCGGCAGCATGTCGAAGAACTCGCTGCGTTCCTCGGTGCTGGACATCTGGTAGATGGAGATGTCGTAGCCCTCATCGTGGAAGACCTCGTTCAGACCTTCGATGATGGAGGAGCTGAACCATAGGTTGAGCCGGCCTGAGACGAGTACCGCGATACGCAGCGCACGGCCGGTTTTCAAGGCCGCGGCAGAACGCGAGATGGAGAAATTCAGCTTGTCCGCGGCCTTCATCACCTTGTCTCTGGTGGCTTTCGACACCAGGTCAGGGCGCGTGAAGGAACGAGAGACGGTGGAAATGGACACGTGCGCGAGTTGCGCAACATCCTGAATGCTACTGCTTTTCATCGAGTCCCCTGTACAGTGATTGCTTGAATAATGTAATGCTACCTCCCCTCACCATTAAGACCGTGTTCTTGTCCAATTTGCAACTTATTCATTACAAACGTTTTCATAAAGTGGTGGTAGTTGGGCATTGCGTGGAGTATAAGCGTTCTCTAGAGATGGTTTTGGTGACAACGTTTCATATTTTGCCGTGCGTGACATACGAAAATGACAACGTTTGACATTTGCAGTCATGCCGTTTATCATGACTGATGTAAGCACTGGAGAAACAGGAAACAATGCTGTGGATGGTTCCTCTGGGGAATGGAATTCCCGCCCGCGTTGACGCGGTACGCGGAATGGAGAAGGAAAGAAAGCAGGCAGGCTATGATCAGCATGGCTGGCAAAGCGATACGAAAGTGGTGGGCTCTGTTTGCGCTACCGACGTTCGCTGCATTTATCATCGGGTTTGTAATCCCGTTCATCATGGGTGTGTATTTGAGTTTCTGCAAGTTCACAACTGTGACTGACTCGGAATTCATTGGACTTAAAAACTATCAGAAGGCACTTGCGGATAAGGAATTCCTGCATGCGTTAGGTTTCTCGACGGCGCTGACCATTGTCACTACGGTTGTGATCAATGTGGTTGCGTTTGCCATCGCATATATGCTTACCAAGGCCATCAAGGGATCCAACATCTTCCGTTCGGTGTTCTTCATGCCGAACCTCATCGGTGGCATTATCCTGGGCTACATCTGGATGCTGCTGCTCAACGGCATTCTCGCTCACTGGGGCCGCGCGTTGACGTATAGCGCAACCTACGGCTTCTGGGGCTTGGTCATCTTGGTTTGCTGGCAGCAGATCGGCTATATGATGATTATCTACATCGCTGGTATGCAGTCGCTGCCGACCGACGTGCTCGAAGCGGCTTCCGTGGACGGTGCGAACGGCACCCAGACCATGTTCAAGATCATCATTCCGCTGATGATGCCGTCTATCACCGTATGCTCGTTCCTGTGCGTCACCAACGGCTTCAAGCTGTACGATCAGAACCTTGCATTGACCAACGGCGCTCCGTCGAACATGTCTGAAGGTCTGGCAATGAACATTACCCGCACGTTCTACGGCCGTATGGGCTGGGAAGGCGTCGGCCAAGCGAAGGCAGTGCTGTTCTTCATTCTGGTGGCCATCGTGGCGCTCATCCAGAACAAGCTCACCACGAGCAAGGAGGTGGAGGCATGAACTCCGGAGAAAAAGTCAAGCACGGCGCACTGTGGTCCGTACTGTTCGCGGTGGTTTCGCTGGCGTGGATCTTCCCGATCGTGCTGGTGATCATCAACTCTTTCAAGCAGAAGGCGTATATTTCTCGTAACGCGTTCTCCCTGCCGACCGGTAAGGCGTTCGTTGGACTTGAAAACTATACGCGTGGCCTCGATACCACGAACTTCTTTGCCAGTTTCGGCTGGACCCTGCTCATCACTGTCGGTTCCGTGGCGCTGATTCTGGTGTGCACTTCGATGTGCGCATGGTGGATCGTCCGCGTGAACAACTGGGCTGCAAAGCTGCTGTACACGTTGTTCCTGTTCAACATGATTGTACCGTTCCAGATGGTCATGTTCACCCTCTCCAAGCTGGCCGATATGCTCAAGCTCAACACCCCGTGGGGTCTGTGCTTCGTGTATCTGGGCTTCGGCGCTGGTCTGGCCGTGTTCATCTTCACCGGTGTGGTTAAGGGCATTCCGGAATCGCTGGAAGAATCCGCCATGATCGATGGTGCTTCCGTGCCGCGTATCTTCTTCCAGATCGTTGTGCCGATCATGAAGCCGTCCATTGTGTCCGTGGCTATTCTGCAGGCCATGTGGATCTGGAACGACTACCTGCTGCCGTACCTGACGCTCGACCTGGGCAAGTACAAGACCATTTCCGTGGCCGTGCAGTACCTGAAGGGCGGTTATGGTTCCGTGGATATGGGCGCCATGATGGCATGCCTGGTTATGGCCATCATCCCGATCATCATCTTCTACCTGATCTGCCAGAAGTACATCGTCAAGGGTGTTATGGCTGGAGCCGTTAAGGGCTGATCTTCGATCAGCCCTTAGGGAACAGCGCAGTGCGCTGTTCCCAGGCTCCAGCCCGAGCGGCTATGTCGCGAGGGTAACGTTGAGCCCGCGCGTAGCGCGGTCCTTAATTGCAGGGCCGAAGGCGGCGCGGTGAAGGGCTGATTTTCACCCAGAAAAATTTAAGGGACTGATGCGAATCAGTCCCTTTTTTCGTGCCTAATTACTTGCTGATGTACTTGCGGAAGACATGCTCGAGGATCAGCGAATGCAGCATCAGCATGGTGCCGTAGCCGAGCACGAGCAGCAGGAACAGGCCCTGCGGCATGTAGAACCAGCTGGCCACGAGCAGCGCGACGTACACCGCGTCAATCGCAATCAATGCCAACGTGTGCCCGATGTTGCTCACGCCGAACACAAAAGCGTTGCCGAGCGTGCGCCAAAACGAGTTTTCGAAACGTGCCTGCAATGCCCAAACCCATTCAAAACCGATCAGCCATACGATCGTCAGCGCGAATTTCGGAATCAGCAGCGGCGTGATCTGCAGCACGATCCACGAGTAGACGCACAGCGCGCCGGTCGTGCCGAAAATCAGCCAGTAGCCGGTTGATTTCGCGAAATTCGAGCGGAAGGCGGCGAAATAGTTGCGCGTCGCCGTGCCTTCGCCGGACAGCGTGCGGCGGGTGGCGTCGTGGCCGGCGGTCAGCGCCGCGCCGATCGTAATGATCGGAATACTGGTGATGAGCATCAGAATGTTGATCCAGATCGCGTCGACGGCGTCGCTCAGGCCGCGCATAAAGCCGGAATCGGGGGAGAGGAACTTCATAATCGCCTTTCGTATGGCATCCGTATAGCAACGTATGCAAGTCGAATCTTCTTGCGATTCTACTCGACGCACGTCATCTTGCGATTGGCCGGTTTGCGCCGTGCGGTCGATCGTGTGGTCGGTCGGTTTGTGCGGCGCGTTCGGCTGTACGAACGGCGATGCGGCTGACCGGTTTGTGTGGCGCGGTCGGTCGTGCGGTCGGCGACACGATCTGATGGTTTGCGCAGCGCGAACGACGGCACGAACGATCGCACCGCCGGCCGGTCTGCGCAAACGGAAACGCGATTGCCCGCGCGCTCCCGCAGCAGACGCCCTGCAATGCTATCGTTGTCAGCGGTACAACGGTTGCAGGCACAGACGAAAGGGGCATAATGACAGCAAACAACATGCGTGACGATTGGTGGAAGCAAGCCGTCGTCTACCAGATCTACCCGCGCAGCTTCAAAGACGTGAACGGCGACGGGTTGGGAGACATCGCCGGTGTCACCGAGAAAATGGATTACCTGAAGAATCTCGGCATCGACGCGATCTGGCTGAGCCCGTTCTCCCCGTCCGCCCTGGCCGATGGCGGCTACGACGTGATCGACTACCGCAACGTGGACCCGCGCCTCGGCACCATGGCCGATTTCGACGCGATGGCCGCCGCCGCGCATGAAGCCGGCATCAAGGTGATCGTCGACATCGTGCCGAACCACACGTCCAACAAGCACAAGATGTTCATCGAGGCGCTCGCCGCCGGCCGCGGTTCGGCCGCACGCGACCGCTACATCTTCCGCGAAGGCCGCGGCGAGCACGGCGAGCTGCCGCCGAACGACTGGCAGGCGCTGTTCGGCGGGCCCGCGCCCGGCAGCAC
>OGQU01002856.1_pt1 | contig 10324 bp, 8 predicted proteins | sample 1553341 | NCBI WGS metagenome assembly OGQU01 (sample SAMEA2579920, study PRJEB22360) | human gut metagenome | biome: human gut; feature: human-associated habitat; material: faeces | place: Denmark | collected 2008/2010 | reverse complement strand
GAATTGCTTCAAAGTACTTTTTATCTTTCTCATTCAATTTTACATAAGAACTTCTGCCAGTCCTCCCGGCACTAACAGCCTGAACGGATAAAATGGAAGATTCCTGATCACTCCGAAAATCAGAAGAAAAACTAAAATCCCTATAAGTATTTTAGGATTGATCTTTTTATCCACATGATTCTTTCCTGTCAATGCCCAGTCTGCTGCAACCGTCACAAAATAAATTCCGAGAAACGGCAGCAGAAAAACCATGACCGGATTGTAGCAGAAAGCAGTCAGAAAATTTCCATGCAGGATATTGTAGCTCGCTCTCCCTGCTCCACATCCCGGACAGTACAATCCCGTGATCACGTGAAAAAGGCATGGCAGCGGATATTTTAACGGATTGTGGAAATACAGATAGCCTGCTCCAATCCCTGCCATACACCCGATCACTGCCAGAAATAAAATCCGGTTTTTCCGGCTTTGTGCAAACCAGTTTCTTAATTTTATCACCCTTTGCATTTCGGCCTCTTAATAATAATTATCAATTCCTACTATTATTCCAAACATAAAGTATAAAATTCCTACAACCAGTCCGACTACAAAAGATACAATCGTCCATATTTTTGCCATCTTTGCATTCTGAGCTGCTTCTTCATAATTACCGGCATTCATTGCACTGTTGATCTTCACTGAAAATACAATACCTACGATACCGAACGGAAGACAGCAGCATACTGTGGAAATAATGGAAAGTACCAGATATGGTACATAATTAATTTCCGGTTTCTGCCCGTTATTCTGATAACCGGTCACGTTCTGATAACCACTGTTGTTCTGATAACCTGCTGCATCCTGATAGCCGCTGTTGTTCTGATAACCTGCTGCATCCTGATAGCCGCCGTTGTTCTGATAACCTGATACATCCTGATAACCGCTGTTGTTCTGATAACCTGCTGCATCCTGATAGCCACCGTTGTTCTGATAACCTGATACATCCTGGTAACCCGTTGCATTTTCAGTTGTCTTTGCTGCCCCCGTTGCCTGTACCGGATCATTCTTCACTGCATTTTCCTGTTCTGCATTGGGCTGTACTTCATTCTGCTTCGCACCGCAATGTGGACAGAACTTACTTCCATCAGGAATTTCCTGATAACAATTCTTACAATTCATATTTGCACCTCTCTCATTTTTCTTTCATCATATCACTAAATCAACAAAATATATAGTTTTTTCTATTATTTTTTCATCCGTCCATATCATTGCGTACAGAGAACCTTTTCTCCCCGTCTGAAAGAACAACAGCTACCAGCCAGTATCCCCAGCATACCAAGACTGATTCCTGCCAGCCATCCTGCCGGATATTGAAATCTGAAATATGCAGCCTGCTTTTCCATATAAAGTCTGACAAGCCACAGGATGCCTGTTCCGACAGTCAGTACAAGCACTTCCACCAGGAGAAAATACCAGTTTCCTTCCCAGAAAAACATCTTCCTTTTTTGCTTTTTTGTCATTCCGATACTCTCCATCACAGCCAGTTCCTGCTTTCTTGAATATCTTCCCATAATCATTACATTGAAATAATTGGTCAGTCCTGCAAATAGCAGCATCATTCCGATACTCCCGAGGATCATCTGATTTCCATGAATCCGGTCGGACATTCTTTTCAGCAGATCCGATCTGCAAAGAAGCAGAATCCCATTTTCTCCCTGATCCGTCCTTCTTTGATTTTCTTCTGTGAGAATGGCTCTGATCGCTGATTTTACTTTCTGCTCCTGCCCCACCTTCACATTCACTTCCATATAAATGATCTCTTTTTCTATTCCCAGTCGTTCAAATCCTTTTTCACTTACAAGAAAGAACAACATATTTTCTCCATGCCACCCCAGCTTCAGTTCTGGAAAATCTTTTGCTCTCCCGTCTAAATACCCATTTAAAGTAAAAATTTCCGCGGACTCTTTTTCATACTCCGAACCGGAACTGCAAAAGCTCACCGGTTCTCCTTTTACTTCTTCTGTCATTTTTTTCTGCTCCGGTGTGAAGCCATATTCCTGATAGATCAACACTCCACTCCCATCTTCTACTGAAGCCATATCCACTGACAGATTTTTTTCTTCTGCATACTCTTTCAGACTGTCCATCTCTTTTTCACTCAAAATATGCACTGTCTCCGGGAAACCGGAACGTTCCATTTCTGTATCTGATCTCTCTGCATCGGTCTTCGTTTCTCCTTCATTTGAGCTTTCTGCACTGACCCGGAAATATTCATCAGAAAAAGGACTCCACCCTTTTTCCGAAATCGCTGCATTCATATAAGCTCCCTCTGCACACTCTGTTCTGTCCTGATCCACACCTTTCAGAGCCAGGATCTTTTTTCTCACTGATTCAGAAATAGGAGCAAAATCAGGAGCAAAGTCATCCGTTTTATTATTCCACAGCAAATCTGCTGTATTTGCATCCGTCACCAGTGGGTCCAGTGCCTCTTCATCCGGTTCACTTATGATCCCTTCTTTTGCCTCCTCGCAAAAATCCCCCGCAAGGATAAAATCCGGTTTCTGCATATAGATATTCGTTGCATCACTTCCACCCGTAACCACAACTGTACAAAGCAGTGTTTCCACTCCTAAAAACAATGACAGCACCGTCAGCACAAATCCTGCCCTTTGTCTTGTCACATTTCTCCATGCCAGCAATGGAAGTTCTGCTGATATCTTTCGTCTGTTCCTTTCGTTTTGCCTTTGTGTACTTCGTCTTTTTCGACTGCGGTTCTGCTTTCCTGTATAATGCATGCTTTCTATACAGGAAAGTCGGATCATCCGATTCATATTTTTTTGAATGGCAGCTTCAATGATCAGCAGGGTAAACCCAACTGCTGCAATCAGGATTTCAGGTCGAAATACGGAAAATTCTTTTGTGCCGCCATATTCCCGCAGATATTCCTGCCCCAGCAGACCGGGAATACCAAAGAATAAAAGAAGCACTGAAAACACCACTCCGAGTCCACTTCCCACAAGCATACAGCCTGCCATCTGCCTGTGGCAGATTTTCCGCAACTGCTTTTTCGTTGTTCCGATCGTATAAAGCAATCCAAACTGACGGATATCCCCGATCATGGAAATCTCGAGAATATTATGGATAAGAAACCAGACTCCGCCCAGGATCAAAATCACTCCGAGAACTGCCATTTCATAACTTCCGGTCAGTTGATCTACCGCTGTCAGAAATGCAGGATCTGTCACGGTAATTCTTTGTCCTGTATCCGTCCGTTTTACATCTTTATATAATTGTTCTTCTGCCTCTTCACGGCTCATCCGGTCTGATGGACAGATCAGTATCTCCGAATTTTTCTCCGATATGATTCCCCACTCTGCCGCCTTTTTTTCAGAAATATATCCCTGCTGAGCTTTAGAACCCGAATCTGTATATGAGGTATACCACCCGCTCAGGTAAAATAGTTCTTCTTTTTTCTCCTGCCATCCGGTCACTACCGTCAGTTGGATTTTCATTCCTGCCGTCGGCTCAGTGATTCCCAGATCCTCCAGCATTTTTACAGAGACCATGATCTCCTGCTTTTCTTTTGGGTAATGCCCCTGAAGATCTGTATAAGCAGGACGGATGATTTTTTCCCATGCAGATTGATCTAACAGACTGATCTCACCGAGCTTCTTTTCCCCGCTCTCTGCTCTTCCGGCTCTCACTCTTTTCCCTGCATTCTTTATATAACTCAGGGAGCAGATCTGCCGGTACTGGTCTTCTGTCGCATTTTCCAGTACTGCTGATGCTGTTGAACCTGCCCGGCGTACCGCTTTCGTATACTCTGCCTGGATCTTTCCGGCAGAAGTTCCGAAAATCAGTGTCAGTGTAACAATTCCAACCGCCACCGCACAGAGCAGTACCATATTACGCCCACGGTTCTTTTTCCTTAATTTCTCTGCCAGCATGGACAGAATCTCCTGATTATTGTTCGGAATCATTCTGCGATCCTCCCGTCCTCGATCCTTATGATCCGGTCCGCCATCTGTGCGACTTCTTCCTGATGTGTCACAAGGATCACAGTCTGATGATATTTCTTTGCACAATTTTTCAAAAGTCCCACAACTTCCATACTGGTCACAGAATCCAGATTGCCCGTCGGTTCATCTCCGAGGACAATCGCCGGCTTTGTCATTAAGGCTCTTGCTATCGCTGCTCTCTGCTGCTGACCGCCTGACAGCGTTTCCGGCAGTTGCCCGAGTTTTTCCTTCAGTCCCAGTGTTCCTGTCAGTTCTTCAAAAAACTCCTGATCGATCTCTGCACCGTCAAGGCGGAGGGGCAGCACGATATTTTCATAGACGCTGATCATCGGGATCAGATTATATTGTTGAAAAATAAACCCGATATTCCTTCGTCTGAAAATGGTCCGTTCCTCGCTTTCCATATCTTTCAGACTGCTTCCTCTGATCCATACTCCGCCCTCGTCCGGCACATCCAGGCCTCCCAGAAGATTGAGAAGTGAAGTTTTTCCACTCCCTGATGTTCCGACAACAGCCACAAACTCTCCTTCTTCTATCTCCAGTGTAACACCATCCACTGCATGTACTTCGTAATTCTCTGTAACAAAATATTTTTTCAGATTCACCGCTTTTACGATTTTCATTGTCCTTCCTCTCCTCTGATCTGTTCTTTTTCTCCTGCCATTATTTTAAAGAACAAATCTAACAAATTTCTAACAATGCAAAATCTTTTATTGCCGTGGCAAAGACAGTTTCATTTCTACTCCCGGTTCACACCGCTTTACCGTTAAAAGTCCTTCATGTAAAAATAGGATTTTTCTTGCAAGATACAGACCTATTCCAAAGCCTTCCTCATCCGTCACCCGCTTTCCGCGGTAAAATCTCTGAAAGATCAGATTCTTTTCCTCCGGTTCGATTCCGATTCCGTAATCTCTGATACTGAAAGTTGTGAACATTTCATTTTCCTGCAGGCTAATCTTTATTTTTCCATTTTGCGGACTGTATTTCACCGCATTATCCAACAGATTAAAAATCGCTTCTCCCAGCCAGTTTGCATCATGCATCACATGCATTTTCTCAGGAAGTTCAAACTCGAACCGGATTTCTTTTTTCTCTGCCTGATCCAAAATCTGACCAAGTGCATTCCGCAGAGTCTTAAGAAGATCCCGCTCTTCTTTTCTGATCTGAATCAGACCATGCTCTAATCTTGAAATACGGATAAAATGCTCTGTCAGAAAATAAATTTTTTCTTCACTGCTCTGAATGGCTTTCAGATAAGACAGTTCCGGTTCTGTCCCTTTCTTTTCGATTTCTTCTGATAAAAAGTCAAGATAATTTTTCAGATTTGTCAATGGTGTCCGCATCTGATGTGCGATTTCCGAAATCAGTTCCTGAAGTTCTTTCCGTTCTTTCTGTGCATCTTGTTTCTGACTGACTAAAATTTCCTGCAGCCGCAGCAGTTGATGCCGGATTTTGGAATCCATTGTCTCTTCGCAGTCAGAAAAATCGGGGAGTTCTTTTCCGCTGGTCATTCGCTGCACAGTATCTGATATCTTCTTTAATTCCCGGCTTCGTTCTTTTCTCTGAACCCGGTACATTCCGGCCGCCCCGGCAAGAATCCCCAAAAGAAACATCCCAGCACTCCACCACAAAATTTCTGTCAGATCCATTACTCTTCCTCCATCCGGTATCCCAGTCCAAATACGTTCTGAATATACGGCCGTTCTCCCGCAGCTTCAATCTTTTTCCGTAGACGGCCGACCAGCACGCTGACACTGTTATCAACTACATATTGACCATCAATTCCCCATACATGCTCCAAAATATTTTCTTTGGTCAGAACCTGCCCCTGATTTTTCATCAGATATTCCAGGAGCTGATACTCTTTTGCCGTAAGAGCTATCTCATTCTCCCCTGACACTGCCTTTTTTCGCTGTGGATACAGAGTGAGATTTCTGCATTTCAGAATCTGTTCACCGGCATCTTCTCCCCGGTTTCGTCTGAAAGCTACTTCAATCCTTTTTAATAACACTTTCATGGAAAATGGTTTCACAACATAATCTTCTGCTCCCAGGTCAAATGCTTTCAGCATTTCCTGCTCTTCATCCCTTGCCGTCAGAAAAATTGCGGGGATCTTTCTGTTCCATTTTTTCATCAGGGTGTGATACAGTTCCATACCATTTCCGTCCGGGAGACCGATATCAACCAGTAAAAGCTCCTCTGTTCCCTGCAGAATCTGCCCTGCATCTTTCTTTGTATAAACCTGCAAAGTCCGATAACCTTCCTTCTCAAGCACGACTTTCAAAGACTGGCTTAACAGGCGGTCATCTTCAATAATCCCGATTGTCATTTTTTATCCCGTCCATTCTTTCCTGCTTTCCCCAGTCGGACTTTTTCCATCTCCTCTGCAGTCTCTTCATCCAGATAATCAAAAAGATAATTTCCGACACTGCCTTTCTTTCCAAGATGCTCACCTCTGACTTCTGCCAGCGTCCTCTCAATTTCCTCTTTCAGTCCCGGAGCAGACATCCGGTTCGCACCCTGTCCTAAGATGATCACCTGCTCCAGTCCGTCTGAAGTTGCCACAGTTACAGCAGCATCCTTTGCGATCCGTCTTACAGTCTTTTCGATATACTGGTCTGCCGTTTCCGCCTCTTTGGTATAGACAATATAAATATTATGATATTTCATCACTTCACCCGGATTGCCTTCAACTTTATATGCATCATACACAAGGATCAGCGTACATTTTCTGTATCCCTGATAGTTGCTTAAGATATCCGCAAGTTTCCCGCGTGCCGCACCAATATCCTTTTCGGACAGCTCTCTTAGTTCCTCCCATGAGAAAATGATATTGTATCCATCCACCAGAAGATATTCCTGTCGGCCTTCCTTTTCCCGTCTGCGTCTTTCCCATTTCGGATCTGTATAGGCACTGCCCGGTTCTCTGTCCTTTTCCTTTGCACAGACTGTCACCTGACCATGATTCTGCTTCACCGGATCAGGAGTTCTTACATAAATTGCATCCAGTTCCTCCTGTGTCAGTTCAATACTGGAATGCCGCCGCTTCGGAAGTGTGACTTCCGCAAGTCCTTCTTCTCCCGTCTGATCCAGTGTGCGTTCCATGTGCATATATTCTTCGACTTCATCCCAGTCCACGACAAATCCTGCACCATGGGCACAAAAGACCGAACCGGTAGGATTCGCAAGATCCAGCTCTGAATCATACCCTCTCGCCGCTACAACTTCTTCCTGATTATGGCAGAGATCATACCCCTTCAGGGTCAGAGAAATTCTTCCTCTTCCACCTGTATATGCAATGACATCTTTCTGATAACCGCTTAAAGTCGATACCGGTGCAATTCCCGTCAGCACAGTCATTTCTCCCAACGTTTCCGGTGCCTCAAATTTTCCGAAACGGTTCTGTATATCCGTCATGGCACGTCCCACATTTTCAGAAGGTAATTCGATCCTGAACTCATAATACGGTTCAAGCAGTACGCTTTCTGCTTTTTTCAGTCCCTGCCGCACAGCCCGGTAAGTTGCCTGTCGGAAATCCCCGCCCTCCGTATGCTTCAGATGGGCTTTTCCTGAAGTCAGTGTGATCTTCATATCTGTAATAACCGATCCCGTCAGAACTCCTTTATGTTCCTTTTCCTCCAGATGGGTCAGCACCAGCCGCTGCCAGTTCCGATCCAACACATCCTCACTGCATTCTGAATCAAACTGTATTCCTGATCCGCGTTCTCCCGGTTCTAACCGCAGATGTACCTCTGCATAATGGCGTAACGGTTCAAAATGCCCGACACCTTCCACCGGTGCTGCGATCGTCTCTTTATAGACAATGCTGCCTTCCCCGAACTCAACCAGTACTCCAAAGCGTTCTTTTATGATTCTCTGAAGGATTTCAATCTGCACATCGCCCATCAGTTGCACATGGATCTCCTGACTCTTTTCGATCCATACGACATGCAGTTCCGGCTCTTCTTCCTCCAAAAGCTTCAAATCTCTTAACATCGTATGAACATTACAGTCATCCGGCAAAATGATCCTGTACGTCAGCACTGGCTCAAGGATCGGCAGCTCAGAATCTTTTTCTGCTCCAAGTCCCTGCCCCGGATATGTTTCCGCCAAACCGGTCACTGCACAGACTTTTCCCGCATCTGCCTCCGAAAGAAGCTCATACTTTTCACCGGAATATACACGGATCTGATTTACCTTATCACCATTTTCACCGATCACATCCTTCACCTTCAGCGTGCCACCGGTCACTTTCAGGTAAGTCAGCCTGTTTCCCTGACCGTCTCTCGCAATCTTATAAACCTTCGCTCCGAATACTGCCGGATATTCTTTCTGCATCTGATATGTGCAGATCCCGTTCATCAGTTCTTCCACACCCTGCAAATGTAACGCCGAACCAAAATAGCATGGAAAAATCTTTCTTTCTGCGACCAGCCGGCGGATCGAGGCAGCGGCGACACTGCCTTTCTCAAGATATTCTTCCATCGTCTGTTCATCACACACTGCAATCTCTTCGATCACTTCTTCTGCTCCGGTTTCCACTCTGCCGAAATCAATACATCCTTCTGAAAACCGGGATTTCAGTTCTGCAAGAAGTTTTCCACAGTCCGTCCCTTCCTGATCCATTTTATTCACAAAAAGGAACACCGGTATTCCGTATCTTGTTAAAAGTTTCCACAAAGTCTCCGTATGTCCCTGCACACCGTCTGCCCCGCTGATCACCAGCACCGCACAGTCCAGCACCTGCAGTACCCGCTCCATCTCCGCTGAAAAATCAACGTGTCCCGGTGTATCCAGCAATGTGATCTCCGTATCTTTCCAGGTAAGCACCGCCTGCTTGGAAAAGATCGTAATTCCACGTTCCCGTTCCATTTCATCTGTATCCAGAAAAGCATCCTGATGATCGACCCTGCCTAAATTTCGTATTGCACCACTTTGATAAAGAATACTTTCCGAAAGGGTCGTCTTTCCTGCATCTACATGAGCCAGCAGGCCAACATTGAGTACTCTTTTTCCTGTTTTTCTTTCCTGTCCGCTCATAAATCTTCTCTTTCTCCTTCTCCTTAATTATTCACCTGATGATGCACAACCAGGCTTTCTCTGTCGATTGCTTTAAAAGAATAGCCAAGATTTTTATAATACTCCAGAACGGTCGGCAATGCCTCGATCGTTGTCTCTTTTGTTGCTGCATCATGAAACAGCAGCATTACCTGATGATACTTGTCTGTCTCCGACTGTGCAATGATTTCCTCTGTCGTAGCTGTTCCTCCATCCCCGCTGCTGACATTCCAGTCATAATACTGATATCCCAGCTCAAGTACTTTCGGCACAAGTACACTCATGATTCCCTCCATATAATTCCTTGAAACCGTATTGGACGAGCCACCCGGAAAACGGATAAAACACGGGACGAATCCGATCTGCTCCTTTGCGATCTCTCCCACTTCTTCCAGATCTTTCAGGTACGCTTCTTCTGAAGAATATACGGTCTCATAATCATGACAGAAACTGTGCAGACCGATCGTATGCCCTGCATCATATGCTTTTTTTATCATCGGACGGTACTCCGGTTTCTGCCCCGTAATAAAAAAAGTTGCTTTGGCATCATACTGATCCAGTATATCCAGCACTTTCTGCGTATTCTCCGAAGGGCCGTCATCAAATGTCAGATATACAATCTTTTCATCACTCGCTTCCGTTGTCCCCACTGCAACACCCGGCTGCACCGAAAGCTCTTTCTTCCGCTGCTCCTCTGCTTCTTTTTCTTTCTTCTTTTCTTCTTTTTCTGCCTTTTTCTTTTCTGCCTCTGCCTCTTTTACAGCCTCAGCTTTTCTGGCCTCCTGTCTTGCTTCTTTCGCATTCAATCCCATGCAGAAAATTGTACCGCAAAGTGCAAAAAACACAAGTCCACATAAAATCCTTCCATACCGGTTCTGACGACTTCTTTTGTGTTCTTCCATCTATTATCTGCTCCTCATTCGTAATAGGGTTTTCCCGGATCATGAATCAATCCATATAGAAAAAACATCAGCCGGGGAAAACTCCTGACTGATGCTTCTTACCCGACTGATGCCTATTATAAGATACAAATTTTAAAAAAGATGAACGCTTTCATTAAGAATTGTTACATTTCTTTCCTGCACTTTACAGAAATGTTCCGGTGCCTCCGCCATAATTACCTCCGCCGCAGCAGAGGCCGCTTCCGCCACAGCAAAGATTGCACATCAGATTTGCCACGCATAACTTCACGCAATAGCTGTTATCAAATGTACCCGGAAATCCATACATCGTCTGTCGTGTCTGATACCAGCTTCCACCGCCTTCCAGCC
>OGQU01002854.1_pt1 | contig 10353 bp, 6 predicted proteins | sample 1553341 | NCBI WGS metagenome assembly OGQU01 (sample SAMEA2579920, study PRJEB22360) | human gut metagenome | biome: human gut; feature: human-associated habitat; material: faeces | place: Denmark | collected 2008/2010 | reverse complement strand
CGTCCAGCGGCTGGGGTGGGGGCCGCGGGCGCCCTACCTGCTGATCGCCCAGCGCCAGTACGAGGACAGCCGCTTTGCGGGCTACTATAACGTAGGCCCCGACGACTGCGACTGCGTCACCACCGGCACGCTGGTGGATCTGTTCTGCCGGGCCTGGGGCGGCGACGCCGCCTGGGAGAATCAGGCCGAGGCCAATGCCCCGCACGAGGCCAACTTCCTGAAGCTGGACTGCAGCAAGCTGAAAACGACCTTCGGCTGGACGCCGCGCTGGCACATGGCCGAGTGCATGGAAAAGACCGTCGCCTTCAGCAAGATCTGGCTTGCCAACGGCGACGTCCCGGCGGAGATGGAAAAGGAAATTAACAGCTTCTTGGAGGGGCAGAAATGACAAAGGAACAGAGGAGTATAACAAGCGCTTTTGTCATTTCGGTTTTGGTAGGTGGAGCCTATCTGGTTTCCTGGCTGGCGCATGTATGGGGTGGTCAGCCGTGGCCCATCGGCAGCAACATGGTCAACTATGCCGTAGTTCTAGTACTGTTCGGCGTTTCGCTTTTGCTGTTCGGCAACCTTTTTGCCCGCATTCTGCCGCAAGAACGTGGCTTTGTGCGGGCTTGTGACGCGCGTCTGCAGGGTCGCGGCGCGGCAGCGGCCCTTGTGGTATCTGCGCTGGTGACAGCCGCCTACCTTATTTATTACGCGAACATTGGGGTGTCCAAGGAATTTGCGGGGCCTTCCTATTCGCCGTCCTCCCTGATGGCGCCGCAGATGGTGCCGCTGTATTACCTGCTTACGGTGCTGTTTTTTGTGGCGGCAATCTATCTGCTGCTGACGGGTAAGGACTGCCCACAGTGGATGACCTGGGGCGGCTACGGCCTTTCGGCAGTGATGTACTTCTTGGGCGTATGGATCGTCAATACGTTTGAGGGAGACCCGTACCACGGTGAGGCGTATTTGGAAAGCATCTACAACGTGGCTGACGGCATCCCCTATGAGGAGTTGACGACAGGCATCTACGGCCACTACGGGCTGTTCTTCCTGCTGCCGATGAAGATCTTCGGTGCAAAGGCTGTTGTTATTCAATTCCTGATCGCGCTGGTCGGCGTTGTGACGGATCTGGCCATGCTGTACTGCATCCATCACCTGATAAAAAAGAACTGGGTACGCCTGTTGATGGCACTGGTTGTGCCGGTCATTCCGTTTGCATACAGACGGACGAATTACTGGCAGCTGCAGCCTCACCGTTTGGTATTCCCGATGTTGCTGGCGGCCTATATGCTGTTCTGTTTGCGGAAAAAGCAGTCGAAAAAAACGGCTCGGTTCTGGGGCGGCTGGCTTCTGTGCATGCTGGCAGTGCTGTGGAGCACCGAGAGTGGTCTGTTCTGTATCATCGGCTGGTGCGCGGGCTGCATCGTCCGCTGGTGGCAGCAGGAGCCATGGTACGCCCGCGGCCAGTGGAAACGCTATGGTGCGCTGCTGCTGGGCGCTGTGTTGGCGGTGCTGGGGGCCATTGGCCTGACAAATTTGTATAACCTGGCCTGCGGCGGAGCACCGATCTTCAAGGTGTTTTTTTACCCGCTGTACAGCAGCAATTATATGGATGGTTCCATCGGCTACCCGCTTGAGCTAGGCGTGCGCCCATGGGTGTTTGTGCTGCTGCTTATGCTGGCCGTGCTGGCATGGTCGCTGTTCCAGACAACCGCTATCGGAAGAATAGCCAAAAAGGAGAACATTGCCCCATTTGCGGCCTGCCTGTCGGTACTGGGGCTGGTATCGTTCAGTTACTATGCAAACCGCTCCGCCTGGATGAATCTGGAGATCTGCCTGCCGGAGGCACTGCTTTGCCTGTGCTTCCCGCTGCAGGCGCTGACGGACGGGGAGGGGCTACGCAAGAAGCTGGGCGGACTGTACTGCACGGCGGCACAGTCTGTGGGACTGGCCGTGCTGCTGGTGCTCTGCGTGCTTACGGCACAGCTGCCCGGCGGCGTGATGAATACAGTGATCCTGCAGGAGCGCGGTGCGTTCAGCACCCGCGGCATCTATGCGGAGGTGGAGAATTTCTCTGCCAATATACCGGACAACACCTTTGCGGTTGGCCGCGATGTGGGAATCATCTACCATGCAGCAGGCTGGGACAACTACGGACATTATGTGGATGCTGCGGATTACGGCGTGGCAGATACCGAAAAATTACTCCCTCATATTCTGGCAGAGTTGAAGGCCCAGCCGAGCTTTGTCGTGGATGACATACTGGGGGTCTATCTGGGGCAGAATGGCTACACGCCCGACATGCTCGGATACCAGCTGCAGACGACCTTCACATCGGCTGGCGGCACGAACCCAATTACTTATTACTACTACGAAAAGCAATAAAAAAGGAGAGCAAAACCTATGGCATGGAAGAACGAGGCAGAAGCCCGCGAGCAGATCAAGGCGATGGTCGCCGAGTATTATCACGACTTCAAGGAGAAAAAGACCCCCTATCAGGAGGGGGATCGCATCACCTACGCAGCCCGCGTCTTTGACGAGAAAGAGATGTGCGCTCTGACTGACGCCACGCTGGACTTCTGGCTGACAACAGGCCGCTTTGCAGACCAGTTCGAAAAGGAGTTCGCTAAGTGGATCGGCGTTAAGTTCGCCCATCTGGTCAACAGCGGTTCCTCCGCCAACCTGATCGCCTTCATGGCGCTGACCGCCCCCGAGCTGGGTGACCGCCAGATCAGGAAGGGCGATGAGATCATCACCGTGGCCTGCGGCTTCCCCACCACCGTGACCCCGGCCATCCAGTACGGCGCGGTGCCCGTGTTTGTGGATGTGACCGTGCCCCAGTACAACATCGACGTCACCAAGCTCGAGGCAGCCCTCTCCCCCAAGACGAAGGCAGTCATGATCGCCCACACGCTGGGCAACCCGTTTGACCTGTCCGCAGTCAAGGCGTTCTGCGACGCCCACAACCTGTGGCTGGTCGAGGACAACTGCGACGCGCTGGGCACCCAGTACACCATCAACGGCGAGACCCGTTTTACCGGTACCTGGGGCGACATCGGCACGTCCAGCTTCTACCCGCCGCACCACATGACAATGGGCGAGGGCGGCTGCGTTTACACCAACAACCCGCTGCTGAACCGCCTGATCCTCTCCTTCCGCGACTGGGGCCGCGACTGCATCTGCCCCTCCGGCCAGGATAACTTCTGCGGCCACCGCTTTGACGGTCAGTTCGGCGAGCTGCCCAAGGGCTACGACCACAAGTACGTCTACAGCCACTTTGGCTATAACCTCAAGGTCACCGACATGCAGGCCGCCATCGGCTGCGAGCAGCTGAAGAAGTTCCCCTCTTTTATTGAGCGCCGCCGCCACAACTGGGACCGCCTGCGCGCCGCGCTGGAGCCCGCCGCCGACAAGCTGATCCTGCCGGAGCCGGCTGCCAACAGCCGCCCGTCCTGGTTCGGCTTCCTGATCTCTGTCAAGCCGGAGAGCGGTCTGAACCGCAACGACGTGACCCGCTATGTGGAGAGCCACAACGTGCAGACCCGTCTGCTGTTCAGCGGCAACCTCATCAAGCACCCCTGCTTTGACCAGATCCGCGGCACCGACGCCTACCGCGTGGCGGGCGAGCTGACCAACACCGACTTTATCATGAACAATACTTTCTGGGTCGGCGTTTACCCCGGCATGACCGACGAGATGATCGACTACATGGCCAAGACAATTATCGAGGCTGTGAATCAGTAAAATTTTGACAACGAGGTACAGACCCCTATGATGCAGCAAAAGGTGAAAACGACCCGCGCACCCAGACTGCGGTTGGACAAAAACAGGCGGCTGACGCCTATGCAGATCTACTGCTGGGCAACGGTGGCCTGTCTGGCGGTGCTGCTGCTTGCCCTGCTGGCCAGCCGCGGTACGCTGCTGCATCGATTCTTCTTTTATGATGTCACCGATACCGGTATGGACTTTTTCCATAGTATTGAGTATATGCGTGGACGTATGCCCTACGGACAGTTCGATACGCTGTACCCGCCGCTTGCAAATCTGTTTTTCTATGTGTTGTATTTGCTTGTGCCAAAGACACAATCAGCTACGTGGACGGAATCGTATATCTCGTCTCTCAACATGAGGGGAACAGAACGGGATTTGCGTTTACAGCAAGCGACGATGATGCTGTTTGTCGTCTTTGTTATCGTGGTGGTCTTAGGAATTGTATCGATGACAGAACGCCTGACGCGCAGCTGCGGGGGGCGGAAAAAGCTGCTGGCATTCTGTGCAGTGTTCAGCTATGGGGTACTGTACGGCTTGGAACGCGGCAATATTCTGCTGCTGTGCTGGCCGTTAATGGCATTTTTTATCCTGTACCGCAATTCAGAAAAACCACTTTTGCGGGAGCTGGCCTGTCTGGCACTGGCGATTGCCGCCGGTTTCAAGCTGTACCCGGCGTTTCTGGGCGTGCTGCTGCTGCGCGATAAAAACTATCTGGCCGCGGTGCGCACGGTGCTGTACGGTGTTGTCTGCCTGTGCTTCCCGCTGTTCTTCTTCAATGAAGGATTGTTTGGCCTCACACTGTGGTTCCGTGTACTGTTTGATTTTAGCGGCAGCAGAGGTGAACCGTGGATCGGCAATGGTTTCTCCAACATTTTGGCAGAGGCCGGACATGCGGTGGACAAGCTGCTGGGCACGCAGCTGGGCTATGGCAGCTACGCACTGCTGGGCATTGTGCTGGCAGCGGTGCTGCTGGTGTGCAGCTTTTTTATGGATAAGGAGTGGAAGCGCATTACAGCAATCATTCTGGCGATGCTGATGTTCCAGCCCCAGTATGATTATGTATGGTGCCTGTTTTTGATTCCGCTATTCCTGTTTATGGAGCAGGAGCGTGAGCTGCGCAGGGACAACGTGCTGCCCTATCTGGCCTTGATGGTGCCGGTGCTGCCGCTGCCGCTGTTTCGGCGGGACCAGATGGAGCCGTCCTTTGTACCGCGCAACACGATTTGTCATGTCATGCTGCTGCTGCTCATTGTCTGGTGCTTTGTCCAGGCAGTGCAGGGGGTGCGTGTACGCTGTGCGGAAAAGCCGGTCAAGCCGGCACACGGACACCCGGCGGCCACGGTGCTGCTGGCCGTTTGTGTGGCGGTGACCGGTGTGGGCGGCCAGCAGCTGTGGCAGCGCACCCACAACTGGGGCTTTGACTATGGCTACAACGGCCGACTGGATGCCGAGGACATCCAGCAGAAGGACGTGCAGGACAGCGACGGCAACCCGATAGAGGCAACATGGAGCGGCCGCGGTGCGTATATTATGATTTACAACCACGCGCCATTTACGCAAAGGATGGTGGTCACGTTCCAGACAGGCTACGGCATGGATTTGAAGCGCGCCTATACGATGACGTTTGAAGCACCGAATCTGGAAGATGCTGATGGTACAACCGGGAAGCAGAAGCAGACGGATATTAAGATTGACCATGAGGGCCAGACCGTGTGCTACACGGTAGATGTGGCACCTGGCCAGACCCAAATCGATGTGAGCTATGACGGCCCGATGGCGGTCTATGATGCTTCTTCGCGCAAAAACGGTATCTTCACGGTGACAAACCTGGTGGTTGCCAGTGAGGGCGCTGTGGAGGAAACCGAATAACGGAAGGAAACATATACTATGCAGAAATTGCTGGCCCTGCTGGGCGCAAAAAATAAAGAGGAATTTGTGGAGCTGTTCAAGCAGTTCATCAAGTTCGGCCTGGTGGGCGTAAGCAACACGGCTGTGTCCATGGCGGTCTACTATATCTTCCTGTGGATCAGCCCGGACCTGTATATGGTCGGCAGCATTCTGGGCACGATTCTGAGCATTGCCAACGCCTTTTTCTGGAATGATAAATTTGTCTTTACCGGCAACGCCAATGACTGGCGCAGCAAGCTCAAGCGGCTGGGTAAGACCTATGTCAGTTACGGCGGCACATCGATTTTGTCCAACGTGCTGCTCTGGATCGAAGTTGCATTCTTCAGTGTCAGCAAGTCCATTGCGCCCATCGTTAATCTGTTAGTGACGATCCCGCTGAACTTTGTTATCAACAAGCTGTGGACATTTAAGGAAAAGTGAGAACAAGCACGATGCAATTAGTAATGGAAAAACCACATACGAATAAGCGCCAGAACGCGCGAGGCTGGGTATTGGCTGCACTGCTTTGTGTGGTGATTCTGGCCTATTCCTCAATTTATTTCGCCAACACGATGCCCATTACGGAAGGCTGGAATGTAAACTATGCAGAGCTGGTATTGCACGGGAAATTTCCATACCGCGATTTTTACTATTACCTGCCGCCACTGAACATCCTGATTGATGTGATGCTCTGGAAGCTGTCGTTTGGCAGCCTGTTCATTTACCGTGCGTGGTGGCTGGTACAGCGGATTGCTATTTATGAGTTGATGTTTCGGCTGCTCTGCCGGTATTTCAATAGATATGCCGCCTTTGCAGCGTGTGCCTTCTCTGCGATTCTGTGCACGGCCTCTGTCTACGATTTATTCGGTGATTATAACCAGACGATTCCGTTTTTGTCTGTGTTGCTGCTCTATTGTGTTCTGGGATTTGCAGAGGCGGCAGATAAGAAAGCCGCCGGGAAATACCTGTTTGCTGCCGGCGCTATGCTGGGGCTGCTCTTTCTGAACAAGCAGACGATTTTTGCAGCTGCGGGGGTTATTTATCTGCTGGCTTTGAGTGTCTACTGCTGGAAGAAAAAAGACAAAGGCTTTCTGCAATATTGTGCGGCGGTCATACTTGGCTTTTTGCTGGTGTTCGTCGTGGCCATGGGAATCCTTGCCGTCAATGGCGCGTTGCTTCCGTTCTTTCAGCAGGTCTTTATGCACACGGGAGGCAAAGGCAGTCCGCTTGCCATTTTGCTGAAAATCTTTACGGGCTGGACAATCAATGCGCCGGTATTTTTACTGATGGTGGGGTGTGTAGCTGCCATAACACTGGCGCAGAAAAACGAGAGTCAGACAGCAGGACGGATGCTCTTGCTGCTGGTCATAGGCGGCGGCTATGTTTTGGAAAGGCAGGCTGCGAACGACTTTATCGAAGTGCTCGTTGGTACGAAAAGCGTCCAAGCCGTTGTCATCGGTGGAGGGTTGCTACTGTTGCTGGCGTACAGCCAAAAGCGCAGAAGCGGCAGCAAGATAATGCACGATGTATTTTACGGTCTGTGTGCCGCCTATGTGGTGACTATTCTGGTTACGGCCCGTTATGCGTCATTAGGCGAAGATAACGGGAGCTTATTGGAAGCAATCTATGAATCAGGCACGCTGTTTAAGAGTGTGACTGGTACGCTGTATACGATCATCAGCTTTTTGGATCTATATCTGATTGCCCGCTCCCTTATGAAAATAAAAGCGGATGGCAATGACGGCTATGCACGTGAGCACTTTTGGATGGCCTGTGCGGCATTTTCTACGATATATGCAGCCAGTATGGCATCGGCATCAGAAATTTCCTACCATGGGATTATGTTGGCTATGCCGTTTGTTCTGTGTGTTGGGCTGAACAGCGTATTTACAGATAAAGTTACGGAAAAATCGGTCAAAATCGGTACGATTGCGCTGTGCACAGTACTTTCGATGGCTTGTATTGCACAGAAGGTCGTATGTTCCTATTCTTGGTGGGGCTGTGAACAGGCAGAGTATGACAAAAAAATCTACGCCACCGGCATCCCCGCGCTGCGAGGCTTCCGTTTTTCTGCGGAGGACGACAAGATGTTGGAAGACATCACACAGCTGATTCTTGAAAACACAACAGAAGATGCAACGATTTTTGGCTATCCCTATGTAAAGCTCTTTAATATTCTGACAAACCGCTATACAATGGATACGTTTGTTCCGGTTCTGTTCTATGACGTGGTAGACGACCAGTACGTTTTGCAGGAGGACGAGCTGCTACAGGAAAATCTGCCTGACATTGTAATCTGGAAGGATGATGTTCCAAACTGCAAGAAGGTTCACGAAGAAAGTTACCGCAATGGTGAGAAATTGAAGCAGCGCGAGCTGGAAAAGAATTTTGGACGACTGCTGGGCACACGCTACACCCTGTTGGGCGTGTATGGTGAGGAAAAAACCGGTAAGATCAAGGTGTACAAGCTGGCAGACGAGACAGACTGGGGTAGCTTCACCTTGGAAGGAAAGGGAACCGAGGAAGAGCCGTATCTGATTCAGTCGGCGGAGGATTTGCAGGCGTTCAGCAATTATGTCAACCGCGGCATGAGCTTTGCAGATCAGTATGTTGAACAGACCGCTGACATTGATATGGACGGTAAAAAATTTACGCCCATTGGTGCATTCAGCGGGGAAAGCTATTTTTACGGCACCTACAATGGCAAGGGACATATTATCCGCAATCTGAGCATTCAGGGCAAGGCTACAGAGGATGTCGGTCTGTTTGGACGTCTCGAAGGGGCTGTTTACAATCTGGGGCTTGAAGCGGGCAGCCTGACTGGCGACTGTGTTGGAGCAATTGCCAGCTATGCAGTCAACCCGGAGGCAGAGATTATGAACTGCTTTACGGATGTGAATGTCATGGGCTCGCGCGCTGGTGGCATTACCGATAACTTCGCTGGTAGTGTTGTAAACTGTGTTAGTGCCGGTGCGCTGACTGGTGGCGAAAACGCGGATGCAATCGCCTATAATAGCTCAATTATGGTAGAGAATGTTTATCAGCTGACGGGTCAAAAGACAAGCCTGCTTGATAGACCCGCTATTCAAGAAAAGCGTGTCAGCTATGCCGACGAAGATGTTTTCAACAGTGATTTCCTGGTGAAGCGTCTGAATGCCGCAGTAAGAGAAAAGAATAAAGCAAACAGCGAGAGCGGCGCAGAAGAAGCGATTACGCTTGTCGAATGGACAAAGGGAACGGACGGCCACCCGGTATTGGTTCCTGAAAATTGACTGAATGGAAAAGGAGCAACCCAATGAAACAGCGTTTAGCGGATTATGTGGCGGACTTTCTGGCGGCGCGCGGCGTGACGGATGTTTTCTCCGTCGTGGGCGGCGGCGCTATGCACCTGAATGATGCGCTGGGCCATAACCCCCGGCTGCATGTGACCTACAACCACCATGAGCAGGCCTGCGCCATTGCGGCGGAAGCCTACGCCCGGCTGGAAAATAAGATCGCGGCGGTCTGCGTGACCACCGGCCCCGGCGGCACCAACGCGCTGACCGGCGTCGTGGGCGGCTGGCTGGACTCCATCCCCATGTTCATCGTCTCCGGCCAGGTGCGCTATGACACCACGGCCCGGTACGCCTTGCAGTACACCGGCACGCCGCTGCGCGCCATGGGCGACCAGGAGTACGACATCACCAAGTCCGTCCAGTACATGACGAAGTTCGCCGCCATGCTGGAGGACCCCAAGGACATTCGCTACCTGCTGGAAAAGGCGTGGCATCTGGCTACAACGGGCCGCCCCGGCCCGGTCTGGCTGGACATCCCGGTCAACTTCCAGGGCGGCTACATCGAGACTGACGAGCTGCGTGGCTACGACCCCGCCGAGGATGACGCCCAGCTGCCCCCGCCGGTGGACGACGCCACGATCCGGACGATTCTGGAAAAAATCAAGAACGCCAAACGACCCGTGTTCCACGCGGGCTATGGCATCCGCCTGTCCGGCGGGTATGCGGCGTTCCGCTCCGTGGCGGAAAAGCTCAACATCCCCATCGTCACCTACTGGAACGCCGTGGACCTCATCGAGGATGACAATCCGCTGTACTGCGGGCGCGCGGGCAACATGGGTGACCGCCCGGGCAACTGGGCTATTCAAAACGCAGACTTGATTCTGGCCGTAGGTACGCGCATTTCTATCCGCCAGGTCGGCTACAACTGGAAGACCTGGGCCCGCGCGGCAGAGGTCATCATGGTGGACATTGACCAGGCCGAGCTGAAAAAGCCGACCCTGCACGTCGAAATGCCGGTCTGGGCCGACGCGAAGGACTTTTTGACCAAGCTGGATAAGGCTGCCGCGGCCCCCGTGAACGCGGGCGGCGAGTGGCTGGGGGCCCGCCCCCCCCGGGGGCTGCGGGCCAGAATCGCGCCGGAAACGCGCACTACCCCGCCGTGTTGCCCCGCCAGTGGGAGGAAAACGGCGAGACCGCCAACGTCTACGCCTTTGTGCGCTATTTAAGCAGTCGCCTGCCGGAGAACAGCCTGACCGCGGTCTCCAACGGTGCGTGCTGTGTCGTCGGTAACCAGGCGTATGTCATCCAGAAGGGCAGCCGGATGGCAAACAACAGCGCCATTGCCAGCATGGGCTACGGTCTGCCCGCAGCCATTGGCACCTGCATCGGCGGCGGGCGCCGCCCCGCGGTCCGCCCCCGGGGGGGCGTGTCCACG
>OGQU01002846.1_pt1 | contig 10371 bp, 4 predicted proteins | sample 1553341 | NCBI WGS metagenome assembly OGQU01 (sample SAMEA2579920, study PRJEB22360) | human gut metagenome | biome: human gut; feature: human-associated habitat; material: faeces | place: Denmark | collected 2008/2010 | reverse complement strand
TTAAAATTAACGCTTATGGTAAGAAAAATTGTACTATCGTTAATTGCTGTTTTGGTGCTCGGCGCATATGCATTCGCCCAAAACAAACAGGTCTCCGGTACAGTTTCTGACGCAAACGGGAATCCCGTTGCGGGCGCTACTGTCATGGTAGACGGTACTTCGATCGGTACTACGACCAACGCGGCAGGCCAGTACTCACTTTCGGCTCCGGCTGACGGCACCCTTTCGGTGACGTTCATCGGATATGTGGGGCAACAGCTCCCCATCGCTGGCAAATCGCGCATCGACGTGACTATGCACGAAGATACGCAGGCGATCGACGACGTGATCGTGGTGGCGTTCGGTACCTCCAAAAAGGAGGCGTTTACCGGTTCCGCGACCGTCATCAAGGCGGATGACATCGCAAAGTCGCAGCAGTCGAACGTCGCCCAGTCGCTGGCCGGTAAGGTTGCCGGTGTCCAGATATCCAACGAATCGGGTAAACCGGGTGCCAACCCGATCGTCCGCATCCGTGGATTCAGTTCGATCAACGCCGAGAAAGACCCCCTGTGGATCGTGGATGGAACTCCCTACGAAGGAGACCTGAACAATCTGAATCCCAACGACATCGAGTCGATGACCGTTCTGAAGGACGCAGCATCCAACGCCCTTTACGGTGCGCGTGGTGCCAACGGTGTCATCATGGTCACGACCAAAAAGGCCCGTGGACAGGAAGCCACCGTCACGGTAGATGCCAAGTGGGGTGTGAACTCGCGCGCGATGCAGTCATACGACTACATCAAAAACCCGGCCCAGTATTATGAAACATACTACACGGCCCTGAACAGCTACTACCGGTCACAGGGCATGAGCGAGAGCACGGCACACGCCATGGCCAACAAGAACCTGGCCGCCTCGAAGAACGACGGCGGTCTGGGCTACATGGTTTACAGCGTGCCCGACGGCCAGTCGGTTATCGGCACAAACGGGAAACTCAATCCCAATGCTACGCTGGGCAACCGGGTCGTTTATAACGGACAGGACTACCTGCTTACCCCCGACGACTGGGAAGATATTGCTTTCCGCTCTTCGATGCGTCAGGAGTACAACGTGAGCGTATCGGGCGCCACGGATCGCAGTACGTTCTACGCCTCGTTCGGCTACCTGAATAACGAAGGTATCACCGAAAACTCGAATATGGAACGCTACACCGCCCGTCTGAAAGCCGATTACCAGGCCAAAAAATGGCTGAAGGTCGGTGCCAACGCCGGTTACGCCAACTTCACCTACAATTCGCTGAGCGCGGACGGGCAGGGAAACTCTTCGGCCAACCTCTTCGCCTTCACCTCGTCCGTAGCCCCCATCTATCCCCTCTACGTCCGTGACGGGCAGGGAAATATCATGAAGAACGACGCCGGCATCACGATGTACGACTACGGAGACGGAATGAACGCCGGTTTGACCCGTCCCCTGCTGCCGAATGCGAACGGTCTGGCGGATTCCCGCCTGAACACCGACCGTTCGGAAGGCAATGCCTTCAACGGCACGGGATTCTTCGACATATTGTTCCTGAAGGATTTCAAATTCACTTTCAATGTAGGTGTTTCGCTCGACGAGACCCGCCGGACGACCGTACAGAACCCCTATTTCGGACAGTTCGCCGATGAGAACGGTATCATAGGCAAATACCATACGCGTGATTTCTCGCACAACCTTCAGCAGATCCTCAACTACACCAAAGTCATCGGCAAGCACAATGTCAATGTAATGCTCGGCCATGAATACTACCAGCGCAGGCAGTACCTGCTTTACGGCAGCACGGCCAACATGTTCTCGCCCGACAACGACGAACTGGCCGGTGCCGTGATCGACAAGCAGGGCGCAACATCGTATGTCACCACCTATAATAATGAAGGCTATTTTGGGCGCGCACAGTACGATTACGACGGCAAATACTTCGCCTCGGCCTCATACCGCCGCGATGCCTCGTCGCGCTTCCACCCGTCGCACCGCTGGGGTAACTTCTGGTCGGTAGGTGCCGCATGGATCGTTAACAAGGAGAATTTCATGTCCGGGACGCACAGTTGGCTCGACATGCTGAAGGTCAAGGCCTCGATCGGTTCGCAGGGTAACGACAAGATCGGTAACTACCGCTATGTGGATACCTACCGCCTCGCCTCCTCGAACGGCGAAATGTCCGTGGCATTCCTGCAAAAAGGTAATCCCAACATCACCTGGGAGACCAATACCAACTTCAACGCCGGTATCGAATTCGGCGTGCTCCAGAACCGCATATCGGGTAGCATCGAGTATTTCAACCGCAAGACGACCGACATGCTGATGGCATTCCCCACGGCTCCGTCGCTGGGTTACTCGTCCTACTATGCCAATGTCGGCGACATGTCGAACAAGGGTATCGAGATCGACCTGAACTTCACCCCGATCCGCAGCAAAAACGTGCAGTGGGACATCAGCGTGAACCTGACGCACCTCAAGAACAAAATCACCCTGCTGCCGCCCGAGCGCCGCACTTTGCAGGTCGACGGCTACAACGGTTACACCAGCGGCATCTATTTCTACGGACAGGATCTGCCGATGTATACTTTCTACATGAAGAAATACGCAGGCGTCTCGGAGGACGGACGTTCCATGTGGTATAAGAACGAGGGCGATACCCGGACTACCACCACGGAATACTCGGAAGCGGACGATTACCTCTGCGGCAATGCGATCCCCGACCTGTTCGGCGGTTTCGGCACGAGCGTTTCGTTCTTCGGATTCGATTTCGGCATCAACTTCAACTACCAGATCGGCGGCAAAGTCTACGACTCGGGGTACGCAGCGGCAATGAGCGTTCCGACCTCGACCGGCAGCATCGGCGTGAACTGGCATAAGGATATGCTCAAAGCGTGGACACCGGAGAATCCGAATTCGAACATTCCCCGTCTGCAATACGGCGATCTGAATGCGACCGATACGTCCGACCGTTTCCTGACCGATGCCAGCTACCTGACTCTGCAGAACATCAACTTCGGCTATACGCTGCCGTCGAAATTCACCCAGAAATTCGGAGTCGGCAAGTTGCGCATCTATCTTGCCTGCGAAAACGTCTTCTATTGGTCCAAGCGTAAGGGACTGGATCCGCGTTACGCCGACAATACGGACAGCCAGGGTGTTCTGGGTACTGCCAACGCAGCGACCTACTCTCCGATCCGAACCATCTCGGGTGGTATCAATATTCAATTCTAAATCCATAACCAGCTAATTATTCGGATATGAAAAATATACTGAAAATATCTATAGCGGCTCTTGCCTCGGCAGCACTGCTCAGCGGGTGCATCAAGGAGACGTTCCCGACGGACAGGGCTACGTCCGACCAGCTCGCCGGGTCTTCAACAGCCCTCGAAGCTATGGTGAAAGGTATCCCCACCGCATTGATACAGCCGAGGTCTCTTTCTGCCTATGACAAGATGCACTGGAACTTCGCGCTGCCGGCCATCCACCTCGCTACGGACTCTGCGGCCGGTGAGATCGTCATAACGGGCGATACGGGCTACGACTGGTTCAGCCAATGGGGTGCCAATAACTCCCTCGGCGACAACTATGCAGTCGGCGACCTGCCCTGGAAAAACTATTACACATGGATCAAGGCGGCCAACGATATCATCAGCACCATCGACCCGGAAGCTCTCACGACCGCGACCAAACATGTCCTCGGCTTTGCCTACGCATACCGGGCCTCGTTCTACCTCGACTTGGTACGCATCTATGAATTCAAGGAGAACAAGTATACCTCCGGCGATGGAGTTGTCGGCCTGGCAGTGCCCATTGTGACGGAAACGACGACCGAAGCGGAAGCCAAAGCCAATCCCCGCGCTACGGCGGCCGAGGTGTACGAAAAAGTAATCTTCCCCGACCTCGAAAAGGCGGCGGCATACCTTTCCGATTACTCGGCGGCAGATCCCTATACGCCCAGCCTGGCAATGGTCTATGGCCTCCAGGCCCGTGCATATCTGGAGCGCGGAACTTCCGACAACGACTCCGAGGCTTACAAGAAGGCTGCCGAATATGCCCGTAAGGCTATCACAACGAGCGGCTGTACTCCCTTGACCCAGGCACAGTGGGAAGACCCCACGACCGGCTTCAATAGTGCGACGGCCAACAACTCGTGGATCTGGGGCCTGCCGATCACCAGCGACAACGTCACCAACCTGATGAATTTCCAGGCCCACATCGGCAACGAGGAGTCGTGGGGCTACGGACACCAGGTGGGACGCGCCATCGACAAGGAGTTCTATACCAAAATCGACAACAAGGATTTCCGCAAGCACTCGTGGCTCGATCCCGACCGCAACTTCTACGCGTACAAGAGTTGCCGCCCCAACGGCAGTGCATATTTCGCTACGCTGAAGGATTACGTCAACATCAAATTCCGTCCCGCACAGGGAGCTTACAGCGACTACAAGATCGGCGGTGCTACGGACATCCCGTGCATGCGCGTCGAAGAGATGTATCTCATCGAAGCCGAAGCTACGGCCCAGAGCAATCTGGTCGCAGCTCGTGAGTTGCTCAATACGTTCATGAAATACCGCATTACCGACGGTTCGTACAGTTGCACCGACCGTACGCCGACGCTCAAGAGTTTCATCGAGGAACTGATCACGCAGAAGCGCATCGAGTTCTGGGGCGAAGGTATCATCATGTTCGACCTGAAACGCCTGGATATGCCGATGAAGCGTGGTTACAAAGGCACCAACTCTCCCTCGGATTACCGTCTGAATACCGACGGCCGCGCTCCCCACTGGAATTTCGTCATCACCCGTGGTGAAATCCAGAACAATCCCGCCGTAGTCAACAACCCCGACCCCTCGGGTAAGATTCCGGTTTGGACAGAATAGGTATCCGGAGAATGCAAAATTTGCTTTAATTCCAAAGATCGAATAGTATGAAAACAATCAAATATTTATTGTTCGCGTTCATAGCACCCTTCGTATTGGCAGGATGCTCGGACGACATCAAATATACTCCCGGAGAAGGCGAAGATCCGGACTGCTACGGCGTATATTTCCCCTCGCAGGAATATGCCACAGACAATGAACGCGATCCGGCAGAGCCTACGACCCTGCCGTTCACGGCCAAGCGCAAGAACTACAAGGATGCGATCACGGTTCCCGTGGAAGTCACCGGCACTCAGGACGGCATCTTCACTGTTTCGGAGATCAAATTCGAAGCAGGACAGGAGGAGACCGAATTTACCGTGGATTTCCCCAATGCCGAGATCGGCAAAACCTACGAATGTTCCATCCGCGTGACGGACAAGAAATACGCGCAGCTATACGGGGAATATTCCAACGGGCTCGATTTTAGCGTCACCCGCGTACAGTGGAACCTCGTGAAGGGTCCCAACGGTGAAACCAAGGGCACGTGGCGCGACGATTTCTTCACGGCGATAATGGGCTCGAACATAAAGGAAAACGGTGTCCCCAATGCAGAAAAGGCAGTCGAGATTTACGAACGTGCCGACATGAAGGGGTACTACCGTATCCAAAACATCTACGACGAAGCCTACATGGCCAAGATCGTCGGTGTAAGGTACTCCAACGTACCCTCCGTTCCTACCTATACCATCATCGACGCACGGGATCCCGAAAAAGTATGGTTCCCGGTACAGCCGACAGGTTTTGAGATCAACGACGTAGGTTACGAAGACAACGGCGCATTCGTGATCGTTTCGTTCTGCCAGGAGAATTATCCCGGCATGGCTTCGGCCACGATGTACGGCACGCTGGAAAACGGCGTCCTCACCTTCCCGCCGAAGGCGATCCTTCTGACGACACCTTCGCTATGGGAAGCAACCAGCTACTTCAAGGCCAATACCGAAATGACCCGCCTGTTGTTCCCGGGCGCGGTAAGCTACGATTACTCGGTAGCCTTCGAGAAGTCGGCGCCCGCAGACGGCAAGGTCGCCATCACGGCTACGCTCGGCAACGACGTCGACAAGGTGAAATATGCCTTCTTCGAGGGTGCGCTCAGCGAGTCGCTCGCTGCGGCCAAATCGGGAGACATCGACGCAGGGACGATCCCGAGCGAGGAGATCACGGCTTCGGGTACGATCACCGCCGTCATGGAGAAGACCGGCATCTACACCATCGTCGGCAATTCTTATGACGAAAAAGGCAACCTCCAGAAATACGGGTACGTATCGTTCGGTTACGTCAAGGCCGGCGAGGAGAAACCCGTCATAATGAGCGTCCGCACAGAGCTTACGTGGGAGTATGAGTCCCAAGGCTACACCCCGGAAAACTCGATCAAGGGGATCCTGTTCGGCGAGGAGATCGCATCGGGGTACATCGGCCTGTTCACGACGGCTTCGACCCAGGACATGAACGAATCGCAGCTGATCGCGGGTGTCAAGGCATCCGGCAAGGCACTTACCACAGCTCAACTCGAAAAGATTAACGGCACAGGTTACGCTCCGTTCTATACGGGTCTGTCGGCAGGTACAAGTTACACCCTGCTGGTATACGCCGACAACGGTTACAACGGCAAACTGTTCGCCGTAGAACAGACTACTGCCGGCAAGGCAGATCCGCTGCAGCGCAAATACACGATCGACGACCTCTATGTGTTCAGCGATAAAGCCCAACTGTTCAAGACATGGAACCTGTGGGGAATCAGCAACGACGGCTCCGGTAAAACGGATCGCAGCAAGATCGGCCAGGTCGTCTTCTCGGAGAATGAGACCGACGACACCAACAATCTGGATGCAATCAATGTTGCGGGCCTCTCGCTCGGAGCCAATAACGAAGACACGGTTGTCTGGGAGTGGTACAACGGGATCATCTATGTTCTGAAAGGGCAGCCCATGGGCACCATTCCGTACCTGGGAGCGACGCTCTATCTCAAGTATTACATTCTGGACAAAGAAACGGGCATGGGTTCCGACGCAATCGACGGCATGATGATCGGAGGTGTCACGGAAGACGGGTATCTCGCCCTGATTTGTGGCCCCGACTGGTCGGATCAGTATAATTTCGACACCATATTAGTCAAGGCATACACGGATGCCAACTATACGAACTCGATCGGCAACTGGGAAAGCTATACGTCCCCGCTGATGGTACCGGCGACCGGTAGCAACACGGGAGCAGCCGCACCGCGCAAGGTTGCTTCGGATAAGATGCTGACCCTCTCGAAGGAAATCTCCATCAACCCCTCGAACTATGTCGAACTGCGCGGCCGCGAACGTGCTCACGCCCTGATCGACGAACTGTTCGGCAAGCCCGTCAACCGCGGCGCGAACCCGCTCGAAGGTGAGGTGTCCGTTCGGATCGCAACTCCCGCGATGAGTTCGTTCTCCGAAGGTTTTGCACCCCGGGCAAACACTCTGCAAAGCGGAGGCATGGAGAAAATGCCCCTGAAAAAAATGGCTAAATAATTTCAGTCGTTCACCCAATTAGTGATCAAGAGCGGTCTCCCCTTCCACCGGGGAGGGGAGACCCTCAAAAAATAACTCGGATTATGATTGATAAAAAATTACTACTCATTACGGCGCTTCTGCTTGCGAGTTGTACGTCAGACCCTATGACCGACGCAACCGACGGCGGTTCGCAGATACCCGCCACATCGCATAAGATCGTCAACACCTCGATCGACGCCGAAGCGGGCAGCCTGCTCGTTTATTTCGACGACGCAGCCATCGGCAGCCTCGAACAGGCCGCCGAAGCCGCCGATGTCGCCCACCACTTCAGGGCGGTAGGTGGAGTGCACCGTGTCCTTGATGGCGTCCACGGCACGGGCGCCCTCCACGATATCGACGCCTGCCTCGGCATAGGTCACGCTGTTCTGGTTTTCCATGGGGTTCCTTTCAGTGTCTACGAAACCTCGCCGGCGTACACCGCCTCGAAGTCCTTGCGGGTAAGAAAGCTCTTTTTTGCCACATCGTCGGGAATGGGCACCGGGTAGTCACCGGTGAAGCAGGCCGTGCAGAAGCCGTCGTGGCCCGCATCGGCGACGCGCGCAGGCCGTCCAGCGTGATGAACGCGAGCGAGTCGGAGCCGATCCAGTCGTTCATCTCCTCAAGCGTCATGTTCGCGGCGATGAGCTGCTCGCGGGTGTCGGTGTCGATGCCGTAGAAGCAGGGCCAGAGCACCTCGGGGCTCACGATGCGCAGGTGCACCTCGGCCGCCCCGGCATCGCGCAGCATCTGAACGAGCTTCTTGGAAGTGTTGCCGCGCACGATGGAATCGTCGATGACCACGAGGCGCTTGCCCGAAATCACGCTCGGCAGCGGGTTCAACTTCAGGCGAATGCCCAGCTGGCGCATGGCTTGGGTGGGCTGGATGAAAGTGCGGCCCACGTAGCGGTTCTTCACGATACCGTCGGTGAACGGAATGCCCGAGGCCTCGGAATAGCCCAGGGCCGCCGGCACGCCGGAGTCGGGCACGCCGAGCACGAGGTCGGCCTCCACGGGCGCCTCGTCGGCCAGAATGCGGCCCATGGCGCGGCGCGCCTGGTAGACCGATTGCCCGTCGAGCACCGAGTCGGGCCGGGCGAAGTACACGTACTCGAAGATACAGGCGGCCCGGGGGCGCGGCGGCACAGCCTGCTCGCTTACCATGCCCTCGGCGGTGAAGCGCACCATCTCGCCGGGCTCCACATCGCGCACGTACTCGGCGCCGACGATGTCGAGGCCGCAGGTTTCCGAGGACACGACCCACCCGCGGCCCTCGGGCAGCTGCCCGATGCACAGGGGTCGGATGCCGTGGGGATCGCGGAAGGCGTAGAGCGCCTCGGGGCTCGCGAGCACCATGGCATAGGCGCCCTCCAGATTCTCCATGGCGTAGCGGATGCCCTCGCGCAGATGATGGGTCTGGCGCGTGAGGTGACCGATGGCCTTGGCCGCCACCTCGGAATCGGTGCCGGCGCGCAAATGCTCGCCCTCGTCGATGAGCTGCGCCCGCAGGTGGTTCGTGTTCACCAGCGTGCCGTTGTGGGCGAGCGCGATGAGCGTGTCGTCGATGGCGGAAATATGCGGTTGCGCCGCCTCCCAGGAGGCCTTTCCGCCGCTGGTGGAGTAGCGCACGTGCCCGATGGCCACCACGCCCTCGCCAAGGCCCGCCAGCGTTGCCTCGTCGAAGACCTGGGTCACAAGCCCCAAGTCCTTCGCCTCGATGACCGTGGAACCGTCGCCCACGGCGATGCCCGCGCTCTCCTGGCCGCGATGCTGCAGGGCCTGCAGCCCGTAGCAGGTCAGGCGCGCCACGTCCTCCCCCAGCGCGTAGACGCCGAAGACGCCGCACTCCTCTTCCAATCGATCCGGCTGCTCGCCGGGAAATACGCTGTCAGCCACTAGCCCTCCGCTCGCTCTTGCGCATCGGCGGCAATCTCGCCGGCCGCATCGTCTTCCACCGCCGTGTCGCCCTGGTAGGTGCCCGTGCCGACGTAATCGATGGGCACGAATTCGGCCACATCAGCGAAGGTGATATAGCGCCAGGTGTTGTCGGCTCCATCGCACGTACAGAACCCAAAGAGCTTCGTCGCATCGGCGAGGGTGTCGGTGGTATCGGGGTCGGGCGTGACCACGGACTCCTCCACGAGCCAGTCCTTGAAGGCCGTGAATTCCTCGTCGGTCGGGTAGTTCGGCGTGGCGATGGAGGAATGAGTCATGGGCACATGCTCCACAGCGAAAGTTTGCAAGCGGTAGTTGCCCTCGGGGGTGAGCAGGTAAATGGTGCGGTGCTCATTGAAAATGGCCGAATCGCGGAACTCGGCGAACAGGGCGAACATGGACCCATTGCGCATATGATGGCCGTAAAGGATGTTCACCTCGTCGGAGAAGTCGCCGGCGTTCTCGCCCGACAGCATGATGGAGCCGAACTCGGCGCCGAAAGAGCCCTCGCCCAGGCTGAAGTTGTGGTGCAGGTAGTACTCCGAGTCGCCGTCTTTGTGAGCCACCGGGTAGTTGATGACGGTGCCGGGCATATACACCCAGGCGACGATGTCCGGATTGATCTCGCGCAGGGCGTCCCAATCGACCACCAGATCAGCCAAGTTCGCGACATGGCCGTCCTCGGGCACTTCAACGACACGGCTGGCAATCTCCTCGTACTCGTTTTGGCCCTGCCAATAGGTGTAGAACAGATAGCCCAGCGTGCCCACCGAGCCGATGAACACGATGAGCGCCAGCCAGAACACGATGCGCCAGAAGCACCCGCGCTTCTTCTTTTTCTTCCTCGTATCGGTATTCTCTGCGGTAGCCATGAGGCGTCCCCCTTCGATATCGATCTCTCTGCGTAGTGCCGGACCGCAGGGACGGCCCTCGGCCGCGCCGCCCACGACGTCCTCGCCGGTCCCGTGCCGGCGCTCTCGCCTTCCCCGGCCCTGCGCCGG
>OGQU01002839.1_pt1 | contig 10388 bp, 13 predicted proteins | sample 1553341 | NCBI WGS metagenome assembly OGQU01 (sample SAMEA2579920, study PRJEB22360) | human gut metagenome | biome: human gut; feature: human-associated habitat; material: faeces | place: Denmark | collected 2008/2010 | reverse complement strand
CTGACCGCATTCCGATTTGCCCGAGCGGATACACCATTACCGTGATGTATGACGGATATTCAGTTTTTGCAAACAACTTAACTCTATTTGCTTAATGATTATGCTAAATATATTCCGTTATGTCAAGTGGTTTTCGCAAAAATATTAAACTTTTTTGTTTTATGTTGCTTGACATATACTAAACATATATGATATACTGATTGCACATTACATAAGTAAGGAGCGTATTTTATGGCAATCGGAGAGAGAATAAGATTCTTTCGTAATCTTTGCGGAATGACACAGAAATATTTAGGACAGGTGGTCGGATTTCCTGAAAAGACCGCTGACATTCGTATGGCACAGTATGAATCCGGCTCAAGAACACCTAAAGCTGATTTAACAAATAAACTTGCAGAGGTTTTCGATATATCGCCACATGCTCTTTCTGTTCCCGACATTGACAGCTACATAGGGTTAATGCACACATTGTTTACATTAGAGGACAGATATGGATTGACAATAGAAAAGACCGAAAACGGTGTTTCAATGTATGCAGACCCTCGCAAGGGGACGGACGCTGCCGAGCTTTCGGAAATGCTCGCTGCGTGGGCTGAACAATCCGAGAAATATCATAACGGCGACATTAACCGTGACGAATATGACAAGTGGCGCTACAATTATCCGAAGTATGATGAAGCTTTCGGTTTTGTAAAAGTGCCGTCACATGAACTGAACGATACGATGATGGGAATTTTCAAAGACAAGCTGAAAGATAGGTGATAATATATGTCGTTTAGTAAAACAATTCAAATGTTCATATTTGACGGAAATCCAAACGGGCGTATTATGTGTGAACTTTCAAACTGGAACGGACGTGTATATAAGATTTCAAGAAACGAGTTATCTGAATTTTCACAAAGAGATGATTCAGAAAATACAGGAGTATATTTCCTCTTTGGGAAAAATGAGGAAAATAATGATACTGTTTACATTGGCGAAGCTGAAAGGATGTTTTCAAGGCTTAAACAGCACTTAAAGGACTCAAAATATTGGAACGATTGCATCGCTGTTATCAGCAAAGATAATTTACTTAACAAAGCACATGCTAAATATCTTGAAAACAAGTTCTATTTGTTGGCAAAAAATTCCGGTAGATCTATCGTCATAAATAGTACAGTTCCAACATGTTCTTCCATATCTGAGTATGATGAAGCAATGCTACAAGAATTTATTAGCAATGCCAAATTGCTTGTAAATACACTTGGATATAAAGTTTTTGATACAGTTAAAGATGCAGTTGTAAGACACAATGACATGCAGTCATACTTTTTTATAAAAGCCGCCAGAGGGGCTGATGCGAAAGGTTTGATAGTATCAGATGGCTTTGCTGTGATGAAAGGTTCAGCTGTTGCATCTTCTACTGTACCAAGCATGTCGGATAATCTCATAAAATTGCGCAGTTCTTTAATCAAAAAAGGAATAATAGATAAAGATTTAAAACTCACACGAGATTATATATTTACAAGCCCATCCCTTGCGGCAGCAGTAGTAATGGGTAGAAATGCTAATGGGCGAACAGAATGGAAAAATGAAGAACATAAAACAATCAAAGATATAGAAGAATCATAAAACAAAAAGAGCTATCTGACTTCTCTAACAGAAATCAGATAGCTCTTTATTCTTGGATAATCTAAAATGTTGTCACGGGGCAATTCCGTAACCCAAAAGTCCAGTATTTTCACGGCTTTTCAGCCTTTCGAGCTGTTATTGTGTAAACCCCTCTACTCTCTTTGGGGTAATTTTTGTTATCCCCTATCTGTATTTTTTAAACTCCGAATAAAACTGGAATTTTATTGCCAAAAACCCGATAAACACTGGACTTTTGGGCATAGAAAAAACGACCTAAAAGATTACTCTTTAAGGTCGCTCAAGGATATTAAAATTTACACATTACAGGATAATGGGTGTTGCACAATAACAAGAGATGTTATTGTACAAGCCCTTCTACTCTCTTTGGGGTAATTTTTGTTATCCCCTATCTGTATTTTTTAAACTCCGAATAAAACTGGAATTTTATTGCCAAAAACCCGATAAACACTGGACTTTTGGGCATAGAAAAAACGACCTAAAAGATTACTCTTTAAGGTCGCTCAAGGATATTAAAATTTACACATTACAGGATAATGGGTGTTGCACAATAACATTGATGTCATTGTACAAACCCCTCTACTCTCTTTGGGGTAATTTTCGTTATCCCTGTCTGTATTTTTTAAACTCCGAATAAAACTACCGTTTTATTGCCAAAAGCCCGATAAACACTAGACTTTTGGGCATAGAAAAAACGACCTAAAAGATTGCTCTTCAAGGTCGTTCAAGGATATTAAAATTTACACATTACAGGATAATGGGTGTTGCACAATAACAATTGACCTTTATTCCCACTCGTTGCCGAAAGGCTAAACTTAACGCATTTTGTTTATAAAATGTATTGTGTAGTCTTCGTGGTATTTTGATAATCCATATTATACTGCCTGTACGACGAGAATTTATCATTTTCTTATCAGGTGCGATAAAACCGATGGTCGCAAGAAAAGAATAATCGCAACCAGATTGGTTTTACAATTTATATTATACTTGATTTCTTTTTGTTTTGCAAGATGTATTTTAATTTTACGCACACTTTTTCGGACTTGTGTGCAGTTTTTGTTGATATTTTTTTCTTTTTATGATACAATAAATCTAAACACATATTCTGCTATTTGTATGCAAATATATAATCAAAAGTTGGTGAACGAGTGAATATAAAAGAGCAAGTTAGAGAAATTATCATAAACAACGGTGGTATTGCAAAATCAGCTGATTTTGTTTCCGTTGGAATAAAGGCAGCAGAAATTGTAAACCTATGCAACGCCGGATACATTGAGCGTGTCAGTCACGGATATTATGAACTTGCCGCCAAAACAGAAGTATCAGAAGAACAAATGCTGGCTACTCTGATTCCCAAAGGGATTGTATGCGTTGAATCTGCACTTTTTCATTTTGGCTACAGCGATTTCACACCACGCCAATGGTCAATAGCTATCCCTCGTTCAATGTCGAGGACAAAACTAAAATCAGATTTGCTCGCCGTTCATCCCTACTATATGCAACCGGAGCTGTACGAGCTTGGGAAAACCACCGGCAACTTCAACGGCGTTACTCTGTTTGTATATGACCGAGAGCGAACAATATGTGATTGTTTCAAGTATCGTTCAAGACTTGATAATGAAATGTTCAGCAAGGCGCTTAACGCATACGCTTGCGATCCGGATAAAAATTTGCAAAACCTTTCTGCTTATGCGAAAAAACTCCGTGTATATAAAAAGGTTACCGAACTGATGGAGGTGTTGCTGAATGGCTGATATTGCAGCGTCTGTGCTGAAAAACATCAGAGAGTTTTCGATAGAGCCATTTATAGCGGCGGTTGAAAATAAAGAATTTGAAGAAAAATGGACTGTTCAAAACAGCAGGTTGGGTTAAGGAGTGGTATAATATGAGTAATCCGATTTTAGAATATTTAGATAAGGCTGAAACGATAAAAGAAATAGCGGAAAGAAACGAGATCATTTTAAATTATCAAAAATACGGAATTTTGGATAGAAATAATGCAATTCAAAAGATCAAAGAATTGAGAATAAAAGATCCTGATGTATCCACAATAACCTTTGCAAAACTTGCCATATCAAATACGCCGTTTGAGCATACGCCAAATGACCAACTTGTCAGTGAATTAGCTATGCAAAGGGATATATTGTTGGCAAAATTAGGCAATAATAAATTATAGTGACATTGCTTTTATGCTTTGTAAAAAGGCTACTCCCTCAAAATGAGGCAGTAGCCTTTAATTTATGCACTAATTGAAGTAATAAACCATATCGGTTTTTATGTATAAATCATTCATAATCACATTTTACTTATCTAAATTGCGCAATATCAGTAAAATATACTGCTAATATTTTCACGACTATAAACTATACATTTTGTTTAATCCACATTTCTAATGAATCTTTTCTTTTAGAAATTACAGGAATGTTCAGGGCTGAAATATTGCTGCTCGTACTATCGGTTATTTTAACTGCAACAACGGGTTTGCCAATATCAACTGCAAATTTAATTTCATCAATAGACATTCCATAATTATTTGCAGGACGATTTGAACATACTACGACACTTGCATACCTAATTTGCCTTTTGATTTGTGGGTCAACATTATACCTCTTATCAATGCTATCAAATGGTGAACTGCTCGGAACAGAATAATCCCGAACTGCATACTTTGTTCTATCAAGTAAAGCGCTTATTTCCGAATAATCATTGTTGTTCCAACGATGGGGTATAAATACATTAATCATTTAATATCTCCTTTCACTTCTTAAAGAATAATCTAAAATCTTCTGTCTTTCGATAGTTTCCAATAATGCAATCCCAATGCGGTAAGTTTGCACGACTTGTTTTCCATAGCTGCAAAATACATATGCTCTGTTCCGACAGGCTCCACAAGACCAACACTTTCGAATAATTGTAATTCCTTAAATATATCAACATGTTCAACATCGGCATATGGTTCTATTACTTGATGCTCAACATTTAGTGCATTTGTGTATTCATACGATGGGTCTAACTTGAATTCATCAGCTGGATTTTTAAAATATACACTTAATTTTCTAAGAATACTTTTAGGAACTTTTGCCTCTATAGTTCGCAATGGCAAAAATTGAGAAATATTTGTCTTAAAAACTGGGCGTTGTTGCCAAGCCCCTAATGATTGATCTACAAATGAATATAAACTTGCAGGTGTAATATTACCTCCGATATCAGCAGCACCGCCCTTTAAACCCTGTATAAGTAATTCAGTAAATATGCCATGTTGTATAGAATGATTTTCAGCAGAAGTTTGCCACGACTGACTTGCCGCTATTATTGTTACGCCCTCTCCTAAGAGAGAGTTATTATTAAGCATTATGGATTCTCCCATTTTAGCTGCAAAACAACAGTCTAAAATAATAACCTTGTTCTTGCAATGAGAATTATTAACTATTTCCAATATGTCAGTCATTCTAACGCCATAATCGTTTTCGGAAAAATCTGTTGTACAAAGATACCCACCATCTGTATTTGCACCGTGCCCAGAAAAATACAATAAGGCTATATCTGCATCATCAGCAAATAACTTTTAATAGCTGATGTCAAATCGTTTTTTGAACAATCATCAATAATTGAAATCACATCAAAATTAGGAGAGCCATCCCCATTAGATTCCATTAACTCTTGCATCGCAATTGCATCATTATCGCACCATTTTAACTCACGTCCTGGATAGTTATTTAAGCCAACTATTAATGCCTTTTTCATAACTTGATTTAACTCCTTTCTATATACTTATTGTGTGTAGACTTTTTGTATTCATTTTTATTATACTATATATTATGGAGGTTTGCAACTAGCAACTATGGATATTATAAAAGTATTTGGTGACAATCTAAAAAAATATCGTACAGCTATGGGAATATCTCAGGAAGCATTCGCAGATAAGTGTGGTATGCACAGAACTTATATCAGTGCCATTGAATGCTATCGCAGGAGTATTTCGCTTGAAAATATTCAGCGAATTGCAGATGCGCTCGGAATAGAAACATATAAATTATTTTTGGAGGAAAAAGTTGATGATTAACTATGTTCAAAATTTATACGATAGTGGTATGTCTATTTATGATCCTATAGACCCTGACAATAGGGAGTTGTTTATTCCTACATACACGTTAGAACGAATTTTATCTGATTATCTCGTAGGAGTTTCTCTTGAGGGTTTACCATTAAGAACACGCTCCAAAGTTGTAAAAACTAAAATCTGTGAGGCATTAGGATATCCGATACCTCGCTCTTTTGTAAAAACACAACCGAGATTTCCGGGACAGAATTTTGATGTTTATACACAAAAGAGCATGAATGTTCAAATTTGGAATGAAGAAGTTGATGCAGCAAGAAGATATGTTTTTCTTAGAGTTGACGAGGATGATGTTATTACATGCGTAAGAGTAATTTCCGGGGATACTCTTACAGAATTTGATCGAACAGGAAAATTAACAACGAAGTATCAGGCAACAATGAACTCTTTTGACAACAGTTATCTTTTTTCTGATGATACTGTTACTGTTGCTAATTGGATAACCTGTCCGCATAGTTCCTTGCGTAGTGTCAACCCTAATTATTATCCTTCGCCTAAACAGCTTTTACCAATTTCAGAAATATATGAAAGACTCCTACCAATGGTTGGCCTTTGTATAGATTACCTCAATCCGTTGCAAGAGAGAAATAGAGGAGCAGAACTGCACGCATTGATTTGTCAGCATCTTGGCTATTCAGTGTATGAAGATGACGGTAGCTATCCTGACATAGCAAATCAGCTACTGGAAATCAAGTTGCAAACATCTCCAACAATTGACTTAGGATTACACTCTCCCGAGGATGGGGCTCCTATCGTAACAATCGGGAATACAACATTTTATAGTGGTGATGTTCGCTATGTCATATTTGACGGTTCTGTAGAAGGTCATTACATTAGACTGAACAGACTATATGTTGTTGCCGGATATGAATTCGCCAACCATTTCCCTTTGTTCAAGGGGCAGAATGCAAAGATTCAATTACCTCTGCCTACAAATTTCTTTGACTAAGCAAATATCTTGTCAACAACACAATCTAGTTTTTCTTTGTAGACGAGAACAGCGTTTTTGTTTTTCTCGTCTATAATTTGTTTTACGAGCAAAATTGCCTCTTGAGCAAGTTCAGTAGTGTACAAAGGAATAGGAAATTGCTCAACATATTGTGACATAAACCTTCTTTTGCCTGAATAGAGTTTCGTATTGAATTTAATATCGTAGAATTTTTCAATGAATCGACTATTAGCTATTGCTAATGCCAAATAAATTACATCTTCTGTTACATAGTCTTGTATATCAATCCAATAACAATCACCATTAACTACTGCACCAGAAGTGTCTAACCAAAATTGTGGATGTTCAGAAATATCACGAAATACAATTTTACGATGTTTCCAAGATTCAGGATTTTGTGGCACCCATATCTCATACCAATTTCGGTTTGCTTGAATAACATATTTACGATTAGACAGTTGCTCATAATGTTGCAATAGATATTCTTTGGCTTTGGGATAATCATCAATATCTACTGCTTTTTTTCTTCCATTTTCAGTTGTATGGGTATATAATACTTTCCATAAATCGGAATCATTTGGAATAATTTGCCCTGCATTTCTATGAGTAATCAAAGGACGTAAAAGTTCTATGTTTTTTTTATCCCCGCTCCAATCATTTCCAATAAAAACATTATCCGCTGTAGTTTTTATTCCTACATGAATTTTACCGATATCGGAAAATCTTTTCCAAGTATTACGTTCAACTGCGACAATCCATTTTTTGGTTTCATCCGATTGAATATTCCAAAGAGCACCTTTTTCAACGCTCTGCATAACCCCTTGTTGATATGAATATATCCTGCCATCAGGTATTTGATAATGTCCAGATTTAAACACGGCATCAAACACATCATCAATTTTTCCATCAATAACATTGGAAAATGTTTGATAAACCGATGTGAAAGAAACCTCATTTCGATCAACAGTTTTCCCTTTTGAAAACACCATAATGCAAGGCAAAACTGAAGCAGAAAACAACTTGGTATCACCTAAATCTGTTATCTGGTGAATTTTATAATTATCAAGAATATAATCTCTTACAGAGCTTCCTGATTTAATAGTAAGAAATTTATTTGATGTGATATATCCTGCAATACCGCTATTTTTTAAAACAGAATTTGTGCATACAATAAATGCATAGTACATATCGACTCTTCCTGATAAACCAAGCTTGGAAGAGATCTCTTGTGCTTTTTCGCTACCCATAATTTGTGTGCGGATGTAAGGAGGATTTGCAATAACATAATCAAACAAATCCGTAGTGTGTTCTTCTACGGCCACTAAAAAATCTTCATTTCTAATTGATATCCTAATATTCGGGAAAGCGTGCAATAACTTTGCTGATGTTTCTTCACAGACATTCACATCTGTTTCATATCCAACTACTTCGATTTGTTTGCAAAATGAACCAATGACTTTTAATAATGCAAAAACCAGTTCTCCTTTTCCAATGGCGGGATCTAATATTTTAATTGTATCAGAAGCGTTGTCAATGGTCTTATATTTGACCATTTCTTTTGCCAAATATTCTGCCATAGTATTCGGAGTATAGACAACGCCATTGGCTTTTTCTTTATCTATATTGGAATATCTCATAATTTTACCCCTCGATAAATTGCACTACATCTTCAATATTACAATTTAATGCTACACAAATCTTTTCCAATGATTCCATTGAAACCGGCTCATCTTTTCCTAACTTAGCTAAAACATTACTACTAATACCGCAAATGTCTATTAACTCCGTACGTTTGAGTTTCCTATCTATAAGTAATTTCCATAAATTATTATAACTAACTGCCATAATGACACCTCCACTTGCTGATATCACTAATTATAAATCAAACATCACGATATGTCAATATTTATACAGCAATACATGATAATATAGTGTTAAAACAAAAAGCGGATAATGTGAGTGCACACCATCCGCTACTATTAGATATTAAATAATATTTCTGCATTTACAATTTTCGTTGCACGGTTGCGAATATTATTCATTTTCTGCACCCAAAGCATCGTATCGGTTGCTTTGAGTTGTTCGTTAACAATTTCTTTTTCGGCGAGGTCTTTTACCAGCCGGAGAAAAAGGCTTTGAGCCTGTTCTTCAATATCGGTAAGATATGAATTGAGATTACCGCTTGTGAGCAAATTGTAGTAAAGCACCTTATGATTTTGCTTCAAATAGCATTTATGCCTCAATGCCCATACGCCGATATATGCTTCTTTTTCTTCTTCCGCCGGTAATAAATCGGGCAACATATAATCGCCGACCTGTGTGTAAGTTCCACCCATTTGTTCAAAAATTGTGTTTGTCATTTTGTTTTACCTCCAAAAATTTATTTATCTTGAGCGTGGATTTTCACGCTTATGACCTTTGATGTTTCTTGCCTTTTCAAGCAAATTGTCTATCTGTTTATGCCCAAAAACCTTGCGCAATAGCTTGTAGTCTTTGACCTCTGAATGCAAGTTTTCGTTTTCGTTTTTCAGCTTGTTGTTGATTTTTGTCAGCATTTCGTTTTCACGATACAAGTTACCATTCGTAACATTAAGTCTGTGGTAATTGTCCCAACCCTCAAAGCAATGAGCCAATGCCGTTTTAACCAGCGACTTTAATTTGCTTATGAGTGGCTCGGCAATTTTGGTCTTATACGCCTTTGCAGTCATAAAGCCTTGCGGCTCGGACAGTTGGTATTCGGGTGCGGTATCGAGCATTTCTTCCACCGTTTGCAGGCGTTCCAGACCCTCGTCATAATTCAATATTCTGTCAGACAGAACATTAAATTCAGTCTGTTTTTTCTCGATTTCAGCACCTAATTTTTCAATCTCCGCAGCTCTCTCTTGCTTTTTATAATCAAGAACAGACAGATGTTTTTCGTGTGAGCCTTTGTGTTCCCACTCGATTCCGTGCCGTTCCATAACGAAAGCAAGGGCGGATTTTTCCGCACTTACCCATTGATTCCACTCGGTATCTCCACGAGTTCCGCCCTTGAAACCTTGTGTGGCTAACGCTTGTTTGAGACTTACTCTCGTATCAAGTCCACGCTTGCTTCCGGTTGTGAACGGAACAAAATCAATATGCAAATGTGGCGTTGCCTCGTCCATATGCAGATGAGCAGAGAACACTTTTAGGTTAGGATTTCGCTCTTGAAATCCACGATAGTATTCATCTAAAATCTGTCGAGCAAGTTCTCCGTTTTCACTTTCGGCGCTCATATTTTCCTTATCGCCTATCTGTAAAATCAGTTCGTGAAACGGCTTTTCTTGCTTTGAATCACGAATCTTTTCATAATAGTTTTCTATTTTTCTGTCAGCTCTTGTCTGCTTGGCATTGTATCTTTTGAGTGCCTCGTCAAACAATTCGTGGTAGATTTTCTTTATCGGCTCGTTACAGTAATCAATATTCAAATGCGTTCTGCTACCATCAACATTTTCCGCCTTGAACTTGCGGCTGTTATGATTGACCGAGCCTTTACCTACCATTGCACTTATCGTTCTTTGCATTATATACACCTCCAATCTCATAAACTTGCTCGTCCTCGGTTCTGTTACTCTTGTCAAGAGTAACGCAAAAGCACTTTTGACAGGCAAGCCCATCAAAAATGCAACCTGCAAGCAGGTTTTGCGCTCTCCGAGGGGCAAAGAGCCGCCT
>OGQU01002831.1_pt1 | contig 10423 bp, 5 predicted proteins | sample 1553341 | NCBI WGS metagenome assembly OGQU01 (sample SAMEA2579920, study PRJEB22360) | human gut metagenome | biome: human gut; feature: human-associated habitat; material: faeces | place: Denmark | collected 2008/2010 | reverse complement strand
AATGATGATAGATAAGGTTAAGGTAGATGAGGAGTACTTTGATAAGCTTACTGAAAAACTTGGAATTTCAGAGAGACTGACACATTATCCGTCACAGTTGTCCGGTGGACAGCAGCAGAGGGTTGCGATAGCCAGAGCGCTCATACACAAACCAAAAGTGTTGCTCTGCGATGAACCTACCGGAAATCTGGACTCTCAATCAGGAAAAGAAGTCCTGAGACTGCTTAGAGAACTGCAGAGTGAAGATGGACAGACTATAATTATGGTTACCCACGATGGAAATATAGCAGATCAGGCCGATCGTATCGTAAGGATAGAAGATGGACAGATAAAATGTGTATAATATTCACACAATTATATACATAAAAGACAATTTGATAATAAAACGCAACAACAATGACAATAAAATTGATAAATTGTCAAAAAATATGTTGACGATTTGCCTTGCATCATGTATAATAAAGGTACATTAAAGAACGGCCATTTGAAAAAGATACAGATGGCACACCATAGATTGTCACCCGTGACACGTAACATGTACGAAGTTATCTCAGAGATTTATAGAATCGTGAAAAAGACTTTACACATGGTGCGCAGGAAACAGAGATCCGTGGTACAAGTTCACGAAAGGAGGAGGTTCCGTTGGAGACAATTGAAGAACATTTTTATCATGATGGTAACTCAGAACTGGGAAGTTGTTTCCACACGAGATGCCTTTAAGATAAATCTTGAATCAGTCCACATGTAGATGCTGTATATAGCATGATTGAAGTGCCAGGACGCAGGTATTTGATACCAGATTTGATCCATCGTGATTGTTCAAAACACAAGATATGAGTGGTGTTTCAAGGGCATCAGGTCATATCACATACCGCAAGACCAGTGCTTATAAGAGGTTGGTACATATACAAGTTCATGCAGTGCATGTTATGAGTAGATGCAATTCGTACCCTGATAGTTTATATTCCGGTAAGTTTAATCTCTAGGCACAACGAATTTTTTCATAGATATTTATAATATAGTGGAAGAATCAATGGCATGTGTGGAAGCATTCAGATATTTTGATTAGATACTTCAATATTTGAAAAATGAATAAACTAATATAAAGCCAGTTGGTATTATGCCAGCTGGCTTTTTTATGTATTAATTACAACGTGTGTTAAACCACTGATTGCCCGCTCTGCGAGCTGTAACAATCCGTGCGGTAACAAGAAACTAATATTAATTGCAAATAACTTAAATTATTGACTAATATGGCGTGCAAAAGCAATAAAAAACAACTTAAATATTCGGTAATTAATGACATGTTCAACAATTAAAAAATGAGTTAATATAAGTATATGTATAAATATTAATCACGAATTAGGCTGTTCGTGGTGAGTAAAGTGGAGGAATATCACAAAAAAGAAAGGGTAAGGAAATATGGTGAGATTTAGAACAAGACTTGTTGCTGTGACATGTGCAGTTGCAATGGTTGGCTCATTCTGGGGAAGTGCAGGGGCAATAGTCTCAGCTGATGCAGCAGAGCCGTCTGCGGAAATGGCGTGGAGCATCACTACAGACAAACTGGTATTTGACACTGGCGCAGATGCCAAGTGGACAGATAAAATTTATGCCAGCAATGATGAAGGTACATACCCAGAGTTAGGCAGGATCGATGATGTGTCTGTGGGTAAAAAGGCTGTGCTCACGGCAAATGTAACACTTAATGGAGATTTTTCAGGATTGGATGGTGTGGAGGCTGCTGACGGAACGTATAATGCGATCCAGCTTTCCTGTGCAATCAAGACTGGCGATGGATGGACATACACCAAGTCTGATGATTATCCATTCCTTAAAGCGGAAAATTTTACAGATGGCAAGACACAGGTATCATTTGCATTTGATGTGGAGGATACAGGAGCTGCGAACGAGATAATATTCCAGTACAATTCAAACTCTGCATATACTGGAACAATATCAATATCTGATGTAGAGATTCAGAGTGATGATTCAGGAGAGGAGCCAGGTGGTGGAGAAGAGCCAGGTGGCGGATCATCAGCAACAGGAAATGTGACAGGTGTGGCAGCACCTTCGATCACAGACAATACAGTATGGAGCAGTTCAGATGCAGTTCTCACATTTGACGCTGCTTCAGATACGACATGGAAGGATAAGGCGTACGCCAGCAATGACAGCGATACATATGCTGATATGGCGAGAATAGAGGGTGCAACTGTAGGTGAAAAGGCGAAACTCACAGCTACGGTTTCACTTGATGGCGATATATCAGGCCTTGACGGTGCTGAGGCATCAGACGGATCATACAATGCGATCCAGCTTGCATGTGCCATGAAGACAGGCGACAGCTGGGATTACGTCAAGTCAGGCGACTATCCGTTCATCAAGGCTGAGAACTTTGTCGATGGTAAGTGCGATATATCATTTGCATTTGATGTATCAGAGGTGGGAAATGTACAGGAGATCGTATTCCAGTACAATTCCAACTCAGCATATGCTGGCAAGATCACAATAAGCAACGTTAAGGTACTTGATGTTAAGGAGAGCAGCGGCGGACTTGAGCAGAGAGATCCTGCTGTGATCTCAGATCTCTCATCGGCTGAGGATTATGACAAGTGGAGCACAGAGGCCGGATATGCATACAAGCACGGCGATGCAGCCAACAAGGCCGGTAATGCCACACCTGACATATCATATGACAGTGCAAATGAGAGACTTAAGGTTTCTGTTGACTACTCAGCAGATTCAACTTCCTCATGGAGTGAGGCAAAGGTTAAGTGTGTTCCTACAGAGGCTATGGATGTGAGCCAGTACAACCAGCTCAGTGTGGATATAATCTACCCGGCAAAGCTCAAGGGAAGCAAGATCAAGTTTTTTGCAGATGGAATAATAAATAAAGATACAACCATCGACGATGATGCAGAGGATATCGGAGATGGATTAAAGAAGGTTACAGTTACTATGGGATTTACTCCTACAGATAAACCACTCAGAGATGTGACAATAGGAATCATAGGAAGTAGCACAAGCTTTAAGGGAAATGTATATCTTGATAATCTTGTTCTGTCACAGGCAGATACAACAAAGGATTTTGTCGAGATAACAGAGACTCCTGGTGCTGGTTCACCAGCGGATCTTTCACAGATGCCATCATCAGTTAGAGTGAGCGATGCGAATGCAGCAGACAGTGCAAAGGCACTTGCGGCATACCTGAATACGCTCATGAATAGTGATCAGGTTCTGTTCGGACATCAGAATGATGTGAGCAGAAGCGTAAATCCACAGGCGTCACTCGGTGATGTATATGATGTGACTGGACAGGTCAGCGGTGTGTTCGGAATCGACTCACTGGCAGTTACAGGCTCGGAGGCAGGCGGTTCAGACGCGGCTTCGGCACTGGCAAACTCAGTGGCATACAGCAAGACTGCAGCGGCAAATGGTGCGATCGTGTCATTGTCAATGCATATGCCAAACTTCTCCAGCTCCAAGATAGTGAAGAACTCGGATGGAACATACAGTTTCTACGGATGTGATTTCTCAGAGTCCAAGGATCTGTCAAATGACATAGTAAAGCAGATTCTCCCAGGTGGAGAGTACAATGAGGTATTTACAGCTTACCTCGATGTGATCGCAGACTACGCATCACAGCTTCAGGCTGCCGGAATACCTATCATGATCAGACCATTCCACGAGAATACAGGAAGCTGGTTCTGGTGGGGATCAATGAACACAGCTGAGACATACAAGTCTCTCTACAGATATACCAAGGATTACATGGAGCAGAGCGGTGTACACAACCTTCTCTGGGTATACTCGCCAAACGGACCTGTAACATCAGAGGCAGCTTACGTGTCATACTATCCAGGCGATGAGTATGTAGATATCCTTGCATTTGACTATTACAACGATTACAATTCGTACCCTGCAGCAGCAGACAACTCTTTCTTTGACAGTCTTGATACAACATGTAATATCGTGTCATCAATAGCTGCAAAGAGAGGCAAGATACCAGCCATCGCTGAGTGCGGTGTCAGAGTCATGAAGAAGGACGGTTCAGACAACGAGGGACTTCTCGTAAAGGGTAATCCGGTTGGAACAGAGGCTTCAGGAAAGAACTGGTATCAGGAAGTCAACGACATTGCGAAGAAGAACAACATGCCATACTACCTTGTATGGGCAAACTTCGGAGACAGCAACTTCTATGTACCATACAAGTATGATGCTACACATGGACAGGAGCTTATCAATGACTTCATAAAGTATTATAACGACGACTCATCAATATTTGGTGGAGACACAGGATTCTACAACAACATGGGAACCCTTGCAGGAGTATCTGCAAATACATACACGGGCCAGATGGGTTACATGGTATATCCATTTGACAGAGATACCATCCTCAAGGCGACAACACTCAAGGCTGGTGTTAAGAATGCATCAAAGGTTCAGTTCATTATCAACAATCCTGATACAGGTGTTAAGCTTACACTCAACGCTGAGGCTGGAGCCGAGATTGCCGCTGCAGGATCAGAGCCAACACTTTACACGGCTGATCTTACAGAGAAGAATCTCAGCAAGCTTGGAAAGACAGATACAGCAACCATCACACTCTTGGCAGATGGCGAGCAGCTCGCACAGCTGTCACACATAAGCCTTGGAAAGGCCAAGGATAAGGCTCCTGCAAATGTCATCGAGGACTTCGAGTACTATTCAGGAAGCGACGGACTTCTGGATTCCACATACACATCTAACTCAGCCGCAGGATGCAGCTCAAGCTTTGTTCTTAACAAGACACATAAGAACGGTGGCACATACGGCGGTGCGTTCAAGTATAAGCTTGAGACAAATGGATCAGAGGTGTGGACAGGAAGGATTAAGTCAGAGCTTACAAACAATGATTTCTCAAAGTATAATGCGCTTGAGATGTGGGTACAGCCGGACGGTATGGGACAGAAACTTGTGATCCAGATCACAGATGGAAGCGGCGAGGAATTTGAGGTATACCTCACAGATTTCGTAAAGGGAACAAAGGCACAGTATGTTACTATTCCATTCAGCTCATTCAAGGGTAAGAAGGGTGGTACACTCGATGCATCGGATATAGTCAAATTTGCTGTATGGTGCAACTCGATCGTGCCGGAGGATCACACTGGCAAGTGGACAGTTGACTCAACTATCTATTTTGATGGAATCCAGGCAGTGAAGCTCACAGATGATATGCTCAAGAAGAATCCAGTGGACAAGAATGGACTTATCATAACAGACAAGTCACTGGTAAATAAGGATGAGGCAGATCCGGGTAAGGACGATCCAACAACAGAAGATCCAACAACAGAGGATCCAACCACAGAGGATCAGACTACCGAGGCTCCAACAACTGAGAAGCCTGGCAATGACGACAAGACAACTGAGGCTACCACAGCAGCAACAACGGATGGAAGCACAGGTGGAAATGGACAGAACGTGGTAAATACAGGAGATAAGTCACCTGTAGACGTAATGTTTGCGATAATGATAGCATCACTTATCATGGCTGGTGCAGGCTATATCGTTATCAAAAAGGATAAGAAGTAATACTCATTTTAGCCATACAAAGAGCCCCACTGTCGGCGGTGATGAAGACCATCGGCAGTGGGGCTTTATTTGTTGGTTTATATTTGTATGCAATATCAGTTTGCAGCACGTCTCTTCTCAACAAGCTTCTCCACAGGGGTTGTGAGATACATTATGGAGAGCATCAGTGTACAGCAGAACCAGATGATAGGCTCTGTGATGGTAACTCCGAGATATCCAAGTCTTGGAGTGAGGATCATAACCGCAAGTACCTTGCCGATCAGCTCTATAGTGGATGACATGACCGGAACGATCTTCCTGCCCATTCCCTGCATTGCACATCTCAGGACGAACAGAGGACCAAGTACATAGAAGCACGTCACGCCGATCCTTACATATCTCACGGCCGGATCTATGATGGCACTGGCAGATGTACCTGCAACCAGCTTTATAAGTGCCGGGCTGAGCAGCCAGCCGAATATTATCATGACAGTGGTTATGATCGTGTTTATGATGATCGCAGCCCTCACACCCTGATGTACCCGGTCGTACCTGCCTGCGCCCATATTCTGGCTTACATATGTCGTCACGGCATTTCCTACTATATATAACATGAACATGAGGATATCAAATATCTTTCTTGCCGCTGTGTGGGCGGTTACTATATCAGTTCCGAGTCCATTGATGGCTCTCTGGAGTATGACCGTTCCGATGTTCACTATACAGCTCATAAATCCCATGGCAAGTGCGGACTGTATGAGGTCTGACCGGTCACTCTTCTCTACGGAGTATTCATCCTTCTCCGGAATCAGATGCTTTGCCTTCACAAGTATATAGATCAAGGCAAGTATGCCCGCCAGCGCCTGTGATATATCGGTGGCGATGGCTGCACCCCGTACTCCCATGTCAAATGCCCTTATAAACATAAGATCCAGAACGATATTGAGTACAACTGATATACCGAGGAATATAAGAGGCGTCTTGCTGTCTCCGACTGCACGCAGTATGTTGGCGCACAGATTATATAATGAACAGAATATGATTCCAACGATTATGATTATAACGTAGCTTGCTGCCATATCCAATATGTCGTCTGGTGTTTTGAGAAGTACCAGGATAGGCCTTATAAATATTAGACTCAGAACGGTCAGGACAATGGATGCCAGCAGTGTCATGATGGCCGATGCACCGATACATCTTCTCATATTGTGATAGTCCTTTGCACCATAGTATTTGGCTATAGGGATGGCAAGTCCCATGGTTCCGCTGTTGAGGAAGCCTATTATCATATTCGAAATGACTGAGGTTGCGCCAACCGCGGCGAGTGCCTGTGAGCTTACGTAGTTGCCCACGATGGCTGAGTCTGTAAAACTGTATAACTGCTGTGCGATCTGTCCCAGTATCATAGGAACAGCAAATAACCATATGACTTTCATTGGCTTTCCGACTGTCAGATCTTTCATATATAATAAACCTCCTTAATTTTTTTCGCCTGATATTCGATTGTACAACAGTTCGCGATAAAGTCAATGTGGTTTTTGCTTAATTTTAAAGAAAAATGTTTTATTTTGTTATATAAAATGTTATGTTAAAGTGTAACGATTAAAAATGGCTTGATTGTGCATACTAACATTTGACATATATTTATAGAAAGAAATGGAAAATATGGAAAAGAATAACAGACAAAAAAATAAGCGTAACAAGAAGAGACATGCGGAGCTCGAGAGAATTGCGTTATACGCAGTGGGAGTCATTCTGCTTGGACTGGTCATAGGCCTTGCTGTGAAAAACTATAGACTTAAGAGCAAACTGGATAATCATAATGAAAAGGACTCGGTTGCCACAGGAACATCGGCGGACAGTGATAATACGAATGGCGATGCCTCAGCAGCAACAACAGAAAAGGTTGCGGAACTCAAGGTTCAGGGAACTGTGGAATGTACGGACATAGCGGTTCCGGCGACTGAGCAGGAAGAGAATTATAATGGCGAGGATCTGGCGGACAATGGCTGTCCATACGCCATCAAGATAAACAGACAGGAAAATATAGTTACTATATACAAGCTGGACGCTGCTGGATATTACACTGTTCCGGTAAAGGCAATGCGCTGTTCGGTATCACCGGTGGGAGAGACTCCTGTCGGACTGTTCAACATACAGCTCAAGTGGGACTGGCTTGCACTGTTTGACAACTGTTATGGCCAGTATGTGTCACAGATAGATGGCGACACCCTGTTCCATTCCGTGCCTTATCTGGACACCACAAAGGATTCGCTTGAGACATGGGAATTCAACAAGCTTGGAACCGGGGCATCACTGGGATGCGTCAGACTGTGCGTTGCAGATACCAAATGGATATATGAGAACTGCGAGTCTGGAACATATGTTGATATATTTGACAGTGACTATTATGGCCCGCTGGGAAGACCTGTGCCGGTGACCAGACTGGATAACACTGATGAGACCGGATGGGATCCGACAGACATGGTTGAGGAGAATCCGACCGCAGGAACAGCCGTGATATACGGTGCGGAGAGCCACAGCATAAACCAGGGCGAGAACTATGACACAATGGCGGGGATTTGGGCCTTCAATTCACAGCGTGAGGATGTAACGGATCAGTTGAAGGTTGAGGGAACCGTGGACAATATGAAGCTGGGAAAATATACAGTAAAGTACAGCTTTACAGATCAGGGCAGTGAGATATGTAAGAGTATCGAGATAACAGTGGAGGATGATGAAGCTCCTGTTATAACAAGGGTTCCTGTGGAGATAAAGCTGGAGAGTTACAATGGACAGGCTGATGAGCTTGCAGATCTTGTTGCATCTTATGTGAACGCACAGGATGGTGATACACTGATAAGGACAGGAGTGGCCACAGATGGCAATGGCAAGACTCTGGATGGACAGGCACTCACAAGTCTTGGACAGGATGTTATATGTGTGGCTGTTAACAAAATGGAGTCCAAGGCGGGCAGCTATACAGTTGTGTGCTGTGCGCAGGACAGCAGCGGCAACAGATCATCCTATCACACAGTCACAGTCACCGTTGAAAAGTAGAGGTGGATCATGGCAGACAGGAAAAGTACAATTTATGATCTCGAAGCAGAGAAGATAAAAGAAAAGATAATCATATTTGCCGCCGATACAGGTGGATATACACAGAAAGAGGTCTCCTTGGAGATTCAGGCATCCCTGGACGAGCTCACGGAGCTCATAGACACAGCCGGAGCCGAGGTCGTGGGACGGCTGGTGCAGAACAGGGACCGCATTGCAAATGACTTGTATCTGGGAAGAGGAAAGGTTGAGGAGCTCAGGGAGATGATATATGAGCTGGGCGCCACAGGAGTGTGCTGTGATGACGAGCTGTCACCGGCACAGTTGATGAACCTTCAGGACGCACTGGACATAAAGGTTATGGACAGGACAATGGTCATTCTCGATATATTTGCAGCACATGCTGGAAGCTACGAGGGCAAGCTGCAGGTGGAACTTGCACAGCTTAAGTTCAGAGCCACCAGACTCGTTGGTATGAGGGATTCATTGTCGAGACTTGGCGGTGGAATCGGAACGAGAGGACCAGGAGAGAAGAAGCTGGAGATAGACAGACGAGTCATAAGGGACAGGATCTCCAGACTGAAGGCGGAGCTCAGGAACGTTGAATCCCAGAGAAGCCAGCAGAGAAAGCAGAGACAGAGGAGCGCTGTGCCGGTTGTGGGCATAGTCGGATACACAAATGCGGGCAAGTCGACCCTGCTGAATGCACTCACGGGGGCAGGAGTATTACAGGAAGACAAATTATTTGCGACCCTTGATCCTACGACAAGAGGATACAAGCTGCCGGGGGGACAGAACATACTGCTCACCGATACGGTCGGTTTTATAAGGAAGCTGCCGCATCATCTGGTCGAGGCCTTTGGCTCCACTTTGGAGGAGGCAAAATACTGTGATGTCATCCTTCATGTTGTGGACGCATCGGATGAAAACTGGGATAAGAACATAGAGACGGTGTACGGCACATTAAAGCAGCTCAAGATAGATGAGAATTCGGGAAAACCTGTGATAACTGTATTCAACAAGATAGACAGAATATCAAAGGATGATCTGGTGGGTGTGCGCGATCTGAGAGCGGACAAGACTCTGTATATCTCGGCTGCCACGGGACAGGGACTCCCGGAGCTTGCCAGTGCGATAGAGGAAATACTTAGAAATCAGAAGTCATATATAAGGCATACATTTGCATATTCTGAAGCAGGGCTCACAGGACTTATACACAAATACGGTGAGATCCAGACAGAGGAATATCTGGACGATGGCATATTTATAGAAGCTTATGTTCCAAAGTCAATACTTGGAAAACTTGGACTCAGTTTCGACGATGAAGCTGATTTTTAGTGCCGGCAATGTGGCGTATCAGGCGTTAACGTGCCATTTCACATTGCTTACATAATATGAAGAGATAATAAAAAATGTTTACATTTTATAAGTATTTGTGTAAATTTACAGAGGAAGGATAATGGTTATTCACACAGAAAGGGAGATATTATGAGTGATAATAACATGAATCAGATGCCGGACGGAATGAATCCTAACGGCGCCGATGGTCCACAGCCATCACAGAATCAGCAGGGTGATGCGGGTCAGCAGTATAGCGCAGACCAGCAGTATGCAGGACAGTATGGTCAGCAACAGTACGGAGCAAACCAGCAGTACGCAGCGAATCAGCAGTATGCAGGACAGTACGGCCAGCAGCAGTACGGAGCAAACCAGCAGTACGCAGCGAATCAGCAGTATGCAGGACAGTACGGCCAGCAGCAGTACGGAGCAAACCAGCAGTACGCAGCGAATCAGCAGTATGCAGGACAGTACG
>OGQU01002828.1_pt1 | contig 10441 bp, 11 predicted proteins | sample 1553341 | NCBI WGS metagenome assembly OGQU01 (sample SAMEA2579920, study PRJEB22360) | human gut metagenome | biome: human gut; feature: human-associated habitat; material: faeces | place: Denmark | collected 2008/2010 | reverse complement strand
AAAAAATAACGCAAATATGCTATTATCAAGATACAAATAAATATAAGAAAGGATGTGACCACTATGACAATGGGTCAATACATAAAGCATTTAAGGGAAAATGCGGGTCTTTCACAAGAAGAACTTGGAAAATCCCTGAATCCACCTGTCAACAGGGCAGCAGTCCAAAAGTGGGAAACAGACAAGGTTGAAAACATCAAACGAACCCACATTCAACAGCTTGCAAGAAAGTTTTGTGTTTCCCCTTGTGAATTGATGTGCTTTGATGACCGCTTTGATTCTGCCAAAGCAGCAGAAGAAACAAAGACCCTGGAACTGGTTCAGAAGAATTTTGGAAAGGAAGCAGTGAAGGTCTTGCAGATGTTCTGTAAAATGAACCAGTCAGGACAACAGAAAGTCCTGGAAGATATGTCTGATATGACTGAACTTCCAAAATACATTCAAAAAGATTCTTCTATGTTGAAAAACGCATAGACAATGTTTTGTATGTCAATTTCAATAAAAGTTCCACATAGGTTCAAGATGATTCAAGATGTTTTCAGGACATCTTGAACCGCTCAAATCCTTGATATTACAAGGGTTTTTCAGTTGTCAGGTCAAGATGTTCAAGATGTGGTGAACTTATTTATAATCAAAGAATATAAAATCATTAAATTTTGATGATTCCCTAAGAAATAATTATAATATATAAAAGACCCCACATCTTGAACTTTCAAAAGGTCAGAACTGCCAAAAGTCCAGTAAAATCAAGGGTTTTGACAGGTTCAAGATGAAAGGAAGGTGTTCAAGATGTTTGGAAAGAAAAAGCAACCTGGAATCCAGGTCATGCATTATGAAGGGATTGAAGGTTTTGCCACTGATTATCCATGCAGACTGGAACTGGATGCAGAAATGTTGACAATTACCAGGATAAAGCCTGAAACCACTGTCACACTACCAGTGAACAGAATTCAGTCAATCAGTGCTTTGGAAGAATCACAATTCATGCAGAAGTATCATGGAAATGCTGCATCCACTGGAATGAATGGAATCAAAAAGTATTTCCTGGTCATTATGTATGACAAAGGAATGCTTGCATTTTGGGGAACTGCAAAAGAATATGGTCAGTTTATCAAAATGCAGTTTGGTCAGACTGCTGCACCAAGTTATATTTCACTGTAAAATAAAAAATTCCCCTGACTGCTACCAACAGCCAAGGGAAAAGGATGGAAACCAAATCAGATGGATGAAATGGTCACCAAAAACACCAATATAATTATACCATTTCACCCTTCAAAAAGAAAGGATGATGGTCATGAAATTACCAAATTCATATGGTTCAGTTTACAAGCTGTCAGGAAAAAGAAGAAATCCATGGGCAGCCAGGAAGACTGTTGGATGGAAACAGATTCCTGAAAAGAAAAAGTCATATCCCATTTATCAGTTTGTGGGATATTATTCAACCAGGGCAGAAGCACTTCAAGCACTTGCAGCATTCAATGAAGACCCCTATGACCTGCACCTGGACACAATCACATTTGCAGAAGTTTATGAAAAGTGGTCTGAAATCCACTATGCAACAATTAAAAATTCCAATGGTTACAAAGCAGCATTCAAGACCTGTGAACCTATCAAGGACATGAAGTTTGTGGAAATTAAACTTGACCACCTGCAACATGTTGTTGATGCATCAGGCAAGAACACACCAACATTGAAAACCCTGAAAAATCTGTGGTCACTTATGTATGATTATGCTGTCATACATGAAATTGTTCCACCTGATAAAAGGGATATAGTCAAATATGTGGACATCAGCAAGCCAGGAAACCCAAATTCATTTGACAGAAAACCTTTCAGCAAAAAGGAAATCAAAACTTTGTGGGATGCACAAAAATCCAATCAATATCTGTCTGTTGTGCTGATGCTCATTTATACTGGTGTCAGAATCGGTGAATTGCTTGACCTTGAAAAGAAAGACATCCACCTGGATGAAAGATGGTTCTATGTAAAGGAATCAAAAACAGATGCAGGAATCAGGGAAGTTCCAATTGCAGAAAAGATTGTTCCATTCTTTGAATACTGGATGCAGAAAGAATGTGACCACTTGATTTGCACACCTGATGAAGAACCTTTTCTGTATAGAAATTATTATGATTCATACTGGACACCACTGATGCAACAGATGAACATGAAGCACCGTCCACATGACACAAGACACACATGTGTGTCATTGCTGACAGAAGCAAAGGTTGATGAAAGAATCATCAAGAAGATAGTTGGTCACAAAGGACAGGGTGTCACCCAAATTGTTTATACTCATGTTGACCTTCCATATAAACTGGAAGCAATCAACTTGATATGAAAGAAGGTGACCTGAATGGATAGAACAGCATACAAGAACCAGTTCAATGCAGACCACTATGAAAGAATCAATTTTTCAGTTCCAAAAGGCATGAAAGACATCATCAAGACCCTTGCAGCAGACAAAGGAATGTCCATGAACAAATATTTCCTGTTCCTGGTGAATAAAGACCAGGAAGGTCTGTTTGATAACATGCAGCTTGCAGAAAAGTCCAGGGAAAAGATTCTGACCATCAAAGGGAACACACATGATGGATATGATGTCATCTTCAAAGATGGAAGAACAGTTCATTGTAGGACAAAACTTGAAATCAGAAAATGTCTTGCACAAGACAACAAAAGTCTTGCACAAGACACCTGATTCAGTGTTACTAATTTGTTTCTAACTTGTTACTAACAGACAAAAATTCATAAAAACGGACAAAAAGAAAAATCCCACAAATCCAAGGAAAACCTTGAATCTGTGGGATTGATTTTTGTTCTTGAATTATCTCTTTGTTAACTGTGGTGCTGATCTTCGTATCGTTGTCATCCGTTATCTTTACCTTCAGGTTATATGTTCCCTCCTGATAAATTTTTCCTGTGACCCTTCCTGTTATATCAACACTCAAGCCATAGTCATCCCCGTCTATGCTATAAGTGTATTTCCCTGAACCGCCTGCGACAGATGCAGGCTTCACACTTACTGAATAATATTTATCATCCGTGCCTATCATGCCGTATTGAGGTATATAATACGCCGCGATCACCGACGAACTGCTGACATTCCATGTGATTATGTATGTAACTATATCCCCCAGCTCATCAACAGACTTAATTGTTGTTTTCGTTGTTCCTGTCTTTCTCACTGTTCCACTGAAACTGATCGCGTTACTTCCATCCGTTTTTATTGCATATTTCACACCATCAGGGAGCTTGTCTACAGTAATTTTACATATTCCTCTTGCGCGATCCACTGTAAATTCTCTGCTGAATGACTCATTCTGTTCAAGTTCATAAGTCATATAAACCCTTCTATTTGAATGATCCTTGGAATAATATGTCTCAATACTTGACTTACCTGTGCCATACAGTCCATCTACATAGACACAGACTCTCACATAATCGCTTAATGAGCATCCTCTTCTCAGCGCTATGGTGTATGTTTTATTGTCCTTTGTCGTCACGCCGTCCAATGGAATGGTATAGTTATATGTTCCATTCAGTACCGTGCTCGCCTTTACAACAAAACTGGAAGCCGGAAGTTTCTGACTTCCCGATAATGTAACCTGCACAGTTTGTGGGTCACTGACAGTTGCAGATGCTATGGTGTTCGCTTTCGCAACTGTGACTTTGTATGTCGCCTTCTTACCTGTGCCATCTGTAGCCTTCGCTGTTATCACCGCTGTTCCTGTAGCAGCTGCATATACTTTTCCTTCAGAATTTACCATGGCTACCTTATCATTTGAAGAACTCCATGCACATTTCTTATTGGTTGCATATGCCGGCTTTATAACTGGGCTGAGCTGCATCGTTTTGCCTACATACAGCCTTCCACTTATTTTGCTGAATTTTAATGATGTTATCGGTGCCTTTACTGTTACCTTGCAGACTGCTTTCTTTCCTGAACCGTCAGCAGCCACTGCTGTGATAGTCACTGTTCCGCCTTTTACCGCTGTGACCCTGCCTGTAGCACTTACCTTTGCGATCTTGGAATTGCTACTCTTCCAGATAACCTTCTTATTGCTGGTTGTGTTAGGTCCTACTGTCGCCTTTATCACTGCCGACCTGCCCTTCTTGATCGTCAGCGCAGATTTGTTCACCTTGACTCTTGTGGCCGGCTGTCCGACTGTGACCTTCACCACCTTCTTGATCTTCGCATTTGACTTGAGAGAGATCGTGATATTTGCACTACCCTTTTTCACTGCTTTTATCTTACCTGTAGAAGATACTGTCACGATCTTTTTATTGCTTGTTGAGAATTTCAGATTGCCTGAAGTCGTATTTGTCTTCAGTGTAAATGTTTTCCTCGCCTTGAGTGTAAGAGTATTACTTGGAAGATTCTTCACCGTGATACTCTTGACGGTTGATGTGGCCGACGCATTTACCGGAATGCTGACACCTGTAAATGTCAATGCAAATGCAAGGATCACCGCAATGACCGCCATAAACCTGTTACTTCTTTTCATAAAGTTCCTCCTTTTTCCTTAAAACATAACCTTCCCTTTTTAATACACCATATCACAATTATGAATTATACGCATTTTTTTGTCAATCTCGCAAAATTCCCTATTATTTTGTATAAAAAGGCGAAAAGCCGGATATACAATCCACTTATTGTATCCCCGGCTTCTCGTCTTATTCCATTATCTGTCACTCATCATCACACATCCTGTATCCCACGCCCAGCTCATTGATGATAAAACTCTTCTTGCCCGGCTTCACTCCGAACTTCTTTCTTATATTCGCCATATTGACCTGAAGTCTCTTGGTGCTTCCCATGTCATTGTAGCCCCAGACCTCCTTGACTATAAAACTGTATGTAAGCATCTTGCCCGGATGTCTGGACAGAAGATCGACTATGTTGTACTCAGTCTGAGTCAGCTTGATCTCCTCATCCCCTATGAACACTCGTCTGGCCTCATAGTCTATGAGCAGATCCCCAGTCTGGAATTTCCCTGTCGGCAGTTCACTGTCATGTGCCTGGTAAAGCACTGTGCGGAGTGCAGATCTGACCCTGGCAACCAGCTCCTCCGAACCAAATGGTTTTGTAACATAATCATTTGCACCCAGATTGAGAGCCTCCACCTTATCCTTCTCATCAGATCTCGCCGAGAGAACTATGACCGGCGTGAAATCCGTCTTTCTTATCTCTGTGAGGAACGATATACCATCCTTATCCGGGAGTCCGAGATCAAGTATAACTATGTCAGGCCTATGAGACGCATACATCATAAGTCCACTCCCGCAGGATGTGGCTATGATCGTCTGATAACCATTTGCCTGCATCAGGGTATCCAGCAGGTTGTTGATATTTTGTTCATCTTCTATTATCAAGACTTTGTATTTGTTATTGCTCATCCGTAACCTCCTCTATCTTCAGTGTAAACCTGAATACTGCACCACCTTCCGCGGAATTGTATGCACTTATATCTCCTCCATGTGCTTTTATGATGGTCGCACATACCGACAGACCTATTCCAGCATTTCTTCTCGGCCTGCAGTCCGCGGACACCTCATCAGAGCTGTCCCCCAGAAGGCTTCCATCAAACAGGTGTTTCAACCTATCCTCCGGTATTCCATCGCCATCATCCTGTACCTCAAACACAACCCTGTCGCCATTGCATTTCACATTCAATGCCAGATTCTTCATTCCCTCTGCATGCTGTACTGCATTCTCAAGGATATTGATGATAACCTGCTCTATGAGAATTGCATCCATTGGTATGATGACCAGCTCATCGGGCAGATCGACTTCTACCTCCTGATCAGGATATCTCTTTGCAAATTTGATAAGCACCGAATCTATCAGCTCATCCAGGGCTATCGGGGCCTTTATGAGATTAATGTCTCCGTCCAGCCTCGTTACGGACAGCAGATTCTCAACCATACGATACAGCCACTGGGAATCCTGTTGTATTCCCCTGAGCATCTTCTCCTTCTGCTCATCCGTAAATTCGCTGCCACTCTCTATAAGTGCCGAGCTGGCCCCGTAAATGGTGGTAAGCGGAGTTCGAAAATCATGCGACACTGCACGCAGCAGGTTCGCCCTCATTTTCTCCATCTCACTTTCTTTCTTGAGCATTTCCTGATGCTTTATCTTACTTGTAAAACCACAGGTTATAAACGCTATGGCTATCATGATTATCGCCGATGTGATATTTTCAGGTATCAGGAAATCTATCTTGAAATACGGAAATGTAAATGCAAAATTCACTATTATCACACTGACTACAGATGCCAGTATTCCATACACATATCCGTCAGTGAACACCGATATCAAAAATACCGAAAACACCATGACGGCCGGTATCAATATGTCTGTAGTAAATGTTGTCTTTATTATCAGACACAATCCAACCCCTATGGCTATCATCACCAGCATCAACAGCACATTTTTTATAATGTCCTTACATTTACACCCTTTATTTTTTTTGCTTTTTTGTATATTTATTTTTTTCATATGTATCAATCCCTTTTGGATTATTTTAAAGAAAGCGCCACCAGTACACCTTATGTCACAAACGACATAGATCTTACCAGCGGCGCCCGCTTTCACACATTCAAGTGAAGTATATCATGCCTATAGTTAAGATGCAGATAAAGAATATATCATAAGGAATCCACCCTTATGATATATTCTTCAACGCTTCTTCAAGGGTGTGCCATCCGAGGACCGCACACTTTACTCTGGCCGGCATGTGCGCTATATCCTTGAGCGCTGATGCCTCCTCAAGCTGGTCTATCTCCTCGTCTGTAGCCTCTCCCTGTATCATCTTCAGAAAGAGCTGCCCAAGCTTCAAGGCCTCCTCCTTGGTCTTTCCTATGATCATTCCAAGCATTATATCTGCCGACGCCTGGGATATAGCACATCCGTCTCCCACGAATGATCCATCCTCGATGACTCCGTTCTCAACCTTCAGTTTAAGCCAGATGTCATCACCGCAGTTGGGATTTACACCCTCCAGCACAACATTTGCAGCAGGAAGATCATATTTGAATTCAGGTCTCATATTGTGCTCTGTAAGGATCTCATTATAAAAATTCCTGTTTTGAATATTATTCTGCATATCCCATTCTCCTTCTCACATTTGCGACACTCTCCACAAATGCATCTACCTCTTCATCTGTATTGTAGAACATAAAACTTGCCCTTGTCGTATTGTACACGCCAAGGTGTACAAGCAGTGGCTGTGCACAGTGATGTCCAGCCCTCACATCTATTCCATCCGCAGCCATGATCTCGCTGACATCATGCGGATGTACATTGTCTATGGTGAACGCCACTATTCCGGTGTGGTTCTCCGGCTTATCTGAACCGATGACATGCACATGAGGAAGCTTTGCAAGTCCCTCCATGGCACGGGTCGTGAGCTCCAGCTCTCTCTTTTCTATATAGTCAAATCCAACCTCTTTGATGTAGCCTATAGCAGCCGCAAGTCCCGCAGCTCCAGCCGCATTGACTGTAACCAGCCTCAAACTTGTGAGGCAATTCCGCATATACAGCGCCATCTCTTGAAACCGAATCTATCATCTCTCCACCTGACATGAATGGAGGCATCGCGTCAAGCAGTTCCTGTCTTCCGTATAACACTCCTATTCCCATAGGTCCCATCAGCTTGTGGCCTGAGAATGCAAAGAAATCAGCGCCAAGCTCATGCACATCTATAGTCATATGCGGTGTACTCTGCGCGCCATCGACAACGACAACCGCGCCAAAGCTGTGCGCCCTGTCAGCCATCTTTCTGACCGGATTCACACATCCAAGAACATTTGACACATGTCCGACAGCAAGCAGCTTTGTGTGCTCGTTGATTCCGGAATTGATGGTCTCGTCAGTCAGCGTTCCATCCTTCTCACAGTCGAGATATCTGAGAGTTGCACCTGTGACTCTGGCCGCCATCTGCCATGGAAGCATGTTGCTGTGGTGCTCCATGATGGTGACTGCTATCTCGTCACCAGCCTTAAGGTTATTCAGCGCGTAGCTGTATGCCACAAGGTTAAGGCTCTCTGTGGTATTCCTGGTGAAGATTATCTCCTTCTCAGAGTCAGCGTGAATGAAGTCCCTGACTACCTTTCTGGCACTCTCATACTTCTCTGTCGCCTCAAGGCTGAGCGGATAGAATCCTCTGAGTGGATTCGCATTGCTCTTCTCATAGAACTCTCTCTCAGCGTCTATGACCACCTGTGGCTTCTGCGCTGTGGCCGCATTGTCTATATAAGCTGTGTCATTGTTTCTCAACAGAGGAAAATCCTCTCTATAATTCCTGTCTGTCATATTCCATTACCTCCGCAAGCTGCTTCTCCACCAGCTTCTCTGTGTTCTCGTCCTGGATCTTGCGGTAGAGAACCTCCATCTTGCCCTTGGTCATCATGTCCTCGGCTGTCTCCATATCGATTCCCCTTGACGCGAAGTAGAATAAAGTATCCTCGTCAAGCTCACCGATGGTCGCTCCATGTGACCCCTCCACATTCTCCTCTGCACAGAGGATAAGCGGAATAGTCTTGTTCACCACATCATCGCCGAGCAGCAGTACATTCTCAGTCTCAGCGCCCTTCGAATCCGATGAACCTGTCTTGAAATCTATCGAACCTCTGAATATCTTCTCCGCAGCATCCTTAAGTGTTCCATCCACCTGTATGTTGCAGTTGGTCTTCTTGCCTATATGGTTAACCACAAGGTTGATATCTATGACCTGCTTCTTCTGGCCAAGGTAACCTATATCCATGTTGGTTGAAGCACGCTTACCGATAAGCTCAGTTCTCACGCCGTTGTACAGATTGCCCTTGCCGATAAATATCTGAAGCACATCTAGCTGCCCATTCTCCGCACACTCACTTCCCACGTCGTTGAGTATGGTCGTGTTCTCACCCTGCATAAATATCTGTACAAGACGTATGTGTGCGTCCTTCTCTATATTAAAACGCGTACGGAATGCCAGGCTGCCGCCCTCCGCATTCTCGCCAAATGTCTCTATGACTGTCATGTCTGAACCTGCATCTGCCTGCACGTAAGCATAACCGCTGCTGCCATTTGCCCCGGTTCCATTTATCAGCACGTGCACTGTCTGACCTTTATTGGTCTCGTCCGCAACGAGTACACTTCCTGCTGCCTGCTGTGCGAAGAGTACGTCCGCATCTCTTCCTGCACCAGTCTCTATTCCATCGAAATCAGAAGCCTGCTTATCAGCTTCCTTGCCGCCATCTATCTTCACACTGCATCCCGTCATGTCCGGATTCCAGTTAAGTGCTGTGTCGTTCATGCGAAGCCAGTACCATGTCTTTGCCGGGAGCTTGTTGATCTTCATCTCGTTATTGTTCTCCATGTCACCGCACCTCCTTAACCTATGCTGCCCTTCATCTCAAGACGGATGAGGTTGTTCATCTCAAGAGCATACTCAAGCGGCAGCTCCTTCGATACATTGTCTGCAAATCCACTGACGATACATGCTCTCGCGTCTTCTTCACTCATTCCTCTGGACATCAGGTAGAACACAGCCTCGTCACTGATGCTTCCTATCTGTGCCTCATGTCCCACATTTACCTTCTTGGTTCTGATATCCATGGCCGGTATGGTGTCCGAACGTGATATCGAATCAAGCATAAGTGACTGGCAGGAAACTGCTGCCTTGGAGTTCTCAGCCTCCTTTGTCACTACAACTGATGAACGGAATGTGCTTATACCCCCGTCCTTGGAGATAGACTTTGTGTTGATATATGAGCTTGTGTCAGGTGCCGCATGAACTACCTTCGCTCCTGTGTCAAGGTTCTGTCCCTTACCGGCAAATGTAACTCCGGTGAACTCCATCCTGGCGCCCTTGCCCTTGAGCACGCTCATCGGGTAAAGGTATGACACATGTGATCCAAATGAACCCGATACCCACTCGATGGTTCCACCCTCTTCAACTCGAGCTCTCTTGGTGTTCAGGTTGTACATGTTCTTGGACCAGTTCTCTATGGTTGAATATCTGAGCTTTGCGTTCTTGCCGACAAACAACTCCACACAGCCTGCGTGAAGGTTCGCCACATTGTACTTCGGTGCTGAACAGCCCTCTATAAAGTGGAGGTCCGCTCCCTCATCTACTATGATGAGTGTGTGCTCAAACTGACCCGCGCCCGCTGCATTAAGTCTGAAGTATGACTGAAGCGGGATCTCAACCTTTACTCCAGGTGGCACATATACAAATGAACCGCCTGACCACACAGCTCCGTGAAGTGCTGCAAATTTGTGATCATGAGGGGTGACAAGCTTCATGAAATGCTTCTGCACCATGTCTGCATACTCACCTGTGAGTGCACTCTCCATATCAGTGTACACAACTCCCATGTCCGCAACCTCCTGGCGGACATTGTGATATACGAGTTCTGAATCGTACTGTGCACCAACTCCCGCAAGGGATTT
>OGQU01002823.1_pt1 | contig 10454 bp, 8 predicted proteins | sample 1553341 | NCBI WGS metagenome assembly OGQU01 (sample SAMEA2579920, study PRJEB22360) | human gut metagenome | biome: human gut; feature: human-associated habitat; material: faeces | place: Denmark | collected 2008/2010 | reverse complement strand
GAACGCATACTGCCGCTGGCCGCAGATGGTATTTGCTTTCATAATAATGTTATGTCCTTTTCTTTTTTTATTTTCTTGTTTCAACTCACAGTCGGTATTTCACGGAGTCTGACATGTCGAAAATAGTTCGACTGTGACTTGTCTCATGTCAGTGGAGGATACCGATTTCTCTCCGCCCGCCACTGCCGTTATGTTTCTTTTAGCAATTCATCCCACTGCTTCAGAAACGGGGGACTTCTTGTCTAATGATGTTAAAGTTCTTCCAGTACCGCTCTCGCGCTGCGCACGGCTTTGACATCGGTGCGGTAGAGGGTGTATTCGCTTAAGGATGGAAGTCCCATGTTCACATTTTCTTTCCGGTACTGCATCGGGCTCGCCAGTTCGATTTTTCCGGACATGTGGTAGGCGGTCACGCCGGTTTTCGGATACAGCTCGCGGATCGCATCCGCGCAGATACCGCCGCCCGCCTGAATACGGATGCGTCCCGCCGCCTACAAGCTCCAGAATCATATAGAACATCAGCTCCGGTGAACGATACGTATATGCTGCATGAGAGAGCAGCGATTCATAGATGGTGTAGATGGCCGGCGTGTCGGCAAACGGAGCAAAGGTAAGAGAATTTTTGAAGAATCCCCAGCTCAGATGCTTGGAAATCAGCGTCACGAGACTGTGGTTGGCGGCAAACTGGTCGAGGATATTGTCGGTGATAAAAAGCACCTGCTCTTCAAAATCACGGATATCCGGGTGGCGCAGCAGATCTGTGTAGGCGGCCTGAAATACCTGACTCGCCTTATGTGCGATCAGATGATTCCGAATATCGTACTTGTCTTTGAAATAAAGATAGAAGGTACCTTTTGCAACACCGGCGTTATTCACGATATCCGAAATGGATGTTTTACTGAAGCCGTTGTTGATAAAAAGTGAGAAAGCAGAGTCCAGAAGGGACTCACGTTTCATTTGTTTATTGTTGTCAATTTTTCCCACAGAGAGTCTCCTTTCCTGAAAGATATCAGATTGTGTGTAATTATCTTATTTATAATTATAGGTAAAACACATGGAAACTGTCAAAGGGAAAATGACTAATTTTCTCATTTTTGTGACTATGCACGAAGAAAAAAATGACCGTTCGTCAATTTTGTGCAGTATTTAATGTTGACTAAGAGTCATTTTTGCGTTATAACATTAGATGACTGAAAGACATGGAAAAAACATAGGAAAAACATTCTCGATCAGAGGGAAACGGTATCCCGCAGTATTTTGATCCGAGCGGGGTTACTTCTCTTATGGTCCTGGATTTCATCATAAAAACCATTATAAAAACCATTATAAAAACCACAGAAAGGAAGTTTATCACGATGAATAGAAACAGAAAACTGAGAAAACAGATGATGTCGGGTCTTGCTGTTGGTATGGCTGCTGTTATGGGGGCGGCTCCCGGTTATGGGAGCTGCTCCGGTTTATGCAGCAGCAGGAGAGGACGCAGCGGTTTCCAAGGAAGAAACCGTATATGTAAATGCAAATGCGGACGGATCGGAAGATCAGATTACCGTGTCCAACTGGCTGAAAAACGCAGGAACCGAGAAAAACCTGAAAGATGAGAGTGAGCTGAAGGATATCAAAAACGTAAAGGGCGACGAGGAGTTCACCCAGAGCGGAAACAATCTGACCTGGCAGACCGACGGCGAGGATATCTATTATCAGGGAACTACCAACAAAGAGCTTCCGGTTTCCGTGAAGTTCACCTATTATCTGGACGGCAAGGAAATCAAATCGGATGACCTGGCTGGAAAGAGCGGAAAATTGAAAATCAAAGTTGACTATACGAACAATACCAAGACTACCGTTGACATCAACGGAAAGAAAGAGACGATGTACACCCCATTCGTTCTGATGACCGGAATGATTCTTCCACAGGACACCTTCTCCAATGTCAAGATCGACAACGGTAAAGTCATTTCTGATGGAAGCAGAAATATTGTTGTCGGCTTTGGTATGCCGGGACTGAAAGAAAGCCTGGGATTAAATTCCGATTCTCTCGAAGATCTGGTATCCGGCGACAGCGATTTCGAACTTCCGGAAAGCCTGGAGATCACTGCAGATGTGGAGAACTTCTCTCTGGATTCTACCTTCACCGTTGCACTTGATGATGTTCTCGACACCATCGATACCGACAACATCACCGGATACGATGACCTGAAGGATGCACTGAGTGATCTTGAGGATGCTGCAATGGAACTGGTTGACGGTTCCAAGGCACTCTCCGATGGTGTGGATACTTTAAAAGACAGCTACAAAGAGCTGGATGACGGTATCGGAACGTTAAAAGACGGCGCTGACGAGCTGAACAGCGGAGCCGGCACACTGGCAGGCGGAGCCGGCACACTGGCAAGCGGAGCATCGACTCTGGCAAACGGAACTTCTACTCTGAACAGCGGAGCTTCTACCTTAAACAGCGGAGCAGCTACCCTGTCCAACGGAGCATCCACCTTAAGCAGCGGAGCTTCTTCCCTGGCAAGCGGCGTAAACTCTTACACCGAGGGCGCTGATACCCTGAATAAAGCAATCCAGACGTATCTTGGAAAGAACGGTGTGCTGACTGGAAGCGTAACCGAGTATGTAAACGGTGTGAATAAAGTCGTTGCAGGCGTAAAACAGTACACCGACGGAACAACACAGCTGTCCGACGGCGTTGCTTCTTATGTAGCAGGCGAGAAACAGCTTGCAGCAGGCGCTGAGCAGCTTCAGCCTCTGGCAGACGGCCTGACCGAGGTAAACAGTGCAATCGCAACACTGAACGCAGCACTCGACGGAAAAGATGAGAATGATATTTTAGCAGGAGCAAAACAACTCTCCGAAGGACTGACCAGTTTGAACGAGCAGCTGCAGAGCACCGATGTACAGAGCCTTCTGACGATGGTAGACGGCATGACCAGCACCGGTTCTACCCTGATCTCCGAGACCGAGGCGCTCTCCGGGGTTCTGAACACCACAATCGCAGGATCTGTCAACAACATGATGTCAAACGGCAACGAGCTGATGAGCCAGATGGATACGCTGTCCAAAGGACTTGAGAGCTACTTAAGCGGTCTGGAGGCACAGATCACGAATCAGGCAACGCAGATGGGAACCCAGATGGCAGCACAGGTTCAGGCATGGGCAGACGGAGCAGCAGCACAGCTGAACCAGGAAGCAACAGCAGCAGCACAGAGCGCAGCGGATGCAGCAGCAAGCCAGGCATCCGCCGATGCAGCAAAACAGGCAAATGATCAGCTCTCTGCAGCAGCGGCTGCACTGGATGCACAGATTTCCGCAGCTAAGAGCGCTGGAAATACAGAGCTTGCTGATTCCTTAAGTAAAGCAAGAAACCAGATCGGAAGTGTCAGCGTTTCCGCTTCAGCAGGAACCGTTTCGGTTACTCCGGTTACAGCCCCGCAGATTACTCTTCCGGAACTGAACTTCGAAATCGAGCGCCCGGATCTCTCCGGTCTTGCAGCAATGCAGCAGAAGATGAGCGACATCAAGAGTCAGTACAGTGATCTGCAGAAGACGGTTGCAGCTCTGATGCCGCAGCTTGAGACCATGCAGAAACAGATGCAGACCATCACCGATAATAAAGCAGTTGTTGAGCAGAATCTTGGTGCAATGCAGAAACTGACCGCAGGTGTGGCACAGCTTGATGCAGGCGGAAGCGCTCTGTACAAGGGCATCGGTACTCTGTCCGCAGGTGTGAGCCAGCTGTACAGCAGCACAAATGAGAGTTTTGCAAAAGCAACAGCAGGCATCAATGCACTGAACGCAGGATTCACTCAGCTGAGTGCTTACAATGATACGCTGCTTTCCGGCGCAAGCCAGCTGAAAGCAAATGCACCGGCTCTGGTTGAGGGTGTTACGACTCTGCAGGGCGGCACGACACAGCTGACCGCAGGTCTTGGACAGCTGGGAAGCCAGTTAAGCGATGGATCTGCAAAACTTTCTGCAAACAGCGGAAGCTTAAGAAGCGGTGCTTCTCAGGTAGCAAGCGGAGCATCCCAGCTGGCAAGCGGAGCCTCCACACTGGCAAACGGAACTTCTTCCCTGGCAAGCGGAGCTTCTGAACTGAACAGCGGAGCTTCTACGCTGGCAAGCGGAGCATCTACGCTGGCGAGCGGAGCTTCTACACTGGCAAATGGAACTTCTTCTCTGGCAAGCGGAGCTTCTGATCTGAAATCGGGAAGCAGCAAGGTTGTTGATGGTATTGACGAGCTGTCCGATGGGGCGAAAGAACTGGCTGACGGTACGAAGAAGTTTGAAGAAGAGGGTACCAGCAAGCTGAAGAGTACCTTTGAGGATGATCTGGGAGATGTACTGGATCGGATTCAGGCGCTGAATTCGGATAAATGCGCTTATACTTCTTACAGTGGTAAGGCAAATGGAATGGATGGAAGCGTGAAATTTATTATCGAGACTGCAGCAATTGAAGCTGCGGAAGAGTAATGTGATTCCACGGTAGATTGTGAGGCCGCCTGCGGTCGGGATGTTTTCCCCGACCGCAGGCGGCATTTACGTTACGTGGGGTGCAAAAAGACAAAAAATAAGAACAGCCCGCGGATATGCGGGCTGCTCTTTCATAATGAGGGGGGAGATAGTTTTGAGTGGTTCATCAACTATCTAAGTTATAGTATAGGGAAGAAATGTGAGCAAAGTATGTCTATTTTCTAAAAGAAACAGTAAATTTCTAAAGAATAAGTGAATCCATCCATTGAGTAAATCACTTCCGTTCGCCAAAACGTAGATGGGTCCCCAGGCGCAGCGGAGCGTCCGCCCCCCGCGGTGCATTTGCAGGAGGGGTAAGGATGTTAGAGGGCGGAAATTTGCGTTGGGACCGGGCGCAGCACTGTCTGACCGAAGGGAGTTTGCGGAGCCCGGTTCCGGTTTTAGCAAATTTTCGGCCTCTTACAGCCTCTTTCCCTCCGAAACAGCACCGTGGGGGCGGACGCTCCGCTGTGACTGGGGGTCGTATCCTCCCGTCCTATTCAAAAGAAAGTTTCCGGTTCCCATAACTCTTCCGGTACTGTCCCGGCGTCATCCCGGTGAGTTTTCGGAAAGCCGTGGAAAAATTATGCGCATCCTGAAATCCAACATTATAGGCAATCTGAGAGACTGTGTGATTCGTGTCCGTCAGCTCAGCCATTGCGCTGTCCATTTTGGATTTCAGGATGAACTGCTTCAGTGTCATTCCGGTGCCCTCGTGGAAGAGGGAGGAGAGGTATTTGTCGTTGTAGCCGAAATAACGGGCGAGTTCGGTGACTTTGAGGGACTCGCTGCTGTGGTATTGGATGTAGCTGATGATGTCCTGCAGGATCTGTGTCCGCTGCGTTTCGGAAGTGTAGGTGCGGTAGAAGGGGCTCTGGCAGTTGATTTCGCCGAGAACAGCGGCAGTCAGGCTGTTGTTGAGGAACGTGTTGTGGAAACGCAGGGAAGTGTCCTGGAGCTGCTTCATGAGGATGATGACGCGGTTCGGGGACGAAAGCGTTCCCTGGCGCGGGATGCATAACGTTTCGGGGTAGTTGGATGGAAGCTGGGCGGGAGCGAGGTCCTCAAGGCGGTAGGAGGATGGCGGTGCAGCATGAAACTCATCCAGAACCGATCCGGCGGTCGGGTCAGAAGGAGCGATGATCGGTGCGGAGGGGATACCAGGGATAAAATGGAGCCAGTAGAAAGCGCAGCTTCCTTTTTTCGAGCCGTGCTGATGGACGGTCGGAGGCAAAAGAAGATATTCGCCAGGATGGACTTCGTAAGAGCGGCGTTCGTCCGCGATAAAAAGCGTTCCTTCTGTCACAACCATCAGTTCAAAATTGACGAGATTCCGTGTCAGGTGCATCCACTCCGGGGACGGGGACTGGAATTTGCCGCAGAGGTCGTAGGTAAAACAGGCGGCATCTGGAAATAAAACAGAGATCATATGACTTTTTCAAACCTTTTCAAACATTCTTGTATTTTAAACGGCGGTCCGTTTTGCTAAAATAAAACTATAGAAAAACAGGAAAACAGCCGTCAAAAGAAGTGTAACGCTTCCCATATCTGAAAGCAAGGAAAATATCTTTTTCAAACCAGGAGGCGGCGGAAGAAAATGAAAAAGGAGACCGAAAAAATGGATCAGAAAAACTTCAGCAAACCATTATCCCTGGCAAAAGTCCAGGTTACCGATGCATTCTGGAAAAAAGAGATGGAGCTTGTCCGCACCGAAGTAATTCCGTATCAGTGGAATGCCTTAAATGACAATGTTCCAGGAGCAGCACCGAGCTTCTGTATGCGGAACTACCGCCGCGCCGGTGAAGTTGAAAAAGAGCGGAAAGCAAAAGGAGACAAATTTGTTCAGATCAAATATCCGCTGGATACTTTTGAGACACTGCCGAAGGATGGCAAAATGGATGGAAGATTTTATGGCTTCCTGTTCCAGGATACCGATTTTACCAAATGGGTGGAGGCAGTTGCGTACTCCCTGACACAGCATCCCGATCCGGAGCTGGAAAAAACGGCAGATGAAGCAATTGAAGCTGTCTGCGCAGCACAGAGAGAAGACGGATACCTCGATACCTACTATCTGATCAACGATCAGGATATGATTTTTACAAACCTTAAGGACAACCATGAGCTGTACTGCTTCGGTCATCTGACGGAAGGCGCCGTAGCCTATTATCAGGCGACCGGAAAAGACCGTCTCTTAAAAGCAGCGGAGCGTTTCGCGGACTTTATTGCCAGCAAACTCGGTCACGGCGAGGGCAAAAAAGCAGGTTATCCTGGTCACGAAATTGCAGAGATGGCTCTGATGCGTCTCTATGATCTGACCGGCGAGCAGAAGTATCTTGATCTTGCAAAATACTTCATCGATGAACGCGGAACAAAACCATACTATTACGATATCGAGCGCGGTCTGACCTGCCCGGAGGGCGAGGAACGATATAGCTACAATCAGGCAAACCGCCCGGTGCGTCAGCAGGATGAGGTGCAGGGGCACTCCGTACGCGCCGTATATCTCTATTCCGGCATGGCGGATGTGGCAAGGGCAACGCAGGATGAGAGCCTGCTGAAAGCCTGTGAAACTCTCTGGAACAACATGGTGCATCAGAAAATGTACGTCACCGGCGGAATCGGTGCTACTCATATAGGAGAGGCATTCTCTTTCAACTATGAGCTGCCAAACGATACCGCTTACGCAGAGACCTGCGCATCCATCGGTCTTGTGTTCTTTGCTCGCCGCATGTTGGAAATTCAGGCAAAAGCAGAGTACGCGGATGTGATGGAATTAGCCCTCTACAACGGCGTTCTGTCCGGCATGGCACTCGATGGAAAGAGCTTCTTCTACGTCAACCCGCTGGAAGTACTGCCGGAGGCATGCCACAAGGATGAGCGGAAATTCCATGTAAAACCGATCCGCCAGAAATGGTTCGGCTGTGCCTGCTGCCCTCCGAACCTGGCAAGAACGGTAAGCTCAGTTGCATCTTACGCATACACGGAAAACGACACAACCCTGTTTGTCCACTTGTACATGGGTGGAACAGTGGAAGGAGAAAAAGTAAAAGCATCCATCACTTCCGAATTCCCGTGGGACGGCCATGTTTCCGTGACCTGCGAGAGCGATACCAAAGAGCCGTACACCTTTGCATTCCGCATCCCGGGATGGTGTGCTTCTTATGAAAAAGAGATTCCAAAAGGCGCAGAAGTGGAAGAAAAAGACGGGTATCTGTATGTGACAAAAGTATGGGCGAAGGGTGAGACGATCCGCCTGAACTTCCCGATGGAAATCCAGTTTTTGGCATCCAATCCGCTTGTACGCGAGGACGCCGGCCGTGTTGCCGTAAAACGAGGACCGGTTGTTTACTGTATGGAAGAAGCAGACAACGGAAAGAATCTGCATTTGACAAAACTCTGTGTGAATGGTGAAAAAACCGCAGAAGCAGCCGATGAGCTGGGCGAGCACTTTGTGCGCGTAACGGCCGAGGGACGTCGCATGAAGCTGGGCGATGCGGAAAAACAGCCGTTGTATCATCTGTATCAGAAAGAGGAAGAGGAAAAGACGAAACTGAAGCTGATTCCATATTATATGTGGAACAACCGAGGTGAGGGCGAAATGCAGGTATGGATCCGCGCATGTGAATGATTTTATTAAAGAAGAAATAAAAAACTCCGGAAAAGGGATGGCTCCTGATGCAGCCTCCCCTTTTTCCGGAGTTCTTGTTATGCCAAAATATGAGAATCCTGCAAAAAAGAAAGTGAATTTTTTGCAGGATTCTTTGTGCTATTGGTACAGATTATTTTCTGCTTCTCATGGAAAGACTGCCGAAAGCAGAATGGACAGCAGGCAGAATCACAAGAACGACAGCAAGGACGATCATTCGGTCCACAAAGTCGGTCAGAGCCTGTACAACGCAGACGGACAGCGTCAGATTCATGCCGAGGCTGTGAAGCAGCTGCACCAGCACGGTGGAGCCGGAGGAAGTAATTCCACCGAAAACAACCGCAGTGATTGTGGAACTTACCACAGTACCCGGAAGCGAAATCACAAGCGCTGCCGGAAACAGCTTCCAGCCCATGGAGCGGAGGGAAAGACTCTCGCTGCGGGATCCTGCCGTATGGGACGGGCGGAGTCTGCGGAATACAAGGCCGGCAACGAGACCGATGACAAGCTGCACCGGAATATAGTAAAACGCATAGACATCACTCGTCATGCCGGAAATGAGTCCGGAGATCAGTCCCGGAACGAGGCCTGCAGCAGGTCCGAACAGAGCGGCTGCCAGAATTGTTCCGATGGAGTCCAGATAAACCGGAAGACGCAGCAGCAGAGCAATGGTACCGCCGAGAATATTGATGACACCGCAGAGCGCGAGTGTCGTGAGCTTTAACGTACGGTTAGTATTCATCATGCCTCGCCTCCCTTCTGAAACATCGTCTCATGTGGGAAGACCGGCGGTGCGGTGAGAATCTGGTCGAGAACCGGTGCGGATTCCTCCTGCGGCACGCCGAGAACGCGCTCAAAGAACATCAGGAAGAAACGGCGCACATCGACCTGCGTCAGAATGTGGCTGTTCGGTGCTTTCTGATAAAAATTCATGGCATCCACAACCGTCTGTCCGATGCAGAGGCCTCCGGTTTCTACCTGCGTATACGCATCAAAACCGCTGCAGAGCGACGGATCCACAAGATAAGCGGCCGCGAGCGGATCGTTGATCACGCATCCGATGACCTTTTCCTGTTTCCAGTGGAAATCAAAGTAGAAGCGCGTCAGCTCCTCAATGCGGGTTCCGACTCCTGGATTTACGCATTTCATATATTCCACAAGATTCGGCGTCAGGACAATTTTTCGTGTGACATCCAGCCCGATCATATGAAGCTTTTTGCCTGCAAGCTGCGGCAGCTCGGAAAACGCGCGGAATACTTCGGCTGCGGCATCCGGGTCGCACCAGTAATTGTACTCGGCAACCGGGGAGCAGTTTCCATGGCTCTTATAGCTTCCGCCCATGGAGACAAGAGCCGTCAGGTTTGTCAGGCACTCCGGTGCGCGGGAGATGACTTTTGCAAGGTTCGTCATCGGTCCGAGGGCAAGAATGGTAACATCAGGGGTTGCTTTTAAGGTTTCGATCAGGAAAGAAACAGCGTCCTTGTTTGGCGTAAGGCCTTCGGCATCCGGCCAGCCCGATTCGCCGAGACCGTCCATGCCGTGGGTGTCCATCGCGTCCACGTAGTCGCGGACCAGAGGCGTCTCCTCGCCGACATAAACCGGGACATCTGGTTTTCCAATCATAGAAAGAATTTTGAGGGCATTTTTAGCGCCCATAGAAGCGGGTACATTTCCGCTGACTGTGGTGATGCCGACAAGATCAAGCTCTTTCGAAGCCGCGGCAAGCATCAGGGCGAGAGAATCGTCGATGCCCGGATCACAGTCGATGATCAGTTTTCTTGCATTCATTTTCCAATCTCCTTTGATGAAAATTTTGAGATACTTGGTTTTTTATACTGGGAAGTTCACGAACCAGTCCAGAGGGCAAAATGCACCTCTGATTTGATAAATGCGAGGTAGAGTATAGCATACCGGAATCTGACTGTACAGAGTTTTCGGGAAAATAATTGAAAAAAATTCACGTAAAGTTCATGTTTATCCTGTATGCTATTGGAAGGAACGCATGATAAGGAGGGATTTCATGTCCAACACAACGAAACAGAATCTGGAAGCATCTTTAAAGAAAGTAATGCTTCAAAAACCTCTGGACAAGATTACGATTTCTGATATTACATCGGATTGCGGAATCAGCAGGAAGAAGGAATCGAACCTGTCATTCAATGGCGGGAAGAATATACAACCCGACTTCACAGCCACCTAAAAGAAATCCGACTTGGGAAACGGCTGGTACTGGCACTCTTCTGGGCCGGCAGTATCATTCCGCTTTTCTTTTTCATCGCAGGAGCCTTGAAGTTCA
>OGQU01002822.1_pt1 | contig 10456 bp, 7 predicted proteins | sample 1553341 | NCBI WGS metagenome assembly OGQU01 (sample SAMEA2579920, study PRJEB22360) | human gut metagenome | biome: human gut; feature: human-associated habitat; material: faeces | place: Denmark | collected 2008/2010 | reverse complement strand
GATTGCCGGGCACCCGCCGTTTACAGGGGAGGGGCTCGGGCATATTAAGAATTAATCCGCCGTAACGGCGCTGTGGCGGATAAAAGTGCGGACTTCTGCGATTGTCGCCCGTCCGGCTGCTTTTTTACGGGGCTTAATTTTCAAATATCATTCTCTTTTCGTACCTTTGCAAGGTTATAGACACCTATTGACTATTTATGGATAAACTGATCGAAACTATCGTTGGTGCGATTGAAGATAAAAAGGGTAAGAATATTGTATCGCTCGACCTTTCGGGGTTCGACGGGGCGATATGTTCCCGTTTCATTGTGTGCAACGCCGATTCCACGACGCAGGTAGGGGCCATCGCCGCGGGCATCGAAGAGAAGGTGCTCGAAGTGCTGGGCGAAAAGGTCTGGCGTATCGAGGGGCAGCAGAATGCCGTGTGGATCGCCATGGACTATGTGGACGTGGTGGTGCACATTTTCCAGACCGAACTGCGCGGGTTTTACCGGCTCGAAGAGTTGTGGGCTGATGCGCCGATGACCAAATATGAATACGAAGAGTAATTTTAAATATGGCAAATCAACGCAAGAACAATAATAAGATGAATATGAACATGTCGCGACCGTCGATGCTGTGGCTCTACGGTCTGATCGGCGCGTTCATTATCGGCTACTACGTCTTCGGGGATGTCAACGACACGCCCGTGCCCAGCGACTGGGCTACCGTCGAACGGATGGTCGAAAAGGGCGAGGTGGAGAAGATCCAGGTCGTCAACCGCGACCAGGCGCAGGTATTCCTGAAAAAAGAAGCGGTCGAGCAGTACCGCAGGGATACGGTAGACAAACGCTTTCGCCGGCTTCCCGAGACGGGTGTGCAGCTCCTCTTCACGATCGGGTCGGTCGACTCGTTCCGTGAAGACCTGAAAGCCGCCGAGCAGCAGTCCGGGCAAGTCGTTCCCGTGGTCTATGAAAACAAGGCCAACGACTGGACGAACGTGCTGATCAACCTGCTGCCGTGGGTGCTGATTATCGGCGTGTGGATTTTCGTCATGCGTTCGATGTCGCGCGGTGCCGGAGGCGGTGCGGGCGGCGGCATCATGAACGTGGGCAAGGCCAAGGCGCAGGTGTTCGACAAGGATAACTCCAAACGCGTCACGTTCAAGGATGTGGCTGGGCTGGAGGAGGCCAAGGTCGAGATCATGGAGATCGTGGATTTCCTCAAGAAGTCCGACAAATATAAGGAACTGGGTGCCAAAATTCCCAAGGGAGCGCTGCTCGTAGGCCCTCCGGGGACGGGTAAGACCCTGCTGGCGAAGGCCGTCGCAGGCGAGGCCAACGTGCCGTTCCTCTCGATTTCGGGTTCCGACTTCGTGGAGATGTTCGTCGGCGTGGGTGCTTCGCGTGTCCGCGACCTGTTCGAACAGGCCAAGCAGAAGGCGCCGTGCATCGTTTTCATCGACGAGATTGACGCCATCGGCCGCGCCCGCGGCAAGAATGCCGGGTTCTCGGGCAACGACGAGCGTGAGAATACGCTTAACCAGCTCCTCACGGAGATGGACGGCTTCCAGACCAATACGGGCGTGATCGTCCTTGCGGCCACGAACCGTGCCGACATCCTCGACAAGGCGCTGATGCGCGCCGGCCGTTTCGACCGCCAGATCGAGGTGGGATTGCCCGACGTCAAGGAACGTGAGGAGATTTTCAACGTCCACCTGCGTCCGCTGAAGCTCGATCCTCAGCTCGACCGGTCGTTCCTGGCCCGCCAGACCCCCGGATTCTCGGGTGCCGACATTGCAAATGTCTGCAACGAAGCCGCGCTGATCGCTGCGCGCCACAACAAGAAATTCATTTCGAAGGAGGACTTCCTGGCAGCCATCGACCGCATCGTGGGCGGCCTCGAACGCAAGAATAAGATCATCACCGACGAGGAAAAGCGTGTGATCGCCTATCACGAGGCGGGCCACGCCACGGTGAGCTGGATACTCGAGAATGCCAGCCCGCTTATCAAGGTGACGATCATCCCGCGCGGCAAGGCGCTCGGCGCAGCCTGGTACCTGCCCGAAGAGCGGCAGATCACCACGCGCGAGCAGATGATGGACGAGCTGGCCGCCACGCTCGGCGGACGTGTTTCGGAGCAGCTGACCTTCGGCGAAATATCGACCGGGGCGCTCAATGACTTGGAACGTGTCACCAAGCAGGCCTATGCCATGGTAGCCTATTATGGCATGAGTGAAAATGTCGGGACGTTGAGCTATTACGATTCCACGGGGCAGAGCGACATGGCGTTCACGAAGCCCTATTCGGAACTGACCGCGCAGCAGATCGACGCCGAGGCCAAACTCGTCATCGGGAAGGCTTACGAGATGGCCGAGAAAGTGCTCCGTGAGCATGCCGACGGCCTGAAAGAGCTGGCCGAACTGTTGTTGGAGCGCGAAGTGGTCTTCACCGAGGACGTGGAGCGTATCTTCGGCCGTCGCAAGAAGGACATCCTGCGTGAGCGGAAGGAGGCCGAGGCCAAAGTCAAGGCTAACGGGGCCGCCGTGAAGGGAGAGCCCGAGGCTTCTGCAGCCCCGGCGGCGAAGCCCGCCCCGGAAGAGGATGCTCCCGCGGTTGTACAGACGGAGACGCCCGAAGCCCCTGCCGACGGCAATACGGCCGCCGCGATTTCCAAGACCGAATAAGACGAACCTAACCCGCATTAACTGATGAATGAAACTATGAAGAACCTCGTGGTACGCACGCTGAGCGGCCTTGTCCTGGCAGCGGTGGTACTGGGGGCGATCGTCTGGTCGCAGTGGAGCTTCGGCGCGTTGCTCGCGGCGCTGCTCGTGGGCGGCATGTACGAGTTCTATACGCTGGCCGGGAAACAAGGCAATGCGCCGCAGAGAGTCGTAGGGCTTGTTGCGGGTGTTGTGCTTTTCGTGCTCAATTTCGCGTTCGTCTCGGACGACATCGAGATTCTCGGCGACGCCCGGCAGGCCTTCGGCTGCGGGCTGGCGTTCCTGTTGCTGCTCCTGCCCGCCATGTTCATCTGCGAACTCTACCGCAGGGGTGAAAACCCGGCCTCCGGGATCGGCACGACGATCATGGGAATCTGCTACGTGGCATTGCCCCTGTCGCTGATGTGCTATATCCCGATCGTCGGCAGCGATACCTGGAACCCGTGGATCATGGTCGCCTATATCTTCATCATCTGGGCCAACGACGTCTTCGCCTACCTGGTGGGGATGTCCGTCGGACGCCACCGCCTTTGCGAACGCCTTTCGCCCAAGAAATCCTGGGAGGGGTTCTTCGGCGGGATCGCCGGTGCCGTCGTCATGGGCATCGTGGCTGCACGGATGCTGGACGGGAATATGTGGGTTTGGGCCGGTCTGGCACTGGTCGCCGCCGTTTCGGGCGTGCTGGGCGACCTGGTGGAGTCGATGTTCAAGCGGGCTGCCGGCGTTAAGGATTCGGGGCGGCTGATCCCCGGCCACGGCGGGGTGCTGGATCGTTTCGACGCCATGCTGCTCTCGGCGCCGTTCGTATTCGTCTATATGCTTTTTGTGATGTAACTGCAAACCTAAAAAAGAGTTATGAGGATAAATAAGGAAGGCTACAAGATTATCTGTATCTCGGGTGCCGTCTGTGTATTTATATTTTGGCTGATCTATCACCTGCTGGTCAGCGATTCGAATATTTCGCTGTTGTGGGTGAGCGCCGTGCTTTTGCTGTTGTTCTGGTTCTTTATCGTCGCGTTTTTCCGGGAACCCCGCCGTGTGCGGATACACGATGCCGACCTGGTTTTCTCTCCCTGCGACGGCCGCGTGGTCGTGACGGAGGTTGTGAAGGAAACCGAATACCTGAACGAGGAGATGTTGCAGATCTCGATCTTCATGTCCGTGACCAATGTCCATATGAACTGGGTGCCGGTCGGGGGCACGGTCGAGTATTTCAAATACCATCCGGGGCGTTTTCTGGTGGCATGGCATCCCAAGTCGTCGACCGAGAACGAACGCACGACGACCGTCGTGAGGATGGCCTCCGGCCGGAAGGTGCTTTTCCGCCAGATTGCGGGCCTGATTGCACGCCGCATCATCTCCTACATGAAAGTCGGTGAGCCCGTGGAGCAGAACAGCGTCTGCGGCTTCATCAAATTCGGCTCGCGCGTCGACGTCCTGGTACCCAAGGACAGCGAACTGCTGGTCGAGATCGGCGATCCGGTCGTGGGTTCGCAGACCCCCATCGCACGCCTGCATAAGATCTAACCCCTCTTTCGAAGGATGAAAACGACTCCCCAGACCTTCCTGAAGTTCATCGCGGGCGCGGCCGTAGCTGCGGCCGTCCTCTTTCTGGTCTGGTATTTCAGTTCGATCGTCGTATACATACTCATATCCGCCGTGCTGGCCGTCGTGGGCAATCCGCTCGTGAAACGCCTCGCGGCGCTGCATATCAAGGGCTGGAAAGTGCCCCGCTGGCTGGCTGCGCTGGTGACGCTGATCGTCATCTGGGTGGTGCTGGCCACGCTGTGCTCGCTGTTCGTGCCGCTTGTGTTCAATAAGATTTACCAGCTGTCGAACCTCGATTTCGCCGCCGTCGTGCAAAGCATCAAGGAGCCGATAGCCCAAGCACAGGGATACCTGCATGAGTTCTTCGCCGTGCCCGAAAGCACGTTCTCCCTCTCGGAGGCGCTCGCATCGGCGCTCAAGCAGATTATCGACATCGAATCGCTCAATTCGGTGTTCTCCTCGATCGTCAACGTGGTGCTCTCGTCGGTTATCGCCATTTTCTCCATTACGTTCATCACCTTCTTTTTCCTCCGGGACGAAGGGTTGTTCTATGCCATGGTGACGGCCATGTTCCCCGAGCGTTACCACGAGAATATCACCCGCGCACTCGATTCCGTCACGCTGCTGCTGGCCCGCTACTTCACGGGTATTCTCTCGGAAAGCCTGATGCTGATGGTCGCCGTGTCGCTCACGATGATGGCCTTCGGCATGAAGGCGGCTGACGCTGCGTTCATCGGCCTTGTGATGGGCGTGATGAACGTGGTGCCCTATGCCGGGCCGCTGATCGGCGGTATCGTTTCCGTCTTCGTGGGTATCGTAACCCCGATCGGGGGGATGACCGTGGGGCATACTGCTTTTATAATCGCAGGTTCGCTGCTGATCCTCAAGGGGATCGACGATTTTGTGGTGCAGCCGACGCTCTATTCCGAGCGTGTCAAGGCCCATCCGCTCGAAATCTTCCTTGTAATCCTCATCGCCGGGTCGATGGCCGGAATCCTCGGCATGCTGCTGGCAATCCCTTCCTATACCGTACTGCGTGTCTTTGCCAAGGAGTTCTTCTCGCAGTTCCGGCTGGTGCGTAAACTGACCGAGAAAATCTGATGGCCGGGGTGACGATAGAGGGCGTAGTGGAACACGGACGCCGGCTCGGGCGCGAGTTGGGATTCCCGACGGCAAACATGGCCGTGCCTGATTCCGTGACGGCCGCGGACGGGGTCTATTATTCCCGCGCGGAGGTGGACGGGACGCTTTACGACGCGATGTCCAACCTGGGCAGCAACCCTTCGGTCGGCGGAGCCGTCCGCCATCTGGAAACCCATATCTTCGGGTTCGGAGGTTCGCTCTACGGCCGTACGCTGCGCGTGGAACTGGTGCGTAAGATCCGTGACGAACGTCGTTTCGCGACGATCGGGGAGCTGCGGGCGCAGATCGCCAGGGACAAGGAATATATATTGGAATTAAAAGATAATACTATGTATTTGGATTTGACAATGCCCTACAAGGTGGCCGACATGTCGCTGGCCGAGTGGGGGCGTAAAGAGATTGAGATCGCCGAGCACGAGATGCCGGGACTGATGGCCGTGCGCCGCAAATACGGGTCCCGGAAGCCGCTGAAGGGCGTGCGCGTGATGGGATCGCTGCACATGACCATCCAGACCGCCGTGCTGATCGAAACCCTCGTGGAGCTGGGCGCTGACGTGCGCTGGTGCTCGTGCAACATCTTCTCGACGCAGGATCATGCCGCCGCAGCCATCGCCGAGGCCGGGGTTCCCGTTTTCGCCTGGAAAGGCGAAACCCTGCCCGAATACTGGTGGTGCACCGCCATGGCGCTCTCGTTCCCCGGCGGCAAGGGCCCGCAGCTGATCGTGGACGACGGCGGCGATGCCACGCTGCTGATCCACAAAGGGTACAAGGCCGAGAACGATGCTTCGACACTCGACTATGAGCCTTCGTCCTACGAGGAGGAGGTGATACTCGGTACGCTCAGGACGATCCTTGCCGAAGACAAGGACAAATGGCACCGCACGGTGGCCGAGTGGAAGGGTGTGAGCGAGGAGACCACGACGGGCGTACACCGCCTCTACCAGATGCAGGAGGCCGGCGAGCTGCTCGTCCCGGCCATCAATGTCAACGACTCTTGCACCAAGTCGAAGTTCGACAACCTCTACGGCTGCCGCGAGTCGCTGGCCGACGGCATCAAGCGCGCCACGGACGTGATGATCGCCGGCAAGGTGGTCGTGGTCTGCGGCTACGGCGACGTGGGCAAGGGCTGTGCCCGTTCGATGCGTTCGTACGGCGCACGTGTCATCGTGACCGAGATCGACCCGATCTGCGCCCTGCAGGCCGCCATGGAAGGCTTCGAGGTCAAGACCGTCGAGAGCGCACTCCCCGAAGGCAATATTTACGTCACCTGCACGGGCAACTGCGACATCATCACGCTGGAGCACATGGAGAAGATGCGCGACCAGGCGATCGTTTGCAACATCGGCCACTTCGACAATGAAATCCAGATGGCGCGTCTCGAAAAATCGGGGGCCGTCAAGACCAATATCAAGCCGCAGGTCGACAAGTTCACCTTCCCCGACGGACACTCGATCTTCGTGCTGGCCGAAGGCCGTCTGGTGAACCTCGGTTGTGCGACGGGACACCCCTCGTTCGTGATGTCGAACTCCTTTACCAACCAGTGCCTTGCGCAGATGGAGCTGTGGCAGGAGAACCTCGAAGTGGGCGTGTACCGCCTGCCCAAGCACCTCGACGAGGAGGTGGCACGCCTGCATCTGGACAACCTCGGCGTGGAACTCACGCACCTCACCGGGAAACAGGCCGACTATATCGGCGTAAATCCCGACGGCCCTTACAAAGCCGAGCACTACCGCTATTAGCGGCAGGAGGCTGCGTGGGCTTCGGGGCTCTTCCCCGGCGAAACGGGAAGTTTCCTGCGCCCGTCCGGTTTCTGGCCGGGTGGGAAGTCAAGACCTGTTTTATGATTCCACCCCTGTCGGAAAAACCTTCGGCAGGGGTGTTTTCCTTTCCCAGTGGCTTGCGTTCCCGGCGTTTTCCGTTCCCGGCGTTTTCGTTCGCGGCGTTTCCGCTCAGGATGTTTTATTTCCCGCCGGCTTGCCGGACTGCCCGTTTAGTACTTTGGCCGGGAGCGGGCACGAAAAAGCCGCCGGGGAACCGGCGGCTTTCGTTATCCTGGAGCAGGGGCGGTTTAGTACCCGAAAATCTCCTCCTGTGTCACGGTCTGGATCGGGCCGAGGGTCTTGAGGTAGTTCAGATCGAGATCCTGGATGTCGCCCAGAATGCCGTAGACGTATTTGCGTCCTTTCACCCACTTTTCCTGTGCGGCCTTGACGTCGGCGAGCGTCATCTGCTGCGCCTTCTCGAAGATTTGCTTTCCGCGCGGCTCCGTCAGGCCGAGGTCGCGCATGCGGATGTAGCTCCACAGTACGCCGTCCTTCACCGTGCGCTCGGTGCGCAGGCGCGAGATAAGGGCCTCCTTGGCGATGCTGAACGCCTTTTCCGATTCAGGCATGTTGTTGATGATCTCGTCGAATGCCTCGATGGCCTTCTGCATCTTGTCGTTCTGCGTGGCGATGAAGGCCATGTAGTAATAGTCTCCCTTGGCGTTGGTCGGGATGGCGAGGTTGGCCCATGCCGAGTAAGCCAGACCGCGGGCTTCGCGCATCTCCTGAAAGACGATGGTGTTCATGCCCCCGCCGAAATACTCGTTGTAGAGGGTGATCTGCGGGTCGGCTGCGAGGTCGAATTTCTCGCCGCGGTTCGAATACTGCATGTAGTAGAGCTGCTTGGCGTCGTACTGGGCAAGCATGACCTTGTTTTCATCGGTGGGTTGCAGCGTGCTGAACTTTTTTTCCAGCGGCTGGAGGTCGGCTGCCACCTTGTGGTGTGCGGCCAGGGCGGCTTTCACTTCGGCCTCGTCCTGCGGGCCGTAGTAGAGCACCTCGTGCTGCTTGCCCATCAGGTCGCCGATCTTTGCAAGCAGCTGTTCCGAGGTCAGCCCCTGCAATGCCGGGTCGGTGAGCGTGGTGCGGCGGATGAAATCGCTGCCGTAGATCATGTAACGCTGGAGCGCTCCGAAGCAACGGCTCTGGTTGAGCTTGGCGTCGGCGCGGCTCTTTATCATGTCGCCCTTGAGGTTTTGCAGGATCTCCTCGTTGGGCTGCGCCCCGGCGATCAGCCCTTCGACGATCTCCATCGCCTTGCCCATGTTCTCACTCAGGCCCGATACCTCGATCCAGCTCTGGTTGGCTCCGGCGCTCAGGCCGAACGAGCAGGCGATGGCGTACATCTCCGATGCGATCTGCTCGGCGCTCATCTTGTCCGTTCCGAGGTAGCTCAGGTAGTCGAAGGCCAGGTTGAGTGCCGGGTCGTTCTCCGTACCCGTGTTGAATACGTAGATCAGCGTGAAGATGTCGTTGGTTTCGTTCTTCTTATACAGCACGTTGACGCCCTTCTGCGCCTCGAACTGCGACATGTCCTTCTTGTAGTCCACGAATACCGGCTCGATAGGCTCGACCTTCGAGTTCTGTATCTCGGTGAGGAACTCGCTCTGCGAGTCTCGGTTGGTCACGATCGGGGTGATCTTCGGGGCGGCGATCTTCTGCTCGTTGGGATCTTTGCCCTCGCGCTTGTAGACGATGGCGTAACTCTCGGGGCCGAGGTACTTGTTGGCCCAGTCCACGATGTCCTGCTTGGTGATCTTCGACATGCGGTCGATCCGTGCGACTTCGTCTGCCCAGTCGGTTCCGCTGATGAACGAATAGACATAGAGTATCGCGCGGCTGTCGTTCTCCTCGAACGAGCGCATCAGCTGCATTTTGTAGTTGTTGATGGTCGCTTCGATCAGGTTTTCATCGAAGTCCCCGTCCCGCAGTTTTGCTACTTCCGCCAGAAGCAGGTCGCGTACTTCGTCGAGCGACTGCCCGGTCTTGGGGCGTCCGGCTACGAGGAACGAGCTGTAATCGGGTTGCGTCGAGGCGTAGCCGTAAGCCGAGAGCACCTTCTGCTGCTGGTTGAGGTCGAGGTCGATCAGGCCGGCCTGGCCGTTGTAGAGGATCGAACCCACGATGTCGCTGATATCGGTCGACTTGTCGTTCGCGCCAGGCAGGCGCCAGCCCAGCATCACATTGGCGGCTTCCAGCCCGTATACTTCCTTCACGACGGGAGCCGTGATCGGCTGTTCGGGCTCGAAGTGCAGCTTCGGCAGGTTGGGGTTCGGCTGCATGTCGCCGAAATATTTTTCGATCGTAGCGACCATTTCGTCGGGATCGAAATCACCCGATACGCAGACGGCCATGTTGTTGGGCACGTAATAGGTCTTGTGGTAATTCCTGACATTGGTGATCGAGGGATTCTTCAGGTGTTCCTGCGTGCCCAGTACGGTCTGCGTGCCGTAGGGGTGGTGGGGGAAGAGGGCGGCGTCCATGGCCTCCCAGACTTTGCGGCTGTCCTGCGTCAGGGACATGTTCTTCTCCTCGTAAATAGTCTCCAGCTCGGTGTGGAAGCCGCGGATCACGGGGTTCTTAAACCGGTCGGCCTGGATCCTGGCCCAGTTGTCGATCTCGTTCGAAGGGATGTCCTCGACGTATACGGTCATGTCCTGCGACGTAAAAGCATTGGTGCCGTTGGCGCCGATGGCCGACATCAGTTTGTCGTACTCGTTGGGGATGGCGATTTTCGAAGCCTCGTAGCTGATCGAGTCGATGCGGTGGTAGATCGCCGCACGCTCGGCCTCGTCGGTGGTCTTGCGGTAAACTTCGAAGAGGTTTTCGATCTCATCGAGCATCGGTTTCTCGGCTGCGAAGTCCGATGTGCCGAACTGCTGCGTCCCCTTGAACATCAGGTGTTCGAAATAGTGCGCCAGTCCGGTGGTCTCGGCCGGGTCGTTCTTGCCGCCCACGTTCACGGCGATGTAGGTCTGGATGCGCGGCGTCTCCTTGTTGACGCTCATATAGACTTTCAGCCCGTTGTCCAGGGTGTAGATTTTGGTGTTCAACGGATCGCCCTTCACTGTTTCGTACTTGTACTTAGAATTAGAACAAGCCGCGGCCAGCATCGCTGCGATGACTACCGCAAAGAGTAGGAGTTTTTTCATTATCGAAAGGGTTAAAATAGAGTTGCGAACCAGTTCCGCACGGCGGGGTATGTGTCGGTCGTGACATGTATGAGCATCCCGACGGC
>OGQU01002821.1_pt1 | contig 10457 bp, 10 predicted proteins | sample 1553341 | NCBI WGS metagenome assembly OGQU01 (sample SAMEA2579920, study PRJEB22360) | human gut metagenome | biome: human gut; feature: human-associated habitat; material: faeces | place: Denmark | collected 2008/2010 | reverse complement strand
CATCTTACGCACAAGCTTTATCCAGTGTTTCCTAAAATCAAAATCGTATCAAAGAAGCCGTACCCCGAAGTGGAACATTTCCGGGGTACGGCTTTTCTGTTGGGCTAAGATTATCGGGCAGATGCGGGCATCTGTCCCTGCGATGCAACGGGACTATCCCACCAGCTTCTGCCGGAGCAGTGCCAAGTCGAAGCCGTTGACAGTGCCGTCTGCGTTGAGGTCAGCGGTCTGCCACTGGGATTGTGTCAGGGTGCGTTCCTGTAGGAGGTATCGCTGGAGTAGAACGGCATCGGCGGTGGTGAGGGTGTTGTCGAAGTTGAGGTCGCCGGGTGACGGCAGTATTGTGAAATAGATTCTTTCACTATCTGCTAGTCCATACCCATTATACGTTGTGATATAACAAGAATACTTTCCGGGTTTCGAAAAACTTCTCGTATATGAACTTTCTTTCGTGTCATAGGTATCGATTCGTGTTCGTCCTCCATCTTCGCTATCTATACCAATTGTATAAACATAGCCATGTTCACTGGAACAACGGAATACGAGTTCTTCCCCTACATAGTAAGAATCTTTATCCAATTCCACCTTTGCATTCGTTGGCTTTCCATCATACACCTCAAAATAGATTCTCTCGCTGTCCGCATATCCATATCCGTTGTATGTGGTAATGTAACAGGAATATTTTCCGGGTGTACTAAACGACCTTGTATATGTGTTTCCTGTTGTATCATAGGTATCTATTCTGTTTCCGTTTGCATCATCTATACCAATTGTATAAGCATAGCCATGTACACTGGAACAAGTAAAGGTCATATTTTCGTTTAACATCCAGCCGTAGTGATCCAGAGATACACTTACATTTTCCGGCTTTTTGTCGTATACTTCAAAATAGATTCTCTCACTGTCCGCATATCCATATCCGTTGTATGTGGTAATGTAACAGGAATATTTTCCGGGTGTACTAAACGACCTTGTATATGTGTTTCCTGTTGTATCATAGGTATCTATTCTGTTTCCGTTTGCATCATCTATACCAATTGTATAAGCATAGCCATGTACACTGGAACAAGTAAAGGTCATATTTTCGTTTAACATCCAGCCGTAGTGATCCAGAGATACACTTACATTTTCCGGCTTTTTGTCGTATACTTCAAAATAGATTCTTTCACTGTCCGCCAGTCCATACTCATTATAAGTGGTAATATAGCAAGAATACTTTCCCGGATTATTGAATGATCTCGAATAAGAAGTATCTCTGGTGTCATGTGTGTCAATTCGGGTTCTTCCGCCGTCAGCATTTTCTGTATCAATGCCTACTGTATAAGCCACACCGCCTTCGCTGGACAAGTTAAACGTCAATGTTTCCCCTGCCATCCAGGCATAGTGGTCTAATGTTACTTTTGCCCACTTCGGCGGATTCGGATTCACCCCCTTGTAATTCGGCACACCATACCCAATAATATAGCTATTGGACAAATTGATTGCTCTTGTCCCTACCTTATTGGAATAGTTTCCCTCGATCGTATAAACTGTGCTTCCGTCACAATCAGAAACGATTCCCACATGGGACGGCGACGAACCGGAACCATAATAAATAATATCCCCAGCCTGCGGCACATAACTTCCGCCATTTGCCGCACTCTGCCGGTAAGTTCCCTGATTCACAAAAAATGATCTGCCAGTGCTTGTTCCCGCTGTTTTCGGAACAATATCCGTTCCGATCCCTGCCTGATTGGCACACCAAGAAACAAACGCATGACACCACGCATAGCGATAACCGCCTTCAATTTTCCCGTTCCAGACGTTGTACTTTGTGTAATTGTTGCTGCTGTTTGTGGTTCCCTCCAGGCTGCCCTCATGATACCCGATTTGTGTTTTCGCAACTGCCACAATATCGGCACGCTGATTTCCGGTATTGGTATAAGTGTTCTCATACGCCGCACTCACCGGCAGCCCCGCACACATTCCCATGCCCAGCACGACCGCAATACAAGCCGCGAGCCACCGAGCAAGCCATTTTCTTCTGCATGTTTTCATTTGTACCAACTCCTTCAATTTTAAAGTAGTCACATCTGACTTCTTTTTATCTATTATAATCCATTTAGATTGAAAAGTCAATATCTTTTAGTCATTTATGATAAAATAAATGCAAAAAAGGAGTGGCACAAATGGCTTTTTATCAGCGAATCCGCGACTTGCGGGAAGATGCAGACAAAACACAAACTGAAATTGCAGCATATCTGGGAACAACTGCCCAGTATTATGGCAAATATGAAAAGGGAGAACGAGAACTTCCCTTTTCCCGTGCCGTCCTGCTGGCGAATTTCTACGATGTCAGTCTGGACTATCTCGCCGGGCGCACCAATCTCCCGAAAAATCCTCACGGGATCACCATTGCAGACGATGCCCTGCTGGTGCTGCAAAAATACACCGCCCTCACCGAACGCAACAAGGGCAGGCTGGAGCAGTTTCTCGACACCCTCTCCGAACAACAGGCTCAGCAAAAAGAAACACGATCGTCCGTGTGAAATAGCAAAAAGCGTACCGTCCCAGACGATACGCTTTTTTTCATTTCGCATAAGCACTGCATAATGTCACGCTGCCGGAAAAATCGGCATATTCCACCGAAAGATACCAGTCGCCGCCGCTGCCGGTGATCTCCTGTGAGATGTTCCCGTTTGCATCGGGTGTGAGCCACAGTTCGTCGCTGCCGTTTTTCACGATCAGCTGCACAAAGCCGGACTGGCAGGCAACCGAGCCCGTGACTTGCAGCCGCCTTGCCTGCAAGCTGCACCCGCCGAAAACCACATCTTTTCCCCGTGCCTGCCGACATGTGGCGGCATAGGCTCCGGTGTAGTTGTCGCTCCCGCAGGTTCGCGTGCCAATGAGCTTGTGCTCCGAGGTACGTGCCAGCGAGCCCATGGAGGACACCACCTTTTCATAGCCGTGCAGCAGGTCCGCTTTCCCGCCGCAGCCCACGCTGCAAACCAGTGTCAGCAGCAGCGGCAGCACCCAGATTTTCCGCAGTTTCATTCTGCATTGCCCCTTTCCAACAGCCAGTTCATGATTTTCCACACCGCACCGGCAATTCCCAGAAATACCGCCAGCGGCACGGCTACGACTGCCAGCAGCATCAGCCCCACAGCCAGCACTGCCCCGCGGTAAATTCGCTGCCGCATCATTTTACCAGCTGGTAGTAGCTGCGGGAAGTTGCCTTGTACATAACCACATACAGCACTGCAAACACCAGATAGCTGCCCCCAGTCACGCCCACCAGCAGCGGCGTATTCGACAGCCCGAACATCAGCAGCAGCTTCCGGAGCAGCGGGAACGCAAAGCACAGATGCACACCCGATGCCAGCAGCGGTGCGGCAAAGACTGTCAGGATCTGGGAGTTGATGCTCTTTTTGATCTCCTTTCGGGTCATGCCCACCTTTTGCAGAATCTCGAACCGTGCTGCATCTTCGTATCCCTCGGAGATCTGCTTGTAGTACATGATCAGCACCGTGCCGAACAGGAATACCACGCTTAACAAAATGCCCAGATACAGCAGCCCGCCGAACAGGGAGTAGAAGCTGTACCGCTGCATCTCCAAACTTTTGACTTCGTAAAAATATTCCTGATGTGTCTGTGCGTTGTCGGCAAACTGCTGCTCCAGTTGTTTTTCCAGTTCCATCTGTGTGTCCGCGTTGCAGTCCAGATCAAATCCCAGCCAAGTCTGATAGCTAGATGCCATTTCTTCGCCGTAGACAGAATACTGGTACTCGTAGAGCCGGCTCATGGTTTCACCGTCCGGAACCACCAGATACATGGTCGGATAGGTCGCAATGGCATTGTCACCGATTTCAAGAAAGTCAGGAACCTGCTTCCTGATATGAAATTGGAACTGGTCATCGATATTCAGGGCATCTCCGCTGAACGTTCCGCGAAACATACACAGCAGCACTTCATTTTCGCCCAGTGTTTCTGTTGTGCCGGTGATTTTTTCGTAGGTGTCCAGTGTCACAATATTCAGCATGACCAGTTTGTCAATACTCTCCGCATACTGGGCACCACTGACTTCCGTATACTGTTTTACCGAGAGATTGCTGCCCTGCCTTAACGCCGCGAAATTCAGATTGTTGTAGGCGAGTTCATTCTTTCTGGTCTGATGCGATGTCTGCAATACAGCATCGACCTGCTGTTCGATGTAAGATGACGCCGCAACACTCTGGTCGTAGTCCTTAGTGAAAACGCCGACTTCCAGATCTCTGGGATAGCGGGTGTGCAGGCTGGCATCTTCGCCGATCCGCAGACAGAGAGAGGACGAGATCATCACCAGCACGCCGGTGGAGAGGATACAAATGGAAGCTAGACTGGCACCGTTCCGCTTCATGCGGTAGGACATAGAGGAAACGGAAACGAAGTGGTTCAGTTTATAGTAGTACTTTTTGTTTTTCTGGAGCAGCTTGCACAGTGCCACAGAGCCGCAGATGAACAGCAGGTAAGAAGCGATAATGACCAGCACAATGGCAATAAACAGCACCAGCAGTGCCTTTATGGGATCTTTTGTGGTCAACGCCAGATAATACGCGGTACCCAGCAATAACATGCCCAGCAGTGCCAGTATCCAGCGTGCCTTCGGCGGCTTTTCGCCGGTCTTTTCCCCGTGGAGCAGTTCTATTGGCTTTGCCACACGGATCTGTCCCAGCGAATACAGCAGGATCAGCACAAAAGACAGGACTGTCAGAAACAGGGTATTTCGCACCGCAGAAGGTTCAATGACAAATGCCAGAGAAGCCTGATTGGACAGCATTTTCGCCGCACAGAGTTCCGCCAGCTTGGACAGGAGAATGCCCATGCCCAGACCGCCGACAATGGAAACGGCAAACAGCATGAGATTCTGCCACAGGAGCACGCGGGCGATATTGCCCTTTCCCATGCCCAGAATATTATACAGTCCGAACTCCGTTTTCCGGCGACGCATAAGAAACGAATTCATGTAGAACAGAAAGATGACAACAAAAAATGCCACCACCGGCACGCCCCATGACAAGATCAGCTGCATATCACCGCCGCCACGCATCTGTTTGACGGATTTGTTATAGGTGAGATAGGACACGATGTAAAACATCATGACCAGTCCGATGCTGGTCAGCAGGAACGGCACATAGGTTTTCTTGTTCTTGATAATGCCGTGCCATGCCAATTTGGGATAGAGATGCATGTTCATCGTGCCTCACCTCCGGTAGTCAGCAATGTCAGAGTGTCCGAAATTCGCTGATAGAACTGTTCATTGGTGTCGTTCCCCCGATACAGCTGGTGGAACACTTCGCCGTCCTTGATAAACATTACCCGTCCGGCACTTGCCGCCGCCTTGGTGGAGTGGGTCACCATGACAATGGTCTGTCCCGACTGGTGGATCGCCGAAAACAGTGCCAGCAGTTCATCAGAGGAACGGGAGTCCAGTGCACCGGTAGGCTCATCTGCCAGAATCAGCCGCGGGTTGGTGATCAGGGCACGAGCCACGGCGGCACGCTGTTTCTGTCCGCCGGAAACCTCATAGGGGAATTTTTTCAGCAGCTGGGTGATGCCCAGCTGTTTCGCAATAGGTTCCAGCCGCCGCTGCATCTCCGCATAGGGCGTTCCCACCAGCACCAGCGGCAAATAGATGTTGTCCTCCAGTGAAAAGGTGTCCAGCAGGTTGAAGTCCTGAAAGACAAACCCCAGATGATCCCGCCGGAATGCGGCGATACGGGATTCCTTGATCTGTGTCAGGTCGTTTCCATCCAGCTGCACCATGCCGCTGGTAGGCTTGTCCAGTGCCGCCAGAATGTTCAGCAGCGTGGTCTTTCCGGAACCGGATTCCCCCATGATCGCCGTATACTCTCCCTGCTCTACCGTAAAGGAAACGTCCCGCAGAGCCTCGACCTGATTGCCGCCGAAACGAGTGGTGTAAACCTTCTTCAAATGTGCTACTTCCAGCATTGCCATTGCAATGACCTCCTTCATCTTTGCATGTATGTTTTATTGACTACTACAGTATACCACAAACGGGAAATGCTTCGCCATCGATTCGGCTTACATTTCCCGCTTTCTTTCTTACATTTTTGTCACATCACTCAATGCCGCGTGTTTCCCGAAACATGCCGATGCGAATGGTGGTGCCTTGCTCTGCCTGCGACTCCGCTGTAATGGTATGGTTCAGGTTCCGGCAGATTCGCCGGCAGAGATACAACCCGATGCCGCTTGCCTTTCTGCCGTTGCAGCCTGTAAAGCCCTTTTCAAAAATACGGGGCAGATCCTCCGCTGCAATGCCGATTCCCGTATCCCGAATGCACAGCGTTTTCGGCTCCTCCAGAAAAATCGAAACCGTCCCGCCGGAGGGAGTATATTTCAACGCATTGGAGAGCACCTGCTCCAGCACGAACAGCAGCCACTTTTCATCAGTCAGCACCTGACAATCCAGCGGCTCATATTCCAGCCGAATCTTCCGGTGGATAAACTGGGCAGAAAACCGCCGCACTGCCTGCCGGACGATACTGTCCAGATCACACTGCACAAAGAGATAATCCGTGGAGTCTGAGTCCAGCCGCAGATAACACAGCACCATTTCCACATACTGTTCGATTCGCTGTAGATCTTCCAGCAGCATGTGATTTTCCGGCGTGTCCGCCGCCTGTAGGTGCAGCCGCATGGCAGCGATCGGCGTTTTCATCTGGTGCGTCCACGCCGTGTAATATTCCATCATGTCGCTGTACCGCACCCGCCATTCCTGTGTCAGTTCCTGCTGCTTCTGGTACAGCAGTTCCACCAGTTCCTGATACGCCTGTTCTGACGCGTCCTCCGGCGGCGGGAGGTGCCGGGTAGTAATGACGATTTCCTGCTGCATCTGCCGGAGTGTGCGGCACTTCTGGTAATACTTCCGGAAACGCACCAAAAACCAGAACAAATACAGCACCGCCGACAGCACACCGCCGTACAGCACGGCTTCCGCCGGCAGGTCGTACAGAGAAAATACCAGCACAAAAATGCCACAGCATGCCAGAAGTATCCCGATACCGCCCAGATGCCGGCGGAGATAATCCCCGAAAATTTTCATGCCGTCCTCCTATTCCACCAGATACCCCATGCCCACTTTGGTACGGATAAAGTCGTGCAGCCCTGCCTTGTCCAGCTTTTTCCGCAGCCGGTTCACGTTGACAGTCAGGGTGTTCTCGTCCACAAAACTGTCCGTTGCCCAGAGCCGTTCCATTAAGGTTTCCCGACTGACGACCTTGCCCTTCTGTTCCAGCAGAGCCTGTAGGATCCGGTACTCGTTCTTGGTCAGGTCAATGCGTTCTCCGTGATAGGTCAGCACGGCATCTGCGGTGTTGAGGATCGCGTCCCGATGTTCCAACAGAGCCGTCTGCCCGCCGAAGTCGTAGGTTCGCCGGAGCAGTGCCTGTATCTTTGCCAGCAGCACGTTCCAGTCAAAGGGCTTGGCAATAAAATCGTCCCCGCCCATGTTCATTGCCATAATTAAATTCATATTGTCCGAAGCCGAGGACAGAAAAATGATCGGCACCTGTGACACCTGCCGGATCTCCCGACACCAGTGGTAGCCGTCATAACAAGGCAGCATGATGTCCATGAGCACCAGATGCGGGTCAAACGCCGTGAATTCTCCCAGCACGCCGCGGAAATTCTGCACCACCTGTACTGCAAAATCCCACTGTTCCAGCTGGTGCCGCAGTCCGTCCGCAATGCTGCGGTCGTCCTCCACCAGAAATATTCGATAGTTCATCGATGTGCCTCCTGTTTCTATGATCGTTTTTTGAGAACACTGCATAAAGTTTAGATGCAGGCAAGCTATAGGCTTAAATAGGTGTCAATTCCCACCCGCAGCAAAACAATGTGTAAACTTTATACCGTCTTTTTTATTATAGCATGATTTCGCATGGTTGGCAAGCCGTGCATTCTCACAAAAAAGACGTGCAGTTCCGCAAAACCACACGCCTTTTTCAGGAAACACCGTACAAAGCCGGTTTCTGCGTTCCCTTAATCTCTGCTTTTCAGCAGCCCTCTCGCCACCAGACCGCAACCGGCTGCGATCATGCCGAACATGACCACATACTGCCACAGCGAAGCCGACACCGGACGAAACCGCACCGAAGTCAGCAGCGTTACCAGAATTGCCAGCAGTCCGATTGCCGTCACCACCCAGCCGATCCACTTTCTATCCAAGAAGAACAGCAGACCGATGCCGATCAGCAGCGGCACCAGCATCAGACCAGTTGCCAGTGAAGTGTTCATGCCGAAGCCGCCCCACAGGCTGCCCCACGAGAAGGAGACCACAAAGGAGTTCAGCACCCAGAAGATGCCTGCTCCCAGCAGTACCAGCCCGATGAGAAACGAAGCCAGCGGGTGAGATTCTTTCGCCGCCGCAGAGCTGCTTTCCCGATGCTTTTTCGCCGTCTTTCCGCCGGTTTCCTGCTCCTGCCGCACAGCTTCTTCCAAGGCTTTCAGCTGCTTTTCTGTATCTTTTTCTTTCATATCAGTTCCTTTCGTAAATCCTGTCATTCCGTATATTTTTTCAGTTTTTCTACCAGCACCTGATATAGTGTATCATTTCTCCCTGCGGGACTGGGCAGACCGCCGCCCTCATACAGCCCGAAGGAACCATCGTGATAGGCGTGGTAGTTGAAGCTGACATCGCCGTCACGGAAAATTTCCAGCATGTCCCCGATCCAGCGGTCACCGCCGCGGTCGTTCTCAAAGCAGTGCGAACCGGCACCAAACTCGCCGCAGTATACCGGCACATTGTACTTTTCCGAAAACGCCGTGTTCAGTGCCACGCTCTTTTCCAGATAGTCCCGATTCAGCACTTCCACAGAATCCACATTCCACACGTCCACGCGGGGACGGACAATGGCATCGGCATTCTTGGTGTTCACCTGAAAATAACCGCATGCCTCATAGCTGTGTCCTGCCGTGGGACGGAAATATCTTGTACTGGTGTTGGCATCATCGGTGGTGCCGGAGAGCATCAGACTGCCCTTTGCCAGATGTCCCTCGGAAGAAGCGTAGTACTGTCCGCCGGAGTCGTTGCTGGACCAGAAGTTCAGCAGGGACATGCTGTCAAAGTCGTTGGCGTATATGGTCTGGACAAAGCTGCCGTCCTCATCATATTCGTTCAGCCGCAGTTCATCTGCCCGGGCGTAGCCGTAGTCCCCGATGTTCTGTGCCTGAAATACCAGACTGATTAGCTGTTTGCCGTCCGATTTCGGCGTGATCCTGCCGCTTTTCAGATACTGCCACTCGGTGTTCTCCGTGTCCGCCCGATCGCCGGCAAAGGTGGAAGTGCCCCACTGGGCATTGCCGCTGGACACCAGATAGCTTTCGTCCGGATAGGTCACATCATTGCCCAGTGTCCCCGCCCAGTCGAAGCCCTGATGCGTAAAAGCATGCGGATCATAGTCGTGGAACTCGTACACCGTGTTGTCATCGTCCAGATGCACGTAGTTGTTTTCGTCATTGAAATTGATCCACTGTTCCTGTGTGCCTGCCAGATTCTGTGCCGCACACATGCGTTCCACAAAGATCATATGGTTCTGGTCTACAGTACGGATCCCGTCCGTCAGCATCTGTGCTACGGACTGCCACAGGGCAAGGCTCTCCTCACCGCTGGCAGCAGCTACCACCGGTTCATTCACCAGTCCATAGCCCAGAATCACCGGCTCGTCTGCATACCGCTTGGCAATTTCCGTCCAGAGGGCACAGAGCCGCTTCTGATTTTCCGGTTCTGTCCAGAGTGCCGTGCCGTTCCCCTGCGACTGATAACCGCCCTGCGGATAGTGCATGTTCAGCACCAGCCGGATTCCTGCCGCCTTTGCCCATGCAATGTTGGTGTCCAGCCAGCGGAAGCCTTCTTCCCGATAGGTATAGGGTTTGCTGTCAGATTCAAACATGGCGTAGTTCAGATAGAACCGCACGGAGTCAAAGCCCATGTCCGCCAGTTCCTGATAGCTTGCCGCATCGTGATCCTGGGCAGGGGCTGTGGTGGGATTCGACCACACATCATTGCCGATTGCCATGCCTTTGATGAGATACTGCTTGCCGTTTTCATCGACCAGCAGTTTGCCGTCTGTGCGGATAAAGCCGGCATAGCCGTCCTGTATTTCTCCCCCGTCGAATTGCTGCTGCCGCAGCAGTGCCAAGTCCATGCCGTCCACAACGCCGTCCCCGTTGCAGTCCGTTCCGCCGGCATTTTCTTTTCCCAGCAGGAACGCCTGTAAGCTTTCCAGAGTGCCGGAATCGGTTTCCAATGCCAGACCGGAAAAGGCTCCTGTGCCCACGGCGACCGCCGCGGTCAGCAGGGCAGCAGCGACACGCCGCAGCTGGTGCTGTATCTGCATTTGCATTTGTCATGCCTCCATATTCATTCTATGGCAATACCGCACAAAGATTGTGCGACAGATGCGTCGTCAAATTTTTCG